>Ga0102943_1001439_pt1 | contig 14892 bp, 16 predicted proteins | sample SalPonC_black_MG_FD_78174 | JGI IMG/M metagenome (GOLD analysis project Ga0102943, IMG submission 78174) | Salt pond soil microbial communities from South San Francisco under conditions of wetland restoration - Salt Pond MetaG... | ecosystem: Environmental > Aquatic > Marine > Intertidal zone >...
ATCATGGCCAAAAATTTCATACTGATGCAAAATCTTATCAACCACCTGCTGTGGACTTCCAACTACATTTGCGCCATGCAGGCCGATGGATGAATCAAATTGTTGGCGGCTCATGGGTGACCAACCCCTCTCCTTGCCGATCTTGTCCATTACCTGCTTAAAAGCCGGAAAAGCAATATCAGCTGCTTCCTGAGAAGTGTCAGCGATAAATCCATGTGAGTTGATACTTAAAGCCTGTGTCTGCTGATCATTTTCCTTTGCACCTCGTTTATGCAATTCAGAAAATGATTTAAACTGTACAGGCTGGCCACCAATAATGGCCAGAGCCATCGGGATTCCCAAAGCTCCCGCCCGATACGCAGACTGTGGCGTTCCACCAACAGCGATCCAAACCGGCAATGGATTTTGCATCGGTTGAGGATGAATTTCTCGACCCGGTATTGACGGACGATATTTACCGCTCCAATTAACTTTTTCTTCTTCTCGGAGCGTTAGGAGCAGGTCCAGTTTTTCGGCAAACAATTCATCGTAGTTGTTCAAGTCATACCCAAACAGTGGAAAAGACTCAATAAAAGAACCACGACCCACCATAATTTCTGCCCGCCCTTCTGACAACAGATCAAGCGTGGAAAATCGTTGATCGACCCGCACCGGATCTTCAGATCCCAATACTGTTACCGCACTTGACAAGCGAATATTCTCAGTTCTGGCTGCAGCCGCTGCAAGAATTACCGAAGGCGCTGATGAGATATACTCCTCCCGATGATGCTCCCCGATTCCCACTACATCCAAACCGGCCTGATCTGCCAATTTAATCTCTTCCATTAAATTTGCCAGACGCTTTGAGGGATGCAGTTTTTCCCCGGTTTCTGAATCCGGTGTGTTTTCAACAAACGTGTATAAACCTAATTCCATAGTTTCTATCTTTCAGTAATGATTTCACTGTTATGCAAATGAAGTGAACAAAGTGAACGGAATGCACAATCTCCAAATCTTATTGCTGTGAATTTGCCGCAGTCGCTGTCACTTCTTCGCACTGACTTTATTCAGTATTTATAAATCGTTCAATATTAAACATTTTTCGGTTCAATTAATACTGAGATCAAAAATCAGAAAAAAGATCAAGAATCAATATCTTAGCCGGAGAAACAATTCAAAATAAATCACAAAAAAGATATGTCTGACCAACCAATTGCCGGACTTGTGATGGGCAGCGACAGCGACTGGCCCACTATGAAAGAAGCCGCTGAAATCCTTGATGAGTTTAATATTCCTTATGAAAAGCGAGTAGTCTCAGCTCACAGAACCCCCGATCTGATGGCTGAGTATGGAAAAACGGCTCGGGAACGAGGTTTAAAAGTAATCATTGCCGGTGCCGGTGGAGCAGCTCATCTCCCCGGGATGTTGGCTGCCTACACGACATTGCCGGTCATTGGTGTGCCGGTGAAAACATCAGCTTTAGGAGGAGTTGACAGCCTTTACTCCATCGTGCAGATGCCCAATGGTGTTCCCGTTGCAACGGTGGCAATCGGAAAAGCAAAAAATGCAGGGTTACTTTGTGCTCGAATCTTAGGGGCTGAAAGCAGCGATATTGCAAAAAAACTTGAAGATTATCACAAAGCGATGGCAGAAGAATCCCTGGAGAAAACCAAGAATTTGACATAACCATAGAAACATTTTGGGAGTTCTCCTGTTTCAATGAACTATGAAAAAAATCATTGCTTCTACATCTCATAGTTTTCTCCCTGTGTCCCTGATTTTGCTTTTTTTGATCTCATGCAATCACCAAGAGAATCATAAGAACAACGAACCTTCTGAACGAGCAAAATCAATCTCTTCTATAGATGATATCGATTTAAATCTACCGGCGTTGTACACAGGTACTCTTCCTTGTGCTGATTGTCCCGGTATCAACTATCAATTAATTCTCGAAGATGATGGATTCACGGAGCTCTCTCAGTACCGGGATCGATCTCCTGCAAAGTTTGAGGAATCGGGATCTTGGTCTGCAAGTAACGATACGTTAACCCTGGTGGGACAGGAAGATTTAATTCTGAAAAGATTCCTGTTTTATAAAGACAGCCTGACCTTGCTCGACAGGAATAATCAGAAAATTACCGGAGATTTAGCTGATATGTATGTGTTAGAGAGAGTTGGAAATCAAGAATCGATTCGAAAGCACCACCAAAAACTTTCAGAACAGGATTTTATATTTTTTTCAGCGGGAAATGAACCTTTTTGGTCAATCAAGATAGATTCTTTACACCAATTGATGTATGAAACACCGGGATCTACAAGAAACCTTGGAGAAGTGAGTCGATCCATGATTGAAAATGGAATAGTCTTTGAGACATCGGCCGATTCTACTCAACTTTCAATCCGTGTTCAGGATAAATACTGCCGGGATTCTATGAGTGGCTACCTGTTTCCCGAAACTGTAACTGCAGTGATGAAATCATCTCAAGTGGATACTCTTCGCGGCTGTGGACTTTTCCTTGAAAATTAAGATTTCCCCAATTTATTACGATTTAGTTCAATCACCTTTTCATAAGCTTCGAGAACAGCATCTGTTGTCTCACTTTGCAGGGTGTGGGTAACCTTTTTCACAGAGGAAATTGCATTTGAGGGTGAATACGGTAGTTTAACTTTCTCAAGAGCAGCGATATCTCCGCCTGAATCACCTATGTAGGCAATCTCGTCCAGTGTTACATCCAGTTTGTTGCCCAATAATTTCATCCCCTGGAGTTTATTATTACCAGGCATTAAAATGTTGACTGAAACATCAGTTGTGTGAATTTCCAAGTCCGGATGATCGGACTCAATTTTGTTCTTCATCACAGGGTACATCTCTTCAACGACTTTCTTATCCGGGCATACAATACCGGCATCCATCATTTTTGTAAACTCAAGTTGTGCTGTAGGAAATGAATTCAACAGATCATTTTTTATCCATTTCTTCATTGTCCGAATCGGCTTTAGTGCTCCATCAGTACTGCTCAATGCCGTTTGAATCTGATTCCCTTCCCAGATGTAGAGTGCGGCACTTTCAAACACAAAAGGGATTCGTACATCCAGCCATTGAGCTACTGCCTCGGCATAGGGATAAGGACGACCCGTGCAAATTGTCAATGGAGGTACTGTCGCATCCGTACGACTTAAAAGATTCAACTCCCTGATTTTATTGATAGTCTCCCATTTTGGGGTCTGGAACGGGTAGGAGATACAACCATCAATATCGGTTACAAATAATTTAATCATTATAAAGTACTCGTTTGTATCGCTATTTCTCTAAAAACTGGGGTTTGGTTTCAGGAAAAAACAAAGTGATCATCAAAAAGAATAACCCGATAACTAATATCACCTGGTACTGGTTTTTATAGTCTGCAAATTCCTGGCTGGAAAACTCGCCTCTTTCCAGTTCATCTAACCTTGAAAAAAACGGTTCGATATTGTCACTGCCTGACCGAATTTCGTAGTACTCTCCGCCACCTGCATTGGCAATATTTCTCATCGCATCTGATTCAAGACGAGTAGTAATAGTATTCCCGCTATTGTCGCGTTCATAAGAAGCAAGCGTTCCATTTTCATCATATACTGGAATGGGTGCCCCATTTGGTGTTCCAATTCCGATGGAGAATGTCACTACATTACTCTCCACCAGCTCTTCTAATTGAGCATCGTAACCGGGGCCATGATTTTCTCCATCCCCAACAAATAACAAAACATCAGCAGCATTTCCCTGTTCCTGCTCATCAAGAGAATTAAAACTGTCCTGAGCGGTTCTCATTGCTGCACTAAAATTCGTACCACCGGACGGCATCTGATCTGAATTGGCTATATCGATAAACAGCCGGAGTGCAGAATAATCTGTTGTAAAGGGAACCTGGAGAAATGCCTGATCGGTAAAAATCAGCAAACCGATCCTGTCACCCTGAAGTCGATTAATGAGCCGATTGATCTCAAATTTGGCCTTTTCAAGGCGGCTTGGGCGGACATCTTCCGCATTCATACTGGTTGAAAGATCCAACGCCACCATTAAATTAACTCCTTTTCTTTGAACCTCTCGAACTTCTGTACCGATTTTGGGCCCTGCAAGTGCCACAATAAAAAAGAGAGTAGCTGCGAGGAAAGAAAACAGGCGTACCTTATCCCCGGTTTTCCAAAAATTTTTCCTGAGCTGCTGTACCAAACGGTTATCAAAATACTCAGATCGCCGTTCCCCCTGCTGACGCTTATGCCACCAATACCCGCCATAAAGCAGCGGAATCAGCAGTAAAAACCATAAATAGAATCCGTCTTCCCAGATCATTTTTTACCAGTTTATTTTGTATGATTCAAAAGATAACATTATTACAAATATATATAAGGTTTGATTTTTAGTGAATTCTAATGACTTAACACTCTGAGAATCAATCAATTTCCGCTATATTTGCAGGTACATATGAGCACAATAAAATCTTTTTTTAAATCAGAAATTGCCGGGTTCCTGATCAAAGTAATATGCATATATTTTGTTTGGTACATGGCTTATGAATTGTGGATACTCCCAAACGGGTATATTGACGAACCACTCTCCAAAAATATTGCCTCTGTAAGTGCGGGAATTCTAACTTTTTTGGGCGAAGATGTTTTTTACTACGGCAGGGTTGTTGGAATTGTGGGAACGGCCGGTGGTGAAATTGTAGACGGTTGCAATGGCATTGCGGCAATTGGCCTGTTTCTAGGATTTATTTTTGCCTATCCCGGGGCCTGGATGCCGAGAATTTTCTTCTCAATTTTTGGGATTGCAGTAATCTACCTGGTAAATGTGGTGCGAATTGTTATCCTATCCTACACACAGTATTACTGGCCCCAGGTGTTTGATTTCACTCATGACTACTCCACCACAGCCATCTTCTATTTTGTAATTTTTATCCTCTGGATGATCTGGGCGAATTACGGAGAGCCGATGGATTTAGACACCTCCGGCAAATCACTTGAGTCTGCTGTTGTTACTTGATACTGTTCATTCTGAATGCAGTGAATGGAATGAACAGAATGTGGAAATCGCATTTCGATAATGTAGCTTCATTTTTAATTTTGAGATTGAGCCATTGGCATCCCTTCGAGGCTTCGCTCCACCGCAATAACATTCTAGCTATGAAGAAGGCTTCAACTCAAGCCCATCCAAAACTTCATCAGGTACGTCTTTCTCTTTAGGGGCTATTTTTATGAGCCAAAATGATCCTGATAGAATTAAAAGAATAGCGAAAGCGAGCATACATTCTCTAATTGATAATAATTCGTATTCAAGGATCAATGAAGCAATAGTTACCGATACGGATTGAGCCAATGTAAACAACAACCATTCGGTACTAAATACCCGACCACGAAAAAGATCCGGCGAGCGGCGTTGAAGAAGAACCGTACTCATCACCCAGTTTGATCCGGATGCCATATGTGCAAGCAAAACAAAGATGCTCATAAATAGAATGGAACTCAGCCAACTGGCTATGCAATACATTAAGCCGCAAAATATCATAAAGAGGCCCATAGCCCGGATCCAGCCCGATTCTCTTCTAAAAAGCCGACGTCCCAAAACGGGCCCAATGCCCGTCCCAATTCCGCGCGCAGCATAGAGAATTCCAAGCCCCACACTTCCCATTAAGAGAACATCCTCAGCTACAATAATCAACATGTAGACCAAAGCCCCTATACACATTGTGAATGTTCCTTTTGCCAGTGCCGGGCGCAGAACCGAACGGTTATCTCTTAAAAAGCGAAACCCTTCAAAAATACCGGTTAACGGATTCCGGTTCTTTCTTTTCTCCTCATCACTCATTTCTACCTGAGGAATCACAGCTCGATAGATAAAAACGGCAGAAACCAGGTAACTGATCGTGTTAATAATAAATACAAGATCAGTTCCAAGATAAGCTGTAGCAAAACCACCAAATGCCATTCCGGTTGTAAAGATTATACTCCAGGAAGCTGCCGATAAAATATTGGCGTTTACCAGTTCTTTATCAGAAGTAACATTTGGGATGGATGATGTTTTTGCCGGCTCAAAAATTGCCGAAAATACCATCTGAAAAGCCGTGATCAGGTAAGCCAACCACAAGAGTTCTTCAGATTTAATCAGAATCAGTCCCAACACAAGGACTCCCCTGGCAATATCACAAATAATCATCAGGCGACGGCGGTTGAAACGGTCGGTAATAAAGCCGGCAAGTGGTGACGAAGCTGCAAGACTGAGCATCTTCACCACAATTATCAGGCCTAAGAGCAGCTCTGAACCGCTATATTGCTGAATCAATGCATAAACGGCGAGAATCCCGAACCAGTCTCCAAAATTGGAAATGATTTGAGCCAGCCATAATCGCCGATAATTTTTGTTTTGACCAACAAGGTCAATGTAGGGTTGTAACTTCTCTTTCACAGGTTAGCGATTATAAAACAGTTCTTGGAAATTTCACGTAATAACACAGAAAAATAACACCGGGTGACAAACTGTTTTGTTAACGAACACCGGTGCTGCCAAATCCTCCATCTCCTCTTTTTGTTTTTGGAAGTTCATAGACCTGTTGGATCTCAATCTGTAGGATTGGCGATACGACCATTTGAGCAATCCGATCTCCATGATTGATTGTAAACGCCTCCTCCCCATGGTTAATCGCCAAAACTTTAATCTCTCCCCTGTAATCCGAATCGATTGTACCGGGAGTATTCAACATTGTAATTCCATTTCGATAGGCCAAACCGCTTCGAGGGCGAATCTGTGCTTCGTATCCCTCAGGAAGTGCCATTCTGAGTCCGGTAGGTATAAGCGCCCGCTTACCAGGTTCAAGAGTTATTGCCTCCGATACCGCAGCTCTGAGGTCACAGCCTGCTGAATCTTTTGTCTTATATTCAGGCAGTGGTAATCCTTGTGCGTGATCAAGTTGTTGAAAGTAAACCTTAATAATTTCCTCCTTCTCTACTGTATGAAATTAGTCTGACTTTAACATTTCCGAAAATGACTTTCACGTGTGCTTCCACCGGAACTCGAAGATCGCCGGTAGAAAACCATGATTTAAAATTACCTCGAAAACCGAAAGGGCCATTTATATCAGCGTGTCCTTCACTCAGGTAAGTTTCAACTGGTTCATTAAACGCCTCATATTCCCTCGTATAAGTCTTTTTACTGCTGCTTGATGTTACATATCCAAGTTCATTTTCGATATATACGGGAAGTTTGTACGGAGTTTCTTCTCCGGCAAACATTCTTGAATAATAAAAAATGATATCACCACCGCTTGCAGGTTCTTCCAAATCGAGTGATTCTTCCAATTCGCCGCGCTCATAAAAATGAACTTTACTGCTATCGCGGTCAAAAATAATTCTTGTGCGGTTCGGTTCATTATCATGGAGGTCATCCCTCCAAAAAACAAAGCTATAAGGCCATTTTTCATTGAATTGGAATAAGTTTTCGTAATGCACCAGGTTTTTTCCAATCAAAATGTTACTGCTGTTGGCCTCCATCACCGTTTGCAGGTGATATGCCTTCTGCCCATTGAACGTAGAATCCGGCAAAAGTTGAACATCAATCCATCCGAGAGTAAACCATCCGTAAGTTACTTCATATCTAAACACCTCTCTCGAATCAATCATCATCTCCATCGTGGGTGGTTCATCCCTGTTGAATGTAAATTCAGATTGTGCGGAAAGCGGAGCAACAAAAACTACTAAGAATAAGCCAATACTAATCCACAAACGTTTCAAAAGCATCCTCATCATATCCTACTAATATTGCCTCTCCATTGATCAGTACAGGCCTTTTTATCATTGTTTGATTTTCGAGTAATTGTTCGAAAAGTTCATCTTCGCTTAAATCTTTATCTTTCAAACCAAGTTTTCGCCAGGTCATTCCACGTTTGTTGACAAGCGTATCCAACCCTACCCTGTATACGAACTCTTCCAGTTCTTCACGGGAGAGGGGTTCCTTTTTAAGGTCAAAAAAATCAAATTCAATCTCATTCTGTGATAACCACTTTTTTGTTTTTCGGATTTTATCACAGTTATTGATTCCGTAAACTTCAATCATAGAATTCTGCTTTTTAATTAAACTTCAAAATACAACTTTTCGAGCGCTTTTTTGAACCCGAATTTATTTTCACATATCTGTCTAACCTCTTAAAACTGTCTGACGGTTGGCTCTATTTACTTTCACTTGAATGGATCAAACATTGAAAAGTTTCAACTTCATTCCGGCACTGCTGATTGCACTTTTTTTATTTTTGAGTGTCTCTTGCAACCAAAATGACGAACAAAGGCAGTTTGAGAGAGAGGCGATCAGTCTTCCACAGAATATTACCGAAACGAATGAAAATGGTAAAATAGTTGAGGGCCGGGAAGATCCGGACGACTGGAGAATTGGCCCCTATTTCCAGGGGGTTGTGTATGTGGAGCCGTTGCCTTTTCCAAATCCACTGCTTACAAATCAACGTCTCAACCTAAATATTTTTATAACCGGTGTAGATGGAGTATCTGGTTTGAGAGTTTTAGTTTTATATGCTGAAAACAGTGCCAGGCCATTATATGAATCCAACACATCTCCCCTTCCTACGGGACTAACCTCTATCTCATTAGCAGCAGGAGATATCGCCCGATTTGATGAAAATCCGCAGGGACTCTACCGAATTATTGTTCAAGATCGGCAAGGTGTAATTATTACATATGGAGATATTAGAATTGAGTAACTGTTTCAATATAAAGAGAACCATTCACCTGCCGATTGGTTCTTTCGGCTGGTGAATTCAACGATCACTCACTGCTTCAGGATTGTAACATGGATCCTGCGAAGCACATGTTGCAAACTTGCGCTAGTTGTGTGACTTATCGAAATGACTCCTCAAAAATTCAGATAAATATTTCTTGTATTTTGATTGTCATTCGTTCTCAGAGCATCTATTTTTAAGTATGGCTAAAATGAAATTAACCAGTTCAGAAAAATCTATCCTTAGAGAGTTGATCTTTCCGGAACCATTCGAGCATATACAAGAAGAAACGGGTTTAGGCTTTGGCACCATCAGAGATGATCTCATTAAACTGATCAATCATGGATTTATTGAAGTCTATGAAAAATACTCCTCTTCCAGTGTATCTCCTTTTTACGATTCTGATAATATCGATCAATTCTCATTTAAGGCAACTAAACGCGGACTAAAAAATATTCAAAATCATGCAATTTGAGAGCGAAATTAACGGAGAGGTATTTGGAGTTGAACTTAATGATCAACTGACCGAAGCTGTTGTTGAAGATACTGATGTACCCATCGAAATTATTGTTCAGAAATCCGGACGATTACTATTTCGAACGGGAACTAAACTGTATAAAATCGATAACATTGAAGTGAACGAACAGAATGTATCGTTCTCCATCAACGGCAACTATTTTGAAACGACGGTAAAAGATGAGCAAGAGCTCTTGTTAGAGAAGCTTGGCTTCCATGCAGGAGCAGCCGCATCTGCAGGGAGCTTGAACGCTCCAATGCCGGGCAAAATATTAGAACTACTCATCAAAGACGGTGATGATGTAGAAGAGGGCCAACCGGTACTTATACTTGAAGCGATGAAGATGGAGAACGAATTGAAATCTCCATCCAACGGTGTAGTATCAAAATTGCACATACAACAGGGAGATAACGTAGAAAAAAATCAACTACTTATAGACATAGAACCCAGTGGATAAATTTATTATTGAAGGACCCACACCTCTCAAAGGAAGTATACCCATAAGTGGATCAAAGAATGCGGCCCTACCCCTGATGGCCGCTTCTTTATTAAGCATTTCTCCATCAACTATAAATCTTGTACCCCGCCTGGAGGATATCTACACATTTAACAATGTGATAAGAGCTACAGGTACGCAGGTAATTTTTGATGAGCAGGAGAATAAGCTGCTTATCAATCCAGAAAACCTGGCTCATTTCGAAGCACCGTATGAGTTGGTGCGAAAAATGCGGGCTTCATTTTATATGCTTGGCGCCCTGATCGGACGTGCCGGAGAAGCTAAAGTTTCCCTGCCCGGCGGTTGTGCCTGGGGACCTCGGCCGGTAGACCTGCATCTGAAGGGTTTTGAAGCGATGGGAATAAATATTGAACTGCACCAGGGATATGTTCATGCATCTATTGAAAATAGCTCAGTTGAGGGCGGCGAATTTACTCTTGAACCCAGCAGTGTTGGCGCTACCATCAACTTGATATTGGGGGCGGTTCTGAGAGCTAAAAAATTCACGATTAAAAATGCGGCTAAAGAACCAGATGTTGTTCTGCTTTGCAAAATGCTCAAAAAAATGGGTGCCGATATTGAAGGGATCGGCACAAGTACGCTCACTATACAAAAGGTGGATAACCTGGAAGGGGTTGAATTTTCAAATGATCCGGACAGAATCGAAACCGGTACCTATATGATTGCCGCTGCCATGCACCCAAACTCAGATATCACTCTCACCGGTTGTAAACCTGAAGATTTGGGCAGATTCCCTCATCACTTTAAAAAACTCGGAGTTCATTTCGATATATCTGGATCAGATATTCGTGTACAAACCAATGGTGGGATCAACCCGATCTCTATCAAAACAAAAATCTACCCCGGCTTTCCTACAGACCTTCAAGCGCAATGGGCAACACTTATGACCCAAGCCCAAGGCACAAGCACTGTAACCGATACTATCTATTTCGACCGCTTTAGCTATGTTCCTGAATTGAAACGACTTGGGGCCGACCTTTCAGTTGACAAAAATAAAGTTACCATCAACGGACCTACGAAGTTAACAGGCACATCTGTTATGAGTACAGATTTGCGAGCCAGCGTAAGCCTGGTTCTGGCTGCCATGGTTGCAGAAGGTGAATCGGAGATATTGAGAGTCTACCACCTGGACAGAGGATATGAACAGCTTGAAAACAAATTGAATAATGTAGGAGCATGTATCAAGAGAACCGAACAATAAGGTGCATTAGATTAAGATGTTCGTTTGATTAAAGTTACACTCCAATTATGGTGCAGATGTGCAATTAACTGATAAAATCTCAACTCACGTTGAAAACTGATCTTCTATTTTTCAATCTCTTCCATGATTTGATTATAGCTCGCCATTTTTAATTTATTCAATATTTAATAATTCCGTAACTTTACACTATATTAGAATAGCTGTGAATACTGTGTGGATACAAGCATTTATGATTACTAAGCGAAGCATTATCAAACACTTACACCTTTTTTTAAACCCTTTCTTTTGTACTCTGAGGGCGATCTTTCGCTCAACAGAAACTGCTGATATTTCCAATAATCAAGGCGTTCACACTGCCAATTCATTAGATAACAAGAATTATAACACTGTAGCAGCTCGCACTGCTGTAATGAATGATTATTACTACATGATATTTTATTTCTCTCACAGGATGGAAGCGCTCCTATTAGTTGTGACAGAGAAGCTTGGCGAGTTGCTGATGAAATTCCATTTCTTACATGAAGAATCAAATTATAATCCATTCCTCGGGCAAACAGACCCGGGTGGCCCTGTTAGAAAACGGAGAACTTGCTCAGTTATTCATAGAGTCTGAAGAGAATCAACGTACCGTAGGCGATATTTATATCGCCAGAGTTCATAAAGTGATGAGTGGTATCCGTGCTGCATTTATTGATGTGGGCATGGAAAAAGACGCTTTCCTACACTTTTCCGATGCAGGGGATCACCTTGGTCAATATATAATGATGCTTAATGGTGAAAATAGCATCTCCAATTCGGCCAAAAAAGAATTAAAGAACTTCAACAAACTCTCCAACAACGACAAGCAGATCCTGGCCGGCAAGCTATTGAAAAACAACCAAAACTTGCTCGTACAAATTGTTAAGGAACCGATCGGCTCCAAAGGCCCCAGGGTATCCACAGATATTACAATTGCAGGACGTTTTTTGGTTCTCATTCCGATGGGAGAGTATATCGCACTTTCTAAAAAAATTAACAACGGAAGAGAGAGGCGGCGGCTGAAAAGCATTGTTGGTTCTATGCTTCCAGAAGGGTTTGGAGTGATTGTAAGAACAGTTGCTCAAAAACAAGATAAGGAAGCCATTGAAGACGACATGCGCAACATTCTAAAGAAATGGGAGCGTATTCTTAATAAGTTAGAAGATGCCAAACCACCAACGCTTCTATACAAAGATCTTGACATTACAGAGAGTTTAATCCGCGATCTTTTTGCGAAAGATTACGAGCGGGTTCTTATAGACGACTACCAGCTTTATAAGTCGGTAAAAAGCTATGTTTCACAAATCGCCCCGAAGAAGTTACCCGCCGTTCAACTTTATAAAGGTAAAGATCACATATTTGATCATACAAATATTGGGCACGATGTAAATTCTATTTTCTCTCCCCGTGTACGTATGCCATCCGGTGGTTACCTGATTTTTGAACAAACAGAAGCGATGTATGTGGTGGACGTGAACTCCGGCCCATATGCTGCAAAGGAAAAACAGGAAGACAACTCACTAAAAACGAATCTTGAGGCTGCACGCGAAGTTGCCAAACAGTTGCGCCTGAGAGATATTGGTGGAATTATTGTGGTTGATTTTATTGATCTCCGCGATAACAAAAACCGAAAGAAAATATATGATGAGCTCAAAAAAGAGTTCAAAAAAGACCAGGCCAAAACCAATGTGATTGGCATGAGTGATTTCGGGTTGGTTCAGATCACACGGCAGAGAATTCGCCCAAGTGTGGTAAACTCAGTTTCCAAAGTTTGCCCAATGTGTGGCGGAACTGGTAGTGTTGTGAGCCAGGATACTATTGTTACAGATATTGAAAGCTGGATCAGCAAATTTAAGTACAGTACGGAGTATCGTGCCGTTGATATCTATGTCAATCCTTACCTGCGATCATTCCTTTGTAAAGGAGTTTTCAGCCAGCGGTGGAGATGGATGCTCAGGTACAAACTTAAAATCAGTTTCATTGCGGATGAAACGATATCGCTTAATGAATTCAAAGCAACACTTGCCGGTTCAGATCTGGAAATTACAGACGTAGTTTTACAGGATCAATCCCTTGACGATATTATTGAAGCACACCACCAGCAGATGCTGGAAGTTGAGAGTGAGGAGCAAAATACTCTCGACTATTACTCTAAAGACGACCGTAACGGAAACGGAAGTAACAACGGATCAAATAAACGCTCTAATTTGCCTCCCCGACCAAAAAGACAAAGTTACGGTTAAAAAAGAAATTCAAATTACTAGTACCCTTTTATAATGAATCATTTAAAAGATCTCCATGCAACAACAGTTGTTGGAGTGATACACAACGGACGCGTTGCTATTGGCGGCGACGGCCAGGCTACCCTCGATAAAACCGTAATGAAAGCTACGGTAAAAAAAGTCAGGAAACTGCAAAATGGCAAGATCCTTGCTGGGTTTGCAGGATCAACAGCAGATGCATTTACACTCTTTGAAAAGTTTGAGGAAAAACTAAACAGCTACAACGGTCACCTGCAACGTGCTGCTGTAGAACTGGCCAAAGAGTGGCGGAAAGATAAATTTTTACAGAAACTGGAAGCATTATTGGTTGTTATGGATCAAGAACAATCCCTGCTCATATCTGGTCAGGGGGATGTGATAGAACCAGACGATCAAATACTTGCCATTGGAAGCGGCGGATCATACGCATTGGCAGCTGCCAGGGCACTGAAAGAAAATGCACCAGAATTATCTGCAAAAGAGATCGTTGAAAAGTCGTTACATATTGCGGCGGATATATGCATCTACACAAACAACAATTTGACTATTTTAGAAATCGAAGACGAGTAGTTCATGAATATAACAGAACAACAAAATTTAACACCCCGACAAATTGTCGAGGAGCTCGATAAGTATGTTATCGGGCAAAAAGAAGCCAAGCGATCTGTTTCAATTGCACTTAGAAACCGCTGGCGACGACTCAAAGCAGATCCTGAAATCCGGGATGAAATAATCCCAAACAACATTTTAATGATTGGCCCGACCGGCGTTGGTAAAACAGAAATTGCACGTCGGCTTGCCAAACTTGCTGGAGCGCCGTTCATCAAAGTAGAAGCGTCTAAATTTACCGAAGTAGGTTACGTCGGTAGAGATGTAGAATCGATGATTCGCGACCTGACAGATCTCGCCGTGAATATGGTGAAGGAAGAGATGCAGGAACGTGTGAAAGAAAAAGCTGCAGAAATTGTAGAGGAGAAGATACTTGATATCCTTATCCCTCCTGTTAAAGCAAAAAGCAGATCCAACTCTTCATCAAACCAAAAAGAAGTAGGGTTTAATGCGGACGAAGCCTCTAATGCAGAACTTAATGAGCGAACCCGTGAGCGTTTCCGCGAGAAATTGAAGAATGGGGAGCTTGAGGATCGAAATATTGAGATAGAGGTTCAGTCCAGTAAAACACCAATGATGCAGGTTTTTGGCCCCCAGGGAATGGAAGAGATGGGCGTGAATTTACAGGATATGCTCGGAAATCTTCGCGGTGGCGGAAAGAAAACAAAACGATCTCTGCCAATCCATGAAGCACGCGAAGTATTGATTGACCAGGAATCTGAAAAACTGGTGGACCATGAAGCAGCTGTCCAGGAAGCGATTGAACGCGTCCACAACCAGGGAATTGTTTTTATTGATGAGATAGACAAAGTAGCCAGTGATTCCTCCTCTGGTGGAAAAGGTAGTGGTGGCTCAGCTGATGTGAGCCGGCAGGGTGTCCAAAGAGACCTCCTGCCTATTGTAGAAGGAAGTACGGTAAACACAAAACATGGAATTGTGAAAACTGACCATATACTGTTTATTGGGTCGGGTGCGTTTCATGTATCAAAACCCTCGGACTTAATTCCCGAACTACAGGGTCGATTTCCAATTCG
>Ga0102943_1001442_pt1 | contig 14877 bp, 14 predicted proteins | sample SalPonC_black_MG_FD_78174 | JGI IMG/M metagenome (GOLD analysis project Ga0102943, IMG submission 78174) | Salt pond soil microbial communities from South San Francisco under conditions of wetland restoration - Salt Pond MetaG... | ecosystem: Environmental > Aquatic > Marine > Intertidal zone >...
CAATATGATTCGACCATGCATTGCCAAGAGTAAGCCATGGCCACGCCAGGTCCCAGTTATGGTGCAGGAATTCGTAGCTTACCCACACAGAGGCCGCAATCAATGAACTTAACAGAGGGTTGATATCCCGCTGGAAGAGTTTCCTGATGATGAGAAACGGTAAAACCATGATCAGGGCGTTTGCGAGAATGGCCGCCACTCCGCCGGCGACGGTTGCCATCATCAGCCAGTAGGTGGAAAAAAGGTTCCAGAGTATAAACGATGGGTAGAGGTAGAAAATGGCCTCACGATTTCCATCAGAATGCACAGTCAGCCTCAAAAGCAGAAAAATTGCGGGAATTTGAAGCACTGACAAGTTAAATGGCGGAAATGACAAGGCCAGTAATGCAGAAGCCAAAAGCGACATTCCCCATTTATGATTCAGTAATCGAAATTTGTTCATGAAATCAGAAGCCTGTTCGTTTAGTGTCTTTCTTTTGGGTTGATGCGTGTGTGCTATTCATCATACTCTTTGCCGGCAATAACAACGACAATTTCACCTTTTATGGTGTCCCGATTCTCCCACGATTCGGCAACGTCTGATAAACGTCCCCGGTCGATCTCTTCAAACTTCTTAGTGAGTTCCCGGGCAATACAGATCCATCGGGTGGGTTCGCTGAATTCCATCAGTCGATTTAGAAACCGAACAATTTTATGTGGACTCACATAAACCACAGAAGTGATATCCGATTCGGCTATGGCCTGTATGCGCGTTTGGCGCCCCTTTTTGGGAGGTAAAAATCCTTCGAACGTGTATCTGTCGCAGGGGAGCCCGCTAGCTACAAGGGCAGTTGTGGCCGCATCGGGCCCTGGAATTACCGAAACCGTATGTCCGTTTTGATGTGCCGCCCGAATGGCCAGGAAACCGGGATCAGAAATGCCGGGTATCCCAGCATCACTCACAATAGCAACCGACTGTCCGCCATCCAGAATATTCATAATATGCTGAACTTTTTGATGTTCGTTGTGCAGATGAAAAGAGAATAGCGGTTTATCTATGCCGTACTCCTTAAAGAGTACGCCGGATGTTCGGGTATCTTCACAGGCAATATAGTCGGCTATCCGGAGCGTATCGGCTGCTCTTTTACTGAAGTCTCCAAGATTTCCAATTGGCGTGGCAACGATATAAAGGGTGGACAATGGAATTGGGTTTGTTTACAAATTTCAACATCTGTCTGATGCCGGCGGCTAAAATCTACAAGAAAAAAAAGTTATCTTACACAACTAAATTGAAGAACAATAAAACCACAGCGGCAAAGGGCAGTAAAGCAGTCAAGGAGTTTATGAATAATCTTTTACAGAAACGAACCTGTCTAAAGGGCATTATCTATTTTGGAACTGTATTTTTTTTGATCTTGGTGCCTGTTGTTTCAGAAGCTCAAACATCTTACGGTAATCAAGAGGTTGCAACGGATGAGCCGGCAACTGTAAACTCACTTCCTTCTCTGTTTATTGACTGCAATTTTTGTGATGATGAACATATTCGCCGGGAGATTCCGTTTATAAATTATGTACGCGATCCCGAGCAGGCAGATATTCACCTTTTTGTAACCCGAACCAGGCTCAGTTTAGGGGGCGCAGAGTATGAAATTTCATTTATTGGCCGGCGCCATTTTGCAAAACTCAACCTTGAACTGTCTTATACAGCCGACAGAAATGAAACCTGGAGTGAAACCCGGGATTCATTAAATAATCTTATTCGTTCAGCTTTAATGCCATATCTGTCGCAAACCCCGCTTCTTAACGCTATTACTTTAACCGTGGATACAGACCTGGGGGGAGTGAGCTCTGTCACATCTGAAGATGACCCCTGGAATTTCTGGGTGTTTGAGGCGTATGTTGGGTCTGTTGAGCTTGAACTGGAATCGAACCGTACGGTATTTGATTCACGCTGGGGAATATTTGCAGACAGGGTTACTGATGAGTGGAAACTTAGATTTCGTCCCTATTTTAACTACGATTATGTAGAGATTGAGCAGGACGATGCTGATAATGCAGTGAGTGAAGTGGAGCGGCATGGTATCGACAGCTATGCGATCAAAAGTATAAATCAGCATTGGTCGGCCGGTCTGTTTGCCACATATCTCACTCGTAATGACCAGAATACACGGAATCGTATTGAAGTGAATCCGGGAGTGGAGTACAGTTTTTTACCCTATTCAGAAGCCACTCGCCGAGCGGTAACGCTGCGATACCTGATTGGGTACACCTGGTACGACTATTTTGATGAGACAATTTTTGGCAAAACCGAGCAACATCTGCTTAACCATCAGCTGCAGGGTGCAGTAGATATACAGCAGCCGTGGGGGGCTGTTTCGGGTGGAATAATTGGTTCTCACTATCTGCATGATGTGGAACTAAGGCGGGTTGAATTTTTTGGCAGCGTTTCCGTCAGGCTTCTTGAAGGACTGGCACTCCGGTTTTCTTCGGGTCTCGAGATGATACAGGATCAGTTAACACTCAGGGCAGGGAACACGTCTTTAGAAGATATACTGCTGCAGAGGAGAGAACTGGCTACAGACTTCGAGTTTTCAGGTTCCATAGCCGTTACATACACCTTTGGTTCTGATTTTGCCAACATTGTAAATACCCGGTTTTTCTAACAAATATGCCGCAAACTGATTGGGTTTCGTTCCAGAGTCCGCAAAAAGCGCTGTGGATTACATCACGAAAACAGATTTGCAGACCAGACTCATGTAAGCAGTAAACCGTTCTGAAACGTGTAATTTTCAATAGAAAAGAGCATTTTATCATATCTTAATCTGCATTTAAATGTCACCACTCAACTCGGTTTTATGAAACTCAGATTACTTCTCTCAATTTATATATCATTGTTATGTACGCTTCTCTTATTTGATAAGAGTTTTGCCCAAAATTCCTCTGAAAGTTCTGTAAAAAGTACTCAGATACTTCAAACCAAAACAACATGGGATAGGGTCACTTTCCAATACCCCGAAACTGAATCTCCTGAAATAACTGCGCTGCACATTGAATTTGCGCCCGGTTCGGAAACGACCTGGCACCGGCATCCGGTTCCATCCCTGGCATATATTTTAAGCGGAGAGTTGGAGGTTACGCTCAGGGAGAGTGGAGAGACGAAAATATTCAGGGAGGGAGATGCTTTTGCTGAAGTGATTAACACATGGCATTATGGGAAAAATATTGGGGATGAACCGGTTAAGCTCGTGGTTTTTTATCTGGGAGAGGAGGGGTTAAACCTGACCGAAATTGATGAGAATGGGGATGTGGGTGAACCATGAGTGGAAAAGCCGCTGCAGGACGAACTTTTCAGGTTTCCGGCTAAAGGTAATTAAACCTACTTGATCATTATTTCTGTAAATATCCTGCCATGATATATTTGCCATCCGGCTTTTTTAAAGAGCAGGAACATTTTAAGTCTTTGATTACCTTTGTTACCTGACGTTGATTCTGTAATGTGCAATAAACCAACCTTCTGTGAAAAGATGAATCCAAGGGGATGACTACAGGTTTTAAAACTCTATTTAAATGTAACGTTTAGATATTGAATCAGACATCCATTGCCGAAGGCGTTCTTAATTAAAACTTCACCCTGAGCTGGATGGGGATTTTGCGATACAAAATAACTCATTATGAATCGAATTGAGGTTTTGCAGGCATATTCAAAATTGAAACCATTAAAAATGTTATTTTAGGTAAATTTTATTAAAACCGTTCAACTAATATCTAAAACTACTTATGGATTTTAAACCTACCGGCATTAATCACATGACTATTCGTGTGAACAGAATTGAGAGATCTGAAGAATTTTATGGAGAGATTCTAGGCTTTGAGCTCGTAAGAAAAATGGGCCAGAGTATGGCTGTCTACAAGATCGGCAAAGAGGACACACTCGTGATAGTTGAAGCTGAAACAAGCTACGACCCTAATTCAAGGGACTTTCGGGTTGACCATATTGGGTTTTATCTGAATTCACCCGATGAAGTGGATGAGATGGCACAATATCTTCGAGACCATGAAGTAACAATTCTTAGCGGTCCATCGAACAGAAAGAAAGGGAGGTTTGTTTTTGCTTCCGATCCCGATGGTAATCTGATCGAGTTTTTTTATGAATCAGAGTAGCGTTAATTCATAACGTTTTGACACGTTGAGCAACATTGTCAGACAGAATAGGTTGTTCTGTCTGTGGCATGTTATTTGCTTATAGCAGAATCAAATCAAAAAAATTAAACAATAACAGAACATCGACATGAGTACTGAGCAGGAAAAAATAAAGGATCAGCTTGAAGAAGAGACAGAGGAGCTTCAGGCTGAAGATTCTTTAGGTGAAAACAGGACTGAAAATGAAGAGCTCGATATTATCGAAGAACAGCAATCAAAAATAGTTAACCTGGAAAACGAAATTGAACAGATAAAAGAGAACCATTTGCGGAAAGCTGCCGAGATGGAAAATATGAAAAAGCGACTTCAGCGGGAAAGACAGCAGTATTTCCAGATCGCAAAAGAGAATGCTATTCTTGATTTTTTACCTGTTAGTGATGATTTACTGAGAACACTTGAGGCTATGAAAGAGGGCGGAGCACACGATGCATATGTTGATGGTATTGAATTGGTAGCCCACAAATTTGATGAGGTTTTAACAAAACACGATGTTGTGCGTATTGACCAAACAGGGGTGCCCTTCGATGTGGATCTCCACGATGCTATGATGCGGCAAAAGTCAGATGATGAGTCCGTCGAAAGCGGAACCGTTCTGCAGGTCATTGAAAACGGCTACAGAATGGGAGACAAAACCCTGCGCCATGCAAAAGTAATTGTAAGCGAATAACCCTACCAAATTCATGTCAAAACGCGATTATTACGAAGTTTTAGGTGTTGAAAAAAACGCTGACGAAAAAGAATTAAAAAAGGCCTACCGGAAACTGGCGATGAAATACCATCCCGATAGAAATAAGGGGGATGAAAAAGCGGAGAAGAAGTTTAAAGAGGCATCGGAAGCGTATGATGTACTCCGGGATCCACAAAAACGACAGCGCTACGATCAGTATGGCCACGCCGGAGTTAACGGTGCAGGCGGCGGATTTGGCGGAAGTTCTGACTTTGGGAATGCCAATTTCGAAGATATATTCAGTCACTTCAGCGATATTTTCGGGAGTGATATATTTGGCGGAGGTGGCGGACGCCAGCAAAGCCGAAGACGGCGCGGAACCGGACGTCCCGGATCCGACATGAAGCTTCGTGTTGCACTCACCCTTGAAGAGATTGCGGAGGGTGTGGAAAAAACACTTAAAGTTAAGAAGTATATTACATGCGACTCTTGCAGCGGCACCGGCGCCGAAAGCGACTCCGACTTCGAAACCTGTCCGACATGTAACGGAATGGGAGAAGTAAGGCAGGTATCCAGAACCATGTTTGGCCAGTTTGTGAACGTACAACCGTGCAGCAATTGTGGTGGTGAGGGCCGAATTATCAGGAATAAATGTTCTTCATGCAGTGGTGAAGGCCGCGTGAAAAGCAATGAAAAGATGAAGGTGAACATCCCATCCGGTGTCGCAAACGGAAACTACATCACCCTTCGGCGCCAGGGAAATGCGGGCATCCGCGGTGGTCAGCCCGGCGATCTTATTGTGTTGATTGAAGAGAAAGAACACGAACATTTTGTGCGTGAAGGCAATGATATCTATTACGACCTGATGCTAAGCATTCCCGATGCAATACTTGGAACAGAAGTTGAAGTCCCTACACTGAAAGGAAAAGCAAAGGTGAAGGTTGAAGCCGGCACACAGCCGGGCAAACTGCTTCGCATGCGTGAACGCGGAGTCAAGGGCCTGAATAACAGTGGTACAGGAGACCAGTTCATCAAAACCAGTGTGTATATTCCCAAAGATCTTACAGATGAGGAGAAGCAACACATTATAGCACTGAAAGGCGAAGATCATTTTGATCCTCAAAGCGCGAAAGAGCGCGAAAAAAGCTTCTTTTCCAAAATAAAAGATGTATTTAGTTGATCACATCCGGTTTTAAGAGATTGAGCCTTATTCCAGTTTCGGCAACCTTACATGTGACTATCTTTTAGATTCACAAACAAAATACGAAGGGGTGACAACGATTGTCACTCCTTTTTTTTAGCTTCTGTCTGTAAATCATAATCAATAAACAACCATGACACCATTACAGATCGGTCTGATTATTTTTGCAGCAGCAGCGGGTGCACTCATTACCTACCTGATATCGAGAATGAAAAGTGCACGCCTTGAAGAGAGAATATCTATTCTAAAGGATGAAAGAGAGGAACGTGATGCAAAATTAAATGCGGAGACAAAACGCGCTAATGAAGCTGAAAATCAGCTCTCAACGCTACAGGCGAAGTACCAGCACCTGTCGGAACGGCTTGCTGAGCAGAAAGCAGAGCTTTCAGAGATGCAGACGACATTCAGAGACGAGTTCAGAAACCTGGCGAATGATATCATGGAGGAGAAATCGAAGAAATTTACTGAACAAAACAGGGAAAAGCTGGATCAGTTACTGAAGCCGCTGGGTGAAAAAATTCAGACGTTTCAGAAGCAGGTAGAGGAAGCTCACAAGGAGGATATTAAAGGACGAAGTGCATTGGGGCAGCACCTGAAAATGCTGCAGGAAGTGAACCAGAAAATGAGCGAGGAGGCAAAAAACCTCACCAAAGCACTGAAGGGAGATACAAAGCAGCAGGGAAACTGGGGAGAGATGATCCTGGAGCGAATTTTGGAAAAGTCGGGTCTCACAAAAGGAAGAGAGTACGAAACGCAGGTGAGTATTCGGTCGGAAGACGGGAGAAGCCAGCAGCCTGACGTAGTTGTGTATCTTCCTGATGAAAAACGTCTGGTGATCGACTCAAAAGTATCATTGAATGCGTATGAGGCCTACTCCTCGGCAGAGGAAACCGCTGAACAGGTTCAGGCCGTCAAACGGCACATAACTTCACTCAGAAATCATGTGAGAAGTCTGAGCGGTAAAGATTATGCAAAACTGCACGGCTCAAAAAGCCCGGATTTTATTTTGATGTTCATACCCATTGAGTCTGCTTTTGGCCTGGCGATGCAAAATGAGCCATCACTATATAACGACGCGTTTGAAAAGAACATTATTATTGTGAGCCCTACTACGCTGCTTGCCACGCTCGCAACTATTGATAATGTTTGGAAACAGGAGTACCAGAACCAAAATGCGATGGAGATTGCCAAACGGGGCGGATTGCTATATGATAAATTTGTGGGTTTTGTGGATAATCTGAATGAGGTGGGGCAGAGAATTGAACAGAGCCAACAGGCGTATGATCAGGCTATGAAACAGCTCTCAACTGGTCGTGGCAATCTGGTGGGTCAGGCAGAAAAGCTGAGAGATCTGGGAGCGAACTCGTCCAAAAAACTACCGGAATCCGTTACAAATCAATCCCTCGAACAAGAATAACGCTTTATCATTCAAGTTGCATATTATGATGTGAAACTGATTCACTTGAAAAAGCTTTCAAATTTTAATTCCGCTATCCCACTCATCCTTTTTCAATTTTTTTATGGCTGAAATTGAGAGCAGAAAATACTCAGAGTTCTGGCCACGCATTTAATACTGATCACTTTCTTTTCGTAGAGCGAGAAACGAGATAATGAGTGTTAGACAGATTAATTCAACGGCTTCACAAGAGAAGCTAAATCATCACCGTTGTGATTGGATACAGCAGAATACCAGTAATTATCCCATAACCAGGAGACCACATGGTGGTTATTCACTTCGGCCACAAAATAGTCTTTGGGAGATTTGCAGTGTTCGGCCGCTTCTGTGTGGCGTATAATGTTTTGAAGTGAATCCACCTGATTCATGTCAAACACAAAGAGGTAAATATTTTCAGATATTTCTTCCTGTGTGTAAGCAAGTACCGGAGTAGTGAAATTACTGGTAAAAGGCCCAACAGCCATACCCATAAAGGTTGCGCCTTCAATTTCCGGTATTTCGGCCGTCATTCCGTAGTGCTCGCGCAGATATTGTTTCGCTTCGCTAATGGATGATGTGCTAAAATCAAGTGCGGGGAGCTGTCCGTCGGCGGTCAGAAAATGACCCGCTGCTGCCTGTTCTATCATTACGGTATTTTGATACTGAGAGCCATGATCGGTTCTGTTGAGCAACTCCAGTGTCAGTAGAGTGATAAAAAGGATAACTGCGGCTGCAGACGCATATCGTAAAGCCGGACCCGCATAATTCCAAAAAATAGTTCCTGATGTTTTAACCGTACCTGATCCTGGTTCCTGATCAATCTGATGATCGCTTCTTTTTAATTCTTGAATGGATCTCAGAACGTTTTCTTTCAGATGATCAGGACAGGAGTGTCGTTTAAGATTCTTTTTTAGCTGCTGTTTTACATACAGAGCACTTTCATACTCCTCCTCGATATCAGGATGATTTTCAATAAAATCAAAAAAAGCTGCACGTTCACTTTCACTTGCCTCACCATCAATGATGGCGGGGATCAATAAAAGTGCCTGATTTCGGTTCATATTGCTCATCGGGTTACATAAATTTTGCAGTTCAGCAAATGCATTGGCAGCATACTATCTGCATTCATTGGCAAAAAACAAACAGTATGAATCAAACATTCATATCAGAGGAAGATTGTAAGGAATTTGTAAAGGATTGGGAGTTAAACATTAAGAGCGGAAATGATCTGAAAACTTTGACCATGGTGAAGTATTTAAAGGAGTTGCAGTAATATTTACCGGTTTTTTGAGAGTGGGGTGGATAACTTCCAGTTCAGAAGCAAATAATGCGATTTCAGAACTTGCTGATTGTCCATATTTACTGTCACCTACAATTGGGAATCCCTCATGAGAGAGCTGCACTCTTATCTGGTGAGGTCTGCCGGTAATCAGGGTAATATTCAAAAGAGCCAGATTTTTTTTCTGATCTGTTTTGTGAAAGGTAAGTTCTGATTTCTGTGCCTTACTGTTACCGGGTTCCACCACTGTCACACGGTTTGTATCTCTGTTTTTTAGAAGATAGTGCATCAGCATGCCGTTATCTTCAGGATTTCCCTCGACCACGGCAAGGTATCGTTTCTTTACAGTTCTCTTTCTTATCTGTTCACTGATTCGGGAAGCGGCTTTAGATGTTTTTGCCAGGAGCATGACACCCGCAACGGGTCTGTCCAGACGGTGTACCAAACCCAGAAAAACGTTGCCCGGTTTATTATACTCTCTTTTTAAGTAAGCCTTGCAGAGAGTAAGGACATCAGGGTCGCCGGAATAGTCTTCCTGAGAGAGAACCCCTGCCGGTTTATGTATGGCAAGGAGGTGATTATCTTCGAATAGAATAGTGATGTTGGGATTTGTGCCGGTCGTTTTCATGTTTTGCTGTGGAGGTGTAAAACGGATAAATTACGGCGAGTTTACCAGCGCTTCAAACAAAAGAATTATATGTCGATATCGGTTGAGGAAAAAGTAGCCCATTTACCATTTGAACCCGGAGTCTACCAGTTTAAAGACAAACAGGGCAGTTATCTCTATGTGGGAAAAGCCAAGAAGCTCAGAAACCGCGTGCGATCATACTTTCAGGATTCAGCAAATCACGATGGTCGCATCAGGGTAATGGTTCGGAAGATTGCAGATGTTGAGGTTATTGTTACCGATTCGGAAGCGGAGGCTCTTATCCTTGAAAATAACCTGATTAAGCGTCATCAGCCCCGATATAATATTATGTACCGGGACGATAAGTCGTATCCGTATATTTGTATAACAAATGAAGAGAAACCAAGGGTATTCCCGACCCGAACCGTTGTGAAAGATGGCAGCAAATACTTTGGCCCATACGATCATGTGGGACATATGAGACGAATGCTTGAAACTATTCGAAAAACATTTGATCTGTGTACCTGTGCAGTTTCTCCAAAAATGATCGATAAATCGAGAGGGGTACCCAAATGGCACTCTTGTTTTGATGATTACTTGAAAAACTGTTCCGGTGACTGGGATCCTGAGGAGTATCGTGTAGTGATTGAAAAAGTTGAAAAACTGCTCAGTGGTAAAACCGAGGGACTAATGGCGGAAATTAAGCAGGAGATGGAAATCGCATCTCAGGCGCTCGCCTTTGAAGAGGCCGCAAAATTAAGGGACAGCCTGCTGGCACTTGAGAAGTATAATAAAAAGATGAAAATCGTTGACAGCAAGCGAAATAACCGCGATCTGTTTGCTATCGACATTGATGATGAGCTGGGTGAGGCGTGCGGCGTTCTTTTTAAAATACGGGAGGGTAAACTCATTGGTAAATTTCACCGGTTCATAAAAAATATTTCAGGACTGAGCATAGAATTTTTAGTGCAGTCGTTTGTGGAGGATTTCTATACTGATTCAGGAGAAAAGGGTGCCACTACCATACCTGATGAAGTTTATTTGAGCCACCCAATGGAAAATGATGAACCTCTGAGCCAGTATCTGTGGGAGATGCACGGTAAAAAAGTGCCGCTGAAAGTTCCGAAAATAGGAGAGAAACGACAGTTTGTGGAAATGGCAATATCCAATGCTCGCTTAAAACTTGGAGAGCGCAGACTGGAAAAAGAGAAAGCAGAACGTAACCGTATTCCAAAAGCTGTGGAAGATTTAAAAGAATATTTGCGGTTGCAGACTCTCCCGAGGCGAATAGAGTGCTTTGACAACTCAAATATCCAGGGAAGTGACCCGGTTGCTTCTATGGTGACCTTTGTGGATGCCAAGCCCCGAAAAAGTGATTACAAGCGGTTCAAAATTAAAACTGTTACCGGACCGGATGATTTTGCATCCATGAAAGAAATTGTAAAGAGACGCTATGGAAGGGTAAAAAGGGAGAAACTTCATGGCCCCGATCTTATACTGGTGGATGGCGGAAAAGGACAGTTAAATGCTGCTATTGAGGCACTCAAAGAAGTTGAATACTTCGAACACTGCGAAATTGCAGGATTGGCCAAGCGGCTTGAGGAAGTTTTTTTGCCCGGGAAAAGAGATCCTGTGATGATACCCAAAACCTCTCCCGCACTGAAATTACTTCAGCAGGCCCGCGATGAAGCTCACCGTTTTGCAATTACCTATCACCGTCAGAAAAGGTCGAAGCGCACATTAAAAACCGAGCTGACGGATGTGCCCGGTATTGGTGAAAAAAGAGCAAAGGATCTTCTTAAGGAGTTTGGTTCCGTACAGATAATAAAAGAATCTGATCTTGAAACTTTACAAAAAAGTGCGGGTAAAAAAACGGGACAAGCCCTGTACAACCATTTTCATGCATAAAATTCGTTAAATGTTAAATAAGTAGCATGAAAATGTGATGGTTTTGGTTGAATCAGTCTGTTACTTTCATAAAAAGAAATAAAAAAACAAACCGATCCCTGTTATTCTTCGTATAGAAATACAGCGCAGGCTTACGAATGAATGAAATATGTTATTTGTTTTGATTTATAGTTACAAACTCATAATCTTTGAACGATGAGACTTAATAAAAGCGACAACATTCCGGTTAATTACGAAAAGATGAAAGACAGAGAATTGGTCCATCTTTTTCGTAAGAAAGATGATCAACTTGCTTTCCAGGAGCTCATGAACCGCCACCAGGCGAAGATTTACTCCTATATTTACAGCATGATACAAAACAGAGAAACCGCGAATGACATCTTTCAGGAGACGTTCACCAAGGTAATCACCAAGATGGATGATACCTACAATGAACAGGGCAAATGGATAGCCTGGGTGATGAGAATTGCACATAATGCAACAATTGATCATATAAGAAAACAAAAACGATTTGTCGACGTTAAGAGCTCATACGATGAAGGATCAAAGACAGATTTTTATGATCGGTTGCCCGATGAAGATTCTCCGGGACAACAGGAAAAGCTTGAACTGGATGAATCGACTTCAAGTCTGTTAAAACATATTGCTAATTTACCTGAAGAGCAGAGAACCGTAGTGATGCTTCGACACTACTACGAAATGCCTTTTAAGGAAATTGCTGAGATTACTGATGTATCAATAAATACGGCTCTCGGCCGAATGCGGTATGCTTTGATTAACCTTCGTAAAATGTTTGATGAGGAACATGAGAAGGAATCAAAATATTTATGAGTAAGATAGAAAATCGTTGTATAGCATATATTTACAATGAAATGGATCCGTCAGAGCGGCTCGAGTTTGAGAGAGAGCTTCAAAAAGATGAAGACCTTCTTATTGAGCTTGAAACTCTTAAAAGAACAGCCGGATGCCTGAACGGACTCAGATGTATAGAGCCCCCGGAATTTGTGATTGATCATGTAAAAATCAAGGCAGAGTCCAAAACCGTAAAGAAAAAAGATACCGTTTCATACAAATATCTTTTTGCATCAGCTGCAATAACTCTTTTCGCAGTGATGGTATATGGGGTCGTTATACTCCAGGATCAACAACAGGCGGATAGTGCTGATACCGTCAGCTCATCCACTCCTGAATCGTCCTTTTCTTCAGTTGGAAATATCACTGCTGTTTCTGTCGGCTCAGGCGGAGAAACTGATGAGGTTACTCCATGGGTTGATCATGATGAAGTAATTCATTTTCATGAAAGATTTAACAGGGGTAGTGTAGCCAGCGTTGATTCAATGTTCAATCACAGCCTTAAAAAGCTCACCAGAATAAATTCATCAGGAACCGTTCAGCAGGTTCAGCAGCAGATTCACCTTACCGGTGGAAACAGGTAAACACTGGGTTTATTACTTCTCAATAAGTACACCGTAAACATTGCTTTATAAAATGTTGAATAAAGTTTTCCACCATCCAGTGTGAATAACTAATTTTGGTAAGGTATGGTGTGAGAGTTATATTCCAACTTATATAAAGAATCATAACTCCTTTTTAGTAGAATGGGAAAAATTATATCGATTGCCAATCAAAAAGGCGGAGTTGGAAAAACAACATCAGCCGTAAATTTAGCCGCCAGTCTTGCTGTTATTGAGCATCCTACGCTTGTAATTGATATTGACCCTCAGAGCAACAGCACAAGCGGTCTGGGTATAGAACCAAAATCTGTTACCAACTCTGTATATGAAGTAATGGTAGGAGGAGTGGATATCAAAGATGCCATTCGTGAAACAGAACTTCCTTTTCTCGATGTCGTTCCCTCGCACATTAATCTTGTGGGGGCAGAAATTGAAATGGTGGATCGGAATGAGAGAGAACGGATTTTACTAAAGGCGATCGACTCTCTGGATAAAAAATATGATTTTATCATTCTTGATTGCCCTCCGTCTTTAGGACTTCTGACAATTAATGCACTGACGTCTTCACACTCGGTAATGATTCCCGTACAGTGTGAATATTATGCTCTTGAAGGTTTGGGGCAACTTTTGAATACCATTAAAATAGTACGGCAACATTTAAACAGGGATCTCGATATCGAAGGTGTACTGCTTACAATGTATGATACGCGAACACGACTATCGAATCAGGTAGCAGAAGAAGTGAAACGTTATTTTGATGACAAAGTGTTTTCGACAATTATCGCCAGGAATATACGGCTTGCTGAAGCCCCCAGTTTTGGAAAGCCTGCTATCCTGTATGATGCATCCAGCGTTGGAGCAAAAAACTATCTTTCTCTTGCCCGTGAGATTATTCAGAGAAACAAGAAATTATTTAAATCGAGTCCAGTACTCTCATAAACCGGTAATCAGCTATGTCGAAAAAAGTATTAGGCAGAGGTCTTGGAGCTTTTTTCCCGGACTACGATGACGGGAAAGGAGAGAAAAACCAGGATGAGCCCAAAACAAAAACGGCCGTTTCCATAGATCCCGCTGAAAGGGTAAATATTGTGCTGAATATACCGGTGGATCATATCAGGCCAAATCCTCACCAGCCCAGAAGCGATTTCAATGAAGAGGCACTGGAACAGCTTGCATCATCCATTAAGAAACATGGCCTCATACAACCAATTACAGTACGGTATTTAGGTCAAAAACGATTTGAGCTGATTAGCGGTGAGAGACGTCTGCGTGCTTCAAAAATTGCCGGTATTGCTGAAATTCCTGCTTACATACGTGAAGTAAATGATGATGAGCTAATTGCATTTGCACTGATTGAAAATATTCAGCGTGAAGATTTAAATCCGCTGGAGATTTCACTGGGTTATCAACGTCTGATTGACGAATTGAATTATACTCAAAGTGAAGTTGCGGAACGGGTCGGTAAAAACAGAACTACGGTCACCAATATGCTCCGGCTGCTGCAGCTGCCGGATTTTATTCAGGCTGCGCTGCGGGATGAACGTATATCAGCAGGCCACGCACGCTCGCTTATAAATGTGAAGACAGAGAGAGATCAAAAGAAAATTTTATCAGAAATAGAGAAAAAATCACTATCGGTTCGGCAAACAGAAGATCTTGTGAAGTCGTACGAAAAAAAGAGTGATCAAAAAAAGAGGTTGCCGGAAAAAAAGGAGAACCCTTTTTTAAATGACCTCACCAAACAGCTCAGAAATAAATTGAGTACGAAGGTAAACATCAAACAGAAAGCAAAGGGCGGTGAGATCAGAATTGAGTACTACTCTAACGATGATTTAGAACGACTGATGCAGCTTTTTAATGAAATGGACTAAATTTTTATTTATTACCGTTTTTTTCTTTCTCTCATCTGACCTTTACGCACAGAATTTTTCAACTTGGTTCAGTAATCGTTCTCTGCACTCTCAATTTGACTTTAATGAGCAAGAACTTGCTTCTTTTGTTCAGGATACTCTTCAAAATCGTACTGATACGTTTCCATCACCAAAATCCGTTCTGTTCAAATCGATGATGATACCCGGATGGGGTCAAATACAGAATAAACAGATATGGAAGGTGCCCATTATTTA
>Ga0102943_1001443_pt1 | contig 14864 bp, 12 predicted proteins | sample SalPonC_black_MG_FD_78174 | JGI IMG/M metagenome (GOLD analysis project Ga0102943, IMG submission 78174) | Salt pond soil microbial communities from South San Francisco under conditions of wetland restoration - Salt Pond MetaG... | ecosystem: Environmental > Aquatic > Marine > Intertidal zone >...
CACTCGGCCAGCACAGCGGACAAGGAAAACGAGCGGCTGACGGAGCTCTTCTGCGACAATCTCCATCGGTACCTCGATGGCGATCCGCTGAGAAACGTCGTGAGCTACTGACGTCGCAGAGAGAGGGCCGATGGTTGGCCGTCGAGACCTGATCAGCTGCCGCGGCGCGCCCAGCGTGGACGTGACCGCCGCGACCTCCCCGTCGAGCCACCAACCGCTTGGGCGGGCGTCGTGCCCTCAGGCCTTCGAGCTTCGGCACGAGCATCGCGCCGATACGCGCCTAGAGCCCCTCAAACCTCCCCCAAGTACGCCTTCTGCATCGCCTCGTTGTCCAGCAGATCCTTCGCCGGCCCGGACAGGACGACCTCGCCGGTCTGCAACACGTAGCCGCGATCCGCCGCCCGGAGCGCCACGTTGGCGTTCTGCTCGACGACGAAGACGCTGATGCCTTCGTCGTTGACGCTCTTGATGATCTCGAAGATCTTCTCGACGAACAGGGGCGCCAGGCCCATGGACGGCTCGTCCATCAGGATCAGCTTGGGCCGGCTCATCAGGGCGCGACCCATCGCAAGCATCTGCTGCTCGCCCCCGGACATGGTGCCGCCCTGCTGGCCCAGCCGCTCCCCGATGCGGGGGAAGAGCGAGACGACGTAGTCCATGTCCTCGCGGATCGCCTTGCGATCGTGGCGCAGGTAGGCGCCCATCTCGAGGTTCTCGCGCACCGTCATCTTCGGAAAGATGCGCCGGTTCTCGGGCACCACCGCCATGCCGCGCTCGATGCGCTGCGCGGTGCTGAGCGTGTCCGCCCGCTCGCCGCGGAAGTACATCTCGCCCTCCGAGACGCGGACCACGCCGAGGATCGTCTTCAGCGTCGTGCTCTTGCCCGAGGCGTTGCCGCCCAGCAGGCAGACCATCTCGCCGGGGTGGATCACCATGTCCACGTCGTGCAGCACGCGGATCGGCCCGTAGTGCGTGGTGACCTTGCGCAGCTCCAGCAGGTTCTCGTTCTCGTTCACCACGTGCGTCACTGCGGAGCACGCTCCTCTCCAGCGTCGCCCGCGGACGCGTCGCTCCCCGCCGCCCCGCCGCCGGGCCCGTCGAGCCCCTCGTCCTGGTCCGCGGCGCGCTTGCCGAGGTACGCCTCGAGCACCGTCGGATCGTTCACGACCTGCTCGTAGCTGCCCTCGGCGATCTTGCGGCCGTAGTCCAGCACGACGACGCGGTCGCTGATCTCGCCCACCAGGCCCATCTTGTGCTCGACGAGGAGGATCGTGTAGCCCGCCTCGTCCCGCATCCGTCGGATGATCTGCGTGATCTCCTTCGTCTCCTTCGGGTTCATCCCTGCGCTGGGCTCGTCGAGCAGGAGCACCTTGGCTTCGGTCGCCATCGCGCGCGCCATCTCGGTCCGGCGCCGGTTCGCGTACGACAGCACGTACACCGGCTGGTGCAGCCGGAAGCTCATCAGGCGCGGGCCGAAGAACGCCAGCTTCTCGAGCCCCTTCTCGTGCATCTCGGCCTCCGCGCGGCGGTAGCCGGGCGTGCGCAGGACCGATTTCCACCACGGCAGCTTGAGCTTGTGGTGCTGCGGAATGAGAACGTTGTCCAGCACGGAGAGGTTCGTGAACAGGCGCAGGTTCTGGAACGTGCGAGCGATGCCCAGATCGACGATCTCGTTGGGCCGCTTGCCCACCACCGACCGGTCCTCGAGCAGGACGTCGCCCGAGCTCGGGGTGTACACGCCGGTGATCAGGTTGAACAACGTCGTCTTGCCAGCGCCGTTGGGGCCGATGACCGAGACGATCTCGCCCGGCTCGACGTCGAAGCTGAGGTTCGTGATGGCCTGAAGACCACCGAAGCTCTTGTTCAGGTGGCGCACGCTGAGCATCGCCATGTCAGGAGCTCCCCTCGTCGTCGCCGCGCTTGCGTCGACGGCCGCCGTCGGACTTCGGTTTCGTGCCGCGCTCGAGCAGCGGATGCGCTCCGGGCGACTCCTCCTCGGTCAGCGAGCGCGGCAGCGGGTCGTCGCTTCGGGCCCGCGCACGCTCCTTCTCCTTGTCCATCTCCGAGCCCGACAGCCAGGCGTCCTGGGCGCGCTCCTCGTCCGAGGGCTGATCCTTGCGCTCGCGCAGGAGCCACGCCCAGCTGAACTCGGCGCGACCCATGATCCCCTCGGGCCGGACAGCCATGATCACGATCAGCAGCACCGCGAGCAGAATGCGCCGCATCCCGAACGCCTGGAACGTGCCGTCGAACATCGCCCAGTTCTGACCGACGATCGCGACGAGCAGCGTCGCCGCGCCGATGCCGATCAGGCCCAGAACCAACGGATGCCAGACCGGTCGCATGCGCCGGTCTCGTCGGTAGAGTCCCGCTCCGATGCCCGCGGCCAGGATCAGCACGCCGATCAGGCCGAACCAGGTGGCCAGCGAGTAGGTTCGCTCGAGAGGGTCGCCGTACTGCTGGACGAACACCACCACCGCGACGCCCAGGAGCACGCCGGTGTACGACCCGGTCCCACCGACGCTGATCGCGACGAGGAAGAAGAAGGTGAGGAAGAACAGGAAGAAGTCCAACCTGGCGGCCGACAGGTACGACACCCAGAGCCCGCCGGCGACACCGGCGAAGAAGGCGGAGAGGGCGAACGCCATCACCTTGTGGCGCGCCAGTCCGATTCCCATGGCCTCGGCGGCGATCTCGTCCTCGCGAATCGCCTGCAACGCACGACCGTGCGAGCTGTACTTGAGCTTCGTCATCACGAAGAGCGTGAGCGCCAGCAACGCGAACGTCCACCAGAGGCTCTTGCCGAAGTCGCTGGGGACGCCGGAGTACCCCAGCGCACCGTTCGTGAACGGCTTGAACAGGCTGGTCGAGGCCGTCAGACGGATGATCTCGCCGAAGCCGAAGGTGACGATCGCCAGGTAGTCTCCCTTGAGGCGCAGGCTGGGAATCCCGACGATCAGGCCGAACGCCATCGCCACCAGGCCACCGAAGAACAGCGCGATCAGGAACCGGACCCACAACGTCTCGGGAGTGGTGAGGACGTGCAGCCCCAGGGCGTCGAACCATCCTTCGACGGAGAGTCCCAGCGTGAACGGCGTCATCTCCGACCGTGCGCTGGACGAGATCCGCTGACGGGCGTCCTCCGGCAGGATCAGCAGGGCGGTGACGTACCCGCCGACGAGCATGAAGCCGTGGTGTCCGAGGGACAGGATGCCGGTCGTGCCGTTGATCAGGTTGAGGCTGACCGCGGCGATGCCCCAGATCGCGAACAACGCGAGCGAATCGTTCAGCTTCGCACCGCCGGTTCCGCCCACCAGCGCCAGCGCGACGGCCACGATCGCGCCGACGCCCAGGGTGAGCAGCAGGTTGCGCAGACGCTTCGTGCCGTCGCTCATCAGACCTTCTCCGAGAGGTCTTCGCCGACGATGCCGCTGGGTCGGATCAACAGCACCACGATGAGCAGCGCGAAGGCGAACGTGTCCTTGTACTCCGTGATCCCGGGGAAGTCTCCCGACCTCGGGAAGAGCGCGGTCACGAAGTTCTCGAGGAACCCCAGCAAGAGCCCTCCGAGCACGGCTCCGGGAAGACTCCCGATGCCGCCGATCACGGCGGCTGCGAACGCTTTGATGCCCGGCAGGATCCCCATCACGGCCGGCTGGTTGAGGCTGCCGAAGTTGAGGCCCCAGAGCACCCCTCCGGCGGCGGCCAGCATCGAGCCGAGAAGGAAGGTGGTGGCGATGACGCGGTTGACGTTCACGCCCATCATCTGCGCCACCTCGGCGTCCTGCGCCGAGGCGCGCATCGCCTTGCCCAGCCTGGTCCGGGTCACGAAGAGCGTGAGCGCGACGACCAGAACGGCGGTCACGATCGGGATCAGGAAGACCAGCCGGCTTGTGTAGACGGTGCCTCCGGCCACGTCGAACTGGAGGAAGTCCGTCCACGCCGTCCCGGGCCGGAACGGCGTCTGGTTGCGCGTGAACACGATCAGACCGGTGTTCTGAAGGAAGAACGAGACGGCGATCGCGGTGATCAGCAGTGAGATCCTTGGCGCACCGCGAAGGGGCCGGTACGCGATCCGATCGATCAGGACGCCCAGCACGCCGGTGGTCAGCATCGAAAGCAGCATCGCGACCAGCCAGTTCACCGGCGAGGTCGAGAGGACGACCGCGAGCAGCGCCAGCGTGGCGGCACCGCCGCCGAGCACCACCGGGTCGGCCATCCGTCCACGCCAGAGGTTCAGCACGAACATCACGCCCCAAGCGACGACGATCGACCAGAGCAGCGCCCACGGCAGCGCGAACGGCGCACCGGTGAACAGGAAGTACGAGATGAACGCGCCGACCATGAACACTTCGCCGTGCGCGAAGTTGATCAGTCGAATGATGCCGTACACCATCGTGTAGCCCAGGGCGATGAGGGCGTACAGGCTGCCCAGCTGCAGCGAAAGCAGGGCGGCACCGATGAACGAGGCGAGCTCACGCTCGCCGACGACGGCGACCAGATACCAGATGCGGACAAATACAAGCAGGGGAATGCCGAGGCCGAGGATCCAGCCCCACGGGTAGCGGCGCGCCGAGGCGCGTGCTGCGGTCTTGGACACGGAACCTCCTCGTGGTCGAGCGCTCACGAACGCTCGCGAATAGGTGGAGGGCGGGATGGCCGCCCTCCACGTCCGTCTCGCGGACAAGGCCCACGCCTAGCGTCGGCGCTCGAACCTTCCGCTCGCGGGTTACTCGCCGGTGCTCAAGCCGAACAGGCTGGCCGACGACCACTCGCTGCCGTCGGCTCCGGGGACCGCATACTCGAAGAAGCCGATGGTGCGGTCGGCGGGGGTGCCGTCGGTGCCGGCGTAGGTGATCTCGCCGGAAACGCCCGCGTAGCCCTCGAGGTTCTGGAGCGCGGTCAGGACCTCGTCCGGATCGTCGCTTCCGGCGTTGGCGACCGCCTGGACGAGCACGTTGTACGAGTCGGCGCCGGCCAGGGTGAAGCCGTTGAAGTCGCTGGCGTCGGGGAAGACGACGTCGAAGAAGGCCGCGAACTCGGTCGCTCGCTCCGCCGCTGCGCCGCTGAGCACCTCGGGGCCACCGAAGCCGGTGAACACGTACTCGTCGAACGCCTCGCCGCCACCGACGGGGCACTGCGAGTCGTCGGACGCGTCGGCGCCGAGGATCTGCTGATCGAAGCCCTGTTGACGCAGCTGCGGCATCAGGCTGGCGCCCTCGGCGCAGAAGCCGGAGTAGTAGATGACGTCGGCGTCGAAGCCGCGCGCGTCGTTGATCTGCGCGCTGAAGTCGACCGTGTTCGAGACGTAGTCCAGAACGATCGCCTCGCCACCGAGCGCCTCGAACTCCTCGGCGAAGAAGCCGGCGAGGCCGAAGCTGTAGTCGTCGTCCTGCTGGCGGAACACGATGGCGCGCTCGGCGCCGAGATCGTTGGCGGCGTAGCGAGCGGCGACGCGGCCCTGGAAGTCGTCCGTGTACGCCATGCGGAAGATGTGCTCGCCGATCTGGGTCGTGGCGGGGTTGGTGGAGCTGGTCGAGATCATGATGATGCCGGCGTCTTCGAGCGGCTCGGCAGCGGCGATCGACATCGTCGACGAGATCGCGCCCAGAACGCCGATGACGCCTTCGTCCACGAAGCGTGCGGCGCAGTTGATCGAGCCTTCGGGCGTGGTCTGGTTGTCGCAGATCGACAGCTCGACGGTGCTGCCGTTCACGGTCGGCATCTGCTCCTGGGCGGCTTGGATCCCCTGAAGGGTCGCGTTGCCGATCGTGGCGAAGCGGCCGGAGAGCTCCAGGTTGATCCCGATACGGATCGGGTCCTGCGCCGTGGCGAGGCCGGCCAGCGCCGCGAGAACGAGAAGAGCGAGAAGCTTCTTTGCCATGGAGATACGTCCTTTCGTAGGAAACGGGGCCGCGGAGAAGGGGGAGTACCCCCACCTAGGACCGATACGCTGCATGACTATGCAGGCATGGGGAGCATACCTGGGTTGCATATTTCTGTCAACGCGGTCCACGCCCTCCCGCACGCGACATTCGAGCGCTTCCGAATGGAAGTTTCGTGCTCCGACGCCCCCGCCATACAGACCTGATCGCCGCGGCGTCGCGGCCGGCCGATCGACGCCTCGTGAGCGGCTGCGGAAGCTACCGATCGTCTGCATCTGCGTGCAGTCCGGACCCCTGCGCGTCGCGCTCGATCACGGCGAAGCGGTCCCGACGGACCGTCAACGAGGCCACGGTCGCCCCCACGGCGAGCGCCGCGACGAGGAACATCGCGACGTAGCCCGCCACCTGCGCCACCAAGCCCAAGATGAGCGGCGCGACGAACTGCACGAGCCGGTTGGCGGTGATGCGCGCGCCGAACGCCATGCCGTGCTCGTGCACCTCGATCTGCTCGACCACGCCGACCATCGTGAGCGGCTGTGCGACCCCCACCGCCAAGCCCAGCAACGCCGATGAAGCGAGCAGCACGACCAGGCTCGGCGCCGCCACGATCATCGCCAGCCCCACGGCGGACACCGTGAGCATCGCGAGGAAGGTGCGCATCCGTCCCCCGAGCCGCGCGATCACGGCGGCCATGAACGGACGGATCGCCACGGACGCCAGCGAGCGAGCGCTGATCACGATCCCGATCACGCTGGCCGGCACCGCCAGGCCGTCCAGGAACGCGGGAAGGAACGAGCCGTGCGTCACCAGGACGATCATCACCGTGCCGCTCACCCACAGGCTGACCTGCACGGTCGGCAGCCGCGTCAGCGACAGGAGCTTGCGCGGGCCCACCCGGACGGGACGCCGCGACCTCCCCGCCGGCCCGCCGGCCGGCGCGGAGAGCATCGCGAACGCTCCCGTCCCGGCGGCCGCCACGACGGCCGCCACGACGTACGCGGTGCGGAACCCCGCCAGGTCGACCAGCACACCCGCGGTCACCGGGCCCAGGAGCTGCCCGACCGACACGAACGCCCCGTACAGTCCGAAGTTGCTCTCGCGATCGGCACCGTCGCCCAGGCGCGCGACCATCGACTGCGCCGCCACCACGGCGATCAGCTGTCCCAGCCCGGCCAGCACCTGCGCCACCAGCAGACTCGGAAACGACGGTGCGATCGCGATCCACACCGGAGCGATCGCCAGCAACGCCGTCCCCAGGAGCAGCATCGGCTTCGGTCCGACGGCGTCGACCACGGTGCCCACCGGAACCGCCAGAAAGAGCGGAAACAGGAACGCCGCCGAGATGACGACGCCGATCGCCGCGGGTGACGCGCCCAACGCCACGCCGAACAGCGGCGCCAGGGTGCCCGTCATGAAGAACGCGGTGAACAGCAGCGCAGCCCCGAGCCCCAGGCCCAGCAGCGGGCCGCGTGGAAGGGCGGGGCTCAGGCCCGCACCTTGGTGTCGCGCACCGGGCAGGAGATCTCGCCCACGCCGGGAATCGCGCACCCCACCGTGTCGCCGTCGCGCAGCACCACCGCGCCCGGCGTTCCCGTCGAGATCACGTCCCCCGGCTCGAGCGGCATGATCGCGGAGAAGAACGCGACCAGCTTCCGCGGCGAGTGCAGCATGTTCGCCACCACGTTGCGGCGAGCCGGGTGCGCGTCGTGGAGCGTGGCGACCTCGAGCGCTCCCACGTCCTCGATCTCGTCCATCGTGACCAGGTCGGGTCCCAGCACCAGGAAGCCGTCGAAGCTCTTCGCCCTCGTCAGGAACCGCGGGTTGCGCTGCAAGATGTCCTCGGCCGTCATGTCGATGATCGTGGTGACGCCGGCCAGCACCCTCAGCGCGTCCTTCTCGGAGACGTCCTTGCACGGCGTTCCGACGATCAGGCCGAGCTCCGCTTCGCCCGTGGTGCGGTGGCTCTGGCGCGGGATGGGGATCGTCTCTCCCGCGGCGATGATCGTGGTCGCGGGCTTCATGAACGTCGCCGGCTCGTCGGGGCGGGTCTCGCCCAGGTCGCCGGCGTGCTCGGCGTAGTTCAGCCCTACGCCCAGGATCTTCGGCGGCCGGCTCAGCAGCGGCGCGGCGGCGGCGTTCGCGGGAACGACGCCGTCCGGCGTGGCGGCCAGCTCGGCCAGCAGCTCGCTCGCGCCGGCGGCCCAGCGGCCGAGCTCGTCGACGCGTCGATCGCGGATCAGCGCTTCGACGGTGCCGGGCCAGCTCGTGCCGGTCAGGAGCGCGATCGCGGACAACGGCACGCGTCCACGATCGGTGACGAGGGCGGCGTACGGTCCATCGGGTCCGAGGATGCTGGTCAGTCGCACAGAGATCGCCTCCGGGGCGGGGACAGAGAGGTCGCGCAGCGCGAGCGGACGCCGCGAGGCGTCGCGGCGAGAGGGATGCCTGACTCAGAGCGTCAGCAGCGTAACCCCCCGCGGCGCGAAGGCGCCCATCGACGCCATCACCTCGTGCGCATCCGCCAGCGGACGACGCTCGCCGATCAGCAGACCGACGTCGATGCGCCGCTCGCGCACGAACCGCAGCATCTCCGGGTAGCGACGGGCCGGCATGCCGTGCCCGCCGAGGATGGCGAGCTCGTGCTTGATCAGCTCCAGCATGGGCACCGGAGGCGCCGCCTCGTCGGCCAGCAGCAGTCCGAGCTGCAGGTGCCGGCCACGCCGGCGCAGCGAGCGGACGCCTTGCGCGGCGGTGACCGGGCTGCCCAGCGCGTCCACCGTGACGTGCGCGCCGCCGTCCGTGGCGTCGCGGATCGCGGCGACGGGGTCGTCCGTGCGGGCGTCGACGACGACCGAGGCTCCCAGCTGGCGGGCCAGAGCCAGCTTCTCGTCCTGCACGTCGACGGCGACGACCTTCGCGCCCGACGCCGCCGCGATCGCGACGGCCGCCAATCCCAGGCCGCCGCACCCCAGCACCGCGACCGTCTCGCCGCTACGCAGGCCGGCCCGGTCCACCAGCCCCGCGAACGCGGTCATGAAGCGGCACCCCAAGCTGGCGGCCTCGCCCTCCTCCATCCCGGCAGGAAGCGCGACGACGTTGACGTCGGCCCACGGCACGACGACCGTCTCGGCGAACGATCCCCAGCCGTCGAAGCCGGGCTGGTACTCGTGGAGGCAGAGGTTCTGCACGCCGTCCCGGCATGGGCCGCACGTTCCACAGCCGCAGCAGAACGGCGCGGTGACGCGCTGGCCGATCCGGACGGTCCGGACCTCCGGCCCCACCTCCCGGACCACGCCGGCGAACTCGTGGCCCGGCACGTGCGGGAAGCGGACGGTCGGATCGTGGCCCATCCAGGCGTGCCAGTCGCTGCGGCACACGCCGGTGGCGTGGACCTCGATCCGGGCCCCGTGCGCGGGAAGGGGCGGCTCGGGAACGTGGCTCAGGACCAGCGGAGCTAGCGGCGCGTCGACCAGGATCGCCTTCATACGGCCGATCGTACGCCGGGCCCGTCACGACCGGTGCGAGGGAACCGCATCGGCCGGTCCTCGCCCTCCAGCGGCAGCGTCGGCGGCAGCGGCTCGCGGTCCGGCCGGATGAACCGGCGGGGGTCGACAGGGGCTTGAACAGCGCCGCCCCGCCGCCGAGCGTGCTCGGATCGATCACGCCGTCCCACGGCGGGGCGCCCACGCGCTCGCCGTCGATGCCGCGCCGTCGATGGCGCGCCGTCGCCGGTCGCCTGTGTACCCCACGCGCTCGGTGCCGGCGTGGGCGACGCGCCGGAGCGTGACCGGCGGTTCCGCCGGCTCGTCCCGGCGCGGGTCGAGGTGGAAGGGACGCAGCGGGCGGTCGTCGCGTCGCGGACCCCTAGGGAGCACCCTGGATGTAGCTGCGGAGCTGGTCGATCAGGAACGCCTGCTCGGCGATCGTGGCCTTGACGACGTCACCGATCGACACGATCCCGATCAGCTCGCCGTCGCGCACGACGGGAAGGTGCCGGATCCGACGCTCGGTCATCCGTTCCATGCACTCCTGCATGGTCCGGTCCGGGGCGACCGTCACGACGTCGCGGCTCATCACCTCGTCGACCCGCGTCTCGCGCGAGGCCCGGCCCTTGAGGATCACCTTGCGCGCGTAGTCGCGCTCGGAGACGATCCCGACGAGCTCGCCGCCTTCGAGCACCGGCAGCGCGCCGACGTCGTACCGAGCCATGAGGGCGAGGGCGTCGTACACGCTGGCGTCCTTGGAGACGGACCAGATGTCGCCTCCCTTCGTCCGGAGCAGCTGCCCTACCGTCGTGGTGCCTTCCATGAGCTCTCCCTTCCCGCGTGGAATGGGCCATGGTAGGGGCGCCCCCGGCGAGGGGCGCCCCGATCGAACCTGTGTACTCGCCGGGGACACGGGTCGCCGGCGCTTCGGTACCCGGCCGCGAGCCTGGCTCGCGGCCGGCATCGCGTCACTCGGCCTCGGGCACGCCCGTCTCGGCCGGCACCGCGCCGGACTCCAGCTGCTCTTCGCTGGGCACGATCAACACCATGCCGGAGAAGATCAGATCCGGATCGTCGATCAGGTTGGCGTTCGCCGCCAGGATGTCGGTCCAGCGGTTGCCGTTCCGATAGAAGAACGTCGCGATGCTGGACAGCGAGTCGCCGGACTGCACGGTGTAGATTCCGCGAGCGCCGGTGAGGCGCGCGACGACGTTCTGCGTCTCGTTCAGCTCCGAACGGATCCGGGCGAGCTCATCGCGTTGGGCCTCGGTGACGAACTCCAGGCCCTGCTGCTCCGCGAGCACCTCCGACAGGCGCCCGGTGAGCTCGCTGGCGCGCTCCTGGGCGTTCTCGAGCGCCGTAGACGTCTCGCTCAGCTCGCTGCGTGCCGTCTCGGATACGGCCTCGACGGTCGACAGCCGGGCCTCGAGCGACTCGCGCTCGGACAGGACCGTCTCGAGCGAATCCGCCAGGGCGTCCCGCTCGGCCGCGAGCGCGTCGCGCTCGGTGCTCAGCAGGTCCCGCTCCGTCTGGAGCGCGCCGAGCTGCGTCGCGAGCTCGTCCCGCTCGGCCGTGAGCGCGTCGCGTTGCGTCACGAGCGCGTCCCGCTGCGCCGCGAGCTCGTCCCGTGCCGTCGCGAGCTCGTCCCGCTCCGTCGCGAGCGCTTCCCGCTCGGCTTCGATGCGGTCGCGCTCGGCAGCGATGCGCGCACGCTCGGCCGTCAGCTCCTCGACCTGCTCGCGCGAGGCGTCGCGCTCGGCGACGACCTGGTCCAGCCGGTCCTCGACCTCGCTCAGCCGTGCGCTCGTGCTTTCGAGCTCGGTGGTCCGCGAGGCGAGGTCGGCTTCCACGCCGGCCAGCGACTCCTGGACCGTCGACAGGTTGGCTCGCGCCTGTGCGAGCTCGACATCGGTCACCGTGAGGTCGGTCGCGATCTGCTCGCGCGCGGCTTGGGCCGCGGCAAGCTCCTCAGCGACGCCCTGTACGCGCTCCGCAGCCTCGGCGGCTCGTGCTTCGGCCTGCTCGCGTGCGTTCTGCGCCCGCGTCAGGCGGGCTTCGAGCCCCGACGCCATCTGCTGCGCTGCGCCCAGCTCCTCACGGAGCGACGCCACGTCGGCCATGACCTCGTCGCGCTCGGCACGAACCTCGCTCAACGTGCCCTCGACGTCCTCCCGATCCGAAGCCACCGACGCCAGACGATCCTCGACTGCGGTCGCCTCGGCCTGGACCGACGCGAGGTTCTCCTGGGCCACCGTCAGCTCCTCGCGCAGCGACGCCGCGTCGGCGGCGGCCGCGTCCCGCTCGGCGCGGACCTCGCTCAACGTGCCCTCGACGCTCTCGCGCTCCGCCTCGACGGACGCCAGACGATTCTCGAGCACCGTCATCTGCTCCTGTGCCGAAACGAGGTCGGCCTCCGTCGACGCCAGCTCCTCGCGCACCGCGCTCAGGTCGTCCAGCGCGACGTCGCGCTCCGACCGCACCACGGCCAGCTGCTCCGCCGTGCTGGCCCGCTCGGCCTCGACCTCCGCCAGGCGATCCTCCATCCCCGACGCCGTCTCCCGTACCGCCGCCAGCTCCTCACGAAGCGACGCCACGGACGCGGCGGCGGCGTCCCTCGCGACACGCGACTCGCTCAGCAGCGACGCGACGTTCTCGCGAGCGTTCTGGGCGCGCGTCAGTCGTGCATCCAGCTCGGCCGCACGCTCACGCGTCGTCGCCAGCTCTGCGGCCAGCTCGTCGCGCTCGGCCTGCAACGCCTGCCGGGCCTGCTCGGTCTCGCTGGCGCGTGCCTCGACCTGCTCGCGAGCGTTCGTCGCGCGATCGATGCGGGCAGACAGCGAGTCGATCTGGGCCTGCGCTTCGGTCAGCTCGGACTCGAGACGCTGGGCCCGGGTCTGGGCGTCGGACAGCGCCTGGTCTGCGGTCGCGACGGCATTCTCGAGCCCGGCGTTCTCCTCCTCGAGCGAGGCGACGCGCTCCTGAAGCGTCTCCTGCTCGGCGCGAGCCTCCTCGAGCTGCGCTTCGAGCTCCTCGACGCGGGCGGTCGCGGCTTCCAGATCGGCTTGGGCCGTCTCGGCCTGGGCTCGTGCATCCTCGAGCTCGGACTCGAGGTTGGCGACCTGGCCTGTCAGGGCCTCGTTCTCCGCGGTCAGGTCCTGCTCGACCTGGCTCGGGCCGCACGCGGCCAGCGCTGCGAGCGCCAGAACCGCGATCGCGGCTCCGGCTAGGGTCCGTGGAATCGTCATGGCGGCACCTCCTGGTGTCGGGACGGGCGGACGGATGGGCGAGCTCGAACGGTTCCAGCATAGGACGAAGCGCGGTGCCGTGCCGTGTCGGCGCACCGTTTCGGCGCGGACCGGGCCGTACGATGTCCGGCATGCGACGCCTCGCGTTCCTCGACGACGACCCGTCCGCAGGGCCGGTCCGCGCCCTCTTCGACCTCGCCCCGCGCGACGCCGCCGCGCTGCGCGTCGGCGCGGTCCGCCTCGCTCCCGGCCAGCGCGTGCCCGCCGAAGGCAGCTCGCGACACGGCGTGGACGAGGTCTCCCTGATCGTGTCCGGATCGCTTCGGGGCCGCAGCGGCGACGAGGCGTTCACGATCGGCGCCGGCGACGTGACCCTGATTCCCGCCGGCGAGGCGCACTGGGCGGTCGCGGGCGAGGACGGCGCCGAGATCTTCTGGGTCTGGTTCGGGGACGTGGCCGGCGAAGGCTGATCTCACCGCCGTCGGTCGCCGTCGGCGGGCAGCGCCAAACGCCAGGCACGCAGCCGCCCCAGACGCGTCGAGCCTCGGGTGGACACGCCCCACCAGGCGTCCGAGGCGCGCTCGTACAGCCGCCCCGTGAACGCGACCCGCCCGCCGATGAACAGCTCCAGCAGGCTGCCGTCGAGCAGAGCGCGCACCTCGACCTCGTCCGCCAGGTCCAGCGGCAACGCCATGCGCTGCAACACCGGGCTGGCGGGATTCCGGTGCGGGATCAGCCGGCGAAGCGTCAGGTCGCCGCGCGACCGGTCGAGGTCCACGCGGTAGCCGCCCGCGACCTCGGCGTCGGCGTGAAGCAGGATCCCGAGCTGACCGTCGGCTCCCCAGCGCACGCGGAAGCATGTTTCGAACCGCTGCGGCTGCCGTCCGAGCCGTAGAAGCGCCAGCTCTCCCCCGTCCGCCGCCTCTCCGCGCACCTCGGCGCCCTCCGCGTGCATCTCGACCCGCCACGATCCCAGCGCTCCCGCGAGATCGGGCAGAAGGGGAAGCGTCTCGGCACGGAGCGCGTCGAGCTCGGCGATCGGCCGGACCACCGGAGCGCCGTCGGGGCCGAGCGCCAGCTCGCGTGGGAACGCCATCGCGCCACCCCAGGTCCACGGACTGCCGTCGTCGGGCACGCCCTCGGGCGTGCCGGGCGGCGGAGCGCCCAGCACCGGCGCCTCGGTCACGTCGACCGCCGCGTCCACGGCGATGCGATCGAACACGAACGCGAACAGGAGCCGGCGCCGGCCATGGAGCGCGGACTTCGCGGCGTACCAACGGAAATCGTCCAGCTGGGCGGCCGCCGGACGGCGGTACGGACCGCGGGGATCGTCCGCGACGCGCGCCTGCACCCCGTAGTCCGAGTAGAGCAGGACGTACCGGCCGTCCAGCTCGACGACCTCGGGACACTCGCAGCGATGCACGTCCGCGGGGTGGTGGAGGACGCCGTCCACCCGCCAGCTCCGCAGGTCTTCCGACAGCAGACGCGCCACGCAGGCACGCAGCGCCTTCGGCCCCCGGTCCAGCTCGGCGGTGAGCACCATCTCGAACCCGCCGTCGGCCGTGCGCCGGAGCTGCGGGTCGCGCCAGGCCGCCGAAGGGCCGGTGGCGAACGGCGCGACGGGCGTCACGAGCGGGTTCGCAGGGTCCTTGCGCCAGTGGATCAAGTCGTCGCTCTCGGCGTGGCACACGGTCTGACGCCCGCCGTACGGAGCGCCGACGCCGGTGTAGAAGGCGTGGAACCGTCCGCCGTGGCGGATCACGCAGCCCGTCCAGCACCCGAACGCGTCGGGGCCGTCGGCGTCCGGCACCAGCGCGTCCTGGAGCGTCGTCCAGCGGACCAGGTCGTCGCTCACCACGTGCGCCCAGCGCATGGTCTCGAACGCGTCGGGCCGGGGCGAGTTCTGGAAGAACACGTGCGTCCGTCCGTCGTGCACGATCGGCTTCGGGTCGCCGAAGCGGCCGTTGCGGGGCACGTGATGCAGCGCGACGAGCCGGGGCAGGTCGTCGGCGGCGGCGGGGTCGCGCGCGGTGCGCGTCATCGTTGGATCTCGCTCCCCGCGGCGAGCCGCAGCGTCGTGCGGCGCGGGACGACGTGCGCGGATCGTGCCTCTTCGGTCTGGTCTGCGGCGGTCCGGCACGTCACGCGGCCCTCCATCGGTACGCGGTCTCGGTCTCGGTCTCGTCCCATCGTAGAGCCGAGACGCCACCCCGCTCGTCGTCACGCCGCGATGGAAGCGCCGCCACGGG
>Ga0102943_1001444_pt1 | contig 14859 bp, 12 predicted proteins | sample SalPonC_black_MG_FD_78174 | JGI IMG/M metagenome (GOLD analysis project Ga0102943, IMG submission 78174) | Salt pond soil microbial communities from South San Francisco under conditions of wetland restoration - Salt Pond MetaG... | ecosystem: Environmental > Aquatic > Marine > Intertidal zone >...
AAAATACTGGCATAACTTAAATCAGCCCCGTATATACCCAAGTTCAACGCTTGCTGCTGAGCTGATGTATATTCATTTACATTCCTGACTTTGTTTAGAAAGTCCGGTTCGTAGCCTGCTCCTGACTTTTTTAATATGGCAGCCATATCGAGGGGAGAGGGAACCGAGTGAAGTATTTCCTTCACCTTGGTGACGCTCTCTTTGGATTCTTCAACGGTATCATCAGAAGAAGCTTCCGCGTTGGTAATGCTCTCATCGCTGACCGCGCCATCCTCGCATGACCAGAGAGATATCGAGAACAGGGCAATGGCGATAGGGAATGTTCTAATTTTCATCAGTTTAAAATAAGGGGTGTAAACAAATTTAGGCTTACGACTTTCGTTCACGAAATTTATTCCCATGAACGGCTAACAAATTATTGTTAAACCATTGTACCGATTTTCACCCTCGAAGGTTTCACTTTACCATGGCCAATCTAAGACTAAGTTTCTCGAAATAGAAAAGTGGTCGAGAGCTACTGAGCTGAGCCCATGAAAGTCCTGCACTCGGTGTGGATAAACCAGCTGAAAATTGATTATTAACACACCATTGAAAAATTTGAATTCAGTGCCTCAGTGCAATATAAACTCACGAAGTAAACCCTCGGGCGGGGTATCCGTCAGTGGGCTTCCAACCAATTTATCCCCGTGTCCATCTCTACCTTCATCGGTACGCTTAAACCTTGGAAGGCATTCATCATTTCTTTTTCTACAATCGGTTGGATTTCATCCAGTTCACTTTTGAGCGCATCGAAGACCAATTCATCGTGTACTTGGAGAATCATTTTGGACTTAAACCCTTCTTTTTCAAAGACACGATTAAGCTTTACCATGGCTACTTTTATCATGTCTGCAGCGGAGCCTTGAATCGGAGCATTGATCGCGTTTCGCTCAGCAAACCCTCTCACAGTTGGGTTTCTTCCATTAATATCTTTTAAGTAGCGCCGACGCTTCATGATCGTTTCTACAAAGCCATGTTCTCTGGCGAAAGCGATGCTCTCATCCATGTATTCTTTGATTCCGGGATATTTGGCGAAGTAATTTTTAATCAGATCCGAGGCCTCTGATCGGCTCACGTGAAGCCTCTGAGACAAACCAAATGCTGAAATACCATAGATGATTCCGAAGTTGACCATCTTGGCTTGACTTCTCATTTCCCGCGTTACCTCTTTAATGTCTACATCAAAAACTTTTGCTGCAGTAGCTGCGTGAATGTCTTCGCCTTCATTGAATGCTTTGACCATTGCTTCGTCCCCACTCAAATGGGCAATTAGCCTCAACTCAATCTGAGAATAATCTGCCGCGAAAATAACGTGATCCTTATCCGTGGGAATGAATGCTTCACGTGTTCTACGTCCAAGTTCGGTTCGAATAGGGATGTTTTGGAGGTTCGGATTTTGTGAGCTCAACCGCCCGGTAGCCGCGACTGCCTGCATGTAAGTGGTGTGAATCCTCTCATCCTTGGGATTGATCAATTCAGGAAGGGCATCTACATAGGTGCTTTTGAGCTTCACTACCTGTCGGTATTCCAATAGCTTATTTACAATTGGTTGATCATGTTCGTATTTCAAGAGTGTTTCTTCGTTGGTGCTGTACTGACCGGACTTGGTTTTTTTGGGCTTCGCATCAATTTGCAACTCTTCGAATAAGATGATGCCTAGCTGTTTGGGGCTGCCGATATTAAACTCTCTTCCCGCCAGGTTATAAATTTCTTTCTCCAGCCCAATGATTACTTCTTCCAGCTCCTTCGAAAAATCAGCCAATCCTTCTTTGTCAATTTTGACACCGGCAAATTCCATTTTTGCCAATACCGCTACCAATGGCATTTCCATGTCATAAAGAAGGTTTTTCAAATCCTCAGACTCTTCCACTTTTTCTTTGAAAATGGTGTAGAGTCGAAAGGTGATATCGGCATCTTCGTTGGCATAGGGAGCGACTTCCTCCACCGGAATATCCCGCATGCTCTTCTGGTTCTTCCCTTTTTTCCCGATTAATGTTTCTATCGAAATAGGTCGATATCCCAAGTAGGTTTCTGATAATTCGTCCATGCTGTGCTTCGTATCCGGATTGATCAGATAGTGGGCTATCATCGTATCGAAAATGGGACCGCGAACTTCCATGTCATACCATTTCAACACCGTAATATCGTATTTGAGATTATGTCCGATTTTTAAGATTTTTTCATCTTCGAAAAACGGCTTGAATTCTCGCAGAATAAATTTCGCTCCGGCTTGATTTTCGGGTATGGGAATGTAGTAAGCTTCTCCTTCTTTCCAGGAAAATGACATCCCGACCAACTCGCAGTTATTGGCGTCAACGGAGGTAGTTTCCGTATCGAAACAAACTACTTTTTGCTTCATCAGGCTTTTCAGAAAGGTGGTCCGTTTGTCTTTTGTTTCGATGAGGCTGTAGTTCACCTTTGCGGGGTCAAAAACGAGCATATGAGTGACCGCCTCTGCTGCAGCTGTTTCAGTTGCACCGTCGCCTCCACTGAAGAGATCCATCTGGTCACCCGATGATGCCATTTTCTCACCCAGAATTCGCTCGGACATGGTACGGAATTCGAGCTCGGCGAAGATCTCGCGAAGTGCTTCTCGATCGGGTTCTTCTAAAAGAACCTCCACTGCGTTAAACTGTAGGGGAACATCGCAGGTAATGGTGGCTAGATCTCTCGAAAGAAGGGCCTGTTCTTTATTTTCCTCAATTCGCTCTCGTAGTTTTCCTTTCAATTCGTGGGAATGCGCAATGACTCCTTCTACGCTTCCATAATCGGCAATGAGTTTGGTGGCCGTTTTTGGCCCTACTCCCGGCACACCGGGAATATTGTCCACGCTATCGCCTTGTAGCCCGAGTATATCGATAACCTGTTCGGTCCGCTCAATTCCAAACTTTGCACAAATCTCATCTATCCCCCATATTTCACTGGGGTTTCCCTGTCGGCCGGGCTTGAGCATTTTCACATGCTCCGTCACCAATTGACCAAAGTCCTTATCGGGTGTTACCATAAACACGTCAAAGCCCTCTTTCTCGGCTTGTCTCGAGATGGTACCCACAATATCATCGGCTTCAAATCCCGCCAGCTCTATGATCGGAATCCGAAAACCTTCAATGATTTTTCGAATGTAGGGGATCGACAATTTAATGTCATCAGGAGTCTCCTCCCGATTGGCTTTGTATGCGGGAAAAGTCTCATTCCTAAAAACATCTCCGGGAACGTCAAAGGCTACGGCAATGTGAGTGGGCTGATAATTCTTGATGATGTCATTGAGCGTGTTGGTAAAACCAAACATCGCCGAGGTGTTCATTCCTTTGGAGTTTACCCTGGGGTTGCGAATAAAAGCGTAGTAGGCTCTGTAAATGAGAGCGTAGGCGTCGAGAAGATAAAGCTTGGGTCTATTGTTGCTCATGAGATTTTTTTGCAGACTTCGAATATAATCAAAGCCGCTCCCACAGCCATGAATTATGTGATCTCGTAAGTAGTGCCGTCGGGCGAATCTTTCAGAACAACCCCCAACTTGGAGAGTTCAGACCGAATTTGGTCTGCCGTTGTAAAGTCTTTGTTCAATTTCGCTGAATGGCGCAATTTGATCACCAAATCCATTAATCCGTCCGCGACTTCACTGCCTGCAGCGGATTCATCAGCTTCACTTCGAAATCCGAGTACATCGAAAATATACTTGTCGAACAATGATTTTAATTTTTCCAGATCTCCTGAGGTAAGGGTTTCTTTTCCGCTGTCGACGAGGTTTACCGTTTTCACTCCTTCGAAAAGATGTGAGAGCAAAATAGGCGTATTGAAATCGTCGTCCATAGCTGCTTTGCACTTGGCTGCCAGATTATCAATATCTATCGATGAAGATTCCGATGATCTCAAATCTTGGTGACGGGCATAACCGTCCATCAAACGCTTAAAGCCTTTTTCTGCTCCTCTCAGAGCGTCGTTAGAAAAGTCGAGCGTACTGGAATAATGACTTTGCAGCATGAAGAAACGCACCGTCATGGGAGAGTAACCTTGATCAAGAAGCTTGTGATTTCCTGTGATGAGTTGTTCAGGTGTAAATCCGTTCCCTTCGCTTTTTGACATTTTACGTCCTAAGACGGTGAGCATATTTCCGTGCATCCAAATACGCGGACCTGCCTTGCCCGTAGCTCCGATATTCTGAGCGATCTCGCAGTCGTGATGGGGAAACTTCAAGTCCATTCCACCACCGTGTATGTCAAATTCTTCTCCCAAATATTTTCTACTCATTGCTGAGCACTCTAAATGCCACCCCGGGAAACCTTGGCCCCAAGGTGATGGCCAGTACATGATATGCCCTTTCTCGGCTTTCTTCCAAATGGCGAAGTCGAGCGGATCTCTCTTCTGATCTTGACCGTCAAGTGATCGGGTGTTATTCTGAAGGTCGTCAATATTCCTGCCCGAGAGTTTGCCGTAGCCGAATTCGTCGTTGAATTTCCGAACATCAAAATAAACCGAACCGTCTACCACATAACCGAAATCTCGATCAATGATTTGTTTGATCATTTCAATTTGTTCGATGATATGTCCCGTGGCAGTGGGCTCTATCGAGGGAGGCAAAATATTAAAGATGCTCATCACATCGTGGAAGCCATAGGTGTACTTTTGCACTACCTCCATGGGCTCAATTTGTTCCAGGCGGGCCTTTTTGGCAATTTTATCCTCTCCCTCATCGGCATCATCAGAAAGATGACCTACGTCAGTGATGTTTCGCACGTAGCGAACTTTGTATCCCAAATGGCTTAGATACCTGAATACAACATCGAAGGTCAGGAATGATCTGACATTCCCTAAATGTACGTCGCTGTAAACGGTGGGCCCGCAAACATAGAGACCTATATGTGGTGGATTGAGCGGCTCGAATTCTACTTTTTCCCTGGTCAGGGTGTTGAAGATTTTGAGTTTGGATTCCATGCGGGGACAAATGGGTTAGGTGTTTGGCGCCAAAAATACTTAATTGTTGGCATCTTCAAGAAGTCCGTATCCTACGAACTTTCCATCTTGGTATACTTCTACTTTTTTGAGATTGCCGTTGGGATCGTACCGATGCCATTTGCCGTTCCAAAGTCGGCCATTTTTAAACTCCCCTACTTGAGTAACCTGCTTTCGGTTATTGTAGAGCGCACTCTGTCCGCTTTGCTCAAAAACCTCAACGCTCGTTTCAATTTTCTGAGTGGGAGCTTCTATTTTTTCCGGTACTACAGGCATATCTACTTTTGCATACTCATCCTTTGTGGGCTCATATGTTCTCACAGAATTTTCGTCCAGAATACCGTCTCGAATAAATTTTTCTGATTTGAGCTTTCCATCGGGATAATAGGTTTCGTAAATGCCATTTGCCACCCCATCCGTCACTTCTACAGTGAGCTGAAGATTGCCATTTTCGTAAAAGTAGTTTTGAACGCCGTCTCGTTTTCCGGCATCGGTAAAAGTGAAGATTTGCGCCGGCTTTCCGTTGGGATGATAGCGCTTGAAAGATCCTACGTTTTTGTTTCCTTGCCAATTTCCAATTTCTTCGATTTTCCCATCTGGATAGTAGATTTTATATGGACCTCGAGGTAAATTGTTTTGAAAGGTAATTTCATTTTTAATTGCTCCGGTGGGATAGTACTTCTTCCACAAGCCCGTTTTTTTATTGTGCTCATAGTTTCCCTCTTCCACCAATTGGTTGTCGCGGTAACCTGCCTCGGTGGTCATGGCACCCGTTATTTTCCAATAGCCCTGCCTGTTGCCTTTATCATCAGTAGCATTTATGTCGTCTCCTGCCCGGCACATCAAAGTGGCCCAAAGCACCAATATGAAGGTGCTGAAAACGGGCAGATACGAATTTTGTCGAGGGCGCATAGCGAGTCCTTTTTTCTAAGACCACATACGCCGTTTTGGCGAAAATGTTTCCGCTTTCAGACTACTTCCCTCAGGTTGACCAACATGTCGTTTACCAAAGCGTCGAGATCGTAATCGGGTCTCCAACCCCAGTCTTTTCTTGCAAAGCTGTCATCAAGGGATGAAGGCCAACTTTTGGCTATCTTATCGCGGTAGTCGGGGCTGTAGCTAATGGTAAAGTCCGGCATCTCCTTTTGAATGGCAGCACTCAGCATCTTTGGCGTAAACGATACTCCTGAGATATTGTAGGATGTTCTCAATGTAATATTCTCTTCGGGAGCATCCATGATCTCAAGTATTGACTTAATGCAGTCGGGCATATACATCATGGGAAGGGCGGCGTCTTCGCTGAGGAAACAATCGTAATGACCATTCTTAATGGCCTCGTGGAAAATGTGGACGGCGTAATCAGTGGTGCCGCCACCGGGAGCGCTTTTGTAACCGATAATGCCGGGGAAGCGGACGCTTCTGATGTCAATTCCATAGCGCTTATGGTAATACTCACACCAACTTTCTCCTGCCACTTTTGTAATTCCGTAAACAGTGGTGGGCTCCATTATGGTGCGTTGAGGAGTTTTGTCTTTCGGAGTATTCGGACCAAAAACCGCAATAGAGCTCGGCCAGAAGATGCGCTTGATGTGACCATCTCTTGACAGATCCAAGACGTTACTCAAACCATTCATGTTCAAGTCCCAACCCAAAGCCGGGTTTTGCTCTGCAGTAGCGGAAAGTAAAGCGGCAAGCAAATACACCTCTTGCACATCATTCCGACGCACTACTTCAAAAAGTCCCTCTTTGTCGAGAATGTTGAGGCGCTCAAAAGGACCTTCCATGAGCGCAGGAGGAGGCGTGTCTCTAATGTCGGTGGCTATAACTCTGTCGGTGCCATAGATCTCTCGTAATTTGAGTGTAAGCTCGGTACCGATTTGACCGGCAGCACCGATCACTAGGATGTTTGAAGGCATTAATTGCTTGTTAAGTTGAGGGGTGCAAATTTACACAAATGTATGACGCGAATTTCTGATTGTACAACCATTGTCTGCACCTCTTCCGCTTTTGATTTGGTATATTTGTAAACCAACTACTAAAGAACATTATGCCTATATATCATCAACTCGGTAAGATTCCGCACAAACGTCACACGGTATTCAGAAAGCCCGACGGGGGGCTCTATTATGAGCAGCTTTTCGGCACCATCGGCTTCGACGGAATGTCTTCTTTGCTTTACCATATCCACCGCCCTACGCAGGTGAAAGAATTTGGCGATACCTTAAACATAGCTCCGAAAATCGCGGTAGAGAAAAACTTAAAATCGTATCGATTCAGGGGTTTTCAAGTGCCGAGTGAAGATGACTTCTTAGAAAGTAGAAAGCCGGTTTTGGTAAACAACGACTGCTACATCGAATTGGCATCGCCCAAAAAGTCGATGACCGACTATTTTTATAAAAATGCCGATGCGGATGAAGTGATTTTTGTCCACCGCGGAAAAGGAACATTGAAAACCATATTGGGCGACTTAACTTTCTCGTATGGCGATTACTTGGTCATTCCTCGTGGGATGATTTATCAAATCCACTTTGAAACCGAAGACAATAAACTCTTTATCGTTCAGTCTTTTAGTCCCGTTTACACGCCAAAGCGTTACCGCAATTATTTCGGTCAGCTTCTGGAGCATTCGCCTTTCTGCGAAAGAGATATTCGACGGCCTGAAAACCTGAACCCTATTGACGAAACGGGAAGTTTTCTAATTAAAATCAAAAAGGAAGACATGCTCTACCACCTTTCCTATGCGAGTCATCCATTTGATGTCGTCGGTTGGGATGGGTACAATTATCCGTATGCCTTCTCCATTCACGATTTTGAGCCGATCACCGGAAGGGTGCATCAGCCACCACCCGTTCACCAGACTTTTGAGACGAACGCCTTCGTAATATGCTCATTCTGTCCGCGTATTTACGACTACCATCCCGAAGCCATTCCTGCGCCTTACAACCATTCCAATATAGACTCCGATGAGGTGCTTTATTACGTGGATGGCGATTTTATGAGTCGAAATGATATCGAGGCGGGACACATCAGCTTGCATCCGGCGGGCATACCTCACGGGCCGCACCCGGGAGCCGCTGAACGCAGTATCGGAAAAAAAGATACCGAGGAATTGGCCGTCATGGTCGATACGTTCAAACCTTTAAAGCTGACGACTCACGCAGTGGGGATAGCCGATGATACGTATTGGAAGTCTTGGCTGGATCATGACTAATACCTTACACTACTACCTACGAATATAAAAAATAGCATCACCATGGAATCAACTTCAGAATCGACACTTAACTTAAAAAAGATAAACGCCGAAGCAGAGGATTTTTTGCCTCTCAACGGAACCGACTACGTAGAGTTATACGTTGGAAACGCCAAGCAATCGGCGCATTATTACAAGACGGCATTTGGCTTTCAGTCCGAAGCATACTCCGGCTTGGAGACCGGCCGCAAGGATCAGGTCTCTTACGTATTGCGCCAAGATAAAATAAGATTGGTGCTCACTACTCCACTTACGCCGGACAGTCCCATCAACGAACACATTCGCAAGCATGGCGACGGTGTGAAGGTCGTAGCCCTTTGGGTAGACGATGCCACCAAGTCATGGGAAGAAACCACCAAGCGCGGCGCGAAATCTTTCATGGAGCCCGAGACAGTCGAAGATGAGCACGGGAAGGTGGTAAAGTCGGGAATTCATACTTACGGCGAAACAATTCACATTTTTATTGAGCGAAAAAACTACCACGGCGTATTCTTGCCGGGCTACAGAAAATGGGAGAGCGATTACAATCCCGAGCCTACCGGCTTGAAATACATCGACCACATGGTAGGAAATGTAGGATGGGGAGAGATGAACAAATGGGTAGATTTTTACGCCCGAGTAATGGGTTTTGCCCAGTTGATCTCCTTCGACGACAAAGACATCAGCACGGAATACACGGCATTGATGAGTAAGGTGATGAGCAACGGCAATGGCCGCATCAAATTTCCGATTAACGAGCCAGCCAAGGGGAAAAAGAAATCTCAAATCGAGGAGTACATTGATTTCTACGAAGGTGCGGGAGTGCAGCACATTGCATTGGCTACTGACAATATCATCGAAACCGTCAAGGGTTTACAGAGTAGAGGAGTCGAGTTTTTGTACGTTCCCGAGACGTATTACGAAACCGTTTTGGATCGCGTTGGCGAAATCGATGAGGATTTGGAACCGTTGAAAGAACTGGGCATATTAATTGACCGCGATGATGAAGGGTATTTGCTCCAAATTTTCACCAAACCCGTGGTTGATCGACCGACGATGTTCTTCGAAATTATTCAACGAAAGGGAGCCAAGAGTTTTGGTAAAGGAAACTTTAAAGCACTTTTCGAAGCGATCGAGCGTGAACAAGAATCGCGAGGTACCCTTTAAATTCACGGCCTTCTTATTTTTTCTGGCGATTTCCCTTTCGGGAATCGCTCAGGAAAGGGCATTAGGCCTCCGCCTCGGCTGGGGTGGAGGCCTTTCTTATGTTCAGTCCATAACGGACGATCAGGATTTTGAAATAATTCTCACTCCCCGATGGAGCGGATTGATCCTCACCGGACTTTACGAAAGAAAAGTTCCGCTATCTTCGGAATCGTGGCATTGGTATTACGGTGGAGGACTCCACGGAGGCTATCACCACCGCAGCAATTTTGTGGGAGAAGGGTTTAACGGTGATCAGCAATACATCAATCTGGGATTCGACTTGATCGCAGGAATCAAATACCGATTTGAAGCTTTTCCGCTGGAATTTTCAGCCGATTACAAGCCTTCCGTCGAGCTCCTGGCAAAACGAAATCTGCTTTTGGAAGAATTTGCCCTCTCTTTCAGGTACCTTATTTTTCAAGATTGAGCTTTAAGCTCAATTCCTTCAACTGCGCCTCATCAACCTTCGCGGGTGCATCGATCATCACATCTCTACCCGAATTGTTTTTCGGGAAAGCAATGTAATCTCTTATCGATTCCGAGCCTCCGAAAAGGGAGCAAAGTCGGTCAAATCCAAATGCAATTCCACCGTGAGGAGGTGCACCATATTCAAAGGCATTCATCAAAAAGCCAAATTGTGCTTGTGCCTCTTCGGGAGTAAATCCAAGCAAATCGAATACTTGAGCTTGCTCATCTCTATCGTGAATTCTAATTGAGCCTCCGCCTATTTCAACTCCGTTAATCACCAAGTCGTAAGCATTGGCTCTCACCTCTCCGGTAGCCGACGTAAGCTTGCTGATGTCCTCTGGCTTGGGTGAGGTAAAAGGATGATGCATGGCAAAGTAGCGCTGTTCCTCTTCATCCCATTCCATCAACGGAAAATCGACTACCCAGAGCGGAGCAAAAACTTTTGAGTCCCGCAAGCCAAGCTCATTGGCCATGTGGAGTCTCAATTCACCGATTTGTTTTTGGGTTTTGTTCAGGTCGCCGCTCAGCACGAGCAATAAGTCGCCGACTCGGGCACCGCAGGCTTTTGCCCATTCTTCGAGGTCTTCGGTCGAGTAGAATTTATCGACGGAGGATTTCAAAACGCCCTCTTCTTGATACTTCACGTACACCAATCCCTTGGCTCCGATTTGCGGACGCTTCACCCAATTCGTTATGGCGTCGAGTTGTTTTCGACTCATTTCGCTCCCGCCTTCTACATTGATGGCCAATATGGCTTCGGCGCTGTCAAATACGTTGAATCCTTTGCCTTGAGCATGAGCAGAAATATCGTTAATTTCCATACCGAACCGGATGTCGGGCTTGTCCGATCCGTATCTCGACATAGCCATGGCGTAGTCCATTCTGGGGAAATCACCCAGAGTAACATCCAGAACTTCCTTAAAGAGGTTCTTCGTCAATCCTTCGAAAGTGTTGAGAATGTCTTCTTGCTCTACGAATGCCATTTCGCAGTCGATCTGTGTAAACTCGGGCTGTCGATCGGCGCGTAAATCTTCATCGCGAAAGCAACGCACAATCTGGAAGTAGCGATCATACCCACTCACCATCAGCAATTGCTTGAACGTTTGAGGCGATTGGGGCAATGCATAAAATTCCCCGGGATTCATTCGGCTCGGCACTACGAAGTCTCGGGCTCCTTCAGGAGTAGACTTGATGAGGTAAGGTGTTTCGATTTCCAAAAACCCTTGGCTATCCAAATAAGACCTGGTGGCAATGGCTAGTTTGTGCCGAAGCATTAAACTTTGCTGCACCGGATTTCGACGCAAGTCCAAATAGCGGTACTTCATTCGCAACTCATCTCCGCCATCGGTTTCATCTTCGATGGTAAAAGGTGGGGTCTTGCTGGAGTTGAGCACCGTCAGATTTGACGCTTCAATCTCAATATCGCCCGTTGGCATATTGGAATTTTTATTGCTTCTCTCTCGAACGGTTCCTTCAATTTTCACTACAAATTCGCGTCCGAGCTTCCGCGCTTGTTCGCATAGATCGGCGTTCGACTCCATATTGAAGACAACTTGTGTCAGACCGTAACGGTCTCGGATATCCACAAAAGTCATCCCTCCTAAGTCTCTTGATCGTTGAACCCATCCTGATAGGGTAGTGGACTCACCGACGTGGTCAATGCGCAATTCTCCGCAAGTATGTGATCTATGCATAGTTCAAAAATTTCGAGGGCAAAGGTAATCCTTTGAGGGATTGAATCAATGACATTGTCAGGCTAGTTGGCATGGATTATATTTGCCTTATGGCAATGGAAACAAGTGGAGATGATTTCTTCATGAAGCAAGCCTTGAGAGAGGCGCAAACAGCTTACGAAGAAAATGAAGTTCCCGTGGGGGCTGTGGTGGTTTGTAACGATCGGATTATTGCCCGTGCTCACAATCTTACCGAAAGATTGACGGATGTCACCGCTCATGCGGAAATGCAAGCAATTACTGCTGCCGCTGATTTTTTGGGCGGAAAATACTTGAATCAATGCACGCTCTACGTATCTCTGGAACCATGCCCGATGTGTGCCGGTGCGCTTGGTTGGGCCCAATTGAAAAGGCTTGTTTTCGGAGCTTTCGATGAGCGAAAGGGGTACACGCTGCTTTCCGAAAACTTGCTCCATCCCAAGACCGAAGTGAAAGGAGGTGTGATGGGCGATGACAGTGCTGCACTCTTGCGCCGCTTTTTTCAGGAGAGAAGGAAAAAGTCATAGATAAAGCCTATGATTCAGAGACCATTTTCGATTTAATCTAGCCGATCCCTTCTTATCTTTGTAAAAATTAAATTTAAGTTATGTATCCACCGGAATTAGTTGCACCAATGAAAGAAGACCTTACGAAAGCAGGGTTTTCCGAACTACATACGGCAGAAGAAGTAGACCAAGTACTTTCACAGGAAGAAGGCACCACTCTGGTAGTGGTTAATTCTGTTTGCGGATGTGCTGCAGGAGCTGCTCGGCCGGGAATCAAAATGTCACTTGACGGAGACAAGAAACCATCAAAATTAACGACTGTTTTTGCAGGAGTTGATCGCGATGCGGTTGAACGTGCTCGTCAGTATTTTTTGCCTTACCCTCCGTCTTCGCCCGCTATCGGTCTTTTCAAAGACGGTAAGTTGGTTCACTTCATCGAAAGACACCACATTGAAGGTCGTCCGGCTGAAATGATTGCCGAGAACCTGAAAATGGCTTACGAAGAATACTGTTAATTCAAAAAAAATTAACGAAGCGGGAGGTCAGAAATGGCTTCCCGTTTTTACTTTTGATAAAAATCGAACCATGAAAAAGAATCTAAAATTGACTTTGGGAATGTTGGCCTTGGCAGCTTTTGTCATCACAACAGCATTTACCATTTCGGGAGAGCGAGAGGAAATATTGGAAATTGGAGCTGAGGCTCCCAAAGTAGATATGTCTATGGCGGATGTCTCAGGAGAGGAGGTTGCCTTGAAAGAAATTGCGGGGAGTAACGGGCTATTGGTCATTTTTAGTTGCAATACATGTCCTTTTGTCGTGGGCAATGGAAACAAGAGTGAAGGCTGGGAAGGTCGATATCCTGAACTTTATGATGCTGCTCAATCTGCAGGTATCGGAATGGTGCTGGTAAATAGCAACGAAGCGAAGAGAGATGCCGGAGACAGTATGAGCGACATGAAAAAGCGCTACGAACAAGAAGGCTTGAAAGGTCATTACGTGCTCGACGAGAAGCATGTTCTGGCAGATGCTTTCGGCGCTTTGACGACTCCACACGTATTTCTCTTTGACGAAAATATGAAGTTGATTTACAAAGGTGCGATAGACGATTCAGTAGAAAGCAGTGACACTGTAAAAGAGCCTTACCTTTTGAATGCCATCAAGGCACACGTTTCCGGAGGAAAGATTGAACCGAACAGCACAAAGCAATTGGGCTGTAGCATAAAGAGAGTAAAGGTCTAGAACGTATTCTAAATAGAAATGCAAAAGGTATTCGACTGAGTCGGATGCCTTTTTTTTGTTTTTTTGAAGAATGGAAAATTCCCACGGTATGAAAGTTTTAATTCTTGGCTCAGGTGGCCGCGAGCACGCGTTGGCAAAAAAGATTTCTGAAAGTCCCGCTTGCGAGAAGGTTTTCGTTGCACCGGGAAATGGCGGAACAGGCGAGGTTGCTGTAAATCTCGACATCGATATCGACGATTTTTATTCGGTGGCCGAGGCCGTGGCAGATCGCAAAATCGACATGTTGGTAGTGGGGCCTGAAGCGCCTTTGGTAGGGGGGATCCGGGAGTATTTTGAAGGAGTCGATGAATTCAGAAATCTGATGATCATAGGCCCCGGAAAAGACGGTGCCATGTTGGAGGGGAGTAAAGACTTTGCCAAGGAATTCATGAAGAGGCACGGAATCCCAACCGCACCTTATGCCACTTTTCTAAGGGGACAAGTAGATGAAGCCATCGATTTTATCGAAAAAATATCTCCTCCCTACGTGCTAAAAGCTGATGGGTTGGCGGGCGGAAAAGGAGTATTGATTCTAGCGGATAAGGAGGAAGCGATTCATGAAATCAATTTAATGCTAAACGAAGGAAAATTCGGAGCGGCCTCCGAAAAGGTGGTCATTGAGAATTTTTTGGACGGAATTGAGATGTCGTCTTTTGCCCTCACCGATGGAAAGAGCTACCTGATGCTTCCATCTGCCAAGGATTACAAGCGAATCGGAGAAGGGGATACGGGGCTGAATACAGGCGGAATGGGAGCAGTCAGCCCGGTGCCATTTGCGGATGATGAACTACTGAAAAAAATAGAAGAAAGGGTAGTAGCCCCCACGGTTCGGGGATTGGAGAGAGATCAAATTCCCTATGTTGGATTTTTGTTTTTCGGTTTGATGATTGTCGACGGAGATCCTTTTGTAATAGAGTACAACGTAAGAATGGGCGACCCCGAGACCGAAGTGGTGCTTCCTCGGATCAAAAGTGACTTTCTGGCTCATCTCAATGCCTCAGCTAAAGGAACTTTGCACCAAGAAGAACTCTTAACGGATAAGAGGTTTGCCACTACGGTCATGCTCGTTTCAGGTGGATACCCCGAGAGGTACGAGAAGGAAAAAGCGATCGAAATTGATGGTCGAGTATCAGAGGATCAACTATTGTTTCACGCAGGTACGAAATCTGACGGAGGTCAACTCAAAACCTCAGGTGGTCGGGTAATGGCATGTACCGCTCACGGAGGTGATCTTCAACAGGCTTTGGCCAAGTCATATGACTTAGCCGATAGAATTCATTTTAATGGTAAATACCTCAGAAGAGATATCGGTAATGACCTATCTACTGAATTTGATTAGGATCGTTCGCAGCTTGGTCATTGTACTTTTTCTGCATCCAAAGCCAGTAGAAGAGACCAATAAAACCCAAGGCTAAAAAAATATAATTGGGATTAATCAAATCAGGAAGCTCTCCGATTGGCACGAGAATCT
>Ga0102943_1001446_pt1 | contig 14825 bp, 11 predicted proteins | sample SalPonC_black_MG_FD_78174 | JGI IMG/M metagenome (GOLD analysis project Ga0102943, IMG submission 78174) | Salt pond soil microbial communities from South San Francisco under conditions of wetland restoration - Salt Pond MetaG... | ecosystem: Environmental > Aquatic > Marine > Intertidal zone >...
AATGGATAATGCCGCGCATTTATTTCGAGAGTTGTTCAGATCAGATGTCATGGTTCAGCAAAGTCGCTTGGAAAGAAGGGCTGTTCCTGCAGCCGCAACATCTGCAACAATCTGACCGCTATCTCGAAAAACTGATTCAGGCGCGCACCGGGATCATCACCCCTTATCCTTGGGGTGTGGCAGAGCTTGTCTTTGATCGTGATCTCGCCCAGCAGGGGCGGGTCGGCCTCCGCTCGGTTGCCGGGATTATGCCTGATGGCCTGCCCTTCGATGCCCCGGGCACGGTGCCACTGCCGACCCCGATCCCGGTTGAAGAGGATGCCGCCGACCTATTGATCTGGTTGACGCTGCCCGATGTCGCGGTCAATGGTCAGGACATCTCGATGAGCGGTTCGGATGCCGCCACGCGGTACACTCTCGATGCCGAGCAGATCGCCGACAACGCCTCCGCCGGACGTAGCGAACAGACCATCGAGGTTGCCCATCCGCGCCTTGAGCTTGCCCTGCGAAAATCACCCAAGCCAGGTTATCAGAACATTCCGCTCGGTCGCATTTCGGAGGTGCGGGACGGCGTTGTTACCATAGATCAGACGGTGCCTCCCGCAGGGCTCGTGCTAGCGGTCCACCCGGCCTACGAGGGGTATTTATCGCGCGTGATCGGCTGGATCGAGGCCAAACTGGACCGCCTGTCGCGCTATGCATCGGACCCGTATTCCGGCGGCGGCATGCAGGCCAGCGACTATTTGATGCTGATGGTCCTCAATCGCGAATTACCTGTCCTGCGCCACCTCATGGCACAGGGTGCAGTCCATCCTGAACGCCTGTTCGAGAAACTGATCGGTCTCGCCGGAGAGTTGTCCACCTTTGACCAGGGCGAGCGTCATGTCGCCGATTACAAACCCTACGATCACGGTGACGCCAAAGCCTGTTTCACACCTGTCGTGCAGGATATTCAGCGCCTGCTTATGCGCGACGTCGGACGCGCGGTGCACCTGCCGCTCAAGGAGGTCAGTACCAACAGTTATGCCGCGCTGGTCAACGATCGCAACCTCTTTAGCCAGGCCACCTTCGTCATCGAGGTCAGTTCCGGCTTGCCGCTGACTCAGGTGCAGCAGCAGTTTCCGCAACTGTGCAAGGTCGGCCCCAGCACGCGGATGAAAGAGATCATCAACAACAACCTGCCCGGCGTGGGTCTCGTGCACCTGCCCAACCCACCCCGGCAAATCCGCGTCGTCGCCTCGAATGTCTATTTCATGCTCGACAAGTCCACCGGCTTCTGGAGTGAATTTTCAACCGCCCCGGCGATCGGCATGCATTTCGCCGGTAACTGGCCCGACCTGAAGCTGGAGCTTTGGGCGATACCGGAGACATTGTGATGTCCGGCGACGACGACGACAAAACGGTCTTCGGGCAGAAACTGCCGCCGCCGGCAGCGCCCAAGCCAAACCCGGGCGGCAGCCCTGCTCAGAATGCCGGCAAGACCGTTTTCGGCGCTCCTCTGCCGCCACAGGGGGGCCAGCGTGTCGCGCCGGGCGCGCCGGGTCAGTTCCCGGCTCAACCACCGCAGCAGCCGGCACCGCCGCAACAGCCCGCGGGCTGGGCTCCACAGCACAATCCCGGAAAAGATGACACCTGGCTCGGCGGCGCACTTGCGCCACAGAATCCGTCCTATCAACAGCCGCCCTCCCAAACCCCTGCGCCGGCCTATCAGCCACCTCCCGCGCACCCGCAGCAGTATCGTCCTCAGAACCTTGGTCAGGCCGGGTCCGGGCCGGGCATGTTTCCCGATATTCCCAGTAATCAGGCCGCGCCCACCCCGCAGGTTCAGCCGCGCATCGCATTGAATGACGCGCTCAGGGGCACGGGTCTGGGAAAGGGGGGGCCGACCAATCCGCTGCTTGCTGCCGCAGCCAATCTCATGATTCTTCTGGGGCGGCTGCGCACCGGTCTGGTAGAACTGCAAAGTGGTCCGCTAATTGATCACGTTACCCGCGAGATCGACGAATTCGAGCGCGCGGCCCTTCAGGCCGGGGTCAGCCCGCAGGATGCCAGCGATGCCAAGTACAGTCTTTCGGCGACGGCAGATGATATCGTCCAGAATCTGCCCGGCGCGGACAAGGGAACCTGGTTGCAATATTCCATGGTCGCGCGTTTCTTTGGCGAACGCTCATCCGGTGTGGGGTTCTTCCAGAAACTCGATGAGGCTATGCGTGCGCCCGCGCAGCGATTCTACCTTCTCGAGTTGATGCTGGTCTGTCTCTCGCTCGGCTTTGAGGGGCAATATCGCACCGCGCCCAATGGATCGGTCGATCTGGCGCGGATACGAAACGCCCTTTACGAGTCGCTGCGCCGCGTTCAGGGTCGGCCCGACGACGACATCTCGGTGAAGTGGACCGCTGTTCCGATGAGCGGCGGGCGTCGCTATGGTGGCACACCGGTCTGGGTCGTTGGGGCGGTAGCAGCGCTGATGGTAGTGGCGCTGTTCGCCACGCTCAGTACGTTGCTAACTCGTCAGAGCGCCGAGGTGCGCGAAAGCATTCTCGCGCTGCATCCCGGCAATCCCGACATCGTGATCGAGCGCACCGAACCGGTGACTACGCCTTATATCGCCCCCGAATCGAGTCAGCTTGAACGTATCCGCGACGGTCTGGCAAACGAGATCGCCTCTGGTGCGGTCGAGGTGGATCGCAATAACGCCTTCATCTTCGTGCGGGTTGGTGACTATCTACGTTTCGGATCCGGCTCTGCCGAACTCGAAAGTGAGTTCGCAACGCTTGCCTCCTCCATCGCGCGGACACTCGAAAACGAACAGGGCGCGATCCGTGTCGTTGGCCATACCGACAGTGTGCCGGTCTCGGGACGAGGGCGCTACAAATCGAACCAAGAGCTGTCAGTCGCCCGCGCCCGCACCGTTGCCGATCACCTTGGACAATATCTCCAGAACCCGGACAGGCTCGCTGTGGAGGGCAAGGGCGCGGTCGAGCCGATTGCCGACAACGGCACACGCGAGGGCCGCGCGCTCAATCGTCGCGTCGAGATCATGATCCCGCGAGAGGACACGTTATGAGGCTTTTCGGTGTCATTCCCGTTCCGCCGATCAGGCGCATCCTGAAATCCCGTTGGCTACGAGTGCCACTGATCGTGCTTGGTATTCTCTGCATATTCGCCGCGATCTGGTTTGGTTTTCCGATGACCGGCTGGGCCCCGCTGATCAGCCCATGGACACGTGGCGGTGTGATCGGCGCAATCCTCTTTGTGATTGGGCTGGTCTATTTCCTGCGCTGGCGCAAGCGGCGCAAGGCGGCGCAGGCGCTTGAGGAAAACCTGATCCCGGAACCGGTCGGCGACGGCAAGGTTCTGGCGGAGCGTATGGAAGAAGCTCTAACCAAGCTCAAGAAGGCGGGGGGCAAGACTTACCTTTATGATTTGCCATGGTACATTATCATCGGTCCACCGGGCGCAGGCAAAACGACGGCACTGCGCAATTCCGGGCTGGAATTTCCCGGCCTCGACGATCTGCCTGATACCGGGCAGGGCTTCGGCGGCACACGCAATTGCGACTGGTGGTTTGCTGAAGAGGCCGTGCTGATCGATACGGCCGGGCGCTATACCAGTCAGGACAGCGATGCCGAGGCCGATCGTGCCAGCTGGACCGCCTTTCTCGACATACTCAAACGCGGCCGGGCCAATCAGCCGATCAATGGTGTCATCCTCGCCTTTTCCACCGAGGACATGATGCAATCCGATGCCGCGCAACTGGCCGAACAGGCCGCCGTGGTGCGCGAACGTCTCGGGGAGTTGCACGAAACACTCAAGATCGATTTTCCCGTTTATGTCCTTTTTACCAAGGCCGATCTCATCTCGGGCTTCCGAGAGTATTTTTCGACCTTCAGCCTGTCGCGCCGCAAGGCCGTCTGGGGGACCACGTTCCAGACCAAGGACCGCAGCGCCGAGACCTACAAGGAGGTGCCCGCCGAATTCGACGCACTGGTCAGCCGCCTCTCGGACGAGTTGATCGACCGGCTGGTCGAGGAACCGGACGGTGTCTCGCGAATCGCGATCTTCGGTCTGCCCGGCCAGATGGCGATGCTTCGCGACAATGTCTCGGAATTCCTGCGTCGCGTGTTCGAGCCGACGCGCTACAAAACAAACGCGATACTGCGCGGGTTTTACTTCACCTCCGGCACGCAAGAAGGCACGCCGATCGATCAGGTTCTGGGGGCGATGTCGCGCAATGCGGACCATGACACCGGTTTTCAGCCCGCGTTCATGTCGGGTCGCGGCAAAAGCTATTTCCTCCATGACGTTCTGCGCAAGGTGATCTTCGCTGAACGAGACTGGGTCTCGCATGACAAGCGTGCAGTGCGCCGGACGATGGTGCTGCGCGCTGTGGCCCTGTCCTTTATAGGGCTGGCGGCGCTTGGTGCCATGGGGGCTTTTGCCTATAGTTTCTGGCAGAACGCCACGCTGGTCAAAACCGCCGAGGCCGCCGCCGCGCAATATGCCGACAGCGCCCGCAACGAGATCGACCGTCAGTTGATCGACGACAGCGACATGTCACCAGTCCTACGCCATCTGCAACAGCTTCGGCTCATGACCCGAGATTACGGCGCTGCTGAACCGCGTACGCTCTGGCAGGGCTTCGGACTCAGCCAGCATGGCGAGATGTCGCTTGCCGCCAATGCCGCCTATTCCGACGCGCTCGAACAGATGATGCGCCCGCGCATGATCCTGCATCTGGAAAACACCATTCCGCAGCGGATCGCCGACGATGATACCGCCGGGGTCTATCGCGCGCTAAAGGTGTATCTCTTGCTCGGTGGTCAGCAGGACGGGCGCGGTGATGATGAATCCATCAAGGCCTTTTTCGAAGAGGTCTGGGGCACCGAGTTCTCGAGTATCGGCCAGCAGGCGCAACGCGACCAGCTCAACGCACATCTTGCGGCGATGCTGGAACTTGACGATGACCGCAGCCCGATCCTGACCATAGACAGCGCAATCGTTGACCGAGCACGCGGTGCCATTGTCGACCTGCCGCTCGCTGACCAGGCCTATAGCGCCATCAGCGACCGCGCCGCCACGTCCGGCGTGCCTGATTTCAACCTCGTGGAGCGGTTGGCAGGCAGGGTCACGACAGTCCTTGCGACAACTGACGGCAGCGCACTCGAAGACGTGGGCGTGCCGGGGCTTTACACGTTTGAGGGGTATTGGGGCTTCTTCCTCGAGGAGCTGGCTCGCGCGCGCGACCGTCTGCGCGAAGACCGTTGGGTGCTCGGCCCGGATGCTGAACGCGTGAATTACGAACAGCAACTCGGCACGCTCGAACGCGATTTGCACCGCCGCTATCGCCTCGACTTTCAGCAGGCATGGCGGGACATGCTGGCGCGGATAACCGTCGCCCCGATGTCGGTCGATCCTCCGGAATACGAAACGCTCGCTGCCACCGCCTCACCGGTCGGGTCGCCGCTTCTCGAACTGGTCGAGGCGATCGACGAAGAGACTCGGCTCGTTCGGCTATTCGAGCAGATTGAGAATACCGAATTCTCGGCCGAGAGCATCGCCAGCGGTGATTTGGGGGCCAGCATGGGGGATGCGGTGTTCAAGCGCATCTACAGCCGCTCGGGCGTTTTTCAGCGTGTAGTGCTTGATTCGGTCACGAGTGGTGGAAAGTCGCAGGCTCGTGCCGGCGGAGGCAACGCGCTCGCCGAGGACAGCCAGCGTCGGCAGGTGGAACGGATTACCGAGGATTTCGAGCTTTGGCATGTGCTTCTGAAAGGTGACATCGGCGCGCGACCTGTCGACGTAATCCTGAACAACCTTGGACAATTGCGTGAGAACCGCCGTCAAGCGGCACGCGCACCGACACCGATGGACGAGAAGATGCTGCAGCAGTTTCTCTCGGATCTCACCCGCAACAATACCGCCCTTCCGGACCCGCTGGCCCGGCTTCTCAACGATATCGAGGCAGAGTTCCGCACGGTCGCGCAGGATGCAACCATGTCGCAACTGACCCGTGCGCTGAATGACGACGTGGCCCAGTTTTGCCGCGAATTCGTCGACCCGCTGTTTCCCTTCGGTAATGGGCGGCACCTCGCGCCTAGTCTGTTTGGGCAGTTCTTCGGGCCCAATGGCCGGATGGACACGTTCTATTCCAATTATCTCCAGCCGCATGTGATCCGCACGGCGGAGGGCCTTCAACCGGCCCCTGACAGCGCCATCGGGCAGCGTCTGTCCCCTGCCGCGCTGAAGCAGTTCGAGCGTGCCCAGAAAATCCGCCTTGCGTTTTTCGCGTCAGGCAGTCCCGAACCTAACGTCAACATGTCGGTGACGCATTTGTCCTCCAGCCCGACGGTGGAGCTTGCAGTGCTCAGCGTGAATGGCAAATCCGTGCGCACCCAGCCTGACAGCAGTCCGGCCGCCCTTGAATGGCCGGGGCAGAGTTCCGGAGTCTCGGTGGAACTGTTCCCCCAGACGGAAGGGCGCGCGAATGTGCTGCGGATCAGCGACGGTCGTTGGGATATCGCGACTTTCCTTCAGCGCGGGCGCACCCGGGTCAGCGGAAACGTGGTCAATGTGACACACGAGATCGGCGGCCGCACAATCACCTATCGGCTCGAATTCGACAGTCCTGCCGTGCCGTTCCTGATGCGTGAACTTGCGGAGTTTTCTTGCCCGCTCAGCCTGGAGTGAGCAGACATGCCAGTGCGGATCGGTATTGCAGGAAAACATCCCGGGTATGGCGATTTCATCGGCCATGGACTTGATCCAGAGGTCACGGCCTCGCTCACAAAGTGGATTGATAAAACCCTCAGCACCCTCCGCGAAAGCCTTGGAGAGGACACATGGCCGACATTCTGGGACAATGCGCAGGGCGTTCGGTTCTGGGTCGGTCGTGCAGTGCTGGGCCGGACTGTCGCCGGGCTTTTCTTGCCGTCGCGGGATAAGGTGGGGCGGCGCTATCCGCTGATCTTCGCGGCAGACGGTGCGGCGATCCCGTCGCCGCTGATCGATCCCGATCAGAGCATTTACGAGCAGATGTCGGCCCATGTTGCTGCGATGGTTCCGGGTAGCGGCGCCGGAGCCCTGATCGACGGGTTCGCGCCGGTCCTGCCCGAGGAAACACCCGAGGACCTCGCACAGGGCCCTATCATCTGGGCACATCACCCCGAAGGAGATCTGGATGCGCTTATGCGATCTGCCGCGCCGGTGGATGCGGAGCGCGCGCTGACCGCACGCTCCTACTGGTGGGCTCCCGCGACGCCGGGTCGCGCGGCGGCATGGCTCGGGCAACCGGGATTGCCGGGCCCTGAGGCGCTTGGCTGGGTATTGGGAGGGGTGCCCGCCGAGGGCGCGGGGAATGAGGGGACAGGCGAATGATCGGCAACGAGTATTTCACCTTCGAAACCGGACAAGCGACCGATGTTGGATGCCGCCGGACGGTGAACGAGGACAGCTTTCTATCGCGGCCTGAATCCGGTCTTTGGGTCGTGGCCGATGGGATGGGAGGACATGCCGCCGGGGATTTTGCCAGTCAGACCATCGTCAAGGAACTCTATTCAATAGGTATGCCCGGCTCTGCCGAAGATCTGCATGCCCGGTTCGGTGAACGGCTGGTGCGTGCAAACGAAACCATTCTGGAACATGCCGAAGTGTTGGATCGCGGCACCATCGGCGCAACAGTCGTTGCGCTGCTTATCCACGGACCGGATTATGCCTGTGTCTGGTCTGGCGACAGCCGCGCTTACCTGTTCCGTGACGGGCACCTCATCCAGCAAAGTCGTGATCACACCGAGGTGCGCGCGCTGCTTGATGCCGGGTCGATCACCGAGGACGAGGCCGAAAACTGGCCTCGCAAGAACGTCATTACGCAAGCCATTGGCGTCAGCGAAGAGCCGAATTGCGACATCGTCACCGGCGCTGCACAGCTTGGCGACAAGTTCCTGCTTTGCTCTGACGGGCTTACCGAACATATTCAGGATGCCGAGATCGCCAGCTTTCTCCAGATCCATGATGCGCAATCGGCCTGTGATGCCCTGATCCAGGAAACGCTGGCGCGCGGGGCGAAGGACAACGTCACCGTCATTGTGGTAAACTGTCTGCCACCGCCTCCGGTCGAGGATGACGAGATTATGGACGGGATGGATCAACTGGCATGAACGCGTCCGGCAACGACAATGATGACGACGACGATGACAAGACACGCATCGGCGGCCCGTTACCCGTGCCGCCTTCGTCATCTGGTGCCGACGATACGCCTCCGGGGAAAGAGAGCGCAGAGACCCCACGCGATCCAGAGCGCCCGCAGCAGGATGCGCAGGACGACGAGGCCACGCGTGTCGCACCTCTCTCGGCCCCACCGAGAGACCCTGTGCCAGAGCCCGACAGCGAGAGTGAGGCCACGCGGATTGCGACCATACCGCCGGCTCAGGGTACCAACATTGCAGAGGCCACTGACCTGCCCCCTCTGCCACAACCTAAGACATCGGCGATACATCCCGGAACCATCACCACGACCCGTATCGAGGTGGGCGTCGGAACCCTGATCAATAACAATTACGAGATCAAGGAGGTGCTCAAGTCCGGTGGCATGGGCGAGGTCTATCGCGGCGTTGAACTTGGCACCGGGGATCCGGTCGCGATCAAGGTGATCCTCCCGGAACTGGCCGAGGACGAAAAAGCGGGGCTGATGTTCAAGCGCGAGGCCCGTACCCTGCGGCAGTTGAGTGACGAAGCCATCGTGCGCTATTACAACTACGTGCACGATCGCGATATCGACCGCTATTGCCTTATCATGGAATTCATCAGTGGGGTGCCGCTCTCGGATCACACAGAGGCGCATGGCCCGATCTCGCCTGCTGCCGGGCGCACGTTGCTGGATCGCCTCGCGCGCGGCTTGCGCAAGGCGCATATGCAGGAGGTTATCCACCGCGATCTATCACCCGACAACGTGATGTTGCCCGATGGCCTCGTGTCCGAAGCCGTGTTGATCGATTTTGGCATCGCCAAGTCGACCGTGGTCAAAGAAAGCACCATGGCCGGACAGTTCGCGGGCAAGTTCAAATATGTCTCGCCCGAGCAACTGGGCCATTACGGTGGCGAGATCGGGCCGCAGACCGATGTCTACGGTCTCGCTCTACTGATGTGTGCTGCCTTGATCGGTAGGCCGCTCGACATGGGCAGTTCGATCGTCGAGGCGGTGCAGTCCCGCCAGAGCATCCCTGACCTGTCGGATGTCCCGGCAGAGTTCCGTCCGCTGTTGTCACATATGCTGGAACCTGATCCAGAGGACCGGCCCGCAGACATGCAGCTGGTGCGCGACATGCTGGAAAATCCGGCTCTACTTCCGCCCAAGTACCGCGAAGGCATGTCATTGCCGCCGGGCCTGATGACGCCGCCCGGCGCTGTAACGAATGCCGGGCTCGCTGTGCCACCGACCTCGATCGCGCCGGGCATGACCGGGGGCACCATGCCACCTTTTCCTCGGCAATCAAGCATCCCCCCCGAGGACCTGCCAGAGCCCGAGCAACCTGGTGGCGGGGGTCGTGTGCTGGGGTTTCTGGTGCTTGCTTTCGTGCTGGTCCTTGGCGGCGTGGGTTATTTCGCCTGGACACAGGACATGATCACTGGGATGACCGCCGACACATCGACAGCGCCTGCGGCAGAGGGCGCTGGAGGCGCGTCGTCTTCATCGGGCGGGCTGCCGTTACGCAACACCTCCACCCGAGAGGGCTTCCTGGCCGAGTTCGACACCGGCGCGTGTTCCTACGCCTCCCGTGTGCCATCGGGGCCGAATGCCGGGATGCTCGCTGCCATCTCGCCGGGTGGCGATGGTTTCGCGGGTCTGCCTGTCGCCTACGAAGAAGCCTTCGGCGCGCGCCCCGCAATCCTGTCGCAACAGGTCAGTGAGGCACAGTGTCCCGCGCTGGATTTCGCGCGGGCGTTGCAGGGCCGCACTGATCGTCCGGTGCAGATCTCTTTTGGCACCGACAGTCTCTATAGCGGCGAATCGGTGGCAGCCGACATTCGGGATGGCGATGCGACCAGTCTCTGGGCGGTTCTTATTTCGCCGCAGGGCCAGCTCTATAACCTCACCGACCGTCTGTCGGATTCAGCGGGTGGCAGGCGGACCATGCGCTTCGGCCTGACACTAAATGCCGGGCGCGATCCGGTGCCGCAGCTTATCCTGCTCGTCGCCACCACCGAGCCGTTGGTCAGCGTGGCCGCAGCGCGTGCCGGAGCGCGCGCCGAGGACCTTTTGCCAAAGGTTCTGGCCGAGATTTCCGAGCGTGGCGGCTATGTCAGTGCTGATCTCGTGCACCTCGAACTGCGCCCCACGCCGAGTGAAGGAATGACCGAGTCCGAGACCACTGGCGCGTCGGAGTAGATCGCCTTACCCTCAACGCAGGTCAAATGTGCTGACGGCTAGTGCTGCATTGCTTTCCAGATCGTCCTCAAGGCCCGCGAACACGTCTTCAGCAAATTGTCCGGCGCGTTCCTTGATTTGCGTGGGTGATCGGCGCGTGGCCAGAGCGATCAGCAAATGCCCGGTATCGCGGACCGGACCGGCCAGGGTGACGGGCACATCGAACCGTGTGAAGTTGCCCGAGAAAGACAAAAACCGCTGCAGGTCCTGCACCACACCGTTATTGTCCACCAAAAGAAGGGTCACGTATCGGCCGCTCGTGCCGCGCAGGATACCGGTCAGCCGCCCGCCGCTCTGTAACTCGCGGTTGTCGAGTCGCAGGCCAAGGCGCGTGGCTGGGTAATCCTTGTTTTGCCGGATGAAATCGAGCGCGGGACATTGTCGTGGATCGACGAGGGTGCGCGTCTGCCGCAACCCGGCATTCTCTCCGGTCAGCACTTGCTCGGCATATGCGCTCATCGCGCTGTCCTCTGCTGAGAGAAGTGCAAGGCCCACGGCATCGGCGCCGTCCCGACGAGGCAGGGCGATCAGACAGCTCTCGGGTGGAGCCGCGCGGATGACCCGCATCAGATCACCGATCGCAAGATCCTGCGCCGAGGCTGGCGGCGCGGGCGGTGGCGCGGGTTGAGGAGCCGTAGGAGGTGGGGCAAGCGCGGCCGAGCGCACGCTTTCCACTGAAATCGACTGAACCTCATTGCCGCCATCGAAAGCGCTGATCCCGTTCAAGCTCTGTGTCTCGGGCGCAACCGGCAAGGCCGTCGCCGTCTCTGCTCCGGCGGTGCCCGCAGCTATGGTTTCGGCTATGATCGGGCTGCTTTCGACAGGCAAGGCAGTCACTTTTTCTGCCAGATCTGCCTGCATATCCGGTGCGATAGAAGGCTCCAGATTATCCGGCGCGATTGTCTCGGGTGTCAGCGTTTCAGCGGCATTCGCCGTTTCGGGTATGATCGGCTCGACGGTGTCACCCTGATCCTCGGCGATCTCTTCAGGTTCCGGCTCGACCGGCTCCGGGGCTTCGGGCTCTACTGTTTCGGGTTCGGCGGCGGGGGCCGATGTAAGGCTTTCGGGGTCTTCAGCCGGTGTCGCCTCCAGCGTTTCCGACGGCTCGTCCTCCTCGGCACCGGCGGTGCCTTCACGCTCTTCGATCCCGGCCAGGGTATCGGAATCCAGACGATCGAGTGTGATCACGAAGTCAGGGCGACGCGGGTCTTCCGGCTTGGGTCGGTTCAGATCGCTCAGCCCTGACATCAGCGCCAACACAAACGCACCGTGGGCCACGGAAGATACCCCCATCGCCGAGACCCATCCGCCCCATCCGGCCTGCGTGTAGGGTAGAAAACTCATTGTTCCGCGCCTCGCGTGCGGATTGTCACCAGCTTTACCTCCGTCTCCGCGAGATATGGCCGCGTCAGCAAATCGACCAACTCCTGCGCCGGAGCGACCCGGTCGATTAGCACATGGAGCAGTGGCGCGCCCTCGATTGCCTCGGCCAATGCGTCACTCTCGATCGGCAGACCGTCCAGCGACATCTGCCCGGCGCGACCCAGGATAAGGATCGGTTTCGGCAGAATCTCGATGGGCAATTCCTCTGTCTCGGACAGATCGACCCCGTAGGTAGGCGCATTCATCAGCGAGCCGGTGGCAAGAAAAAAGAAGATCAGCAACAGCACGATATTCACAATGGCCAAGGACACATCGAGTTGGATATGCCGTTCCTGAGAGGGGAGTATCCGGCGCATGGCTTTACTCTGCCTCCGTGGCAACGCGCACGGATGTCACATCCGCCTGCCGCAGTCGCGCCAGAACTGTTGCCATATCCTGCACTCTTGCGCTCGATCGCAATAGCAACAGGACGCTTGCCGGGCTGTCCTGTGTACCAAGTGCTTCGGCCAAGTCATCGAGCGCATCAAATCCGAACCGCTGCCCGCCGATGAAGATCGCATCCGCCTCCAGAGTCCAGAGCGCGACATCAGCCTGTGCTTGTGGCTGCGGGGCTTCTCCGGTGTCGCCAATGCCCGTTCCGCTCTGCTCCGCCAGCGCAGCGCCTTCCTTGAGCGTGATCAGGGAATAGGGTGCAAGGCTCGATGAAAGCATGAAAAAGATCAGCAACTGAAACATCGCATCCGCCAACGGAGTCAGCGCGAACCGATAGCTGCGCCGCCTGACCGGAAGATCGAGACGCGACAGGCTGGTCATTCCATTGGCCTCAGATGCTGCGTGTGGTGGGATCGACCCGGCCATGAATTGCGGCCGAGATGAGCGCCTCAATCACATTGCGCTCGCGGTCGATCCGCGATTCGAACCATGTGGCGATGAAGAACGCGACAAGCGCCACGGCAAGGCCAACGGCGGTCGTGGTCAGGGCAGTCCAGATGCCCGACGCCAAGAGTGCCGGATCCGCAGCCCCTTCGGCAAGTGATAGCACGCTGAACGCATCGATCATCCCGATTACGGTACCGAGCAGGCCAAGCATTGGGGCCGATTGCACCACCATATCAAGCAGGCGCAGGCGATCAGACATTGATGAAAGCTCGATGATCGCGGTCTGACGCGCCAGCTCCTCGGCGAAGGCGGGCTCTCCGGGGCGGGCCTGCAACCCGGAGAACACGGCTTGGAGAATGCGGCTCAGCACCGACTTGCGGCCGGACGCCATCTGCATGGCTTCTGCGGCATTGCCGCTCAGCCAGACATCAAGGATTTTCTCGGCTTTTGCACGCTTGCCCACGCCCATCCTGGCGAATTGCACCAGTTTGAAAAACGCCACCGTCACCGCGATGAAGGACATCACCGCAAGCGCTGCAAAAACCACGAGCGTCGCCGGATCGAACAGGTCGAGTTGAATGGCATCAAGGTTCATCGGGCGACTCCGTTTGGATACGCTGTCATCACAGGGTTTTCACTCTGGTCCATTCGGTCCGGTGTCAGATACCGAACTGGATTGCGGTGCGCGAACTGGCGGTCAGGCCGGAAAGGCAAACCGGAGCATCCTCACCGCCGCCAGCGGGTGTGCAGGCGGCCACGTCATTCACGACAATACGCGAGATTGCCCCGCAGGGCGTGCCTGATAGGTCGAACCGCAGGATCTTCGTCTTGCCCTCGATCAGCTGACCGAATTCCAGAACCAGCAGGCGTGACACAATGCCTTCGGTATCAAAAACGGCCACCTCATAGGCGGCGCGGTCCAGAGCGATATCCGATTGGTTGGTGGCGACGTAGGTGAGGCGACAACTGCCATCTTCGGTCTCTGCCGCCGAGTTCAGCTCTACATTGAATGTCGCCGCGTCAGTACTGGTCTGCGCTGCGGCCGTTGACGATGAAACGCCGAAGGTCAGCGTGCAGAAAATAAGCATGGAATGTGCAAAGAAAGACATGAAAGCCCACCAATTGAAGATCTCTGATACCAATCAATTGGGGGGGAAAGCCCGGCATGTGTCAACCGGGAATTCCCGGTAAGGTGCCCCTTTCTGCAAAGGGAAACCCGGGCGTCATGTCTTTCGGACGTACCTTGGAAAAGGGCTCAGCGATAGACGCCCAGAAGGAAGGTCGGCTTGGGGTCCGGCTTGCTGACCGGAACATAGATCACACGCGACTGACTGTTGTCGGCCAGCTGCATCGTGTCCTGCCCGGTGCCGAGCCCGCTCGGACGTGCCCGCGGCCGCAGCGGCATTTCCACAGATGCGGGCTGTTCCGCCACCTTGAACGACGACGGCGATTCGACGACAGTCCGGGAAACTTCCTGCACGGGTGCGATACTGCTGGTGCTCGGCTCAGGCTGTGCAGGGGTCGCTTGCGCTTGGGTCGTGACAATCGGCGTCGGGGCAGAACCTGCCTCGAACGTAACTCCATGGACCGCCGAGATGGCAACTCCGCCCACGGACGTGAACCCAATCAGGGCCCCCGAGATGATCGCTGTGCGAAACATATCTTACCTCAGTTTCAACGCCCCCAGCACAATTACCATAGCAAATAATGATGGGCCGGTCATCCTCATGGGGGAATTCCGCCGAACTGCTTTCAATCTGTGGCGGAAAACCCACTAGCTGACGCGCATTCTGTGCGCTAACCTCATACCAACTTCGGATATTCGTGATACATAACATTATGGAATTGCACTGGAAAAAACGCGTTCTGTGCCTTTTCGCGGGGCTGTTCACGTCAACCGGCGCGCAGGCGCAGTTCGCCGTCTGCAACCAGACATTTGATGTCATTAATGTGGCAATCGGCCAATATCAGCGCGAAACCTTCGAAACCAGCGGCTGGTGGACCGTCGGTCCGAATCAATGCGCCAACGTGATCGACGAGGTGCTGACGGCTCGCTACGTCTACGTTTTTGCGCAGGATGTCTTTGGCAAGACCATCGTTTCGGGGGCAACTCCGATGTGCGTCGCTCCGGAACGGTTTC
>Ga0102943_1001447_pt1 | contig 14823 bp, 11 predicted proteins | sample SalPonC_black_MG_FD_78174 | JGI IMG/M metagenome (GOLD analysis project Ga0102943, IMG submission 78174) | Salt pond soil microbial communities from South San Francisco under conditions of wetland restoration - Salt Pond MetaG... | ecosystem: Environmental > Aquatic > Marine > Intertidal zone >...
ATAGGCCGGAAATAAATCTTTGGCTAAAATTACCGTAACCGGTTCGCCGGTATATTGATTAAATGTACGGACTTTAACATAATTAATTTTATGCCCGACAGCTAATGCTGTATTTGAGGGTAATGTCCACGGAGTAGTTGTCCATGCCAAAAGATACACATCCGTTTCTACATCCTTAAAAAGAAAATCAGATTGTTCATTTTTTATTACCTTAAATTGTGCAGTACAGGTAGTATCTTTAACATCTTTGTAACATCCGGGTTGATTTAATTCGTGAGTACTTAATCCTGTTCCGGCAGCTGGAGAGTATGGCTGAATGGTATATCCTTTATACAACAAATCTTTTTCAAAAAGCTGTTTTAACAACCACCACAGCGTTTCGATATAGCGATTATCGTAAGTAATGTATGGATCGTCCATATTTACCCAATATCCCATTTTATGGGTAAGGTTTTCCCATACATCAGTATATTTCATTACTTCCTTTTTACAGGTCTCGTTATATTCATCAACCGATATTTTTTTACCAATATCTTCTTTAGTAATATTCAATGATTTTTCAACCGCTAATTCAACGGGAAGGCCATGAGTATCCCATCCTGCTTTTCGTTTTACAAGAAAACCCTGCATGGTTTTGTAACGACAAAAAATGTCTTTAATCGCACGAGCCATCACATGATGAATTCCCGGCAATCCGTTTGCTGACGGAGGTCCTTCATAAAATACAAAGGTAGGTCTCCCCTCGCGGGTAGTTATACTCTTATGAAACGTATCGTTTTTATCCCATCGCGCAAGTATATCTTTATTTATTTGCGACAAATCCAATTGCTTGTATTCCGGAAATTTTTTACTCATTGATAATGCTTAATTTTTAATCTTCAAGTTTTTAAAACGTACAAAGATAGATTTATGTAATAAAAAATGCAATTAAAAAAAGTGAAATAGACTATTTTTTTAGCTTTTCACAAAAAAATTTATAAGAAAAAACCCCATTGTTTAAATGGGGCTTTCAGAGTGATTTACTATTTTTTTATTTCCCCAGCTGCTGTTTCACAATCTTAGCCACATACTTTCCAATCACATCAAACTCAATATTCACAACCGTTCCTTTTTTTATTTGATGAAAGTTTGTAACATCATAGGTAAAAGGGATAATAGCTACTTCAAACGTTTTCTCTTTTGAGTTAACAACAGTTAAACTCACACCATTCACGGATACAGATCCTTTTTCCACGGTAATATAATCTTCTTGCGAAGGATCGTATTCAAAAGTAAAATACCAGCTACCATCGGCTTCGCGCACATTAGTACAAACAGCAGTTTGATCAACATGTCCCTGTACCAGATGCCCGTCAAGTAACGAATCGATTTTCATACTTCGTTCAAGGTTTACTTTACTGCCTATTTCAAGTAGTCCCAGATTCGACTTATCCAACGTTTCTTTAATTGCGGTAACAGTAAACGTTTTGTTATCTTTGTCTATCTTAACCACTGTCAGGCATACACCGCTATGCGAAATACTCTGATCAATCTTTAATTCGTCTGCAAACGAACATTGCATGGTGATATGTAGGTTTCCTTTATCTTTTTCCAGCTTTACAACTTTTGCAGCTTCTTCAACTATTCCTGAAAACATAATTTAAAATTTTAAAGGTTTAAAATTGTTGCGAATTTATGAAGTTTTCATCTATTGGCAAAGATAATTTTAAATTATCATGCCACAGCTATGGTTGCTACACTGACTTTTGTGTCAGGGACTTCCAAAATTGTATTAGCACAAGCCTCAAGGGTAGAGCCTGTGGTTACTACATCATCAACCAATAAAATATGTTTATTTTTAAACCGTTCGGGCTCTCTGACAGAGAAAATTTTTTCTACGTTTTTCCAGCGCTCAAATCTCGATTTACGGGTTTGGCTGCTTGAGGCTGTAACTCTAATCAACGTTTGAACATCTACTTCTTTTTTTAATGACTCACCCAATCCGCGAGCAATAAATTCACTCTGATTATATCCCCTTTTTTTCAATTTTGATTGGTGCAAAGGAACGGGAACAATCATATCAACCTTACTAAACACACTATTTCCAATCCCCGAACCAAAATAACTCCCAAGGATATAACCTATGTCCTTGCATCCATGATATTTAAATTTGTGCATCATTTTTTGATAATTGCTGCCTTTATGAAAAAAATAGAACGATGTAGCATATTCAATTTTTGTTCTTCCCCAAAATAGTTCAGAAACCGGATTTTCACAATCGATATGAAAATTGGTTTTAGGCAGGTTATACAAGCATGAAGTACAAATTAATTTTTCCTGTGAAACCAGGTGGTTGTTACAGACCACACATAAATCAGGGTATATAAGATTGAAAAAATCTTTAAATGGCTCCATTAATTTTTTCATACTATTCGGGATATTCTTTTTCTTCCAATATAATACTTTTTTAATAAATAATAATCAATTAATTAAATACCTTGATATAAATTATCATTTAAAACTTTTCGTTAATATATTTGTTTTTAAGTAGTAAAGCAATTCTATCAGTAGTAAAATATAACCATGCAAAGAGAGATATACAGCACCAAACGCAAAGCACTTTTGCTAAACTTAGATCGAAGTATTTACGGGTCAATAGCAGAAATTGGAGGTGGACAGGAAGTTGCCCGGGCTTTTTTCCAGGCCGGAGGGGCTTCCGGTACTGTTGCTAAGACCATCTCTGCTTATGACAAAACTTTTAGCGATCATTTTTATAATCAGGGTAAGAGTGGTCGTTATGTAAGTCCTAACCGGCTTGAAAAGATGCTGGAAGAAGAATATAATGAGCTGAAAACGATTCTGCACGATAAACGTAATACACAAGTTCGCTTTTTTTCATTTGCAAACACAGTTGAAACCATAAATTTTCAAAAGTCAAATCAAGGGCATGGCTGGCTGGGTGTTAAATTCGAATTAACTAACCCTGGTGAGCCGAACGAAGTTGTAATCCATGTACGGTTGCTTGAAAATGATGCTGTACTGCAGCAATATACACTAGGAACAATAGGGGTAAATTTAATTTTTGCATGTTATTATTATACTGATAATCCAAACCTGTTTCTACAATCGCTTTTAGACAATCTGGATACTGATCGAATAGAGATAACTATGGCACGTATGACCGGTCCTGATCTTTCGTTTGTTGATAACCGATTATTGTGTGTACAGCTGGTAAAAAACAGGATGACACCGGCTGTAATGTTCGACAGGTTTGGGAATGTTCATCAGCCCGGTGATTTTTTGTACAAAAAAAATGCATTGGTTTTGCGCGGTCGGTTTCGCCCGATTACCTATGTAGGATTTGATATTTTAAAAACTTCCTATTCCCTGTTTAAAGAAGATAAAAACTTTTCACCGGAGAATACCCTCCAAATTTGTGAAATTACATTAAATAATCTTTTGGAAGAAGGTGAAATTAACGAACGGGATTTTTTAGACCGGGTAGATTTATTAAACGGGATGGGGCAAAATGTATTAGTGTCCAGTTTTAAAGAGTTTTATAAAGTGGTAGACTATTTTGGCCGTTTTAAAATTTATAATTTACGGATAATTTTAGGTGTTCCAACCTTTAAAAAAGTGTTGGAAAAAAAATATTACAGCCACTTACGCGGAGGTATATTAGAAGCAATGGGCCGTATGTTTCCCGAACATACACGCTTTTATATTTATCCTGCACTGGACCGCCAAACAGGAAAAGTGCTCCTTGTTGATGATGTTGAAATGGATCCCGATATAAAACATATTTTTAATTACCTGGTAGATAATCGAAAAATTCGTAACCTGAGAAAAGCCAAAACCAAATGGTTATCTATTGACCCGCGTGAGGTTATTCGACTGATACAAACCAACGATAAACGCTGGGAGAAAATGGTACCTCAATACGTTTCCAAACAAATTAAAAACAAAAAAATTTTTGGATACAAAGGCTAAAAAAACACGCTTTAGATTAATCTCTAAGCTTCTCTTCTCTAACCCACTCAACCTCTCTTCCCAACATGGAAAAGCCGATAAACCCCTTTACATGCAAAACCTGACTATCGCCATCTTCAAACCACATGTAGCAACTGTAAGTTTTGCCGTTTTTCGGATCATAGATGGTGCCGTCAACCCATTCTTTATCATCCTTATCATACTCAAAACCCTTGAGTATTTGCAATCCTAAAATAGTTCTTTTCTGGAGTTCTGAGTCTGAATTTTCGGTATCTCTTTTAGGTGTTCCATCCTCTTCGTATGGGTCTTCTAACCATCGGATGTCACCATAATATTTACCGTTTTGAGCTTTGAAAATTTTTACTTGCGAATCTCCGTCCTGTGTTAGCCAGTAACCTAAAATTTTATCTGCCTCCTGTGCTTTTAACCCAGGAACAAAATAAAGCGAGATTAACGTGATGGTTAAAATCTTGATTAATTTCATCTTAAATTTGTTTATCTTTATTTAATGATGAAAGATAAGAAAAAAATAACAAAAGAACCGATCAAAATAATTAGACTACTCATAAAAATAATCATCTAACGTCCAGGAACAGGCAGTCACCAGCTCATTTTCATTAAAAGCTTTTTGATTAAAAGCTTTAATTTTTTGCATCACTGCTTTAGCCTTCTCATCATCAATAAATTGCATAAGAATAGAAGAATTATAACCCGGCCATACAGCAGTATTTAACCGGGGGTCCCCTTTAACAGACTTTGCAGGTACCTGCTCAATGACCTGGTAATCTTTTATATTGTTTTCTTCGAGCATTTTTAACAACGGTTCCCGAACACTTACATTACAAGTAACATATATCATTTTCATAAGGTATGCTTTTTAGTCGTTATCATTTTTATGGAAAACACTATAAATTGTAGGCACAAGAATTAGAGTAATAACTGTTGAAACTAATAATCCACCAATAATTGTTACCCCCAGCGGAGAGTACATCTCTCGTCCCATCCCCTTGCTTAATGCCATAGGCAACATCCCCAGCATCGTAGTAAACGAAGTCATTAACACGGGCCGCATACGTGACCGCCCTGCTTCTAAAACAGCATCAGTAAGTTCATATCCGCGTTTTCGCAATAAGTTGGTATAATCAACTAATACAATTCCATTATTTACCACAATTCCCATCAACATAATCACCCCGATAAATGTAGTAACGCTTAGCGTTAACCCGGTGACAAAGAATGCGAGTATAATGCCGACAATGGTAAATGGCAGGGCAAACATAATGATAAATGGATCCTTAAACGATTCAAACTGAGCAGCCATGACCATATAAACTAACAATACACCAATAATCAGAATCAGGTACAGATCCTGAAACGATTCACTTTGTTCGGTTAACTGTCCGGCCAAATCTACATTTACTCCCGAGGGAATTTCTACGCTATTTAATATTTTTTCCACCTCAGCAGCACCTTCCCCGAGAGAAATACCCGATAAATTAGCCATTACTTTAACTATACGTTGCTGCGATTTATGATTTATGGCCAGCGGCCCTAATCCTGTATTAATTTCGGCTACAGCCGAAAGCGGTATCTGTTCACCCATTAGATTGGTAAGCATAATATCTGATAAGGATTCAATATTTTCTCTGTACTCTGGAGCATATCGGATATTTATCTCATATTCCTCTCCTCTTTCGGTAAATTCGCCTGCCGAAGTACCGTAAATACTCTGTCGGACCTGCGAAGCTACCATTAATGTATTAAGTCCCATGGCCGAGGCTTTATCTTTATCAATATCTATCTGTAACTCCAGTTTCCCATTATCAATCGTTGTTTGCAAATCAACAATCCCATCTATTTCCGACATTTTATTATAAATAGTTTGGGCTAACCGGTTCATTTCCTCAAAATTCTCGCCGGTTATTTCTACTTCGACAGGCTTTACATTTCCGGTTATTGCTTCAGAAATGATACTCCCTGCCGTCACATGAAACTTATCAATGGCCGGGATTTCAGCAATTCTTTTACGCAACACCTCTCCGATTTCTTTGGCAGAACGCTCCCTTTCGTTAGGTAACACCAGATGTGCCAATATGGTAGATACATTTTTCCCTTCGGTAAATCCTACCGATGACAAGGTTCCTTTTTCTGTTTGTCCGGTAATAGATGATAATGAAGTGGGAATCATTTCAGGGACTTCTTCACGGACCACATCCATTACTTTTTGTGCAATCCGATCCGTCTCTTCAGCACTGGTACCCACCTCTGTCTCAATTACAACAATTAAATCTCCGGCATCAAATTGTGGAATATAGTCCGAACCAAGATTCTTACCTAAAATTAATACAAAAACAAAAATCACCAAGGCTGAAGTTAATGTAAATATTTTGTGATGAATAACCCAATAGAGAGAATCCTTATAAATTTTTTCCAGTTTAATAAACATTGATTCACTCCATGTAAAAAACTTTGTTCTTTTTTTGGGTTTATCATTTTTTTTCAGCCCTTTTAATAACTGTGAAGAAACCATCGGGGTAAGTGACAAAGAAGTTATGAGTGAAGCTACCATGGTTACTGAAGTAATAATGGCCAACTGTTTAAATAATAAACCCACTACACCACCTACAAAAATCATAGGTATGAAAACCATTAACGTAGTGGCGGTAGATGCTGTAATAGCCATACCCATTTCGCTCGAACCAAAAATAGAAGCCTGTTTTGGTCTGGAACCCTGTTCAATGTGTTGGGTAATATTCTCAAGCACAACAATAGCATTATCTACAACCATCCCTATTGCTATTACAATAGCCATCAAAGAAAAAATATTGATAGTATAATCAATCACAAACATTACAATAAATGCCACAATTAATGAAAAAGGAATGGTGAGAAAAACAATTAAACTGGAACGCCACTCACGCAAAAAGATAAAAACAATTACAACAACAAAGAGCAGTGCCCACCAAAGTGTTTGGGTAAGATTTTTAATAGACTGAACGATCAGTTCGTCGGTATTAATAATTTCGAACATCTCCATATCGGGAGGAAGGCTTTCTTTGATTTCTTTAACCTTTGCTCTTATACCGTTTGCAACCTCTAAAGTATTAACTCCCGACTGCTTCTGAATCATCAAAGCCACACCCATTCCATTTTTTGAGCGGGCAATCTCATCTTTATCTTTATATCCGTCTTTTATTGTGGCAACATCTTTTAATCGTATGATTTTATCATTAAAATTAATTAGGGCAATATTTTCTATCTGTTCAATACTTTCAAATTTTCCCGGTACTTTAACGGCGAAATCATTGATTCCCACTTCAATATTCCCTCCCGGGATATTCAGGTTTTCTGCTTTTAAAACAGCAGCTATCTGACTGATAGACATATTGTAAGCCGAAATCTTATAAGGATCAACATGAATTTTAATTTCTCGTTGAGGCTGACCTACATATATTACTGAACCGACACCATTAACTTTTTTAAGCGGGTTGGCAATTTTATCTTCAATCAGTTCATTAATGCCATAATAGTTTTCTTCTGCTGTAACACCATATACTAAAATTGGAAAAAGCGATGAATTAACTTTATAAATCACCGGATTTTGCGCTTCATCGGGTAAATCCATTTTTTTGAGCTCAATAAGATCACGTGCATTATTGGCGGCCTCTGTTATATCAGCACCCCAATCAAATTGTAGCGCTATAAAAGAAACATTTTCTTTGGAGGTAGAAGTTAATTCGCTCAAATTTTCTGTACCTGCTAAAATCTCTTCCAGAGGCCTGGTTACCTGCTCTTCCACTTCATCTGCCGATGCTCCGGGATATACCGTCATTATGGTTAACGTCGGAATCTCCATTTCAGGCATAATATCCAAAGGCAAACGTTGTAAAGAAACTAATCCGAAAAGTAAAATGGCCAAAAAAGCCATTAAAGTGGTTATGGGTCGTTGAACAGATATTTTTGGTAATTTCATTTTTTACGAATAATTTAATATTTATGCTTTATTCTTTTATTTCAACCATACTTCCTTCAGAAAGTTTATTCTTACCGGCCACTGCAATGGTGATCCCGGGGCCGATACCCTGAACAGCAACGTTGTCTTTAAGATTATCTATCCGTTGAACTTTAATTCGGCGCGCTTTGTTATTCTCCACTTGAAAAACATAATCGTTTCCTGTTCCTGGCTGCCGGTATATAGCTTCTAAAGGAACAAAAACAGCCTCTTTTTCGGGCATAACCAGGTTTACTTTGGCATACATTCCGGGTTTTACCAATAGCTCCTCATTGGGTATAGTAATTTCTACTTTTGCTGTTCTTGTAAGGGTAGATAAAACAGGGGCGATTTGCGTAACTTCTCCCGAATAATTTTTTTGTGGATAGGCATCGAAGATAACTCTCGCTTTTTGTCCAACATTTATCCCGGGAATATCTTTTTCGTTCACATCAATTTCTACTCTTATTTTGTCGAGCTGCATCAGCTTAACTACTCCTGATGTCATAGAGTATCCAACTTTCAGACTGGGTGAAAAGAGAAAATTCTCTCCCTCCTTTACAAGATAATCAATAATGGTTCCGCGGAAAGGAGCCCGAATCTCAGTATTTTTTTTCATTAACTGAGTTTTTGCTTTTGAAGCTTCGTACTTAGCCTTTATATGATCAAAATCCTGTTGGGTAACGCTTCCTTTTTCTTTTAACCGGGCAATACGTTTAAAATCTTTCTCTAAAGTTTGTTTCTCCACTAATGCCTGTAAATACAACTCTGAGGATAGTTCAGCTATCAGCTCTCCTTTCTGTACTTTGTCACCTTCGTTAAAGTAAATTTTTTCCACCCTTCCGGGGATTGAGGTCCCAAGGTTCGCTTCCTTGTTAGCTTTTGCTGTTCCCGAATAATCTAATACAGGAATATATTTTTCTTTTTCAGATTGTGTTACAGTTATTGGGATTCTATTTTCAGCAGACTGATTTTGTTTTTCCTTATTCTTACATCCTGCCATTAATATCAGGATAACAATACCTATTGTAAACTTATTTTTCATCATTCTTCAGGTTTTAATCGTTTAACTGTCCGGTAACTTTTAATAATTCCGATTCGCAAACTTTATGTTCGGTCTTTGCCTCAATATATTCAGCGTGCGCCTTTTGCCACATGGTTTGAGCTTCTAATAATTCAGTCGACCGAACCATCCCCTCTTCAAAACTATTTTGTGTTAACTCGAGGTTTTCTTCCGCTTGTTTTAATGAAGCCCGGGTTAATTCAACCTTTTTAATCGATTCGGTATATTTAAACATGGTTTTTTGCACCTCAAGAGCTATTAACTCTTTGGTTTCAAGATATTTTTGCTTTACTGCATTTTTTTCATGCTGCATAGCCTGTAACGTATGCTTTTTATCTCCAAAGTGATATAAAGGGATATTGATAAAAACGCCAACATTCCAGTCACCTCCGAATTCTTTTTCAAAACCATTGTAAGGATTAGGGTTGGTAAACATATAATTAGCTGTCAATCCAATGTTAGGCAAATATCTCGATTTCATTATTTTCTCTCCCGATTCGGCCATATTTAACGAACTATTGGCCATATCAATTTCCGGCCTGTTGTTTAAAGCCATATCTGTATATTTATCGTTTTCTTTAAGCTTGTAATTTATTTTAAGGCTATCGGACAACGTAACAACCGTATCTAAAGGAAATCCAATGGTTTGATTTAATGCCATACGTGCCAGTTTTAGCCCGTTTTTGGCTTTTAATAATTGTAAATCAATCTCGTTATATTTTACTTTTGCTTTTAATATTTCATTTTTGGTAATGATGCCCTCATCATAAAGATTATTTAAATCATTAATTAAATGCTGAAGCATCTTTTTGTACTTTGTTGTCAGTTCAACTTTCTCTAATAACGAAATTACTTTCCAATATTTTTCGTCGGTAGAAAGAATAACTTCTGACTTGGTGCGATCTTTTTTAGCTGAGAAAAGGTTCTCCGCATATTCAGCCATCTTGTTCATTTCACGTATTTTGCCGCCCATATATACTGGTTGAATCATGCCTATATTTGCTATAAAAATATTTTCTAACCCAATGGTTGCCTCCTCGGCAGGCAGGTATGCATAGTTTTGAAATTGATAATTCCCTTCCGCATCGCGAGCAATACTTCCATCTGAATTTAACACAAATGTTTCGGCTAATAAGTCGGGATTATTAAAAAAAATAAGTTCATTAAAACTCCCGTTTACAATAGACTCCACAGGGATAATAGGCAAAAAAATATCTTCGCTCAGTAAGCTTAACTCCTTGTTCATTCGCATGTAGCCGCCATTAATACTAAAGTTAGGCAGGTATTGAGTTTTAGCATATTTTCTTAACGACCCCAAGGTAAGTTCATGCTCATTAGCCACTTTAATTTTTTTGTTATATTCCAGGGCTCTTTCCCGACAATCATCCAGGGTTAAACCTTCCTCTTGGGCAAAAGTTGTTCCCCAGATTATTAAAAAGAGTATGAATAGTTTTACCTTCATCCTTCTTGTATTTTTTTATTTAACAATTCCATAAAACAGTATTTCAAGCATATAATCCAAATGTATTTCTAAATCTTTACTATCAATATCATTTTTCAACAATAAGGCCGACTCAAGACCTTTTAAAGCAGTAACCAGTGTTATGGCTGTAATTTTTGTCTCATTTAACTTAAACAACCCTTGTTCTAATCCTTCTTGTAATATTTGCTCTATACTTTGTTGTTCTTCAATATCATATTTTTCTCTTACCTTCTCGGTAAATGCAAAGTTTGCCAGGTAGTCATTTTTTAAGGTTTCATAAAAATTAACCATCTCCTTTAAAAAACGCATACGAATTAAAACATAGTTGCGTATTTTCTCTTTAGGATTATCATCGGTGGATAGAACTTTTTCATTCAGCTCTTTACTAATTATATCTACCTCTTTTTTTACCACAGCCTCAAAAATGTCTTCTTTACTTTGGAAGTAATAATAAATCGAACTTTTCCCCATCCCCGAAGCTTTAGCTATATCACTCATGGTAGCTTTTTTAAAGCCAAATTGGCTAAAAACCTGAGAGGCAATTTTTATAATCCTCTCTCGTATTTCTTTTCTTTTTTCCTTAATATGCTCCTTTATCATTTTATTCGAATATTTAAAAAATCAGTCCAAAATTATAACAAGATCTCACCAAAGTCAAATAATTCGACTATTTATTTCGAATATTCTAATTAAATGGTACAAAAAAGGCTTTTACACCATCTTTTAATGATATAAAGATGAATGATTATGCTAAGGTAAAATCGAGTTGTTTCTTTTCTAAATCGGCACGCATGATGCTTATAGTAACCGGATCGCCTAATTGATATATTTTCTTATTACGTTTACCAATAATAGAATAGTTATCCTCATCAAAGAAGTAATAGTCATCATCCAGTTCACGAATATGCACTAACCCTTCACACTTACTATCATTTAACTCAACATAAAAGCCCCATTCGGTTACCCCGGATATAATTCCTTCAAACTCTTCACCTATTTTATCTTTTAAAAATTCGACCTGCTTATACTTTATAGATGAACGTTCGGCTTCGGTAGCTTTTTGTTCCATCCCTGAGGTATGCTTACACATCTCCTCAAATTTATTTTTATTTTTACTTTTGCCTCCGTTCATATAATCCGTTAACAATCGATGCACCATCATATCCGGATATCTACGTATTGGCGAAGTAAAATGGGTGTAATGTTTAAAAGACAACCCATAATGACCGATATTTTTTGTGGAATAGACAGCCTTAGCCATTGAACGTACTGCCAAAGTTTCAATCAGGTTCTGTTCTTTTTTTCCTTGTACCTCATCCAATAAGTGATTAATCGATGAAGAAATTTGTTTTTGGCCCGTTGTATTGATTGAATAACCGAATCGGGTAATAAAATTGGAAAACTTTTCGAGTTTTTCCGGGTCAGGCCGGTCGTGAATACGGTAGACAAAGGTTTTTGCTTTCTGTCCGGGTTTAACCTTGCCAATAAATTCGGCCACTTTTTTATTAGCCAACAGCATAAACTCTTCAATAAGGTGATTGGCTTCTTTTTGCTCTTTAAAGAAAACTCCGACAGGTTTCCCTTCATCATCGAGCTCAAATTTTACTTCAACCCGCTCGAAAGAAATAGAACCATCTTTAAATCTATATGAGCGTAATTTTTGGGCAAGCCCATGTAAAGTTAAAATTTCATTTTTCATATCTCCATCGGCGCCTTTAATGATCTCCTGAGCCTCTTCATAAGCCAATCGCTTATCGGATTTAATAATAGTCCGCCCAATCCACTGATCATGAATGTCTGCCTTATCGTCCATCTCAAAAACAATACTATAACATAGTTTTTCTTCGTTAGGACGAAGGCTGCAAACTTTATTCGATAACTTTTCAGGCAACATGGGCACTACCCTGTCGACCAAATATACAGATGTACCACGGGTATAAGCTTCATCATCAAGTACCGAGCCCGGGTTTATGTAATGCGTAACATCTGCAATATGCACTCCAACCTGCCAATGTCCATTTCCCAGTTTTTGCAATGATAATGCATCGTCAAAATCCTTGGCGTCAGCAGGGTCGATAGTAAAAGTCGGGATATTTCTAAAGTCCCGCCGGGATTCATAATCAGCTTTAGTAATTTTATCCGGAATTTTTGCTGCTTCCTGCTCAACATGCTGTTCGAAATCGTAGGGTAATCCAAATTCAGCCAATATTGCATGCATTTCTGTTTCATTTGCTCCGGGCTGACCCAGCACATTCACTACTTCGCCAAAAGGATTTTTATGTTTTGCCGGCCAGTCGGTTATTCGAGCCACAACCTTATCGCCATCCCGAGCATCTTTAATTTTGTCGATTGGAATAAAAATATCGTAAGGCATTTGACGCGAAGGCGAAACCAGAAAGGCAAAATTCTTTGACACCTCAATTACACCCACAATTTGTTCATTGGCACGTTTAATAATATCGACAACCTCTCCTTCGGGTTTTCTACCACGTTGTTTGGCAAAAAGATGAACCTTTACAATATCTCCGTTTAAAGCATGGTTTAAATTGGATTGCGTAACAAAAATATCTTCATCACTCTCTTCTGAGATAATAAAGCCGGCTCCTTTCTGCGTAAGCTCTACTTTACCCGTTACAAACCCCTTGTGTGGTGCATATTTATATTTTCCGCGGGATATTTCTACAACAGTACCCTCGTCTCTCAGCTCAATTAAAATAGCATTTATCAGGTTCTTTATTCCCTCATCTTTAATATTAAAATGTTTCGCTATTTGTTTATAATTAACAACTTTTTGAGGGTTATCATAAAAGTAACCAATAATACCATTAGTTAATATTCTTTTATTTAAGCGGTTATCTTGCTTTTTTGTTTTTTTATTTTTCTTTGATTTTCCCATAATTTTTTTTACTTATAATTTATAAAAATAGGATAAAAAAATCCAGCAGGGTTTTAATTTTTGGTTAAATCATTTTTAAATAATCCTGCCATTTCATCAATTGTTCTTTCCACCGGGATAAAATCTATGTTCAGCACCTGCTTTACTTTTTCATTAGAATAATTAGATTTAGACATACTTGATCTTACTACATCCCTGGTTATCTCTCTTTTTTTAATAGTCAGCCTGCTCAAAAATCCGTCAACAACCCGGGCTATGTTTAACATGGTCCGGGAAGCTTCTATTCCAGGTTTTTTCTTTCCAAAGGCTTCACTGATCATGTCAAATAAATCTTTATATACTATCATCTCTGCATTTAGTATAAAACGCTGGTTAGTGATATCGCTATCCATTAACATTATCATAACATCAACTACATCGCGTACATCAACAAAACCGGTTGAACCCTGAGTGTAAAAAAGCATCCCGCGGACTGCTTTTGTAAAAATTAAGCCACTGCCCGAATTCCAAAAACCGGGTCCTAAAATAACCGAAGGATTTACAATTACAGCATTTAATCCTTCCTGCACACCTCGCCATACCTCCATCTCCGATTTAAACTTACTTTGGGCATAAAAAGAATGAATTTTTGCCGGACTCCAGGAATTTTCTTCCGTTACAACCTCTCCATTTTGAGCATTTCCTAAAGCTGCAATGGAACTTACAAAACAAAATTTATCAATCCGATGTTCTAAACTTGCATTTACAATATTAGCCGTTCCCTCAATATTTGTTTGCAGCAATTCGGTTTTATGTTTTTTGTCAAAAGAAACCATTGCAGCGCAATGGTAAACGGTTTTTACATCCTTTAATGCATCAAAATAAGAAGCAGGATCCAAAATATCTCCTTTAACCCATTCAATAGCATTCATTAATTGATCTGCATGATCAGAATAATAGGAAAATACATGTTTTACCTGTTCAATTTTGTCCGGATTACGTATCAATGCTTTAACCTTTTTCCCTTCTTTAGCTAATCGGTACAAAAGATGAGCGCCTACTAAACCAGTACTTCCTGTAACAAATATCATGGTTTCATATTTTTTTTATTGTTCTTCGCCCCATAGTAATTTTTTGCCAAAACCTAACCGATTATCGGTAAATTTAAGAAAAGTAAGCTCAACTGTCCAAATGGTTGTTTTCATTAACATGGCAACGGGAAACCGTTTAAGATATTTTGATTTGGCTTTTTTTAAATCTTTATCCTTCGGTTCTGTCATTTTACCCTGAAACTGAACTCCTTGTATTTTTCCAATTACATTCGTTTCTAATACAATAGAACCTGCTACAATGTTTTGTTTTAACACATCTCGAATATGTTTTGTCTCATAATCAGATGTAAAAACCAACCTGTTCTCCTCTTCATCATACACATAAAAACA
>Ga0102943_1001451_pt1 | contig 14808 bp, 10 predicted proteins | sample SalPonC_black_MG_FD_78174 | JGI IMG/M metagenome (GOLD analysis project Ga0102943, IMG submission 78174) | Salt pond soil microbial communities from South San Francisco under conditions of wetland restoration - Salt Pond MetaG... | ecosystem: Environmental > Aquatic > Marine > Intertidal zone >...
CAGGCGGCGACGCGGCCACGCCCGGGCAGCCCGGCGGTCCGGACGACGCCGCCGCGGACGCGCTGGGCCGCGCCGCCTCTCCCGACGGCCGTGCGGGCGGGGGAGGCACGCCCGCCACGCCCCCGCCACCGTTGCGCGAGACGCGTCCGCGACCGCTAGCGGTGATCATCGACAACGCGCTGGGCTATCCGCAGGCCGGCCTGCCGCAAGCCAGCTGGATCGCCGAGATGCCGGTCGAGGGCGGGTCGACCCGCCTGATGGCGTTCTTCGACGCGGGGGAGCCGGCCCGGGTGGGACCGGTCCGGAGCGCGCGCGACTACTTCGTCGAGGTCGCGGCCAGGGCCGACGCGGTGGTGGTCCACGACGGCGGCTCGCCCAGCTCGCTGATCGCGCTGGAGCAGGGCGTGGCGCCGTCGTTGAACGCCTACCGGCGCGGCGACCTGTTCGAGCGCGCCGCCGACCGCTCGGCGCCGTACGACCTGTACAGCGCCGGCTCGGCGCTGCGCGCCGCGATCCGGTCGATGAGCATCGACGCGCAGCGACTGCTGACCGGGTTCCGCCCCGTGCCCCCGCCCGAAGAGGCGCCCCGCGCGGACGGCGTCACGATCGACTGGAGCGGCGCGTACGACTCCGGCTTCCGGTACGTCGCCGGCCAGGACCGCTACCGCTGGATCCGGAACGGCGAAGACGCGGTATCGGCGTCGGAAACGGCGGTGCAGGTCGAGGCCGTGCTGATCGCGCGCGTCACGGCGCGACCGGTTCCGAACGACGCCGCAGGCCGTCTGTACATTCCCGTGAACGGCGGAGAGGCGTTGCTGCTCTGGCGTGGCGCGGTGTTGGAGGGAACGTGGAGCGTGGACGGCGGGCTTCGGTTCACCGATTCGGAGGGGAACCGCGTCGCGCTCGAGGCGCTCGTGACCTGGGCCGCGTTCGTGCCGCAAGGCGCGACGGTCGAGCTGCGCTGAGCGAACGACGCCAGGCGACCGACGCTCGGCGAGCGACGCTCAGCTGGGCAGCGTCTCGTCGAACACGAGCCCGCGCAGTCGCACCCGAATCCCTTCCGCGCCGGTGTCGAGCTCGCACCAGACGTACTCGTCCTGGTGACCGTTCCCGTCGAGCAGCAGCGCTCGACCTTGCGACGCGAGGTTCAGACCGCCGCGCACGGGCGTGTGCCCGTAGGCGCCGAGCCGGTACGGCGTCCCCTCGAGCACGTCCTCGTCCTCGTAGATCCAGCGGCGCCGGTTCTCGAGATAGAACGCCGTGTCGTAGACGTTGTGCTCCGGCTTGGGACCGACGTGCGCGAAGTGCACGCCGTCCACCACGAGCTCGCGAGGCCACGATGCGATCCAGACGGCCAGGTCCTCGGGCAGGTCGCGCCCGTATCCGGGTTTCCACTCCAGGTGACTGACGTCGTCGCTGCGGAGCGGACCTTGCGTGCGCGAGATGGCGTTGAAGTCGTGATTGCCCAGCAGAATCGTGGCGACGCCGTCCGGGAGGGGCGCCAGGAACGCCGCGACGCGCCGGAGGAACGTCTCCTGGGCCTGCTCTGCGCGACGGAGATGACTGGGGTCGAACTCGTCGTAGCTCTGCACGCCAGCGAGGGCGGCGTACTGCTCGCGGGACTTCGCGTGCACCAGGTCGCCGAGCAGCACGAGCCGCAGGCGTCCCTCGAGCAGGTCTTCCGTCGCGTCGCCGTCGGGCGTACGCAGGCCGGCCTCGTCCAGCATTCGCCAGAGCTTGGCCTCTTGGGTGTGGAGATCACCGATGACGACGATGCGCACGGAGTCGACCGGTCAGCGAACGCCGGCCCGCGCCTCGAGCAGCGGCGTGGGATCGACCGGCGTGCCGTCGACGCGGATTTCGAAGTGGAGATGCGATCCCGTGACGCGTCCGGTCGTTCCGACCCGCGCGATCAGCTCGCCAGCGTCGACCTGCTGCCCTTCGCGCACGAGGATCTCCGAAGCGTGCGCGTAGTAGTACTCGGTGTCGCCCTGCTCGACGATCACGAGCTTTCCGAAGCCGCCCATCCAGGCCGCGTACGTCACGACGCCGGCGGTCGCGGCGACGATCGGGTCGCCCGTCACGCCGTCGATGTCCAGGCCGTAGTGCATGTTCGTTCCGCCGATGCGCAACGGGCGCCAGCCGAACATGGACGTGATCGATCCGCGGAGCGGCCAGACCATCGCGGTGGGGGCCGCGGGGGCGGAGGGTCGCGGGATCGTCGCGGAGGGCGACGCTGAGGGCGAGACGGACGTGGCGATGCCGTCGGCACCGATGATTCTGAGCTCTTGGCCGGCTCGCAGCGACGCATCGCTCAACGCGTTGGCGGCCATCAGCGCGGCGACGGTCGTGTCGTAGCGACGGGCGATTTCCCAGAGCGTGTCGCCCGGATCGACGGTGATCGTCGGCGCGGCGAACCCGCCCTGGTCGCTGGGGGTGCCGGCCTGGGCGTACACGCCGGGCACGACCAGGCGGTCGCCGGGACGCAGGACGCCCATGACGTCGATCCCGTTCGCGGCCGCGATGGCGCTCGGCGTCGTGTCGTGACTCCGGGCGATGCGCCAGAGGCTGTCGCCGGGCCGCACCTCGATGGTCAGGGGCGTCAGCTCCGCTTCCGCCGTGCCGGTCCGGCCCAGGCGCAGCTCCTGTCCGGGATGGATCGTGGCGCCGTCCAGCGCGTTCCACGCGACGAGCTCGTCGACGCTGACGCCCGTCGCCGTGGCGATGTCGTAGAGCGTGTCGCCGGGCGAGACCGTCCAGACCTCTGGAGCGGGCGCGTCGCCGCCGGGAAGCATCAACGTTTCGCCCGGACGAAGGTCCGGGCGGGAAAGGCCGTTCGCGGCCATGAGCGATTCCACGGTGGTGTCGTAGCGCTGGGCGATCGCCCATAAGGTATCGCCGGGGCGGACCGTCACGGTCTCGGCAGCGGCCCAGGATGCGAGCATCGTGGCTACGACGAGTAGGAATCGGCGAGGACGCATCGGCGCGTAGTGTATCAGACACGACGTGGACGCGTTGTGGAGTTTTGTCCCTCGCGCCGTGACGTCGGTCACCGACACCGCGGCGAATCCGAGATCGGCGTCGGTACGGGCGGGGGAGCGTCAGCCGCTCGGGACGAGACGCGTGCCCGACCGCCCCTCGAGCGCGTCGTGCACGAGATCGGGGCGACGACCATCGAGGATCGACGCGGACGGCGCGCCCCGGGCGAGGGCGTCGAGGGCCGACTCGACCTTCGGAATCATGCCGCCGCCGATGCGACCGTCCGCGATCCTCGCGCGGGCGTCCTCGGCGTCCAGGGTCGGCAGCACCGACGTGGGGTCGCGCGGGTCGTCCAGCACGCCCGGAACGTCGGTGAGGTACGCCACGGGCGCAGCCATCGCTCCAGCGACGGCGCCCGCCACTTCGTCGGCGTTGACGTTGAGCGGCTCGCCCTCCGCGTCCACGGCGAGGCACGCCAGCACCGGCGTGAGCCCGGCCGCCATGAGATCGATCAGCACGTCGGTGCGTACGCCCGTCATGCGGCCCACGCGTCCGAGGGCGGGGTCTGCGACCTCGGCACGAAGCAGACCGGCGTCGCGGCCGGTCAGGCCGATGGCGTCCCCGATCTCTTGCGCGAGCCGCTTGCCGAGGAGCGTGAGGGCAGCCTCCACCACCGGCATGGCGGCAAGCTCGGTGACGCGGCGGCCGCGCACGAAACGGCTGTCGATCCCCGTCGCGGCCAGGGCCTGAGCGATCGCGGGCCCACCGCCGTGGACCACGACGAGTCGGGCGCCTTCACGCCGGGCGCGCCCCAGCGCCGCGGCGGTGGCTCGGCGGGTCGCCTCGTCCGTCATGGCGTTGCCGCCGTACTTGACGATCCAAGGAATGCGTGCGGGGGGCGTCACGTGAGGCATGACGGCATCGTACCCGCCTGCATCGGACGGTCAGGCGCCCGTCGGCTCCGTTCCCGGCGCCTCGTCGTCGGGAGCGGGCTCCTGCTCGCTCTCGCCGTCGTTCTCCCTCTGGCCGTCCGTGTCGCCTTCGGCCTCGCCCTCGGCCTCGCCCTCGCCTGCTGCCTCGCCGGGACGCGTCGTCGCGTCGTCGGTGGCTTGCGGAGGCGACGCGTCCGTGGGTTCGTCCGCCGCGTCATCGGCGTCGGCCGACGCGGGCTCGTCGACCGTCTCGTCGACCGGCTCGTCGACCGTCTCGTCCACCGGCGCGTCCGTGGGCTCTTCGGCCGATTCGTCGGCCGGCTCGTCCGCCTGCGGGTCCGTCTCCTCGCCCTCGGTGGACGATGCCGCGCCCTCCTGGGGCGCCTCTTCGCCGGGGGGCGTGGGCTCCGCGTCGCCGTCGCCAGCGTCCGCAGGCGCGGGGTCGCCAGGGGCAGCCGTCGCCTCGGGCAGGCCGAGGCGGTCGCGCAGCACCGATTCGCGGCCGGTCAGGGCGGTCACGTCCTCGCGCGCTCGCGACAGCAGCGACTCGATGAGCGCGAGCTGCGCCTCGAGGTCGCTCTCCTGGCCTTCACGGAGCGAGGCGGCGATCGACTCGAGGCGGTCGACCTCGCTCCTGAGCGCGTCGCGCTGGGTTGCGGCTTCGTCGGCGGTCGCTCGCGCGTCGGCGAGCGACGCCTCGAGCTCCGAGACCCGTTCTTGCGCTTCCTGCCGCGTGGCTTCGGCGCCTTCGAGGTTCGCTTCGAGATCCTCGACGGTGGACTCGAGCGTGGCCACGCGCTCCTGCAGCTCGTCGCGCTGCGCTTCGAGCGCCGTGACGCGCCCTGGATCGGCGCAGCCGGCCAGAAGCAGGGCGAGCGCCAGCGATGCGAGGAGGATCCGAACGGTTCGTGCGTTCATGGTCACCTCTTCCGGGTGGTAGCGGACGGAAACGGGGCGGCCGGATGAAGGCCGCCACGCGACTCAGTCGGGCTCGACGACGCGCCAATCCTTGGGCGAGCTCGAGAGCACCTCGTGGCCGTCGTCGGTCACGACCGCCAGATCCTCGATCCGCACGCCGGCGTCGCCGGGACGGTACGCGCCCGGCTCGATCGTGACGACCATGCCGGCGGCGAGCTCGTCGCTGGAGCGGGCGGAGAGGGCCGGGCCTTCGTGCACGTCGAGTCCGACGCCGTGGCCCAGCGAGTGGGCGAACGCTTCGCCCAAGCCGTGCGCGGTGAGCACGTCCCGAGCGACCGCGTCGAGGTCCTTGCCGTGAGCGCCGGGCCGGACCTCGGCCAGCGCGGCTCGCTCGGCCTCGAGCACGGCCTCGAACAACTCGCGATGGGCGGGAGCCACCTCGCCGACGCCGACGGTGCGCGTCATGTCGGCGCAGTAGCCGTCGACGCGAGCGCCCATGTCGATCGTGACGAGCTCGCCCGCCTCGATCGGCTTGGGAGAAGCGGTCCCGTGCGGCATGGCGCTGCGGGGCCCCGAGGCGACGATGACGTCGAACGCCATACCGTCGCCGCCCTGGGTGCGGACGAACCGCTCGATCTCGAGGGCGATCTCGACTTCGCGAACGCCGGGCCTCAAGGCGCGGAGCGCATGCTCGAACGCCCGGTCGGTCAGGGCGGCCGCGCGGCGGATCGCGTCGATCTCGCTCGCGTCCTTGACGCGGCGGAGGCGCGACACGAGGCCTTCGGTCCGGACCGGCTCGTGGCCCAGCTTGCCGGCCAGGGACGACGCGGAAGCGAGCGTCAGGTGCTCCGCTTCGACCCCCAGGGGGCCGCTGCGCACGCGCGAGGCGACCTCGCTCATCCAGTCCCGCTCGATGACGGCCTCCAGTCGGGACTCCTCGTCCGCCTGCGCGACGTAGCGGCCGTCGGTGAGCAGCCAGGCGTCGTGCGGCGTGATCAGCACGCGCGCGTCTTCGGGCGCGGTGAACCCCGAGAGCCAGCGCACGCTGGCCGGCGTGGTGACGAGCATCGCGGAGAGCGAGCGCTCGTCCATCGCCGCGCGGACGCGGCCGAGTCGATCGCTCACGTCGCCGCCGCGGTGATCGCCAGCAGGGCGTCGGCGTCCAGGCTGGCACCGCCGATCAGTCCGCCGTCGACGTCGTCACGGCTCAGCAGCTCCTCGGCGTTGCCGGGCTTCATGCTGCCGCCGTAGAGGATGCGCAGGCCGTCGGCGAGCTCGGGACGGTCGTTCCTGAGGGCGTCTCGGATGGCGGCCGACATCGCCTGCGCGTCGTCCGCGGTGGCGGTTCGGCCCGTTCCGATCGCCCATACCGGCTCGTACGCGACGACCAGGTCGTGGGGGCCGGTCAGCTCGATGCCGTCCAGCGCGGCGCGCAGCTGCGCCAGCACGACCGCCTCGGCGTCGCCGGCGTCCCGGTCCTCCTCGTGCTCGCCGATGCAGAGGATGGGGACGAGCCCGTGCCTGCGCGCGGCCGCGATCTTGTCGCGGACCAGCTCGTCGGTTTCGAGGTGGTAGGCGCGTCGCTCGGAGTGGCCCACGATGACGTGGCTCGCCCCGGCGTCGGCCAGCATCGCGCCCGAGATCTCGCCGGTGTACGCGCCCTCGTCGTGCGCCGAGAGGTCCTGCCCGGCGAGCTGGACGGTGCTGCCGCGAGCGCGGGCGGCCAGGGCCGGGAGGTGGGTGGCGGGCACGCCGAGAAGGAGGTCCACGCCGGCGTGCGGGGTCGTCTCGAGACCGGCGAGGAACGCGCCCATCCACTCGAGCGCTTCCGTGGGCGTCTTGTGCATCTTCCAGTTTCCTGCGATCAGGGGTGTGCGCATGCGTCGAGGATACCGCAGCGGTTCAGGAGCTCCGTTCGAAACGGGGCGGTCCCGATGGACCGCCCCGTAGCTCGCGTCGCGTCGTGCCGCGTCGTGCCCTCAGGCGTGCGCGGCCGGAGTCTCGCTCTTGGGCTTTCGCGGACGGCGATCGTCCTTGCGGCTCGAGCCGCCGCCCTGGCTCTCGAGCGCCGCGATGCCTCCGACGAGGGCGTGCTCGAGCACGTCGTCCAGCGTCGTGGCGGGATGCATGCGGATGCCGCGGGTGAGGTGGCTGCCGATGTCCTTGACGTCCGCCTCGTTCTTCTCGGGGTAGATGACGTGTTGGATCCCGGCCCGCTTCGCGCCGAGGATCTTCTCCTTCAGGCCGCCGATCGGAAGAACGCGGCCGCGGAGCGTGATCTCGCCGGTCATCGACACGTCCTTGCGTACCGGCACGCCGGTGACGGCGCTGACCAGGCTGGTCGCCAGGGCGACGCCTGCGGAGGGTCCCTCCTTGGGCGTGGCGCCGGCCGGGACGTGGATGTGGATCTCCTGCTCGTCGAGCTCGTTGGGCTCCAGGCCGAAGCGCGCGGCGTTGCTCTTCGCGTACGTCAGCGCTGCGCGCGCGGACTCCTTCATCACGTCCCCGAGCTGGCCGGTCAGCACGAGGCCGCCCTTGCCCGGCGTGATGCTGGTCTCGACGAACAGGATGTCGCCGCCGACCGGGGTGAAGTACATCCCGGTGGCGACGCCGACGAGGTCCTCCTCGGCTTCCGACTCGGGCGTGTAGCGCTCCGCGCCCAGGTAGCCCTCGAGGCTCCGCTCGGTGATGCGGACGCGCTTGGCGTCGCCTTCGGCGATGCGCCTCGCGGCCTTGCGGGCCAGCGTGCCCAGCGTGCGCTCCAGCGTCCGTACGCCCGCCTCGCGGGTGTAGCTCGAGATCACCTTGGACACGGCGCTGTCGCTGATCGTGAGCTGCTTGGGCTCCAGGCCGTTCTCGCGAAGCTGCCGCGGCAGCAGGTAGCGCTTGGCGATCTCGAGCTTCTCCTGCTCGATGTAGCTCGAGAACTCGATCGTCTCCATGCGGTCCATGAGCGCTTCGGGGATCTGCTGCGCGTAGTTGGCTGTGGCGACGAACAGGACCTCGGACAGGTCGAACGGCACGCCGAGGTAGTGGTCGACGAAGTTCTGGTTCTGCGCGGGATCGAGGACCTCGAGCAGGGCCGAGGACGGATCGCCCTGGTACGACGCGCCCAGCTTGTCGACCTCGTCGAGCAGGAACACCGGGTTCTTCGTGCCGGCGGTCCGGATGCCCTGGATGATGCGACCGGGCATCGAGCCGATGTACGTCCGGCGGTGGCCGCGGATGTCCGACTCGTCGCGGGCGCCACCGAGGCTGATGCGGACGTACTCGCGTCCGAGCGCCTTGGCGACGGACTGGGCGATCGAGGTCTTGCCGACGCCGGGAGGGCCGACGAAGAGCAGGATCGGGCCCTTGTTGACCTCGCCCTCGTCCAGCTTGCCCTCCTTGGCCTTGCGGGCCTTGAGGTTGCGGACGGCGAGGTACTCGAGCACGCGGTCCTTGACCTTCTCGAGCCCGTAATGGTCCTCCTCGAGGACGTCCGCGGCGCGGGCGACGTCGAGCTCGTCGTCGGAGCGGACGTTCCACGGCAGCTCGGCGAGGGTGGTGAGGTAGGTCCGGATCACGGACGCCTCGGCGCTGTCGGGATGCATCCGCGAGAGCCGGTTCAGCTCGCGCTGCGCCTCCTTCATGACGTCGTCGGGCAGGCCGGCGGCCTCGAGCTTCTCGCGGAACGCCTCGACCTCGTCCTCTTCCTCGTCGCTGCCGGAGAGCTCCTTCTGGAGCGCCTTGATCTGCTCGCGCAGGAAGTACTCGCGCTGGTTCCGGTCGATCTCCTCCTTGACCTCGCGCTGGAGCCGCCGCTGCGTCTCCTGGAGCTCGATCTCGGTGTCGATCAGGACGAGGACCTTGCGAAGCCGCTCGGCGATGCTGGGCGCCTCGAGCACCGCCTGCTTGTCGTCGAGGCGGAAGTCGAGGTGGTAGGCGACGTAGTCGGCGAACTGTCCGGGATCCTCGAGGTTCAAGATGAACTGGGCCACCTCGGACTGGATGCCGCGGCTCCCGGTCTCGAGCAGCTCGGAGAACTTCTCCTTGAGCTCGCGGAAGCTTGCGGCGACGACGGTCTCGTCGCCGTCGTCGACCTCGAAGGGGGAGAGGTCCGCTTCGATCAGGCCCTCGGAGGCGTGGTACGCGTCGATGCGAACCCGACCGATGGCGCGCACCAGCATCTGGATGCTGCCGTCCGGGTTCTTCTTCATCCGCATGATCGTGCAGACCGTTCCGACCTCGAACAGGTCGTCGGGCGTGGGCTCCTCGGTCTCGCGGTCCTTCTGGCTCACGATGACGATGGTGCGGTCGCGATCGAGCGCGGTGTTGATCGCACGGATGCTGATCGCGCGTCCGGCGTCGATCGGCATGACCATGCTGGGGTACAGCACCGAGCCGCGGACCGGGCACACCGGGACGGGCGCGTCGAAGCGTTGTTCGATCGGGGCGTCAGGCATGGACGGCTCCTTCTCTCGGGCAAGGCGGAACGGGCAGGGACGACCGAACCGCTGTGAGTGTGTCGTTGCGACAAATCTGAGTCAACACGTATCAAGTGTACACGGTGCGGCCGTCTCGTCGCCGGAAGCTGGACCACATGCGACCCCGCCTGGCGTGCGGCGACGGGGCCGCGACGGTCCGGCTCGTCCGACCAGTATAGACGCGCGAAGGCCCGGCCGGCCCCGTCGCCGCGACGCCCCCGTGCTACCCTTCGCGGCGATGAACGACGTCCGAGACGCACTCGCCACCGCCTTCGCGGCCGCCGTACGGAGCCTGGGCGCGGAGCCGCCCGAGGTCCCGATCCAAGAGGTTCCCGACGACAAGCCGGGCGACTACGGCACGCCGGTCGCGTTCGCCCTGGCCCGCGCCCTGCGCAGGCCGCCCGCCGCCATCGCGCACGACGTCGTCGCCGCGTTCGAGCCTCCCGCGGGCGTCCTCCGCGCCGAGGCGGTCGGCCCGTACATCAACGTGTTCCTCGACCCGGCGTCGTTCGTGCGTGAGGTCGTGGCCGATCCCGAACCCGCGCCCTCCCGCGACCTGAAGGTCGTCGTCGAGCACACCAGCGTCAATCCGAACAAGGAGGCCCACGTCGGCCACCTTCGCAACATCGTGCTCGGCGACGCCGTCGCCCGGATCCTGCGTGCCGACGGCTACGACGTCGAGGTCCAGAACTACATCGACGACACCGGCCGGCAGGCCGCGGAGAGCCTGTTCGCCGCCCGCCACTTCGGCGAGACGTGGGACGGCGAGACGAAGCTCGACCACTGGTACGGCCGACTCTACGTCCGCCTCGGCGACGCCAAGGAGGAGGCCGCCGAGGCGATCGAGGAGGGCGTGCGCGAGACGATGCACCGGCTCGAGCGCGGCGAGCTCCGCCACGACGTCGCTGCGATCGTCCACGCCCAGCTCCAGACGTTCTGGCGGCTCGGCGCCGAGTACGACCTCCTCGTCTGGGAGTCGGACGTCGTCGCCGCCGGCTTCCTCGCACGCGGACTCGCGGTGCTCGAGGACAGCCCGTACAGCGACCGCCCCAGCGAGGGGAAGTACGCCGGGGCGCTGGTGATGGACGTCGGCGAGTTCATCCCCGGCCTCGAAGAGTCGCAGGTCGTCCTCGTCCGCAGCGACGGCAACGCGATGTACGTCGCGAAGGACATCGGCTACCAGTTCTGGAAGGCCGGCATCTTCGAAGGCCTCGGCTACGCCGAGTTCGCCCGGCAGCCCAGCGGCCACGTCCTCTGGACCAGCGCGCCCGGCGGCGACCCCCGGCCCGAGGGCCACACGTTCGCGCACGCGCAAGAGATCGTCAACGTCATCGACGTGCGCCAGAGCCATCCCCAGACGCTGGTTCGGACCGCGCTGGCGCTCTCCGGCACGCCCGAGGGCGAGGAGGCGTTCCGCAACAGCAAGCACCTGGCGTACGAGGTCGTCACGCTCGAGGGTCGGCCGATGAGCGGACGCAAGGGCATCACGCTGGCCATCGACGAGGTCATCGTCGAGGCCGCCAGGCGAGCGCGCGCGGTGGTCGCGGAGAAGAACCCCGAGCTGGACGAGGCCGACGAGGTCGCGCGCCAAGTCGGGCTGGGCGCGCTCCGCTTCGCGATGCTCAAGAGCGAGGCCAAGCGCGTGATCGACTTCCGTTGGGAGCAGGCCCTCAGCCTCCAGGGCGACAGCGCGCCCTACGTCCAGTACGCCCACGCGCGCGCGGCCAGCATCCTCCGCGCGGCGGACGAGGTCCAGCTGGACCTCGCGGCCGCGGATTTCGGGCAGCTGGGCGAGCTCGAGCTTCGCTTGGCCCGCCAGATCGCGCGCCTGCGCGACGTCCGCGCGCAGGCGGCCCGCGAGCTGGCGCCGCACCTGGTGGCGCAGTACGCGCTGGACCTGGCCACGGCCTGGAACGGCTACTACAACCACCGCGGGCCGGACGGACGTCCGGACACGCCGGTGCTCCGTGCCGCGCCCGGCCTGCGCGAGGCGCGCTTGGCGCTGGTGGTCGCCGTTCGGAGAACGCTGGCCGCGACGCTGGACCTGCTGGGCGTCGAGGCGCCGGACGCGATGTGAGCCCGGAGCGCGGTTGACACGGCGGAGCGCGCCGTGTCTTGCTGCCGCCATGAGGCCCGACGCGGACGCGACGTCACGACGTGGACGCATCGACGTGTCCGTACCCGACGCGCTGTTGCCGGCCGAGATTCGCGAGCTCGCGCTCCCCGAGCTGACGCCCGTCGGGCGACCGGTCGGGCCCGCACCCCTGCACGATCCCCGGTCCGCCGCGGCGAACGCCGTCGCGGACGTGGTCCGGCGCACGGCGCTCCCGCCCCGGGCGCGCGTCGCGATCGCGCTCGGGAGCCGAGGTCTGGGCGCCTATCCGGAGCTCGTATCGGGCGTCCTCGCCGCGCTGCGCGCGGCGGGAGCGACGCCGTTCCTGATGCCCGCCATGGGCAGTCACGGCGGCGGCACGCCCGACGGACAGCGGCGCGTGCTCGTCGACTACGGCTTGGTCGGCGACGGCACGGCGGTGGACGCCGACGACGCGACGCGCGAGGTCGCCCGGCTCGGCGACGGGACGCCGGTGCACGCCTCGGAGGTCGCGCTGGCGGCCGACGCGATCGTGGTGCTCAACCGGGTCAAATCGCATACCGGCTTCCGCGGACCGATCGAGTCGGGGCTGACCAAGATGCTGGTCATCGGGCTCGGCAAGCGGCCCGGTGCGGCTGCGCTCCATGCGAAAGGGTACGAGGGGTTCGCGACGCGGCTCGAGCAGGCCCGTGATCTGCTCCTGCGCGCCTATCCGCCGGTGATCGGACTCGCCGTCGTCGAGGGCGCCGAGGGGCGACCCGCGCGGATCGAAGCCGTTCCAGGCGAGGCGATCTCCGAGCGCGAGCCGGAGCTGCTCCGTGACGCCAAGCTCCGGATGCCGCGTCTGCCGTTCGCGAAGCTGGACCTCCTCGTGGTCGAGCGCGCCGGCAAGAACGTGAGCGGCCTGGGCATGGATCCCAACGTCACCGGTCGCCACCCTTCCGGCCTGCACGAGCCGCCCGACCCCACGCGGATCGCACTGCTGTCGCTCACCGAGGCCAGCGAAGGAAACGCCATCGGCATGGGCCACGCCGACGTCGTTCCACGCTCGTTCGCGGACGCGATCGACCCGGTCGCGACCTGGACGAACGCCATCACCAGCACCTCCTTGGCGTCCGCCCGCCTTCCCGTCGTCGTGCCCGACGCGGCGAGCTGCGTGCGCTTGGCGCTCGCGACCTGCGGGGTCGAGCCCGGGCGCGCACGCATCGCCTGGATCCGCGACACCGGCCACCTTTCCGAGTTTCGCGTCAGCGCGTCGGCGCTGGCGGCCGCCACGGCCGCCGGCGAGGCCCTCGAGCGGCTCGGTCCTGCGGCGCCCGCCCCCGTCGCGGACAGGTGAGCGGTGCTAGCCTGCGGCGCATGGATTCGGTCGACGTCGGCACGACCGCCGCTCCCCGTCACTCGTCCAGAATCACCCTGAGCCGGTCGGCACTCGCCGCGAACCTCCGGTTCCTCCGGAGCAAGATCGGCCCTTCGCCCATCATCAGCTCGGTCGTGAAGGCGAACGCCTTCGGCCACGGTATCGAGGCGTTCGTTCCCATGGCCGAGCATGCCGGCGTGAGGCACTTCTCGGTCGCGTCGAGCAAGGAGGCGCTCCAGGTCTTGAACGCGCGAGGTCACGACGGCCGGATCATGATCATGGGGATCCTCTACCCGGAGGACCTCCCCTGGGTGATCGGGCACGAGATCGACTTCTTCGTGTTCGACGTCGACCGATTGCGGACGGCGCTCCGTGTCGCCCGCGCCGTCGGTCGACCGGCCCGCGTCCATCTCGAGGTCGAGAGCGGGGGCAATCGCACCGGACTGACCGACGAGCCGTTCGGCGAGGCGGTGCGTCTGCTGCGTGAGAACCCCGACGCCCTGGCGTTCGAGGGCCTCGCGACGCACTTCGCGGGCATCGAGTCGCTCGCGAACCAGTTCCGCATCGTCGTCCAGCAGCAGCGCTTCCGGGCGTTCGAGCGTCGTGTTCGGGCCGCGGGCCTGCAGGCGAAGCTTCGCCACACTGCGTGTTCCGCCGCGGCGCTGGCGTTCCCGGAGACGGTGTACGACCTGGTTCGCGTCGGCACCGCCCAGTACGGCTTCTGGCCCAGCCCGGACGTCTACAACATGCACCTGTCGCAGACCGGGAAAGAGCGCGACAACCCGCTCAAGCGCGTGCTCACCTGGAAGACCGACGTGATGGACCTCAAGCACGTCGCGGCCGGCGATTTCGTCGGCTACGGAACGGCGTACCAGGCGCCGCGCGACATGACCGTCGCCGTTCTCCCGGTCGGTTACTCCGACGGCTACCCGAGAGCGCTGTCCAACCGGGGGCACGTGCTGATCCGCGGACGCAAGGCCCGCGTCGTGGGTCTCGTCAACATGAACGTGACGATGGTCGACGTGAGCGACGCTCCCGGCGTCGACGTGGGCGACGAGGTCGTCCTCGTCGGACGGCAGAAGCGGAACGCCATCTCGGTCGCCTCGTTCTCCGAGTTCTCGAGCGCGCTGAACAACGAGTTCGTCAGTCGCCTGCCGGCGGCGATCCCCCGGACTCCGGTGAGCTGAGGCCAGGCCGCTGGCCTGAGCGAACCGCAGCGTCGTCGGACGCGAGGAGTGGTCCCCCCTCGGGAACGATCAGCGCGTCGGCCAAGATCTCGATCAGGTGACGCGCCCGAACGTTCGTCCCGTCGTGGATCTGATGCCTGCAGCTGAATCCGCTGGCCGCCGTCTCCCCGTCGTGCTCGCGGACGGCGGGGAACAGCCGGCGCTCGCCGATCTTCATCGACACGTCGTAGTGGCCGTAGCCGAAGCTCCCGGCCATGCCGCAGCATCCCGCATCGAGCTCCTGGACGTGGTCGGAGATCCATCCCAGTAGGGCGCGCCCCGCGGCCGTGCCCATCACGGCCCTCTGCTGACAGTGGCCGTGGAACAGGAGGGAGGCGTCCGACCTCGCGAACGCCCGGTCGGGATCGATCCGGCCCTGCGACCACTCCTTCGCGAGGAACACGTCGATCATGCGGACGTGGTCGGCGACGGCGTTCGTCGCGTCGCCGGGGAGCAGATCGCGGTAGTCGTCGGTGAACGCCGTGACGCACGACGGCTCGAGCCCCACGACCGGCACGCCCGCACGCACGTACGGAGCGAGGCGCTCGACGTTGCGGGCGGCCGCGCGCTTCGCGTCGCGCAGCAGTCCCTTGCTGATCTGGGGTCGTCCGCAGCAGCCGTACGGCACCAGCTCGACCCGGTAGCCGAGCGCCTCGAGCACGCGGACGGCGGCCTGTCCGGGACCGGTGTCGTTGAACATCGTCCAGGTGTCGGCGAAGAGAGCGACCCGACGCGACCCGTCGCCCTCGTCGGGGCCTGCGCTGTCCACCGGGTCGTCGCTCCGCCGCCCCTCCACGGTCGTGGCGGGGACGCCTCGGCGACCGAACCAGCTCGC
>Ga0102943_1001452_pt1 | contig 14803 bp, 14 predicted proteins | sample SalPonC_black_MG_FD_78174 | JGI IMG/M metagenome (GOLD analysis project Ga0102943, IMG submission 78174) | Salt pond soil microbial communities from South San Francisco under conditions of wetland restoration - Salt Pond MetaG... | ecosystem: Environmental > Aquatic > Marine > Intertidal zone >...
ATACATGAGCATCTTCGCGGACGGCCAAATGCATAAATACCTGCACCTCCTTTTGTTTTCCCAGCGCCTCAAAAGTGCTGAGACTATGTTGGAAAGCATATCCTACACCTCCTGCCTCAATAACGGAATAAGACGTATTTCTAAAGGTAATGTGACCTTTTATGTACTCGTACATAGATGGGAGATAGTGACTGTTTAAATAGAATCGGCTAGATTAGTATACCCTATTTTTCAAAGGAGCGTAAAAGTATAAATACCAAACAGTAAAAAAAGCCCATGGAGAAGAAAAAGCTAGTCATATTTTCAGGAGCAGGAATGAGCGCCGAAAGCGGGATTGATACTTTCAGAGATAGCGGTGGGCTCTGGGAGAAACACAAAATTGAAGAAGTCGCCACCCCGGAGGCTTTTAAAAACAACCCAAAAAAGGTACTCGATTTTTACAATTTGCGGTTGAAACAGCTTCGATCCGTAGAGCCAAATGAGGCACATTTGGCTATCGCTCGGCTTGAAAAAGAGGATGTTTACGACGTATCTGTCATTACCCAGAATGTGGATGACTTGCACGAAAGAGCAGGGAGCACAAAAGTTTATCATTTGCACGGAGAGCTCACCAAATGCAAGAGCTCGGGAAATGAAAGCCATATTGTGGATATGCCCCCAGAAGGGTTAAATGTGGGAGATCTTTGTCCTTCAGGATTTCAATTAAGACCCCACATTGTGTGGTTTGGAGAAATGGTACCCGCCATGGATGAGGCGATAGAAGTGGTTACAAAGTCCGATATTTTGATTGTAATCGGTACTTCATTGAATGTATATCCTGCAGCAGGGCTGGCTCAAATGGCACCTGGGCATGCGGAAGTATTTTTAATTGATCCGGGCGCATTTGACTACTTAGACCCAAGAATACAGCACGTAAAAAAACCCGCTACTACGGGCTTTAAAGAAGTAATTTCTGTTTTACTGAACCGTTAGAACGTTAGTTGAAAGTTGAACATTTGCATCGCTCCACATGCGAACGATGTAGTTGCCTGTGCCAAGATTGTCCACATTGATTGAACCTTGACCGAAAGACTGTATTTCCTTAACCAATTTTCCTGAGATGTTATAGATCTCAATTCTCTCCACCATGTCTGCTCCTTGAATAATGAATTCCGAAACAACCGGGTTAGGATAAATTTTAAGCGCATTGTTTATTCTCTCAGGTGTCGACAAGAAACCTGTACTGAAGAGGTATACGCCGGTCACTGCATTTTCAGGATTATCAGTATCCTCTACCGTCACTTCTATAAGGGCACTACCTTCTATTCCATCCGGATAAACGTGTACATCTATATTACTGACCTCTCCGGGCGGTAGGATAAACTCTTGAGTGGAAACAAACTCGAGGTAACACTGATTAAGGTCACAAATTGCCGATGTCCATCCTTCAGTCATTTCGATGACATTTCTGGTCCAGCTATAGATTACAATGGAACTTCCGTCATTGGTAACATTGCTATAAGCAACAGCTTCAAAATCATCTGCGTTAAAATTTTCAACTGAAACAGGATTTGGTTCCAGAGAGGTTTGCGCATAGCTACTAAGTGAGAAGGCAAGAATCAGAGCAAGGAGGTATAATTTTTTCATTTGAGAAATTTATATGCTCAAATATAGAACATATGGCGGTATCATTCACATATCAAAACACATTGGCATTCAATAGCTATCCAATAATGAAAACCCTCTTACAGAACTTTCTCAAATGGTTCGGTTCTGATTTTTTGTTAGTGAAAAAGGCATTCTTGGAAGGATCAATTCCGTTCGGGCGATCAAAAAAAAACTGATTTTCCACTTTAATGATCTGATAAAAACCCAAGCAGATCGAACGAAAACGGTGGTTTCACTCAAAAAATTCTAGCTAAGTGCAAGAATTCCGGTTATTTTCGGCACTCATCATTTTAACTAAACCCAAAAGATTATGAAGAAATCATTACTCATTATGGCGGGAGCTCTGCTTTTTGCAGTCAGTTCAAACGCACAAATTGCTGATGGAACGGTGATTACCCAGAACATCACCTTTACTGATTTAGACGGAGTTGAACACAATCTGGATGATTATCTGGATGAGGGTAAAACAGTTATTCTTGACTTATTCGCAGAATGGTGCGGCCCATGTTGGAATTATCACAACACGGGAACCGGTCATCCAAACGGAGGTGCACTAAAAGAACTATACAATACATACGGTCCTGAAGGCACCGACGAACTTATGGTGTTTGCCATAGAAACTGATGCTAGTACTGCTGAAGAGCTCATGTACGGAGGAGCAGGAACGCAAGGATGGGATTGGGTTTCAGATACCCCATACCCTATGGCTGATGCAAATATCGGAGGCATCTTCCAGCAAGCATATTACCCATATATCATCAGAATTTGCCCAAACAGACAAGTTTTTGAAGTGGGTCAGGCATCTGCAGAAGATATCTTTGCGATGTCAAATGAATGTGCTCCACCCGCAAATGGAATAACGAATCCTGCGATCTTGGCTTACCGAGGAGATGAAGCCATAGGATGTGAAGAAGGAGAAATAGAGGTAGCTGTTGAAATTCAGAACTTAGGAACTGAGAATTTGACCTCAGCCGATTTCAACGTAGAAGTTGATGGAGAATCAGTACTCACAGGCTCGTGGTCAGGAGATTTAGAAACTTATGAGGTTGATGATAACGTTTCGATAGGAACTGTGATGCTGTCTGAAGCCAGTGAGCTGAATGTTACCATTACTTCAACCGACGAAGATGATGAATTCTCAAGCGTAGACGCCATGATCGAAGGCGCCGGTGAGATCAATGGTGTAGATATAGAAGTACATTTTTACACTGATTTCTACCCTGGTGAATCTTCTTGGCAAATTCGCAACGATGCAAATCAAGTCGTTGCCGAAGGAGGTCCTTATCAAGAAGGGAATGAGGATACATTTGGTGGCGGAGGCCCCGATGCCAATACCACTATGATTGATGAGGTTACCCTTCCAAATGCACAGGACTGCTATTCAATCAGAGTATTTGACAGCTACGGAGATGGTTTGCAATACGGTGGAAATCCTGCGGGCCAGTATGGTCTCGAGGTTTTCTATGAAGGCAATTCAGTAACAAACTTGAGCTTAGGCGACTTTGGATCAGTCATAACTCGAGATGAGGTAATGAAGGCGGGAGCTCCACTTTCTGTAGAAACAAACTTTGTGGAATACCTTAACATTTTCCCGAATCCATCCACGGGATTGGTAAATCTTGAGAGTTCGCTACTGCAGTCTGTAGAAACTACCATCAGCGTACATGATGTTACCGGTAAATTGGTTTACCAAGAAAACTTCGGAAATCTTCCCGAAGGTTATTTCTTCAAAACCCTTGATTTATCCGGACTTCAGAATGGGATCTACCTCTTGAATATGACTTCAGGAAATTCTGTAAAAACCATTCGATTGGCGATCACTGATTAATAGTTAAGAGTTAAAATATCAATGAGAATTGCCCTTAACCGGGCAATTCTCATTTAATAACCCTGCAAAATGAAAACATATTTTCTATTCTTCGTTTTTCTTATTGGTAGCATCTTTGCTCAAGGGCAGGAATCTCCCATACCATCTGCGAATGTGAAATCTTTGAACGGCAAATCCTTCGACACGGCCCAGTTTAACAACGATGGAAAGCCCATGATTATTAACTTCTGGGCCACTTGGTGTTCACCTTGCAAAAAAGAGTTGAACAATATTGCAGACCTCTACGCTGATTGGGTGGAAGAAACAGGAGTAAAGCTTATTGCTGTCTCCATTGATGATGCTCGGAGTCAGTCAAGAGTGCTTCCATACGTCAATGGCTCTTCTTGGGATTATGAGGTTTACATCGACGAAAATCAAGACTTTAAGCGCGCCATGGGTGTGAACAACGTTCCGCATACATTTTTGGTTGATGGTTCAGGTAACATTGTCTATTCGCACAATAACTATGCGCCCGGTGATGAAGAAGAACTTTACAAAAAAATTCTCAGCCTTTCGAATTTGTAAACCAGTATGAAACAATTACTACTCTCTTTACTTTTCCTTCTGGCGACAAGTTTGGGGATGGCTCAGGATGATTTTCAAGTCAGAGGAAACTTCTCCGTAGAAGGACAATATTACCAAGAAGACAGTGCCATTTCTGCGGTAGTTCCCGACGAGCAAATAGCTCTTCAAGGTTTCGGGAATATCATTTTAACCAAAGGCAAATTCGAAACAGGTGTGCGCTTTGAAACATACGTGCCCGCATTTGTAGGTTATCCCGCCGGAGCCGCATGGGAAGGCACGGGTTTGGGCTATCGATACGCCAAATACAATGGCGAAAAAATTGAAATTACCGTTGGAAACTTTTACGAACAATTTGGTTCGGGACTTATTCTGAGAACTTGGGAAGACCGCGGACTCGGGGTAGACTATGCTCTGGATGGCATTCGTGTAGTTGCGCGACCATTTGATGGAGTAACCGTAAAGGGACTCTATGGTAAGCAACGGTTTAATTTTGACGATGGCCTCCAAAATGGAGATGGAATAGTTCGGGGAGCAGATGTAGAGTTTCATCTCAATCAGTTGCTCGACTCTGTGGTTGATTTTAAAGGACAGTGGTTTATTGGCGGAAGTTTCGTGAGTAAATACGAGGAGAATCGCAGCTCTACATTCGATTTTCCCGAAAACGTAGGTGCGGGCTCCGTTAGGCTGAGGTACCAGAGAGGAGGATTCCAATTCTCGGGAGAGTACGCCCATATATCTCAAAATCCTACGAAGATGAATTCTCAAATCGTCAATATTCCTGATACACTTAGTCCATCGACGGGCATTTTTCAATTCGGACAAGCACTTCAAGCCACCACATCTTATTCTCAACGTGGGTTCGGGGTATCATTTACCGCTAGCTCCCTTGCCAACATGGCTTTTCAGAGTCAGCGGGGTGCCGACGCATTTGATTCATGGATCAATTACCTGCCGCCCACCTCCGTATTGCAAACTACGCTTTTGGCTCAGTTCTATCCATACGCGACTCAACCAAACGGCGAAACTTCATTCAGAAGTGACCTCTTTTACACCATCCCCAAAAAAAGCCTGCTGGGTGGCAAGTACGGTACCAAAATAGCCTTGAGCTACACTCACGTGCAGGCACCTGATTTTCCTACCGTTGAAGGCTTAGATGTAAATAGAAAAGGTATCGAGCCCAACTTATTCACTTGGGGAGATGATACCTATTACGCTGATTTTAATGCTAAAATCACCAAAAAGTTTTCGAAGAAATTTAAAGCGAGCCTGTTTTACATGAATATCCAATACGACAACGATGTGATTCTCGGCGCTTATGATTACGAAAACGTCGCCTCTCCGGGCAAAGTCTACGCAGATTTGATCGCCTTTGAGGGAGATATCAAATTGAAAAAAGGCCACAATTTCAGATTTGAATTGCAAGCTCTTTTCACCGATCAGCACCTACAGGACTGGTTCGCCGTAGTCACGGAGTACACGATTTCACCACATTGGTTCTTTTCGGCCATCAATCAATACAACTTCGGCAATGCCGATGGAGATAAGTTCAATTTTCCCGTTGTATCGGCAGGGTACATTGATGGGGGAAACCGATTATCTTTTAGTTATGGACGTCAACGAGCCGGAGTTTTCTGTGTAGGAGGCGTGTGTCGTGTAGTTCCCGCTTCAAATGGCCTGACCGTTACTTTAACTTCAAGCTTTTAATCATGCGTAAAACATTTCTTCTATTCCTCGTATGTCTTGCGTTTTTCTCTTCTTGTGACAAGACGGAGAATCCATATTTGGACACTGGTAATAGAGTTGAAACCATCGGCGTCATTGACTATGGTACGGACTACTTCGACGATTACGAATCCACCGTTTTCTTAGAAGATTTTACGGGGTATCGCTGCACCAATTGTCTGCCCGCTATTGAAACGGCCGAAGCACTGGAACAAACCTGGGGTGACAGGTTAACTGTCGTGGCTTATCACGTTACCGCGGTTTTTGCTGCTCCTTTGAGCAATCCCGAGCCTCCGAACTTCGCCTTTTCAGAGGACTTCAGAACAGAGGACGGCACCCAATTATTCGGAACTACCGGGATACAAGGATTGCCGAATGGATTGGTTAATCGCTTTGACTTTGGCTCGGGCAGCTTGCCCCAAGGAGCAGGGACTTGGGAAGAAAATGTGTCTGAGGAAATGAATAATCCACCCGTAGCATTCGTGCACTTGCCTCAGGATTCCGTTCGATTGGAAGGGTTGGATCTGGAATTTACGGTAAGCTTCAAGCCACTTGAAGAAATAGAAGGCAGCGTTAATTTGGTACTCGGCATTTACGAAAGTGGACTCATAGAGGGGCAAAAAAATGGTGGGGAAACCATTTACCCATTCACTCATAACCATGTTTTTCGTGGAAATATAAACGGTGTGTTTGGTGAGGAGGTTCTGCCCTCTGATATTGACTTCAATGACGGCCAAGCCATTTTTTACAAATACACCACTCAAATAAGCGACGAATGGAACACAGACAACTGCTACATATTTGCATTTCTACAAAGTATTCAAACAGAAAAAATATTGGCCTCTACAAAAGTTCACTTTTAATCCTTCTTTCGAGCTTCTTATTGCTTTGCAATAGCGCTGGTGCCCAGAAGACCGGTGATGAAAAAAGCTTCTCCTTTTTCCTACATGCGGGATTCAACCCCAGCCAAGTAGGAGGTGACGGCTTGCAGGGTTTCGATAAGCTAAATGTGGCTGCGGGAATCGGAGTGGAGCGTCTCATTAATGAGAAATTCGATTGGCAGTTGGAGATGAATCTTTTGCAAAAGGGCAGTCGTAAAGTCGCCGACCCTGACAATGGAGATCTAACTGAATACAAAATGTCTCTGCTTTACGCGCAAGTTCCGTTACTACTCGAGTACAAATACAATAAAAGCATCTCATTATTGGGAGGCCCCGGCTTTGGATTTCTTCTTTCATCAGAGGAAACGGATATGTTTGGTGAAATCCAAGATACTCCCGACTTCAATTTTCTGGATTTGTCCTTGATTCTTGCGGCTAAATATTCTTTCAGCGAGCGGTGGGCAGCCGAGCTCAGACTAGATCAGGGTGTAATTCCTATAAGATCCAAAGGGTCAAGAGATTTGCCAAATTTAGTAGGGCGACAGTACAATACCGCCTTAGGAATATTCCTTTCTTATTCAATTAATTGACCCTTAGTGTAGGCTTAACACTTTGATTTTCATTTAGCTAAAAAAATTGTTAATCTGTCGAAAAGCCTTATACGCATCTGCCGGTTTTGCCGTTTTGTTCTTATCTTAAACGAACCAAAAAAACTAGGACATGCTGGAGCTAAGTAAAAAAATCCTTCAAAAGGTAAGCTTTGATCGCAAACTCTTTCAGAAGGAACTTAGGAAATCCCTCAATTGGCTAAAACCAAATGAGCGTGTTCTCCTAAAGACATGGTGCCTTGCCACCTTTGGCACCACTTACCATGAAGTAATAATGGAAGTATTCGAATCAACAATGGGCGCCTCTCTCTGAGGCGCTTTTTTTATCTAGAAAAGGCCTCCTTGCTCGGCACCGCGATTCATCGCTCTTCCCAAGTGTGAATAGGCCGCTTCCGTTGCCTGACGACCTCTGGGAGTTCGCATCAAAAAACCTTCTTGAATTAGAAAAGGCTCATACACTTCTTCAATGGTGCCGGAGTCTTCGCCCACGGCCGTAGCGACAGTGCCCAAGCCTACGGGGCCCCCTTTGAACTTATCGATGATGGTCAAGAGAATCTTATGATCCATCTCATCCAATCCGTGCGTATCCACGTCCAAGGCTTCCAGTGATGACTGAGCTATCTTCATATCAATGACTCCATCGCCTTTTACCTCCGCAAAATCTCTGACTCTGCGGAGTAGAGCATTGGCAATACGAGGCGTTCCTCTGGATCTCCTCGCTATTTCATGCGCTGCCTTATTCTCAATGGGAATATTCAGAATCTCGGAACTCCTTTTAACGATACCGGCCAAAATATCGGAAGTATAATAACTCAAGCGACTGTTGATTCCAAAACGAGCTCTCAGTGGTGCGGTTAGCAAGCCTGAACGAGTTGTTGCCCCCACCAAGGTAAATGGATTCAGGCCTATCTCTACCGTTCTTGCATTAGGCCCTGTATCGATAACGAGGTCTATTTTGAAATCCTCCATGGCCGAGTAGAGATACTCTTCTACAATGGCCGAAAGCCTGTGTATCTCATCGATAAAGAGAACGTCGTTCTCCTCAAGATTGGTAAGCAATCCTGCCAAGTCACCCGGTTTATCCAATACAGGTCCGGATGTTACCCTGAGGCCTACTCCCAGCTCTTGCGAAATAATAGTGGCGAGCGTTGTCTTTCCTAACCCGGGAGGGCCGTGCAGCAGGACGTGGTCCAAAGATTCGCCTCGACGTTTTGCCGCGGTGACAAAAACCTGAAGGTTTTCCAAAACCTTGTCTTGACCTTGGAAGTCACCAAATGTTTTTGGCCTTAAAACCCTTTCGAGTTCCGAATCTGTAAATGAGGACGAATCCCTTAAATCAAACTGATCTGACATATTGAGTTCAAAGATACAGTGAAAATGCAAAAAGGGCCCGCAAATGCGAGCCCTTCAATTCTATAGATTACGAACAATTTAATGCTCCTCCTCACCTTCGGTCAACGGAACATTTTGAGGGACATAATCGAGTTCTTTTCCGGGTTTGCTATAATCATAAGGCCATCTGTGAACGACGGGGATAGCTCCGGGCCAGTTTCCATGAATATGCTCTACCGGAGTGGTCCACTCCAACGTATTGGACTTCCATGGATTCTGCACTGCTCTTTGACCTCTGAAAATACTCCAGAAGAAGTTGAACAAGAATATGGCTTGGGCTGCTGCTGCAAATATGGCAAAAGTGGTAACCAGAACGTTCAAGTCATAAATTCCATCAAACATTGGGTAGTCGGTGTATTGGTAGTACCGCCGTGGTGCTCCTGCCAAACCTACAAAGTGCATTGGGAAGAATACACCATATCCACCGACAATCGTCATCCAGAAGTGGGCATAACCCAACTTGGAGTTCATCATTCGGCCAAACATTTTGGGGAACCAATGGTAGACTCCTGCGAACATTCCGAATATGGCAGATAGCCCCATCACAATATGGAAGTGTGCTACCACAAAGTAGGTATCGTGCACATTGATATCCAAGGCAGAGTCTGCCAGAATAATTCCGGTTAATCCTCCTGTAACAAAAGTCGATACCAAGCCAATGGAGAAAAGCATTGCAGGTGTAAATACCAAGTTACCTTTCCAAATTGTGGTAATATAGTTGAAAGCTTTAACCGCTGAAGGAATGGCGATCAATAAGGTGGTGAAAACGAATACAGACCCTAAGAAAGGATTCATTCCCGACATAAACATGTGGTGCCCCCATACAATAAAGGAGAGGAAACCAATGGCCATAATCGACCCTATCATCGCTCTATACCCGAAAATTGGTTTTCTGGAGTTCGTAGCGATTACTTCAGAACTAATTCCGAGAGCCGGAAGCAATACAATGTAAACTTCGGGGTGTCCCAGGAACCAGAATAGATGTTCGTAGAGAATCGGGCTTCCGCCAACGGGGTCAAGCGCTTCTCCTCCGATATAAATATCACTGAGATAGAAACTGGTTCCCATTGAACGGTCCATGATCAATAGCAATACCGCTGCAAATAATACCGGGAAAGACAATACCCCCAAAACCGCAGTGATGAAGAACGCCCAGATGGTCAAAGGCAATCTCGTCATTTTCATACCCTTGGTACGTAAATTCAAAATGGTCACAATGTAATTCAGCCCTCCCAACAGAGAGGATGCGATAAATAGTGCCATGCTGACCAACCAAAGCGTCATTCCTAAACCCGAAGAAGGCATGGCTTGTGGAAGGGCACTCAATGGAGGATATATTGTCCATCCACCGCCGGCAGCTCCTGTCTCGACAAATAGAGAGGCTACCATGATAACGCTGGATACTAAGAAAAACCAGTAAGAGAGCATGTTCAGAAACCCTGAAGCCATGTCTCTGGCACCAATTTGCAATGGAATAAGCAGGTTACTAAAAGTACCGCTCAAACCACCTGTTAAAACAAAGAACACCATAATGGTACCGTGAATGGTTACCAATGAGAGGTACATGTTTCTGTCCAAAACTCCGTCGGGAGCCCATCGGTCGCCCAAGAAGTAATTTAAGATTTCAAAACTTTCTCCGGGCCAGGCCAATTGCAATCGGAAGAAAACCGACAGCATCATGGCAATAATACCCATAAAGATCGCAGTAATTAAAAACTGCTTGCTGATCATCTTGTGATCCTGAGAGAATACGTATTTGCTTACAAAACTCTCTTTAGCATGGTGATGCTCATGTGAATGAGCATGTGCTTCGGGTGCTTCTACAGTAGCTGACATAAGCTTCTAATTTCCATTTTTTTCGGCCAACGGGCCATCTTCAACAACTTTATCTTCTTCACTTCCTTTCTTGGCCTTGATTGCATCAGGCTCAACGAAAGGCTTCTGCTCAGAGAGCCATTTTTCAAACTGCTCTTCTGACTCCACAATAATGTTCATCTGCATATTGTAATGTGCCGAGCCGCATACTTTATTGCAAAGCAATATGTAATTAAACTCAGCATCATCCAAAATGGTTCTCATCGAATCGGTAGAAATTACCGGCTTGTATGAGAAACGGGTCGTCATTCCGGGTACAGCATTCATCTGCGCTCTAAAGTGAGGCATGTATGCTGAATGGATTACGTCACGTGAATTGATTTGGAAAGCGACATCCCTTCTAATCGGAAGATGAAATTCCCCTTTCACGATAATATCATCGTAGGCAGTGGTAAAGTCATTATTGCTCTTCTTAAAGTTTAAGATTTTGGCAATTTGACGGTTGTAAGAACCTATTCTATCCTCCAATTCCTCTACTTGCTCGTCTGGAAGAATTTGACCGGCCAACTTATTTTTGGTCTTGGTAATACCCTCTTGCAATTCAGCAACCCTCGCCTCAATGGTCTCATCGGTGATAAGTCCCAAAGGATTTTGGGATGTAATCAAAAGATAATTCGATTCTCCCATCTTACCATCAGGTCCTGCATATCGAGCCGTCCAGTCAAATTGCTTGGCATACAACTCCACTTTCAGGGCATCTTCAGCAGGTTCATCCATTACCTTATTCCAAACATTGAGACCGTAGATAATCAAGAATGCCAATGCGATGGATGGTATGACCGTCCAAATCAGCTCTAGCTTATTGTTGTGCGCAAAATAAAATGCCTTTCTATTCTTGCTGTGAACGTACTTCCAAGAGAAGAAAAACAGCAAAAAGTTGACGATAAAGAAGACTGTTATCAGGATCAACCAATTGACGTTGAAAAGCTGATCAACCGCCATACCGTGCTCTGATGCCGCTACAGGCAATAGCATGTCACCATAAGCCACAAACTGCCAGATGAAAAACCCGAAGAATGCAATCATAAATAGCATCCACAGGTTAGCATTAACCTTATTTGAGGTAGGTGAAATATCCTCTTCACGTCGCTTTTGAAGCTCAGAAGAGACTTGATATACTTTGGCGATTTGGGCTATACCAACGACAGCCAAAATGATCACCAGAATTAAAAGAAGCTTCTCCATAATCTTTTCCTTATCCTAATTAAATGCTGTGGTGTAAACTTTCATCCAAGTATGGTGACTTCTGGGGTAGCAACGGAGCCTTTGTTAATGCATTGAGCACCCGGTTGATAAACAATCCGGTGAAGCCTAAAAACATTCCGATCTCCAACCATCCAAAATGCCAATGTTCATATAACACTCCCGGAGTAATAAGCATGTAGGTATCCAAGTAGTGTCCGATGAAAATAATGGTTCCAACCACAATCAAAAAGCGCGGATTTCTTTTCGCATCTCTTGACATCAATAACACCATTGGGATGATAAAGTTGATAATAAACATTCCGAAGAATGGAATCTGGTACTGTTCGATTCTGGTAATGAAGTAAGTTACCTCCTCAGGAATGTTGGAATACCAAATTAAAAGGAATTGTGAGAACCAGAGGTACGACCAAAGGAAACTCAAGGCAAAAACCCATTTACCCGCATCATGGATGTGGCTAGAGTTAATGTCCTTCAGGTATCCCTTCGAAATGAGGTAAAGAGATAGAACCACTATGACGTTCATTGCCGAAACCCACATGCCTGAGAAGACATACCATCCATAGAGAGTGGAAAACCAGTGAGTGTCTATCGACATCAACCAGTCCCAAGACATGGTGCTGGAAATCACGGCGAAGAAAACCAAGAAAAGTGCTCCCCTTTTGTATCCTTTCAAGTGCAATTCCACTCCTCCGACTTCATCTTCTCGCAGGGATCGCTTTCTAAACCATCTCGCAAACAAAAATAAGACAGCAGCATACAGCAGTGTTCTAATCCAAAAGAAAGGCAAGTTCAAGTACGCTGACTTATTAGCAATAAGGGCATCGTATTCTGTATTCGCGATAACTACGGCTCCCTCTTCTTCAGCTTCTTCAAGAGAATTAAAATATTCGGGATGCTCAGAACCGACAGTAGACTCAGCTACATACTCTGCATGCACAGCGCCGTCCATCCAGTGGTATATATGATTTAGATGAAAGCTTGAAGCCAATAGCACCACGAGTACCACTCCTAATCCGATTGGAACGAATGAGAAAACGGCTTCGATTATACGTCTCAAAGAAACGGCCCAAGCAGTTTCAGTCGCAAAGTGGAGCGCATAAAAGAATAAGGCCCCCAACGCGATGGCCAAGAAATAAAATCCATTGATGAGCACATTGGACCAAAATCTTCCGTGGTGTTCACTGGAATCGAATATAAAGCCTAAAACCAATGTCAACACACCAATTGCGATTAGTACGTATGAAATGATTTTGGCTCTGTTTGAGAATACGAAGTTCATCCTCCGGGGTGTATTAGTTTTGTTAAAATATTATCCTTTGATATCCGAAGTTTCTTCGGTTGATTCTTCCTCTTCTTCATTTCCTAACTTCTGGAGGTGCTTCACATATGCCACCACCTTCCACCTTTCGGCTTTCGTAAGTTGAGACGCATGTGAACCCATGGCACCTTTACCATAAGTGAGGGTGTGGAACATTTTGCCTTCCGGCAAATCCTTCAATGGGCCATTGTATGCCTGAGGTGCAGGATGTCCTCCCTTTTCTACCACTGGCCCGTTTCCTAGTCCTTCAGCACCATGGCACTGTACACAGAAATTGGTATAAATTCCTTTACCCATTTCAACGTACTGCTCATTCTGAGGAAAGGGTGACTTCAAGACCTCACCGGAAAGTTCGTATCCCGCTTGTGTATTGGGAATCATATAAGGCATGTCATTCATGAAATTATCGGTCATGGGAACAGTGCCTTCAACCGGTTTGCGGGCTGAAATAGTCAGATTGTAAGGTTCACGGATTGTATCTCTCACCTCACCATAATCAACGTAGGCTTCAATCGCAGGGCTTCGATACATGTCGGGCATGTATTCGTATCCCGGGCTTTGCTCTTCTCTTATACAAGAAGAAAGCGCAAATGCAGTCAAAGCAACTATTGATATTCTTGTAAATGCGTTTCTCATTTTACCGCAATTTCTTTTTCATTGATTTCAATGGCTCCTGCATTCTTCAGCATGGAGCTCAAACCTTCAGAAGTCATACCGGGATTTTCCTCACTGGTAATCTCCATCACAAATTTATCGTCTGTGGTTCTCGGGTCGGGATTCACCGCCGGCATTCCCGGCAAAGTCCCGTTTCTAAGCATGTAGGTAATGGCCATCCCGTGAGCTGCACACAATACCGTAAACTCAAATGTTACCGGAATAAATGAGGGCAAGTTTTCCAAAAGAGAAAAACTTGGTTTTCCGCCGATGTTCATTGGCCAATCTTGAATCATAAAATACCACATCCCCAAAAGAGCCAGACACAGGCCGGTCGTCCCGAACATGAAAGACACAATTGCCATTCGCGTCCTTTTGATACCGATAATGGGATCCAAACCATGAATGGGAAAAGGCGAGTATACGTCTTTAACACGAATACCCTGACCTACGATATCTCTTGCAGCGTCCAATAGACGGTGGTCATCGTCAAACATGGCATGTACCACCTTCACTGTTTTACTTGTGCTCGCCATTATCAGTGATCTTCTTTTTTATATTTTTCACCTGAAACCTTCAGGATTGTTTTCAATTCATTCAAAGCCAATACAGGGAAGAATCTCGCAAACAAGAGGAACAGCGTAAAGAAGATTCCTATTGTACCGATGAAGATTCCTATATCTACCCAAGTTGGGTAAAACATAGACCAGCTCGAAGGCACGTAATCACGGTGAAGCGATGTTACGATAATAACAAATCGTTCAAACCACATACCGATATTCACTACGATCGAGAGTATAAAAGTCGCTATCAAACTCGTTCTGATCTTTTTAAACCAGAATAATTGAGGACTCACCACATTACAGGTCATCATAGCCCAATATGCCCAGAAGTAAGGACCGCTAAATCGATTGATGAAAGCGTATGATTCGTATTCCACTCCCGAGTACCATGAGATGAACAGCTCGGTAATGTAAGCCACACCTACGATGGAACCTGTAACGATGATTACGATATTCATGTACTCCACGTGCTTGATGGTAATGTAGTTTTCAAGCTTCATCACTTTGCGCATGATTAAAAGCAGAGTGAGAACCATGGCAAATCC
>Ga0102943_1001453_pt1 | contig 14802 bp, 16 predicted proteins | sample SalPonC_black_MG_FD_78174 | JGI IMG/M metagenome (GOLD analysis project Ga0102943, IMG submission 78174) | Salt pond soil microbial communities from South San Francisco under conditions of wetland restoration - Salt Pond MetaG... | ecosystem: Environmental > Aquatic > Marine > Intertidal zone >...
AATGGCTTCCGAACATGCCTGCACAAAAGAACAGCGTCGGCGGGGAGCCGGTGCAAAGCTCGCGGGACGGCCCCGTGACGCTCGTCCGGATTCAGCGCCCCGAGGCGGCCAACGCCGTGGATCCCACGACGGCGCGCGCGCTGTATCGAGCCATGCTCGACTTCGAGGCCGACGATGGCGCCTCCGTGGCCGTGCTGGCCGGCACGCCCACGCGCTTTTGCGCGGGCTTCGACCTCAAGAGCCTGGCCGACGGCGCCGCCGACGAATGGCTCGAACAACTGCACTTCGGCGAAACCGGCGAGCCGCCCCTCGGGCCGATGGGGCCCACCCGCCTGCGCCTGGGCAAACCGGTGATCGCCGCCATCGCGGGACCGGCGGTGGCCGGCGGCATGGAACTCGCCCTGTGGTGCGACTTGCGAGTCATGGAACGCAGCGCCTGGATGGGTGTGCTGTGCCGCCGCTGGGGCGTGCCGCTGATCGACGGCGGCACCGTGCGCCTCCCGCGACTGGTGGGACAGGGACGCGCCCTCGACCTGGTCATGACGGGGCGGCGCATCGAGGCCGATGAATGCCTGCAGATCGGCTTGTGCGAGCGAGTCGTCGAGCCGGGGAACGCCGTGTCCGCCGCGGTGGAACTCGCGCGATCGCTGGCCGCGCTGCCGCAGGACTGTCTGCGCAGCGATCGCGACGCGCTGCGTTACGGCGCGATGCCCGACGAGATGGCCGCCTTGCAGGCGGAGTTTCACGCCGGCCGGCAGGTTCTCGACGAGGCGCGCAAGGGCGCGAGGAGATTCGCCGAGGGCGCCGGCCGACACGGCGCCCGCGCGGACTGGACCAGTGACTGACCAGCGGCTGAGCCACGGCGCCGGCGGCGACGGAGAAATGGTGGGCCGCCTGGGACTCGAACCCAGAACCAACGGGTTAAAAGCCCGGTGCTCTACCAATTGAGCTAACGGCCCTTGCGGGCGACCCGGCCGGCGGGTCTCTCGTGGGCGCGACAGTTTAGCCGATGCGGGCTAGTCGCGGTACAGGGTCGGGTCAGAAATGCCGGCGGACTCGAAACCCGCCCGGCGCAGGCGGCAGGCGTCGCAACGCCCGCAGGCGGCGCCCGCCTCGTCCGCCTGGTAGCACGAGACCGTCAGACCGTAATCGACGCCCAGTTCGACGCCGCGACGGATGATCTCGGCCTTGCTCATGCGGATCAGCGGGGCGCGCACGCGCAAGGGCGCGCCCTCGACCCCCCGGCGGGTCGCGAGGGCCGCCATCGATTCGAAGGCCTCGATGAACACCGACCGGCAATCCGGGTAGCCGGAATAATCGACCGCGTTCACGCCCACGAACAGCTGGTCCGCTTCCAGCACTTCGGCGAGGCCCATGCCCAGCGACAGGAAAACGCTGTTGCGCGCCGGAACGTAGGTCACCGGGATGCCCTCGGTGGGCGACTCGGGCACGGCAATGCGCGCGTCGGTCAGTGCCGAGCCGCCCAACGCGTCGAGTTCCAGGCCGATCACGCGGTGCGAGGCGGCGCCCAGCGCCCGCGCGACGCGTGCCGCCGCATCCAGCTCAGCGTCATGCCGCTGGCCGTAGCGGAAGCTCAGGGCGTGGCACTCGAGCCCTTCGCGCAGCGCCTCGGCCAGCACCGTCGCGGAATCCAGGCCGCCCGAAAGCAGCACCACCGCGCGGTTCGCCGACCCCTCAGCGGCCGGGCTCATCGCCCCACAGAATCTTGTGCAGTTGCAGCTGGAAACGCACCGGCAGGCGATCCGCCAGGATCCAGTCGGCCAGCTCGGCCGGCGCCACGCGTTCCCAGCACGGCGAGAACAGCACCTCGCAGCGCGCCGCCAGCTCGTGCCGGGCCACGAAGTCCTTCGCCCAGTCGTAGTCGGCCCGGTCGCAGATGACGAACTTGGCGAAATCCTGGCCGCGCAGATGCCCGAGATTGGCGGGCAGGTTGCGCGCGACCTCCCCGGAACCCGGCGTCTTGAGGTCCATCACCCGGGCGGCGCGCGGATCCAGCACAGAGATGTCGAGCGCGCCGCTGGTCTCCACCGAGACGAGGTAGCCGGCGTCGCACAAGCGCTCCACCAGCGTGGCGCACTGCGGTTGTGCCAGCGGCTCGCCGCCGGTCACGCAGACGTGCCGGGCGCCGTGCCGCCCCACTTCGTCGAGCACCGTCTCCATGTCCAGCCGCCGGCCGCCATGGAAGGCGTATTCGGTGTCGCAGTAAGTACAGCGCAGCGGGCAGCCCGTCAGCCGCACGAACACGGTCGGCCAGCCGACGCTGCCGGCCTCGCCCTGCAGGGAGTGGAAGATCTCCGTGATGCGCAGCTGCGCGTCGCGCCGTCCGGCCTCCGGGGCTGCGGTCGCCATGAGAGGCCTGCTAGCGCGCCTCCGCGCGGATGCGGTCGAGTCGCTGGTTCGCCAGCCGGGCGGCGGTCGAGTCCGGGTACTGCTCGATCACCGCCTCCAGCATGGCTGCCGCCTCGTCCCTGCGGCCCAGCTCGTGCAGGCAGAAGCCCGACTTGAGCATCGCGTCGGGCGTCTTGCGGGAGTTCGGATAGTCCTCCAGCACGCGCCGGAAGCCTGCCAGCGCGGTCTCGAACTCGCGGTTGACGTAGTGCGTTTCCGCCAGCCAGTACTGCGCATTGTCGGCGAGCTCCCCGTCCGGGAAATCAGCCAGGTACTGGTCGAAGGCCGCCTCGGCGCGCTCGTAGCGCCCCTGGCGCAACAGCTCGAGCGCCGCCTGGTAGCTCGCGCGCTGGTCGCCCGCAGCTGCTGCGCCCGCGCCCGTGGCCGGCCCCAGCGCCGTCTCCGGCGACGTTTCCGGCGCTGTCTCCGGAAGCGCCTGGCCCGTGCGCGTGCGCCGCTCCAGTGATTGCAGCCGCTGGTCCAGGTCCAGGTACTGGTCGCGCTGGCGGACCTCGGTGCGCTCGAGTTCGTGCTGCAGGGCCTCGGTGTCGCCGCGCAGTTCGCGCACCTCGGCGCGCAGCGTCTCGAGGTCCGCAGCCAGCTGCAGCAGGCTCTCGTTGCTGACGACCCGCTCGATGGAATCCACTCGCCGGTCGAGTTCGTCCAGCTTGATCAGGACCGGGTCTTCCTCGGGCGGCACCACGCAGCCGGCCGCCAGGATTCCGCTGGCCAGCAGCACCGCCGCCGGCATGAATGCCTTGAAGTTGCTCATTGCTGGTAAACGATCTCCACGCGGCGGTTCATGGCCCAGGCTTCCTCGTCGTCGCCGGTCACGGCCGGCTGCTCCTCGCCGTAGCTGACGGTGCTGAGCTGGTCGCGGGGCACGCCCTGCAGCAGCAGCGCCTGGCGCACGGCCTGCGCGCGACGCTCGCCGAGCCCGATGTTGTACTCGCGCGAGCCCCGCTCATCGGTGTGCCCCTCGAGCCGGACCTCGAGGCCCGGGTTGTCGATCAGCTCGTCCGCGTGCACCGCGATGGCGTCGCTGTACTCCGGCTTGACGGTGGACGAGTCGAAATCGAAATAGATGGTGGTGCGACCCAGCAACATCTCGCCCTCGTCCATCACGCCGAACTCGTCTTCCACCGCTCGTCCGTCTGCAAAACCCTCGTCTTCCGGCAAGGCCTGGGTGGCGAAACCGTCTTCGCCCTCGACCCCGGCACGCGCGGCCTCGTCGTCGGGCTTGGGCTTCTGGGCGCAACCGGCGGCCAGCGCCGCGCTGATGAGCAGAATTGCGAGTTTATGCTTGCACATGGGGCTTCGTTCCTCGTGGACTGGCGGGACGCGTTCGCCCCTGGGTTGAGTCAGGCTGGTTATGTTAACCCTTCGCATCAGCGGGCGTAAGGCGACCACGCCGGTTCGCGCACTTCGCCCTCGGTGGTGGCGATGCGCTGCCGCACCCGGCCATCCGTGGAGACCGCCGCGAGCACGCCCTGGCCGCCCTCACGAGTTGCGTAGATGATCATGCTGCCGTTGGGCGCGATGCTGGGCGACTCGTCCTGGCGCCCGTCGGACAGCACGCGCAGGTCGCCGCGCCGCATGTCCAGCAGGCCGATGCGGTAGTTGCCGCGGTCGTTGTGCACCAGCGCGAGCTGCTCGCCGTCCGGCGAGACCCGCGGCCGGGCATTGTAGTTGCCCTCGAAGGTGACGCGGCGCAGCTGCTCCCCGTCGGCGCCCACGCGGTAGACCTGCGGACCGCCGGCGCGGTCCGAGGTGAAATACAGGTGCTTGCCGTCCGGCGACCAGCTGGGCTCGGTATCGATGGCCGGATGGCGCGTGATGCGCGTCAGCCGGCCGGTGTCCAGCGACAGCAGGTGGAGGTCGAGGTTGCCGTCCACGCCGCCGAGAACGAGCGCCAAGCGAGTGCCGTCCGGCGACCAGGCCGGCGCCGAATTGATCCCGGGCCGCGCGGACACCGCCTCGCGGCGGCCGGTGGCGATCTCCTGCACGAAGATGCGCGACACGCCGCCCTCGAAAGAGACGTAGGCGATGCGCCGCCCGTCGGGCGACCAGGAGGGCGACATGATCGGCTGCGAAGACTCGGCGATGGCAGTGGGCCGGGCGCCGTCCGCGTCCGCCAGCCACAGCCGGTAAAGCGATGTGCCGTCGTCCCGGTCCACCGTGACGTAAGCGATGCGCGTCGAAAAAATGCCGGGCACGCCGGTGAGCCGTTCGAAGATCATGTCCGCGATGCGGTGCGCAGCGCCGCGCAGGTTGCGGGTCGAGACCGGCAGGCTGTAGCCCATCAGGGGCTCGCCGCGGAACACGTCGAAGACATGGAACTCGATCTCGGCGCGGCCTTCGCCCGCCGGGCTAACCTGGCCGACGACCACGATGTCCGTCTTCAGCAGGCGCCAGTCATCCAGCCGCACGGCCTCGGGCCGGGACGGGGTGGCGACCATGTCGGCCCGGTCCATCGGGTCGAAGCGCCCGCTGGACGCCAGGTCCGCCTCGATCACGGCGGCGACGTCCGTCGCAAACGCAGCTCCCGGCTCGCTGCCGAAGGGCACGACGGCGATGGGCACGGCTTCGCTCACGCCGCGCGTGATCTCGATGCGCAATTCGGCCTGCGCCGTACCGGTGGCGAGCAGCAGCAGGCTGCACACGATTCCGCTGATCCTGTGGCTCATAAGTTCGGTCAATCCTCGGGCTTGAATACAAAGACAATGCTGCGCTCGAAAAGTGCGGGATCCGAGGGCCGCGGCAACGGCGACGCGCGTTCCACGGCGGCCAGGATGGAGCGGCGCACGGCCTCGCCGCCATTACAGCTCAGGATCTCCGCGTTGACCACCTGCATGCCGGGGATCAGGCTGACGCGCACCTCGCACGCGATGCCGGGACGCGCCGCAGGCGGCCGGTTCCAGTTGCGCGCCACCTTGGCCTGGATCGCTCCGAGCCACGCCGCATATTCTCCGGAGGCCTGCAGGGCGAGGCGTCGCTGCTCCTCCTCGACCTCCATGGCCAGCTGGCGCTGCATCTCCTCGCGCGCCCGCTGCTCGGCCGCCCGCCTCGCTTCCTCGGCCCTGCGGGCCTCCTCGGCCTTGCGCGCTTCTTCCGCCTTGCGGGCCTCCTCGGCCTTGCGCGCCGCCTCGGCTTTCCTGGCCTCTTCCGCCTGGCGCGCTTCTTCGGCCTTGCGGGCCGCCTCGGCTTTCCGGGCTTCTTCCGCCTGGCGCGCGCGCTCGGCTTCCTGCTCTTCCCTGGCCCGGCGCTCCGCTTCGGCGCGCTGCTGCGCCTCGGCGCGTTCCCGCTGCTCGCGCAGCTCGGCCTGGCGGCGGGCCTCCTCCTCGCGCTGCCGCTCCAGCTCGGCCTCGCGCTGGCGTCGCAGTTCCGCCTCGCGGGCATCGGCGCGCCGCTGCTCGGCGGCGCGCAGGTCGCTCTCGCTGATCGCCACGGCCTGCACGGGCGGGGGCGCGGCCGGCGCGGGCGCTTCCGGCCGGCGCGACAAGCCCGTCACCAGCAGTGTCAGCAGCGTGGCGTGCAGCAGCGCGGCGACCAGCAGGCTGAGCGCATGTTCGCGGGCGAACTCGAGCACCTGTCAACGACCCCCCGGGGGTGCGAGTTCCTCCGGGTCCGTCACCATGCCGATCTGGCCGGCGCCGGCGTCCTGCAGCACCCGCATGGCGCGCGCGACCTGTCCGTAGCTGGCGCGCGCGTCGGCGCGCACCATCACCGGCCGGTCCGGCTCGCGGTTGAGCAGCGCCGTGGCCCGCTCCACGGCGACCTCGATGCTGACCGGCGTCTCGGGCTCGACCAGGTTCAGGTACAGCCGGCCCTGCTGATCCACGGACAGCACCAGCGCCTCCGCGTCCAGGTACTGCTCCGGGTCCATCGGCTCGGCGCCCACCTTGGGCAGCTCCACCTCGATCCCCTGGGTGAGCAGCGGCGCGGTGACCATGAAGATGATCAGCAGCACCAGCATCACGTCGATATACGGCACCACGTTGATCTCGCCCATGAGCCTGCGTTTCTGCCGGCCGGCCGCCATCGCTCAGGCCTCCACCGCGCGGCGCGCGTGCCGCTGCAGGATGGTCGAGAACTCTTCCACGAAGGTGTCGTGACGGCTTTCCAGCCGTCCCACCGTGTCCGCGTAACGGTTGTAGGCGATCACCGCGGGGATGGCGGCGAACAGGCCCATGGCGGTGGCGATCAGGGCCTCGGCGATACCGGGAGCCACCATCGCCAGCGTCGCCTGCTGCACGTTGCCCAGCGCGATGAAGGAATTCATGATGCCCCACACGGTGCCGAACAGGCCCACGTAGGGGCTGGTCGAGCCCACCGTGGCGAGAAAGGCCAGGTTCTGCTCAAGGCGATCGGATTCCCGCATCTGCGAGACCAGCATGGCCCGGCGCGCGCCTTCCACGATCTGGCTGGCCTGCAGGTCCTCCTGCTTGCGCAGCCGGCTGAACTCCCTGAACCCGGCCTCGAAGATGCCGGCCATGCCGTTGTCCTTTTCGCCGCCGCCGGCCACCCGCCGGTACAGCCCGGTCAGGTCGCCGCCGGACCAGAATTCCTTTTCGAAATTCTCCGCGTTGCGTCGCGCGCGACGCAGCACGCGCCGTTTCTGGATGATCACGGCCCAGGAGGCCACCGAAGCCAGCAGCAACAGCAGCATCACCAGCTGTACGACCAGGCTGGCGTCCAGCACCAGGTGGACGATGGAAAGTTCGCTAGTCATGCACGGTCACTCCCTGAAAAGATGCGCGGGGAACGGGCGGGGTCGCATGCTGTCCGCGTCCAGGCAGGCGGCGACGACCCGCGCGGTGCACAGCAGTTCCCCGTCCACGTGGTCGCGGTGAACGGACTGCAGGAAGCTCATGCTGGCCTTCCGCAGCCGGTCCAGCGCCACGCTCACGATGAGTTCATCCTCGAAACGCGCCGGCTTGAGATAACGAATCTCGACCGAGGTGATGGCGAACAGCAGACGCTGCGACTCGAGCAGTCCCGACTGCGACACCCCCAGGCTTCTCAGCCACTCGCTGCGGGCGCGCTCGAGGAACTTGAGATAGTTCGCATAGTAAACCACGCCCCCCAGGTCGGTGTCTTCATAGTAGACGCGCACCGGCCAGTGGAAAGGCCTGGCGATTGCCGCTTCCATCTCAGCCCGGCTCCATCTCAGTCCGGCTCCTGGCCGGGACCGGCCTGCTCGAACAGCGAGAGCGACTCCGGATCGAGCGAGCGCGACGGCGCCGGAAGGCCGAAATGCAGGTAGGCCTGCCGGGTGGCGAGCCGCCCGCGGGCCGTGCGCATCATCAGGCCCTGCTGGATGAGGAAGGGCTCCAGCACGTCCTCGATGGTGCCGCGCTCCTCGCCGATGGCCGCGGCCAGGCTGTCCACGCCCACCGGTCCGCCGTCGAACTTCTCGATGATGGTCAGCAACAGGCGCCGGTCCATCACGTCGAAGCCGCGCGGGTCCACGTCCAGCATGTCCATGGCTGCGGTCGCGACCGCCGCGTCGATGTGGCCGTCTCCTTCCACCTGGGCGAAGTCGCGCACCCGCCGCAGCAGCCGGTTGGCGATGCGCGGCGTGCCCCGCGAGCGGCGCGCGATCTCGTGGGCGCCGGCCGCGTCCGCGGGCACTTCCAGGATGCCCGCCGAGCGGGTCACGATCCGCGAAAGTTCGCTGTCGTCGTAGAACTCCAGCCGCTGCACGATGCCGAAGCGGTCGCGCAGGGGCGAGGTCAAAAGGCCCGCCCGCGTGGTGGCCCCCACCAGCGTGAAGGGCGGCAGGTCGATCTTGATCGAGCGCGCGCCGGGCCCCTCGCCGATGACGATGTCCAGCTGGAAGTCCTCCATCGCCGGGTAGAGAATTTCTTCGACCACCGGGCTCAGGCGATGGATTTCGTCCACGAACAGCACGTCGCGGGCTTCCAGGTTGGTGAGGATGGCCGCGAGGTCGCCCGGCCGCTCCATCACCGGCCCGGAGGTGTGGCGCAGGTTGACGCCCAGCTCGTTGGCCACGATGTGCGCCAGCGTGGTCTTGCCCAGGCCGGGCGGGCCGAAGATCAACACATGGTCGAGCGCCTCGCTGCGCTGGCGCGCCGCCTTGATGAAGATTTCCATCTGGCGCCGCACCGAGCTCTGCCCAACGTAGTCCTGAAGCAGCCTGGGACGGATGGCGCGATCGATCGCCTCGTCCTCGCCGCCCGCCTCCGCCGTCACCAGCCGGTCATGCTCGATCATCGCTTCACCTCGCCGCCGCCTGCAGGGCCGCGCGGATCAGTCCCTCGGTATCGGTGGCCATGTTCTCCACCTTCTTGAGCAGCCGGGTGGCCTCGGCGGGCTTGTAGCCCAGCGCCACCAGCGCATCAAAAGCCTCGTCGCCGGCCGAGGCCGGCATCCCTTCGGGCATGGCCTGCGCCAGCGCGGAGGAAGACTGCTTCAGGCGGTCGCGCATCTCCACGATCAGCCGGTCGGCCGTCTTGCGACCCACGCCGGGGATGCGCGTCAGGGCGGCCGCATCCTCGGCATGCACGCAGCGCGCGAATGCCTCCACGCTGATCCCGGAAAGGATCGCGAGCGCGATGCGCGCGCCCACGCCGCCCACCTTGATGAGGCTGCGGAACAACTGGCGCTCCGCCTCGGTGGCGAAGCCGAACAGCACCTGGGCGTCGTCGCGCACCAGGAAATGGGTCAGCAGCGTGACGGGCTGGCCCGCGTCCGGCAGCTGGTAGAAGGTCGACATGGGCGCGTCCACCTCGTAGCCGACGCCGCCCACCTCGACCAGCAGCTGCGGGGGATGCTTGGCGACCAGCGTGCCCTTGAGAAACCCGATCATGATCGCCCTCCGGCAACGAGCTCGGCCCGGAAGGCGCGCGCCTTGCGCAACTGGGCGTGACAGATGGCCACCGCCAGGGCGTCCGCGGCGTCGGCGGCCAGCGGGCCCTTGAGCATGAGCAGCTTGCGCACCATGTGCGCCACCTGCACCTTTTCCGCGCCGCCGCTGCCCGTCACGGTCTGCTTGATCTGGCGGGGCGCGTACTCGTGCACCGAGGCCGGGTGCATGAAGGTGCCGCACAGGGCCGCCGCGCGCGCATGGCCCAGCTTGAGCGCGCTGCCCGCATTGCGATGCATGAACACGTTCTCCACGCAGATCTCATCGGGCCGGTATTCCTCCATCAGCCGGGTGGCGCCCTCGAAAATCATCCGCAGCCGTTCCGGCATCGCGCCGCCGCGGGTGCGGATGCAGCCGCTGGCAAGGTAACGCAGGCTCGTGCCTTCCGCGAGGATCACGCCGAAGCCCGTCACCTGCGAGCCGGGGTCGATCCCGAGGATCTTGACGGGCGGGTTCATCGCCCGCGGCCCGCGGCCGCCTCAGGCGCCCGCCAGCACATCGTCCGAGAGTTCCGCATTGCTGTACACGTCCTGCACGTCGTCCAGGTCTTCCAGCATCTCCAGCAGCTTGAGGACCTGGTCCGCGTCCTCGCCGTCCACTTCCACGCCGGTGGCGGCCCGCATGGTCACCTCCGCCTCGACCGGCTCGAGCCCCGCCTCGATCAGCCACGTGCGCACCGCCTCGAACTCCGCGGGGGCGGTGATGACGTCGAAGGACCCGTCTTCATTGGCCACCACGTCTTCGGCGCCCGCCTCCAGCGCGGCATTGAGGAGCTTCTCCTCGGCGGTCCCCGGCGGATAGCTGATCACGCCGCAGTGCTGGAACAGGTAGGCGACGCTGCCGTCCGCGCCCAGGTTGCCGCCGCACTTGCTGAAGGCATGGCGCACCTCGCCGACGGTGCGATTGCGATTGTCCGTCAGGCACTCCACCAGTACCGCGACGCCGCCGGGCGCATAGCCCTCGTAGCGCACTTCCTGGTAATCGTCGCCGTCGCCCTCGCCCGAGCCGCGCTTCCAGGCGCGCTCGATGGTGTCCTTCGGCACGCTCGCCGCCTTGGCCTTGTCGATGGCCAGGCGAAGTCGCGGGTTCATCGCCGGGTCGGCGTCGCCGGAGCGCGCCGCGCTGGTGATCTCGCGGATGAGCTTGGTGAAGACCTTGCCGCGCTTCTTGTCCTGGGCGTCCTTGCGATGCTTGATGTTCGCCCACTTGCTATGGCCGGCCATGTGATCTCCGTGAGATGGTTAAACCGCCAATTTTAGCGCCGCGCCGCAAAAAGCGTCCATGCAAGGCTCAGAACTCCAGCCGCAGTCCCACGTGGAGACCGGTATCCAGCGTAATGCTGGAGGTATTTTCGAAATCGGCGCGGATGCCGCGCAGGCCCGCGTAGACCAGGCCGTTGCGCAGCACGCTGTAGCCGGCCCAGGCGTTGTATTCCCAGTACTTGGTAGCGTCACCGAAAGACAATACCTCGGGCGCATAATAGAGGCTGCCACCGACCACGAAACGGTCGTACTCAGGGAGCGTGTAATTGACGAAGCCGCCAATCGGCAGCACCGTGCCGTCGTCGGGGCCGATGTCCGGATCGACCTGCAGCAGCCGCACGCCCAGCCCGGCTTTCAGGGGGTTGCGGCCGCCGGTGGCGTCGCCCGTGACGTGGAAGCCGGCCCCGACGACATCGCCGCGATCGCTGTTGTGAAACCAGCTGCCGTCCACCATGAGGTTGTTGGACAGCTCGAAGCCGGCCATGATCCGGGCGGCGTCATTGTTTACAGTCAGGTCGATGGTGTTCTCGGCCGCCACCAGGGGGGAGAACAGGACCATCGCCAGGAACGGCAGGCAGCGCCTCATCATAAAACCTCCAGGTACACTTTAAGTAACGCTCACTAATAGCGGTATTATATACAGAATATCTGACAAGACTTGTGAACAAGGATCCCGACAACAGCCTGTCTCCCGAGCAACTGCTCGCCGCCGCCGAATCGGAAGCGCATGCGCGGGCCCGCAAGGGCCACGAGGCCGCCGCGGCGCGCGGACTGGCCATTTCGACCCTGCTGGAAGAAATCCGCGCCCAGCCGGAAATTCGTGCCTCAGCCGTACTCTACCCGCTGGTGGACGCCGAAGCGATGACGCCGGAGGCGGTGGCCAAGCGCTTCGGCGTCAACATGCGCCGCCGGGTCGAGGAACTGCACCGGCTGGGCTCTTTCGGCCTGCCGGAGAACTGGCAGGCCGGCACGCCCCTGCCGCCGCCGCAGGCCGAGACGCTGCGCAAGATGCTGCTGGCCATCGTCGCGGACGTCAGGCTGGTGCTGGTGCGACTCGCCGACCAGCTGGACCGCCTGCAACGCGCGCGCGACGCCGCGCCGGATGTGCAGGAGCGGATCGCCATAGAGAGCCGGGAGATCTTCTCGCCGCTGGCCAACCGCCTCGGCATATGGCACTTCAAGTGGCAGATGGAGGACCTGGCGTTCCGCTACCTGGAGCCCGAGAACTACCGCGGGATCGCCCTTTACCTCAAGCAGACGCGCGAAGCTCGCGAGGCGCGCATCGACAAGGTTCTGCGCATCCTGCGGGCCGAGCTGGACAAGGCCGGCATCAAGGGTGAAGTGGCGGGCCGGCCGAAGCACATCTACAGCATCTGGCGGAAAATGCGCCGCAAACAGGTCGGCATCGAGGAAGTGTTCGACATCAGCGCCGTGCGGGTGCTGGTGGACACCCTGCCGGAATGCTATGCGGCGCTGGGCCTGGTGCACAGCCTGTGGCCCTACATCTCCGGGGAGTTCGACGATTACATCGCTAACCCCAAGGGCAATTTCTATCGTTCTCTGCACACCGCCGTCATGGGACCCGGTCACGAGCCGCTGGAAGTGCAGATCCGCACACGGGAAATGCACGAACACGCGGAACTGGGCGTGGCCGCGCACTGGCGCTACAAGGAAGGCGGCCGCGGCGACCCGGCCTTCGAGCAGAAGATCAGCTGGCTGCGCCACATGCTGGCGCCGGGCGAGGACGGCGCGCCCGACAGCGAGCTGCTCGACCAGCTGCGCGCCGAGATCTTCGAGGATCGTGTCTACGCCTTCACGCCGGCGGGCGACGTGGTGGACCTGCCGGCCGGCGCCACGCCGCTGGATTTCGCCTACCAGGTGCACACCAGCATCGGCCACCAGTGCCGCGGCGCGCGCGTGAACGGCCGCATGGTGCAGCTCACGCAGCCGCTGAAGAACGGCGACAAGGTGGAGATCCTGACCGCCAAGAACGGCCGGCCGAGCCGCGACTGGCTGCTGCCCCAGGCCGGCTACCTGGCGTCGCCGCGCAACCGCGGCAAGGTGCGCGCCTGGTTCCGCCAGCAGGACCAGGAACAGAACCGCCGCTCCGGCAAGCAGGCGCTGGAGAAGGAACTGGCGCGCGTGGGGCTGTCCGTCGACCTGGACGCGGTGGCCCAGCGCTTCGGCCTCGGCGGCGAGGCGCAGCTATGGCTCGCCATCGGCGCCGGCGATCTCACCCTGCCGGCGGTGATCGCCGCCTGCGAGCGCGAGGTGCCGCCGCCCCTGCCGCAGGTCACCGAAGAGGTCCAGGTCAAGGCGCGCGCGCCCGCGTATACCGAGGCCGCGGTGTCGATCTCCGGCGTGGGCGACCTGATGACGAATTTCGCGCGCTGCTGCCGGCCGCTGCCGCCGGAGCCGATTGCCGGCTACATCACCCAGGGCCGGGGCGTTTCCATTCACCGCGCGAACTGCAAGAACCTGCTGCGCCTGCGGGCCGACCACCCGGAGCGCCTGATGGAGGTCTCCTGGGGCGGGCGCGAGCACGCCAGCTACCCGGTGGAAATCGAGGTCCAGGCCTGGGATCGCAGCGGCCTGATCCGGGACGTCTCGGCGGTGCTGGCGGACGCGAAGATCGACATCAACGCCATGAGTTCACGGATGGACCGCGCCAGCAACAAGGCCACCATCGACATCACGGCCGGGGTCGGCAGCCTGGAGCAGCTGAGCCAGCTGATGCACCGCATCGGGCGGTTGTCGAACGTCAGCGCCGTGCGCCGCAAAGCCTGAGGGGCAAATTCAGCGGTTGATGCCGTGGATGGCCTTGCCGTCGGCGGCGAGCGCCGCCTCGTGGATGGCCTCGGCCAGCGTCGGATGCGCGTGGATGGTGCGCTGGATGTCCTCGATGCTCGCCTGGAACTCCATCGCGACCACCAGTTCGCTGATCAGCTCGCCCGCCAGCGGCCCGATGACATGGGCGCCGATGATCGAATCGTCGCGCTTGTTCGCGATCAGCTTCACCATGCCGGCCGCCTGCTCCATCGCCTTGGCGCGCCCGTTGGGCGCGAAGGGAAAAGTGCCCACCTTGTAATCGATGCCGGCTTCCTTCGCCTGCGCCTCGGTCTTGCCCACCCACGCGATCTCCGGCGCGGTGTAGATCACCGAGGGGATCACCTCGTAGTTGACCTCGGCGATCTTGCCGGCGATCAGGTCCGCGACCATCACGCCTTCCTCGGTGGCCTTGTGCGCCAGCATGGGGCCGCGCACCAGGTCGCCCACCGCCCAGACCCTCTCCACACCGGTGCGACACTCCTCGTCCACCGCCACAAACCCCCGCGCGTCGACTTCGACGCCCGTGCCCTCGGCCAGCAGGCCTTCCGAGCAGGGGCGCCGCCCGACGCACACGATGACCTTGTCCACCCTAAGCTCGTGCGCGCCGTCCTTGTCCTCGTAGCTCAGCGTCACACCTTTCTTGCTGGTCTTCGCGCCCTGCACCTTCGCACCCAGGCGGATGTCCATGCCCTGCTTCTTGAACTGGCGCTGGGCGTCGCGCGCGATCTGCGCGTCGGCCGTCGGCAGGAAGCTGTCCATGGCCTCGAGCACCGTCACCTCGGCGCCCAGGCGCTTCCACACGCTGCCCAGCTCCAGGCCGATGACGCCCGCGCCGATGACGCCCAGTTTCCCGGGCACCGCGTCGAACTCCAGCGCGCGCCAGGAGTCGACGATCTGCTCCTCGTCGAAGGGCATGCTCGGCAGCTCGATGGGCCGGGAGCCGGCGGCCAGGATCACGTGGGTCGCGGACAGGGTTTTCTTCTCGCCTTCGGGATCCGTGAACTCCACCTTGCCGTCGCCGAGGAACAGGCCACGGCCCTGCAGGCCGGTGACCTTGTTCGCCTTGAACAGCTGGCCGATGCCGCCGGTCAGTTGCTTGACGATGCCGGCCTTGCGGCTTTGCATGGTCTCCAGGTCGAGCGTCACGCCGCCGGTCCTGATGCCGTGCGCGCCGAACTCCTCCTGGGCGCGATGGAACAGCTCCGAGGATTCCAGCAGGGCCTTGGACGGGATGCAGCCGGCGTTCAGGCAGGTGCCGCCGAAGGCGCGGCTGCCGTCGTAGTTCTGCCAGTCGTCGATACAGGCCACGCTGAGGCCGTTCTGCGCGGCGCGAATGGCTGCCGGGTAACCGGCGGGGCCGCCGCCGATCACGATCACGTCGAAACTGTCGCTCATCTTTTCACCTGGTCGTTG
>Ga0102943_1001455_pt1 | contig 14792 bp, 13 predicted proteins | sample SalPonC_black_MG_FD_78174 | JGI IMG/M metagenome (GOLD analysis project Ga0102943, IMG submission 78174) | Salt pond soil microbial communities from South San Francisco under conditions of wetland restoration - Salt Pond MetaG... | ecosystem: Environmental > Aquatic > Marine > Intertidal zone >...
CGCGCGATGGCGGAAGGATTGGTAGTAATTGATGATCCTGAATCGATTCTGAAATGCACCAACAAGGTCTATCTGGCTGAACTGTTAAGCCGCCATCAAATTCCTGCACCGGAAACACTTATTATCAGTAACGAAAATGCACAGTTTGCAGCTGATAAGCTTGGTTTCCCATGTATTCTTAAACAACCGGACAGCTCATTTTCGCAAGGTGTGGTAAAAGCTGATAATCAGGAAAGTTACGAACGTCTCACAAAACAACTGTTACAGAAATCCGATCTATTGATTGTCCAATCATTTATCCCTACAGAGTTCGATTGGCGAATAGGTGTGCTAAATAACAAACCGATTTATGCCTGCCGATATCATATGGCCAGGAAACATTGGCAAATCTATAAACGGACCGGAGATGGAAAAACCCAGGCTGGAAATTCGGATACGATCCCTCTAAACGACGTTCCGAAAAATGTATTGGAGATTGCCCTAAAAGCCGCCTCTCTGATTGGCAATGGATTGTATGGAGTAGATCTTAAGGAGACAGAGGGGGAGGTTTATGTGATTGAAGTAAACGACAATCCAAGTATTGATTCAGGCTTTGAGGACACTTTGCTGAAAGATCAGCTCTATGATCTGATCATGAGCGATATATTGCGCCGGATAGAAGAACGTAAAGGAGTTCGAACCAAATGAGTCTTTTAATCAATCAACAGAGGCCTCTTCATCTTTTTGAAGGATTTGGTGTAGAGCTGGAATACATGATTGTAAATCGTGAGAGTCTCGACATCATGCCGATTTCTGACCGAGTACTGAAAAATGACTCCGGTGAAGTTGTAAATGAATTAGAATTGAATGGTGTAGCCTGGAGCAATGAATTGGCGTTGCACGTTATCGAAATAAAAACGGCCGGACCCGCAAAGAACTTGTCCAACGTTGGAACTGAGCTTCAAAAGCATGCCGAAAAAATTGACACCCTGCTCGAACCCTTTGGAGCACGCTTAATGCCCGGTGCCGCTCATCCCTGGATGGATCCATTTAGCGGTGTCGAATTATGGCCGCACGAGTACAACCCGATCTATGAGGCTTATAACCGTATATTTAACTGCTCAGGCCATGGCTGGTCTAACGTACAAAGTACACACCTGAATCTTCCTTTTTGCGGTGATGAAGAGTTTGAAAAATTACATGCCGCATTACGTCTTGTTCTTCCACTAATCCCCGCGATGGCGGCAAGCTCACCTATTGCAGACACAGAACTTAAACCATTCCTGGACTTTAGAATGGAGATGTATCGAACCAACTCTATCAAGATTCCATCCATTACAGGACTTATTGTGCCCGAGGCAATTTTTAGCCGGGAGGCGTACCAAAAAGAGGTTCTGGATAAAATGTATCGGGAAATTGCCCCTCATGATCCGGATAAAATACTTCAGGAAGAGTGGCTTAATTCACGCGGATTAATGCCCCGGTGGGATCGAAATTCTATTGAGATGAGGGTAATGGATGTTCAGGAGTGTCCTAAAATGGACCTTGCCATCCTCGAGTGGATCGTTGCCGTAACAAAACGGCTCATTTCTGAAGATTTATATTCTCTTGAACTCCAAAAGAGCTGGCATGAAAAAGAGCTCTACCCCATACTCCTGTCAACCATTCAGCACGGTGAAAAAGCTGTGATTACTGACCGGAAATATTTAGAAATATTTGGACTCTCAGACTCATCCGTGTCTGCAGGCGAACTTTGTGAGCATATATTTAAAGAGTTCAATTCTTCAAGTGACTACTCATCCGAAACATCAGAAATCCTGAATCTTATTTTTGATGAAGGACCACTTGCAAGAAGGATTTTGAAATCACTGCCTCAAGCATTTCAAAAAGAAGATTTAATGAACACTTACTCTCAATTATGTGACTGCCTGAAGTATGGAAAGCCGTTTACCCCCTGAAATCATTATCAGCTGTGAGCATGCCGGAAATAAAATCCCGGCCAATTATTCACACCTATTCTTGAATATGGATGATGTTTTAAGTTCTCATCGCGGCTGGGATCCGGGATCATTATTACTGGGAACCGAAATTGCAGGCCACTTGAACTCTCCACTCTTCACGTTTGAGATTTCACGGCTTTTGATTGAAATCAACCGCTCAATAGGCCACCGGAGTTTATTTTCAGAATTTAGTTCGGGGTTGTCTCAGAGTGAGAAAACCCATCTTGTGAACTCCTTCTATTTACCTTACAGAACATCTATTGAAGAGAAAATTGAGGAACTGAGCAATTCAGGGAAAATGGTCCTTCATCTTGGCATTCATTCGTTTACTCCGGTATTTAAGAATAAAACCAGAAGCTGTGATATGGGTCTTCTTTACGATCCTGCCCGGATTTATGAAAAACAATATTGCAACCTTTTAAAAAAGAATTTAAAACAGAAGCTTCCGCATTTTAAAATTCTTAATAATCAACCCTATAAAGGTGTGGATGACGGATTGACTACCCATTTACGCCAAAAAATAGACCAGTCCAAATATCTGGGGATTGAACTGGAAGTCAATCAGCGATATCTGAACCGTGAAAACCAATTTCCGAAAGATCTCAGTAAGTTAATTGGTCACGCCATCAAGCAGACAATCTTGAGTCCCAATCAACTCCAGGGATCAATACCCTCCACAATCCAGCCGTTTAATGGGTGGCGGGGTGATGAGCTGCATAATATGTAGTGCTCCGGTTTATGTACCCAACCCTGCCGAACCATCCGGTTAGAAATCATCTCTGCATGTTTATCGTGTTGCTCTTGTTTGATCAGCTTATCCATCACTGGGGTTAACTCCCAAATATTGCGTTCACCTGTTCGATCCACACTACCGTTTTTATCAATTAACTGTAGCATCCAGTCCGCTTGACTGGAGTGCCTTTCTGATTGCAAAACCTTTTTGACCGCTTTAGATGAAAAACCCCGAAAAGAACCTAAAACTTCCTGAAGTGAACCCCAGGCCGTATCTGCAACAAACAGTATTCTATCCGGCAAAATGGTGTAGTCGTAAATACGGAGCCCTCTCTTTTCACAACACCACTTCAGGCCCTCCGTAACCTTACGCGAAACTGATTTTCTGATAAATAGAGGAATTTCGCCCTTCACTTTTAGCTCCACATAATACAGCTCTTTTGTTCTGTTTCTTGATCTTCTACTCATAATTCAAATTTAATTTCAGTCTCCTTTTCTATAAGAGGCAAAAATTTGCAAAGCCTTACAGCAAAACGTCTCACTCACTTTTATTTGCTCGCGCATTTGGGTATTATTCAACCGAAATTTTAAAATCAAAAAGCTGACTGATTAACCAATTGAATCATGAAAATTCACGAGTATCAAGCTAAGGAGTTATTTGAAGAAGCAGGCATTGCCGTTCCGAAAGGTGTAGCCACATCTTCTGTTGATGAAGCGGTAAAAGCTGCTGAAGAGATGAAGGCCAACGGAACTGAGCTGTTTGTAGTAAAAGCACAAATTCATGCCGGGGGACGCGGTAAAGGGCGCACCAAAAAAAATAATGCAAAAGGTGTAATCCTCTGTCGTTCAATCGACGAAGTTCGTGAAGCCGCTGAGTCACTTTTGGGAGATGTACTGGTAACTATTCAGACCGGAGAAGAAGGGCAGGAAGTTAAAACCATTTATGTTACCGACGGTGTTGACATCGAGCAAGAGTTCTATCTTGGAATACTGCTCGACCGTGCCAAAAGCCAAAACGTCATTATGGTTTCAACCGAAGGTGGCGTTGAGATAGAAAAAGTTGCCGAAGAAACTCCCGAAAAGATCGTAAAAGAGTGGGTTGAGCCGGGAATGGAACTGTTTCCTGCACAGGCACGCCGCCTCGCTTTTGCATTAGGTTTTGAGGGAGCTGCCTTCAAAAAAGCGGTTAAGTTTATCATTTCCCTTTACAACTTCTACGTTGAGAAAGATGCCAACATGGTGGAAATCAACCCGCTGGTCCTTACAACAGATGACGATGTAATGGCACTCGATGCAAAAGTAACATTCGACGGAAATGCACTCTATCGCCACAAAGATATTGTTGAACTGCGTGATACAGCTGAAGAAAATCCGATTGAACTGGAAGCCTCCAAGTACGACCTGAACTACATCAAGCTGGACGGAAACGTTGGCTGTATGGTGAACGGTGCCGGACTTGCAATGGCAACGATGGATATCATTAAACTTTCAGGCGGTGAGCCGGCCAACTTCCTCGACGTAGGCGGCGGTGCAAATGTTGAAACTGTGAAAAACGGTTTCCGAATCATCCTTGATGACAAGAATGTAAAAGCGATTCTTATCAATATTTTTGGTGGGATTGTTCGCTGCGACCGTGTTGCAAACGGTGTGATTGAAGCGGTTAAGGACCCTGAAATTGCCGATAAGGTGAAAGGCGTTCCGATTATTGTGCGTCTACAGGGAACCAATGCTGAAGAAGCGAAAGAGATCATCGACAATAGCGACCTGAATGTAATTTCTGCTGTTCTTCTGAAAGAAGCTGCTGAAGAGGTTTCTAAAGTATTGGCTGCTTAATTAAATATTGTTCTGAATTCGATTAACATAGGATCAGAAAGATTCTCCGTCAAAAAAGCCCCTTTCTCTTTTGAGATTGGGGTTTTTTATTTCCCACCATTTTTTACAGGAAGTTCAAATCGAATCGTAAACTTTGTGCCATTCTCGGACCTAAAATCAAGATCTCCTTTCAGTTGACGAGTAAATGCCCGAACCAAAGTCATTCCCAGTGATTCCATTGATTTTTCTTCAAAATTCGCCGGCAAACCTGCTCCGTTGTCTTCAACTTTCAGTACGACATCCTGATCCTGTCTCTTCAGCGAAATATGTATTTCTCCACTCTCTTTATCCAAAAATGCATATTTATAGCAATTATTCACAAGCTCATTTATGAGCAGACCGACAGGCACTGCTTTTTTATTATCGATTTGAATTGCATCCAAATCACTTACAATCTCCACATTTTTCTGTTTTGAGCCTAAAGATGAATCAATCATCTTAAGTAAATCTTTTATGTACACTGAAAGATCAACATCAGCCAGTGTTTCAGCCTGGTATAGTTTTTCATGAACCAGGGCGATGGATCTAATTCGATCCTGAATTTCTTTCAGGTCCGCTTCTGTAATTTCATCACGGGTCCCTTTTTGAAGCTCAATCAGGCTCGATACAATTGATAGATTATTTTTAACCCGGTGATGGATTTCCGATAACAGCATCTCTTTTTCTTTTAACGACTTATCCAGCGCATCAACATATTTTTTGCGTTCCGAAATATCCCTGACGTTACCGATTATATATTTGGGTTTCCCGTCCAAGTCTCTCAACAAGGTTCGCTTGTTATTTGCCCAGATATACTCCCCGTTTTTCTTTTTAACCCGAAACTGAGTATCGTCAGTAAGGCGTTGCTCGAGATCGTCCGAATTGAAACTTTTAACCTGCTCCTCCATTCGTTTAAGATCTTCGGGATGTGTGATTTTCAGCATAAATTCAGCTCCACCCTCCTTCAGCCTTTCTTTATTGTAGCCGAGCATTTTTTCTACGGAGGGGCTCATATACACATACTTACCAGTCTCCAGATCCATTTGATAGATCACGTCCTGAGAATTGTTCAGTACCACTTTAAATTTCTTCTCAGATTCGGAAATTTTCTCATTCCACTTTCTAAACGTTCTCAGTTGCAGCCAAGTAAATAAACCAAGTAACAAGACAAGAATAATAATGGCAGCCAAATTGATTCGATTCACAATTTGATCAATCCAAACACCAGCACGATTCAGATTAGAAAAAAACTGTTGGTCAAGCTCGGTAATTTCATTTGTTAGTGTATAAATCCGTGTGAGATACTCCTGCTTGGATTCCAGGGTTAACTCACCGTTTTCGGATTGTTCATTTATCTCATTTGCAAGAAGCTGTAAACCCGCCACTTTTTGATCGGTCTGTTGCCAAACAGAAATCAATTGCTGTACAATTTCAGTATGTGAAAAAAAATCGTACAGTCTTACCAGTTCTGTCACACCATGTGGCTCATTATTACCAAGATGAAGATATTCTATAATCTCCTCACGATTGCTGCTTTCTGAGATCAGCAAATCTCTGCCCTGTTTTAGCCGCTCTACAACTTTGATATGATTGTAAAAAGCCTCTATATGCTTGGGCTCTTCGGTATGGATAAACTGAACCAACTCATTTACAGCGTTTTGCTGGGACTTCATAAACTGGCTGCTTCCAAAATTGAAAGACCTCATCCCAATCTGCAAACCACTGCTGTAATAGTTAACCGTGTATAGGCTGCCGGCTAACAGAAGAAAAGCGATAACCAGCCCTGCTGTTATTTTATTTTTTGAATTAAACCAAACGCCTGTCTGCATGATACTTTTTGAAATGTATGCTAAAAGCCGCTACCAGGTAAAATAATCTACATAAGTTTCATTTTGGACCCTAACATCTGCACAAAATGCTTTTAGAAACTAGCATAGAAAAAATACAACAATTAATGACATTATCTATTCACAACCTGCGATTTTCCAAACTTAAATGTTTATCCCGCGCATTGACTTACATCAATTTTAACTATTGAACCCGTTATACAGATTCATTTTCATACCCTATAAATCTTTAAAAATGATGCTGCTTAACTCTTTTCTGATGTTTCTTAAATCGGGATAGTTACCACTCTCGTCTACGCCAACGTGTTGCCGGTTTGTCAAAAATATGTAGTACAAATCGTCTTCTGGGCTCATTACAAAATTAACTCCCGTAAATCCCGTATGTCCAATACTGCCTTCCGGTAAATTTTCGGCGTGCAGAAACCCTGGATCCATAGCCCACCCAAGCCCATTTCCAAATTGATCCTTAGTAATAAACTTTTCAATAGTTGAAGTTGAAATAATCTCTTTATCATTCCAATAACCTCCATTCAAAATAAGCTTTAGCAGGGCTGAAAGTTCACCAACCGATGCAAAAAGGCCGGCATGCCCGCTTACGCCGGCAAAGGTATAAAATGCATTTCCATCATTCACTTCTCCTTTCAGCGTGTAGTCTCTCCATTCATCCCAAGAGTCCGGGTCAACATCTATAGTGTATCCGAAGCTATCATCCGATATCATTTTCCGTTCAAACGGATTTCCGTGAGAAGTGGAAACTATATGTTCATCACTCCCTGCATCCGGATTAAAACCGATTTCTGACAGCCCGAGAGGTTCATAAATGCGTTCAGATAAATAGTCCTCAACTTTTTGGTCAGTTACTCTTTCAATGATTTCGGCCAAAACCATAAATCCCAGGTCGCTATATCGCCGATTTTCACCGGGAGGTCCTGTCAAGTCTAAATCCACAACCCAGTTAACAAATTCCGATGAACTGCCGATGGCGTAATAAGTAGGATACCATTGGCGTAATCCAGATGAGTGTGACAGAAGGTGCCGGATTGTGATCTGCGAATGTGAAGGTTTTGCAAACTCTTCGATGTATTCAGAAACCCGGTCTTCAAGTTCAATAAGCCCGTTACTATGGAGGGCCATCACAGCATATGTTGTGGCAAAAATTTTTGTGAGAGAGGCTATGTCAAACAGATGGTCAACAGTAGTGCTGTCCGGATTCTCAACAACCTTGAGCTCTTGGTCATAAAGAGTAGCGTACCCATACGCTTTTTGATAGTGTATCTCATTTCCGGAGCCTACTAATATCACGGCTCCTGTAAAATTCGAATCACTGAGCCCTTTCTCGATTGTGCTATCAATTTGAGCGGAATGTGTATATGTCGACTCCTGAGTATGTTCATTCCCACACGACACACCAAAAAAGAACAGAAAAATGAGTGTCAAAAAAACGTTAAAATTCAATCCGTTCATCATCTGACTCATCTACATATTTGCCTTTACTTCCAAGTAATGCTCTTCATAAATGGAGACTATTTTGTCAATTTCAAAATTCTCGGCCCTTTTTCGTGCCGCTTTCGACATTTTTTTATGAAGCTTTTCATCTTTCAGAATCTTAGTAGCACTTCGTCCCATGCATTCAACATCAGCGAGCTCACACACAAAACCGGTCTCGCCGTCAATATTTACTTCCGGGAGTCCTCCAACATTAGAGCTGATCACAGGCACGCTACAGCTCATTGCCTCGAGCGCTGCCAATCCAAATGTTTCACTTCCTGATGGAATCATAAACAGATCAGCAATGGAGAGAACCTCCTCAACCTGTTCCTGCTTGCCTAAAAATCTGACGTGCTCACACACCTCCAGATCGCGGCATTTTTGCTCTGCTTTTGAACGATCGGGACCATCACCAACCATCAGTAGTTTTGCAGGAACTCCATTTTTTAAAACCTGAGCAAAAGCTTCCACCACATCGGTTACTCTTTTCACCTCTCGGAAATTTGATACGTGCGTGATCACCTTTTCACCTTCCGGACAGATTGCTTTTTTAAAGTGCTCTTTTTTGGACCGTTTAAATCGATCCAGATCAATAAAGTTTGGAATGACTTTTATCTCTTTTTTGATATCAAAAAGTTTATAAGTCTCCTCTTTCAGATATTCGGAAACCGCTGTTACCCCATCGCTCTGATTGATTGAAAAATCAACCACCTTCTTGTATGTGGGGTTGCTTCCAACCAATGTGATATCCGTACCGTGAAGAGTAGTAATGACGGGAACTTTGCATGCATTTTCATTCACAATCTGCCGTGCCAAATACGCACTGGTGGCGTGTGGAATTGCATAGTGAACGTGTAAAATATCCAGGTTGGCATACTCAATCAGTTCAACCATTTTATTTGCAAGAGCCAAATCGTATGGCGGATATTCAAAGAGCGGATAACTACTGAGATCTACCTCGTGAAATGTGATATCTGTACGCAGCGAATCAAGCCTTGCCGGGCGTGCATAACTCAAAATATGCAAATTGTGTCCCCGGTTTGCGAGTCCTTTGGCAAGTTCTGTGGCAACAACTCCGCTGCCTCCGTAAGTAGGGTAACAGACAATACCTATGTTCATATTCTGATGTTTAAACGGTTTTAAATAAAGTGATTATATCTTTGCTGAGAATGTACCAATATACTTCCTCTGCTCTAAATTGATCTTTAAAAACAAACCGTTCTACATATTCGTTTTATTCATACTCAATATTTCGAGTTAGTGTAGAAGACATTAGGTGAAATTTGACATTTCCTTTATATTTCCTACCTCAATTTCCCCTTTAAACATTGATTATATACTCATGGCAGGACATTCCAAATGGGCTAACATCAAGCATAAAAAAGCTAAAGAAGACGCCAAAAGAGCAAAAGTATTCACCAAGCATATCCGGGAATTGACGGTTGCGGCTCGTGAAGGCGGGGGCGATCCCGATGCAAATCCCAGATTATCCCTGGCTATTGAAAATGCAAAAGCCGTTAACCTGCCCAAGGATAATATGGAACGCGCCATCAAAAAGGGAACCGGCGAACTGGATGATGGATCCGGAAACTATGAAGAGGTTACCTACGAAGGGTACGGACCGGGTGGAATTGCCTATTTTGTGGAAGCTACAAGTAATAACCTGAACCGGACGGTTGGTGAAATTCGCCACATCTTTACCAAATCCGGTGGAAATCTGGGAACAGATGGCTCTGTAGCTTACCTGTTTGAGCAAAAGGGTTCTATAAAAGTGAATGCCGATGGGCTTGATGAGGATGAGTTTATGCTTACAGCCATTGATGCCGGTGCGGAAGATGTAAATATAGAAGACGATTTCTTTGAAGTCATCACTTCCAGGGAACAGCTTTTTGATGTGCGTGAAAATCTGGAAGAGCACGACATAAATGTAGAAAGTGCCGAATTGATCCGGATTCCAATGACTGAAGTATCTGCCGATCCTGATACAGCCCGAAAGAATTTAAGAATGATGGACAAGTTTGATGACAATGATGATGTGTCTAACATTTTCACCAATTTGAAACTGGATGAGGAAACACTGGCTCTTCTCGATGAAGAATCCTGATTGATCTCTTCTATACTTCATCCCTGTTTGAGCCGTTTATTCAACAGCATTTTACTAATTAGATAAACTCACATGAATAAGTTCATTCTACTTATTGTCGGCTTCTTATTTGTTGCTTCATCACTGAATGACGCCCGTAAAGCGAATGAAGCATTCAAAAATGGAGATTATGAACTTGCTGTACAACTTTACAGACAAGCTATCGATCAAAATCCGGACAATTCTCGCCTCTATTTCAATCTCGGAAATGCTTTGGCCGAGGCCGGATATACCGATGAAGCAATGGAGGTTTATAATCAGTTCCGAAATATGACTGAAGAGAGCAATCAGCAAGCCCTGGCTGACTACAACAGAGGCAAGTTGCTCTCAGAACAGGAAAATTTTGATGAAGCACTTTCTCATTTTCGGGAAGCCTTGCGTAAAAATCCAAATGATGAAGACGCGCGCTTTAACTATGAACTGGCTCAGCGAATGAAACAGCAGCAAGAGCAACAGAAGCAAGATCAGCAACAAGATTCACAATCAGATCAGGACGATTCTGAAGATGAACAGGAGCAAAGTGATGATCAGAATCAGAACGAAGATCAGCAGCAAGATCCTAACCAGCAGCCTCAGAATCAGGATCAGCCACAAAATCAAGAACAGCTTCCTGAACCTTCAAATATGAGTCAGGAAGAAGCGGAAAATATCCTGGACGCGCTGGAACAGATTGAACGAGAACTTCTGGAAAATCGTGAAAAAGAGGCAAATGTCAGTAGACAGCAAAATGATAAAGACTGGTAAACTCTTAATCTTATCCCTGCTGGGGCTTTTTACTGCTCTGTTACTTCCTCTCGATCTCTTTGCTCAGGATTTTACCCTGGAAGCCACCGTTACAGAAAACAGAATTTTTGTCGGTGAGCAGTTCAATCTAAATATTGAAGTTTCAGGGTCGTCCATGCGGGATGTATCTCTGCCAACCCTGCCCCAGCTATCGGGTGTGCGTGTACTATCTTCTACACCCTCGCGAAGCACGAGTATATCTATAATAAATGGCAGAACCACCACCAGCACAACCTATAGTTTTTCATTAATTGCAAGGGATACGGGGGTTCATACAATTCCGCCGGTTTCCATTCAGATTGACGGCGAAACACGAACTACCAATTCTATACAGATTGAGATTATTGAAAAAGGAAATCTCTCAACAGACGGAAGCCAGCAACTCCCGGATATTTTCCTTGAAATTGAATTGGATGATGAAAATCCCGTAACCGGCCAGCAGATTGTTGCAAGTGTTGTGCTATATTTTAAACAAGGTATTGAGATTACATCCTTTCAACCCACGGCAGGATGGAGAACCGACGGATTCTGGAAGGAAGAGCTTGAGAATATCCGCCAGCCGGAACCTGAATCTGTTATTCTGAATGGAGTGCGCTATCGAACAGCCACCTTGCTTCGTTATGCACTTTTCCCAAGCCGCAGCGGTACGCTTACCCTGGCAGAATATCCAATGAGCGTAGGAGTTCGAACCCGACCCACAAGAAACGACCCATTTGGCAGTTTTTTTGGAGGAGGTGTTAACCAGCGCAGGGTTAGCCTTGAATCTGAACCCATTGAAATGGAAGTAAAGCCGCTGCCGGAAGCAGATGAGAATGCCGTAACCATCAATGCTGTTGGAAATCTGAATATTGAACGAAGCTTAAATCGAAGTGAAGTTGTTACAGGTGAAACCGTAGAACTGACCACAACTATACAAGGAACCGGAAATGTGCCTCTTGTTCGCCGTCCGATTTATGACCTCCCGGACGGTTTGGATCTCTATACCCCGGAGGAGAGCAGCAATATTGAGCGCAGGGGCTTGAGTATACGGGGAGATAAAAGTTTTACTGAACTTCTTGTTCCTCGCACACCCGGTCGTTATTCAATTCCCGAACAGCAGATTGCAGTTTTTGATGCCCGGAATAATCGCTATAAATATGTAGCTTTGCCGGCAGTGTCTTTTTCTGCAAATCCCTCTTCAAGCAGAAACTTAACTGCAACATCCGGTTCAAATCAAGGCATGCCCGGCCCAATTACGGGACTTGCTGTATGGAACAATCAAGAAAGTACGCCCCTGTATAAAACATCTCTTTTCTGGATTTTATTGGGAGTCCCAATCTTAGCGCTTGTAGCCGGTTATTTGAAAAAGAGTCAGCTCGATCGCCTGAAATTCGATCAAAACTATTCCCGCAACTACAACGCCCTCGAAAAAGCTCAAACCAGAATTGATCAGGCAAAGCAAGCTCATGAAAGTCAGAAACCGAAAGAGCTTTACAACCAGCTCCATAAAGCCTTAACCGGCTTTATCAGCGACAAATCCGGACTTCCGGAAGCAGGTATTCCAGATTCTGATCTGATAGAAAAAGTAATCAAAGAAAACGCCGCTTCTGAAACTGTGAAGCACCTGAAACAACTGCTGGACAAATGCGCAACCATTAGCTACGCTCCGGCAGGCTCGATGGCTGATCAGCAGGCTGATATCGACAAAACGGAACGATTAATCAAAGAGTTAAAAAAGTTGTTTTGAAAACACTCTCTACTGTACTCCTGTTTTTTGCGGCAACCCTCTATACTCCTTCGCTTGTGTTTGCTCAACAATCAAACTTTGAACAAGCTACTGAACAGCTCGAACAGCAAAACTATCGGGAGGCGATTTCTCAATATCAACAAATAGCTGACAGGGGGCATCATTCCGGTGCATTGTGGTTCAACCTCGGTATCGGTTATACACAACTTGACTCGCTTGGTCTTGCTAAATACTACTTTCTAAAATCGTCTGATTATCCTCAAACAAAAGCGGATGCTCAAAGCGCTATTGAGTACGTAAACGACCGTTTCAACCGCAGATCGGCAACACTTCCAACCTTACCCTGGGAACGCTTCTCAAATTATCTCAGCAATCAGATTGGAACATCCTCACTCTATTCAATGGCTCTTATATTTCTCTATCTGGGTTTAGCCGGAATCTTGATTTTCTGGTTCTACGGTAAATTTCGCACTTACTCTTATTACACAGGCATTGGCGCTGTTGTAATGTCGTTCCTGCTTTTTGTTACTGCGTTTTACGTTCAGTATTTCGATAACAGATACGGAACAGGTGTTGTGATTGAGAGACAGTCAATTGTCTACCAATCACCTGATACATCTTCGAGTGAAATTAGCACCGCGTACGAAGGATATACCGTAAGAGTTGATTATCAAGAAAGTGAAAATCATCAGGGTTGGATATATATCAGACTGGAAAACGGGATGAAAGGCTGGATCGAAAATCAAGCCGTAAAAGCATTGGAATAGCATCAATCCACAGTTTGAATTATCCCAATCCCAAATGACATTCAGCCGTTAAAAACGTATCTTTTCGAGAATCTAACTGACAAAAATTTATTATGAGTTCTGTAGAAAAATATATTCAGGAAAACGCTAAAAGTTTTGAAGAACAACTATTTCATTTTCTCCGTATTCCAAGTGTGAGTACGGACTCCAAACACAAAGGGGACGTCAAAAAAGCGGCACAGTTTTTAATTGATCAGCTAAACGAAATCGGACTGGACAAAGTAACAATGCATGAAACAGACGGACACCCGATCATCACTGCCGAAAAATGTCCGCATGAGGATCAACCCACGGTTCTGATTTATGGCCACTACGATGTGCAGCCTTCCGACCCCGATGAATTATGGAAAACTCCTCCTTTTGAGCCAACCGTAAAAGAGGGGCGCGTTTATGCCCGTGGATCGAGTGATGACAAAGGGCAATCTTTTACCCATGTGAAAGCGATTGAAGCCTACATGAAAACAGGAACTGATCTTCCCGTAAATGTGAAGTTTATTCTTGAGGGTGAAGAGGAAATCGGATCCCCAAACTTGATTCCATTTATTCAATCAAATAAAGAGTTGCTGGAATGCGATATGGTTCTGATTTCCGATACCGCTATGTTCGGTGAAGATCAGCCGTCCATCACCTACGGTCTGCGAGGCCTGGCGTACATGGAAGTTCACGTTACTGGACCAAATCGTGATCTTCACTCCGGAGTGTTTGGAGGAGCGGTTGAAAATCCGGCCAACGCTCTGGCTGAAATCATCGCAAAGCTGAAGGATGAGGACGGAGTTATTCAGATACCCGGCTTTTACGATGATGTAGAGCCGATGACAGATGAGATGCGTGAAGCTTACAACAAGCTGCCGTTTGATGAAGAGGGCTACAAAAAAGATTTAAACCTGAAAGCCGTTCACGGTGAAAAAGGATACAGCACCCTGGAGCGAGCCTCTGCCCGGCCATCGCTGGATGTAAATGGATTATGGAGCGGCTACCAGGGGGAGGGTGCTAAAACTGTACTGCCTGCAAAAGCAGGAGCAAAAATAAGCATGCGCCTGGTTCCGGATCAGAATCCTAAGGAAATTGCCAAACTGTTTACAGATTACGTAAAATCCCTGGCACCGAATACCTTAACCGTTGAAGTGGAAGAGCATCACGGTGGCCACCCTGTTGTGATAGATCTGGACTTCTATGGCTTGAAAGCTGCTGCCAAAGCATTTGAAGAGGTCTACAATAAAGACGTACTTTTCGCTCGCGAAGGCGGCTCCATCCCGATTGTTGCCGATTTTAAAAAGGTATTGGGTGTGAACTCAATCTTGATGGGTTTTGGACAAACCAAAGATGCCCTGCATTCACCTAACGAGAGTTTTTCGCTGAAGGATTTCCATCGTGGAATCCAGACCTCAGCAAAGTTCTTCGAACTGCTTCCTGAGTATTCAGAGTAAGGTGGGCTTA
>Ga0102943_1001456_pt1 | contig 14790 bp, 14 predicted proteins | sample SalPonC_black_MG_FD_78174 | JGI IMG/M metagenome (GOLD analysis project Ga0102943, IMG submission 78174) | Salt pond soil microbial communities from South San Francisco under conditions of wetland restoration - Salt Pond MetaG... | ecosystem: Environmental > Aquatic > Marine > Intertidal zone >...
AGATTCCAATTGCTGAACTCTTTTCATAAGCAATGTGCGCTTGGCTTCAAGGTCTTTTTTTCTTTGCTCAGGTCTGGAACTGTTAATTTCGTTTCGTAGCAGATAACGCCCTGGTCTAGGCTTTTTTGGGGTTTTCCGGTATGAACTCCTCTGTCTTTCGAGGAAGGGCTGGGCGGTTGTTGTCTCAACTTTCTTAAACCGGGTCAGTTTTTCTCTCTGGACCGCAGGAACATCACCTGAGGGTGTCCGTAAAGTGCAACACCCCGATTAAATCCCTGTACTGGTAAAGTATTCAGCCGCCGGTGTCTAACAATTAATGAAGACACCCATTGGGAACTGAAAATTAGGCCCATCTTCTTTTTATTCTTCCGTTGACAGATAGGCTTTTCTGGTCGAAGACGAGATCAGTTTAAGGGCTTTTTCAACGCCCTTGCCTGAATAGAGGATCAGTTTTTCGGCAACCCAGTATCCGTTTTGATCCTGTTTCAGCATCTGGGGGGTTGCAAGCCGTCCCACCCGAATATTGTATTTGCCTGCCCGGACAAGTATGGGATTGCCTTGGTCGTCACGGTCGCCCTTGTCCAGCCAAACCGATTTGATCCGGGAAATGGTGCTATCCCCGATTTGTATCATTTTTCCGCCGGAGGTCCATTCATAAACAATATCTGTGAATTGTTTGTAATCCGGTTCGTCAGCCAGGGTTGAATGAGGCACCTGCACTGCAAGGGCTATAAACAGGGCAAAGATATATATGTACGGTTTCATGTGGTGTCCCTCCTTTGGGTAAAGCCTTTATCAGGCGGCACGCTTATTTGAGTTTCTGCTGCCAGGATCTGAGGCGGGTCCTCTGGGCCGGCAGGTTTACCTTGATGGCTTTTGGCGGCTCATTGGTGGTGCCGACATAAAGAATATCATTGTAGATGACCAGCTCTCCCGACGGTTTGCCTGTGCCGATGTAGACACCGCCGATTTTTTGTTCGTTGCCTGATGTGTCCACGACCTTGGTGTCGCCGCTGTCAAACTCATCGTTATTGTTAATATCAAAGACCTCGTTGGTCACAAAATCTCCTGTTTCATAATCCACGGCAAACAGCCAGGTATCGCCGTTGCCTTGGCAGACATCGCCGTCAGGAACAAAGGTAGTGAAAAAGACAATGCCGCCGACGACCAGAGGCTGGGAAATGACACGCTCGCTACCGGTGCCTGACGGAACGGCCAGTTTGAGAATCCAGGAGGCATTGGTGGGGTTGCATGCCCCGTTTATGGGTGAGGTGCAGGACAGGGTTCTGTACTGATTCAGGTCATCGGCGTCCACAGATCCGTCTCCGGTGAGATCGACCTTATTGCCGTCCTCGTCAACCGCATAGGCGCTTATGATATCTGTGGTAAACTCCACCAGGTCAGATTTTGTATAGGCGGTGGCTGTGGCGGCATTCTCATCAAACAATCCCATGAAATACTGCTGATAGGTGGTAAATTTATCGATCTGGTCCGTATACTTTCCCGTACCGAAATACAGCCATATGTCTCCGTCTCCTGCATAGGCAAATCCGGCCTTTGCAGTGACAGGGGCTTGGTGATCCGTCAATTCTGAATCAAAGAGGACCTCTGATACGGGCGTTTGACTGTACCCGATATCTTTGACCCTGTAAAAATCACCGTAGAGATTGCCAAGGTAGATCCGGTCATATATGTCATCATCGTCCTGGGTGTCAATGGCAATCGGAGGAGAGGGCTGGTCATTTTTAAGGGTGGCTGAGGCCAGTGTCATCCGGTAAATGGGGTTGTTGCTTGAATCCGCCCAGACCTTGCCCTTGTCATAGCTTGCCAGGGCAAAAAGATAGGCTTCCTTATCGGCCTGGAGCAGCTCTGTGGCGGCCTGACCTGACCCAAAATAGGTGGCCCATCCGGTGGCGTCTAAAAAGGCCTCCTTCACCCTGACGGTGGTGGGCCAGGATGTGGCAAACCCCAGTTCTGAATCCGTGAATTCCCAAAGAAATTTGGATTTTACTTCAACCGCACCAACGTTTGAGGCGTCAAAACCCTCCCCATAGGTTACATCCAGGGCAAAAAATGCAGATCCGCCCTCGCCGAGCCCGGTTGTCAGGATGGTCCGCCACTTGGTGGAACTGTTCACGTAGACATCAGCCGGTTCCGGAGAGCCGTCCACCAGAAATTTATGGCAATACGAGGCCGAGCACATGTCATCCTGGGGACTTGATGTGGCTTTGGCCATCTCTGCTTGAACGCTTTCAGGGTAGAACCGCCATTTTTCACTGCCGTCTGAGATTCTAAAGGCATGAAGGGCCCCATCATTTGCTCCCACATAGGCGATCTCGTCCCGGTTGTTTACATTTTCGTCGTATTTATAATTAAAATAGTCGTCAAAATGATAGTAATACGGCGGAGAACCGACAATGGCCGGGGTGGAGTTGATGATATCTCCCATGGGCTTGCACAGAAAATTATCCCCGGAAATAGAGGCATCGGTGTAAGTGGAGACGTAGCCTGTGGGTCCGGCACTGCTGTCGTATATAAATCCGTTGATGGTGGCCGGCATATTGTCCTGGGTTTCCCAGGTCGGGGTGGCGTTCAGAGCGCCGGTAAAGGTATCGAACTGGGTTGCCGTGATATTACCGCTCCAGTCAGAGGCGTCAAACTCGGCGTTGAGAAGGATGGCCCCGTTGTCCACTGAGGTGGTGGGGGCAGGGGAGGCCCCGTGAAAGACCTGGGCCTTAACATTGGTGACAATGGAGTTCATGGCAGCGATGAACTCGTCCCGGTTCTGGGCCATGAAAGGCTCTGCATCACCGTTTGAATCTTCATTGTGAAGGTGGTAAAGGTAATCCTCATCGCTGAGCTCTCCGGCGGTTTGCATCTTCTCCACAATCCGGTCCAGCTGATCGGCATTGGAAAGACCAAAGCCCACAGCAACCACTGTGATCCCTTCGTCAATAAGGTCGTCGACCACATTATCGATTTTGGTATTGTTGGTTCCGGTGTTGCCAAGGCCGTCGGTGATTATCACCACAATCCTGGGTTGGCAGGAGACACTGTCATAGGGCTCATTGTAGTGATTGTCGTCCCGGTTCCCTTTAAAATACTCCAGCCCGCCCCGCATGGCCGGGGCCAGGGGGGTCCATCCGCTGGAGTATCCGTCATCAGCCTTGTCCTGAAGGGCGGCTTGATGGGTCTCATCGTGGGTATGCACACCAATGTGGTAATTGGTGTAGTAGTCCGGGGAATCATCACTGTCCGAGGCATTGCCCCGGCCACCTGCCCAGGTGCCAAATCCCCAGGCGATGCTGCGATCCTGAAAGACCTCCTTGAGCACATCCTCCGCAATATCGATCCGTCTCATATATTGGCCGTAGCCAATGTACATCCAGCTGTCCATACTGCCCGAGGTGTCCAAAAGAACCATGATGGCCGGATTGATAAGGTTTTCCGCATACAGGGGGATCTCCCCGCAGGCAGCGGTAGACGGAATATCCTTGACTAACAGAGTGACGTCAACGGTCTGCCCGGAGTTCTGGATATTGCCGCCGCCGGCAATAGTAATCTCTGCTGTGTGGGTCCCGGCTGAAAGCGAGGCTGTATTAAAACTGACGGTCGCCGTATGGGTTTCCCCGATCCCAAGGGCCGGCATGGTGCTGTTGTTCACCACGACCCAGGTTTCATCGCTGGTAATTGTGGCTGTTGTGTTACCGTCATCATTGCCGGTATTGGTGATGGTAAAGGTCATGTCCTCGGCATTGTATCCTCTAAAGGATGTGGGTCCAAGGGCACCTGGCTGAACATCCCAGTATGAGCCGCTGCAACCGTTTTTAGGGCTTATGGTGGTTACTGAACCGGGGACTGTTGTATCCGTTGGGGTAAAGTTGCTGTCCTCGTGGACAAGGAAAAATCCGTCAATCACGGCGTCTCTTTCCCGCATGGCGATTTTGATGGTGTGGGTGCCGGCACTGGAGATTTCTATGGTGTTCCCAGACCCCACCTGCATGTTATCATTCCAGTAAAAGGTGGCGCCATCATGGCTTTCCCTAAGGTTCCAGGCCTTCCAGTTGTCGTTGTCCACGGTAAAAAACATGGAATCCCTGCTACTTGACCAGCCCTCGGCCCTTGCCCTGGCCCATATATAGTAAGTTCCTGTAGTGCTGAACTTGACCTCATACTTTTTAACTGCATGGTGAGGGGTATTGCTGGCGTATCCGTTATTTCCTGAGACCAGAACCTTGCCCCCGTTGGCCTCGGAGTCCACCTTTTCTTCAAATTCGTCATCAAAATCGGGATCGCCGTCAAGGTTATCAGACCCGGTATAGTCCTCAGCCTCTATATATGTACCGTTAGAATCAACGTTGCACAGGGCCGATACACTTCCCGGGACCGAAACAATAAGGGCCAGAATTAAGGTGACGGCCGCCACGGATTTATATAACAGCTGATATTTCATAGGTCTTCCCCCTTGTGTCCTGCCGGCGGTCAATAACCGACCCGGTATACTTTTCTAACTGTCGTCATCACCTGGGCTTCGCCGTTGGCATTGGAAATGACTTCGTATTGGAAATCCCTGTAATTGGCCCCGAATTTCAGGGCCTGGAAGTCATTTTCATATCTAACCCTGTACCAATAGGGTATTTCAGAAAGGTTTCCGTCTTCAGTGCCCGAAGGAAAAGCATTGTTTAATGTGGCGTTATTCCCGTTTCCGTAGTTGCGGACAATGAGATAATACTCATCGCTCCAGTCATAAGCGGTATCCCCTGATTTCAATGTGGTATTCTTGAAATCCGGCGGGGATGCCAGGGCATTGAGATAGGGGCCGGACTGTTTCCATCCGCTGTCAGAGGTATAAAACCGCTGGTTGGCCTGCCTTTCATTGCCCGCAATTTTCAGTTCAAAACTGGTGGTATTAATGCCCATGAGGCCGATGAATGTCAAAAGGGCCAGAATCAAAAGGGTTGTGATCAGGGCAAAGCCTGCTTCATTGGTAACGTTGGCGTTGGAGGGATGTCTCATTAATACATCTCTGTTTTTAAAAATTCTGTGGTCAGGGTTTTATTGTCGGAACCGTCGCTGTAGCTGACACTGAGCTGGACAAGCTTGACGTCAAGCTCATCTGATTCATCTGTATTTCCGTCCCCGTCATTGTCAATCCCGTCGGTGTTGGTCCATTCAGTCACATTCCAGACAATGGCGGCCACGTTGGACTGGAGCTGGAGCCCGGTAATTTCGCTCTGGTCGTGGGGGTTGCCTGCGGGATCCATTGTGGGATCGTCATAGGGCATGCACAAAAGGTGTTCAAATCCGTTAACGCCGGAGGCACTGGCAACGCTCAGATGATTGGCCGTGGCGTTTCCCTGGATGCTGGAAATCTGAAGGGTGTACAGGGCCATAATGCCGATGGTAAGAACCAGCATGGCCATCAGGGATTCAAGAAGGGTAAATCCGTTGTTATTTAAAGCAACCATAATGGCTATAATCCAAGGTTCCGGCACCGGATGCTGGTTGTTAGCAGCCTGCGCCTGTAATTGTCGTTATAAGGGCCCCAGCTTTGGCCGCCTGGGGTGGTGTATACCGTACCATTGGTGAACCCTGTGTCTTTTTTACCGGCCCTGGCCAGTACCGTGACCTGTATGACTCTGATGTCGGCCAAGGTTGCGGTGACCGTGCCGTCTTCTTCCATATAAGTAAACTCCACCGCCTGGATATTTTCGGCAAAATTTTGAAAGCCGCCGGCACCTGCGACCTGTTTGCCAAGGTTGGATGCATCGGGCACCCCGCCTGTTATCTGGTCCGGGATGCCGTCGCCGGTTGAATCCACCGTGGTGGAGAATCCGAGATCATAGGTCTCATGAAGGGTTTCCGTGGTGTCACCGTCGTCGTCAATATCGGTTGTATCTACATTGCCGGCTGCTTCATAGGTCCCGTTTTCATTGGTGTCCGCTGTGAACTGAACTCTCCCGGCCAGGGCTGAAGTGATACCGAAATTGCCACTACCCTGGGGATCGTATCCGGCCATGCGCAGGTCAAGGTTGATCATGGCAAGGGCAGCCCGGTGGATCTGCTGCATTTCGGCAACCTGGTCCTGGGCAAAATAGGTGCCCTGCTGGGCAATATGGGCGGAATAGGCCGCCATGAGAATAAAACTTGAAATCACCAGGGCGACCATCATCTCAATGAGGGAGAATCCGTTTTGGGTCTTTACTGCCATGTGCCACCATCCCATTTAAGCAGGCGGATCAGGCCGCTGGACTGTGTGCCGACAGCATATGCCAGGGTGCTGTCCCCATCTTCGATGTAGACATACCCTGCCTTGCCCGTGCCCCGGGAGTTCATGGTAACGCAATTGCTTGCATAGGTGATGCCGTCTCCGGGAAGGGCACCGCCGGAGACTGAATTGCCTGCAGGTACTATGCCGCTGCCGTATTGTACGGTCAGGTTATCCGATGTCAGATCCCCTGTTCTCACGATGCTGTTGTCCCCGGTGCCCAAGGCATCATTGGCACCTGTCCAGGATCCGTCGGCTCCCTGGCCGTCACACAGGTGATAGCGATTGTTGGCCGTGTCAAAGACCACGGCTGTGTCATCGTTATTTTTTATGGCCAGCAGCCTGGCCTCCTGGAGCGTGCTGTAAAGGTCCCGGGAGGCGGATTTCATTAACATATTGGTCCGCCAGGAATCGAAATTTGGTATTGTAAGCATGGCCATAATACTGAGAACTGCAAGAACAACGCCAAGCTCAACAAGTGTAAATCCCGAATTTCTTGTTTTTTTTCTGGACATCAGTAACCTTTCGGGCTTTTTGATTATTGGCTCTATTATCAATGGTCGGCCCGTCAAAGTCAATTCTTTTGCTGATCATGCCATTGAGCAGGGATCCGCTTTAAAAATAACAGGGGGATCCCAAAAAAGTAGCTTATTCATCATCGTCAACTCAGGTTGAAATAAGCAAAAAAAATGCCATCATTTAATACGACGGGATGAATGAGAGAATGCTAAGGTGAGAATGGTCTTTTAAGATGCCGAAATCAAGAGCGACTCCACCATTGACGCATATGGGGGCAGAGTGGAAAGGGTCCACTTCTGTTTTGAACCATGGAACAACTCCATGGGCGATAGCGAGATATCATTAAGCTGGTTTTATTTCCGCAGTTGTCCTGGTCATGATAAAACAAATTGTCATCACATCGACTTTGGTATAGATTAAGCATATATCGTTGCAGAGATGTCAATGTAAAATACAGGAGGAGAAATGGTCAGGAGTGTCTTTGTGTTGCTGGCATTGGTTTGCCTGGCCATGCCGGCATGGCCTGAGTATTACCGGTACACAGATGAAAATGGGGTTACCGTATTTACCGATGATCCGGGGGCGATTCCTGGGGCACAACGGCCCAAAGCCCAAAGGGTTGAAGGAGAGGTAAGTGCTGATACCCAACGTGTCTTCATACAAGAGAAAGAAAAGAGTAAAGACAACGAGCCGTCTCTAATAGATGATGGCCGTCTCGATAGCATCGCAGCCCTACAAGAGGAAAAGCGATCCCTGGACCAAATCTATCTGGAATTGACCCAGCGGCGGAATGCCCTTAAAAAAGCCGAGGCAGAGGGGTTGAAACCGGGCCAGGAATCCATTCTTCACAAGAAAAAGGCAGATGCTCTGAATGCCGACATTGCCGCCTTTGATAAAAGAAGAAAGGCATATGAAGCCAGGGTTAGCCTTTTCAATGCAAACCAATAACAGTTTTCTCAGCCCCTGCCACCGGGGAAGCTTTGCGGGCAGGGAAGCAAACAGGCCCAGATTGACTTTTGGGCGGATTCGTTTTAGTAAAAGGACAGAATGGAAAGGTCCAAAAATCCTGGAGGAAAAATGATTATAAAAAAAGTGTTTACCCCTGTTATGGTTTTATCTGCTGCGCTAACCGCCCTTGTCTTTGTGTCCGGGTGCTCGTTTTCAGGTTTTAACAGCCAGTCCAAGCCGGCCCCGGTTGAAAAAAAAGACCCTGAAAAGACCAAAAAAGCCACAGCCATGTACCTGGATTTTGAGGATGTCATTGTTCCCATGGAACTGGATGTGGTCAAGGACAAGACCGTTATTTTATCCACGCCGGGCTTTAAGTCGGGAATCCTGACCCTCAAGGGCCGGGTGGACTCCAACTCCCTGTTCAACTTTTTTTCCAACAATATGGAAAAGGACAATTGGGAGGTGTTAAGCAAGATCAAATCCCCCGGGACCACCATCATGGTGTTTAAAAAGACATCCAGGTGCGCGGTTATCACCATTCGGGACGAGTCCCTTTATACCTATGTGGCGATCGGTGTCGCCCCCACCCTCACCGGCCAGGCCCTGGAAAAATCAGGCAACCTCACCTATTGATGACGCTTTTTGGCAGACATATCCTGCTGGGGGTCACCGGTGGCATTGCCGCGTACAAATCCGTGGAGCTGCTTCGGCTGATGAAAAAGGCCGGAGCAGAAGTCTCGGTGTCCATGACCGATGCAGCCATGCATTTTGTGGGAAAAACAACCTTTGAGGTGTTGTCAGAGGCGCCGGTGCTTTCGAATCTGTGGAGCGATACCCAGTCCTCGGTTACCCACATTGATGTGGCCGCTGCCAGTGACGCCTGTGTGGTGGCTCCGGCCACGGCCAATTGCATCGGCAAACTGGCCCACGGCCTGGCAGACGATGCCCTGACCACCACCATGCTGGCCCTGACCTGCCCGGTAATGGTCTGTCCTTCCATGAACACGGACATGTACCAGAACAGGAGGGTCCAGCAGAACCTGGATATCCTGGAAAAAAACGGGATTCATATTCTGGACCCGGATGAGGGCGCTTTGGCCTGCAATACCGTTGGGGCAGGGCGGCTGCCAGATCCCTGGTTTATCCTGGACCGGCTTGGGGCAATGCTGACCCCGAAAGACTTAAAACACAGACGAATTCTGATTTCCGCCGGTCCCACCCGGGAGGCCATTGACCCGGTGCGCTACATCAGCAATCACTCTTCGGGAAAGATGGGGTATGCCCTGGCAAGGGCTGCTGAGCAGCGGGGCGCCCATGTCACCATGGTCTCGGGTCCGGTAAGTATTGCGCCGCCTCCAGGGGTGGATATTCTTTCCGTAGAAAGTTGTCAGCAGATGGCCGAGGCCATGCTTTCTCACATGGACCGGGCGGATATTATCATCAAGGTGGCAGCGGTGGCGGATTTCAGGCCAAAGACTGCCTGGGACCGGAAGATAAAAAAGCAGGACCATACCAGTGACATGGTGATGGAATTGACAAAAAATTCAGATATTCTCAAGGCCATGGGGCAGCGCAAAAAACCCAATCAGTTTCTGCTAGGCTTTGCCGCAGAAACCAACGATCTTGAGGCCCATGCCCTGGCCAAGATGAAAAAGAAAAATCTGGATATGATTGCCGCCAACCTGGTGGGCGGGGCAGATACGGGATTTGGGACCGATACCAATGCCCTGACCCTGTTATCCCGGACCGGCGACAAAGAGGCGATTCCCCTGATGGCAAAGCAGCAGGCGGCCCACAAGATCCTGGATGCGGTGATTCGGCATGCCCAATGATCTTATGGGCCCGGAGGCTGTTCCGACGCCGGAGCAGATGGCCGCAGCCCTCATGGACCTGACTGCAGACCTGCGCCAGGTCCTTGGCTATCAGAAGGGTTTGGGCATTACCCATGTTGCGGTGGGGGAAAAGACACAAAAAATTCTGAAAGCCTGGGGCACGTCAGCCTGGCAGCAGCACCGGTTTATATTTCAAGGGCCGCCAAACGCCAAGATCATGATCGTGGACAGCAAGGGCGGTTTTTTCCAGGGTTCCTCTGGTCATTTGCTGGTCAAAATCCTCAAGGCCATGAAATTAACACCGGAAACGGTGTTTATCTGTAATGCCGCTGATCCCCATCCTATCCAGGAGCGGATTAAGGCCAGCCCTCCCAAGGCCATCATTGCCCTGGGCGCCAGGGCAGGAAAAATGCTTGAACCGGATGATGGGGCTGAGGGGGTGCCGGGGCAGTTTCATGTTTTTTGCGGGGTCAAGGTCATGCCCACCCGGCACCCTGAGGCGCTGCTGGCCGATCCGTCCTTGAAGCGGGGGGTCTGGGAAAGCATGCAGCAGGTCATGGCTATGGCAGGCCTGGGCAATGATTGTTGATGCCTTTATCCATACCCTGGAGGCGGAAAAGGGATACTCTCCCCATACCCTGAGGGCCTACCGGATTGATGTGTTCGCCTTTCTTGGGTATATCCTTTCCCCAAAAGCCGATACAGATACAAATGATACAGATTGCCTTCAGTCCCTTTTTCTGGAAACGGCCGGACAGATCACCCGGCTGGATATCCGCCACTACCTGGCCCAGCTGGTCAGGGCCGGCCGGTCAAAACGGACCCTGTCCCGCAGGATCTCAGGGCTGAAAGCCTTTTTTGACTATCTGGTCAGGACCGGACATATCCAGGCGAGCCCGGCCGAGAACATTCCCTTTCCCAAGCTTGAAAAGACCATTCCCAAAGTATTAAACATCGACCAGATCTTTGCCCTGCTAGACAATATTCAGGTGACCACCTGGCTGGATCAGCGAAATCTTGCCATGTTTGAAACCTTTTACTCTACAGGCATGCGGGTTTCGGAAATCCATGGCCTGAACATGAGGGATGTTGACTTTAGAGGCCGGATGATTAGAGTCTTTGGCAAAGGACGCAAGGAGCGCCTGGTTCCGGTGGGAAAACGGGCCCTGGAGGCCATCCGCGCATACCGGGACCGGCTGAACCAGCAGGTGGCACCTGTATTTGTGAATAAATACTTTGACCGCCTGGGAACCCGCTCCATCAGCAGGATACTGGACAAAGTCGTTGTCCGGGCCGGGCTTGGGCTGGATATCTCTCCGCACACCCTGCGCCATACTTTTGCAACCCATATGCTGGATTCAGGAGCAGATTTAAGGGGAATCCAGGAAATTTTAGGGCATGCCAGCCTGTCCACCACCCAGATCTATACCCATGTGAGTATGGACCGGATTGTGGCAGTGTATGACAAGGCCCATCCAAGGAGTTAATACATGCAGGAAAAAACCTTCCACGGCACCACCATTCTGGCGGTCCGCGGAGACAGCACCGTGGTGGTGGCTGGTGACGGCCAGGTCACCCTGGGACATGTTGTGACCAAACACCGGGCCAAAAAGGTGCGCAGGATATACAACGAAAAGATTATTACCGGATTTGCCGGGGCCACGGCCGATGCCCTGACCCTGTCGGAAAAACTGGAACAGAAGCTGGAGCAGTACAACGGCAACCTGACCCGGGCCTGTGTGGAACTGGCCAGGGAATGGCGGACAGACAAATACCTGCGGCGGCTGGAAGCCATGATGATCGCCGCGGACAGGGATAATACCTATCTTTTGTCTGGAAACGGGGATGTCATTGAACCGGACGACGGGGTCATCAGCATTGGGTCGGGCAGTGTGGCTGCTCAGTCTGCTGCCGTGGCCCTGGGTGAAAATACTGACCTGTCTGCCAAGGCAGTCGTTGAAAAAGCCATGAAGATTGCAGGCGATCTGTGCATCTATACCAACCATCATATTACCATTGAAGAGATTACCGGATGAGCGATTTAAAACCCCAGGCCATTGTGACCGAACTGGACAAGTATATCATCGGCCAGACCGATGCCAAAAAAAGTGTGGCCATTGCCCTGAGAAACAGATGGCGGCGGCGCCAGCTAGAACCGGATCTCCAGGAGGAGATTGCCCCGAAAAATATTATCCTCATCGGCCCCACCGGTGTGGGCAAGACAGAGATTGCCCGCCGCCTGGCCAATCTGACCGACTCTCCCTTTTACAAGGTAGAGGCCTCTAAATTCACCGAAGTGGGGTATGTGGGCCGGGATGTGGAGTCCATGATCCGGGACCTTTTGGAGTTGACCGTTAATACGCTCAAGGGCAGGCAGCAGGAAGGGGTCCAGGGAAAAGCGGCCAGAATTGCCGAAGAACGGGTGCTGGATGCCTTGCTGCCCACGGCATCTGCTTCCGGCCAGGGATTCAGCCTGGTCCCGGAAGATGCCAAGCAAGAAGATCCGCCCAAGACCAGCCCGGCCACCCGGGAGAAACTTCGCAAGATGCTGAAAGACGGCAAACTCAACGATCGGGAAATCGACCTGGACGTGCCGGACAAAAGCTCGCCCATGCTGGAGATTTTCTCCAACACCGGCATGGAGGAGATGGGCATCAACTTCAAGGACATGCTGGGCGGACTCATGCCCAAAAACACCAAACGGCGCAAGTTAAAGGTCAAAGAGGCCCTTAAACTGCTGACCCAGGAAGAGGCAGCCCATCTGGTGGACATGGAGCGGGTGAAAGCAGATGCCATTACCATGGTCGAGCAGTCCGGTATCATTTTCATTGACGAGATTGACAAGATTGCCGGAAAAGAGAAAAGCCAGGGTCCGGAGGTGTCCAAAGAAGGGGTGCAGCGGGACCTGCTGCCCATTGTGGAGGGGTCTTCGGTGCCCACCAAGTACGGCACGGTAAAAACCGATCACATCTTGTTCATCGCTTCAGGGGCCTTTCATGTGGCCAAACCCTCGGACCTGATCCCGGAACTGCAGGGCCGGTTTCCCATCCGTGTTGAACTCCAGAGCCTGGGGGCACATGAGTTTACCCGGATTCTCACAGAGCCCCAAAACGCTTTGGTGCTTCAGTACATTGCCCTGCTGAGAACAGAAGGGGTGGACTTGAGCTTTACCCAGGGGGCGGTGGAAAAGATCGCGGACATTGCCGTTACAGTGAATGCCAGCACCGAGAACATCGGGGCAAGGCGCCTGCACACCCTCATGGAGAGACTGCTGGAAGAGCTGTTGTTTGATGCCCCGGATGTTGAGGAGAAAACCATTGTCATTGACGAGGCCTTTGTTGAACAAACACTTTTAGACATTGTCCAGAACGAAGACTTAAGCAGGTATATCCTATGACAAATAACACGGTTGCCGATATTCTTATTGAGGCCCTGCCCTATATCCGCAGGTTTTCAACCAAGACCGTGGTGATTAAGTACGGTGGCCATGCCATGGTGGATGAGGCGTTAAAAACCAACTTTTCAAAGGACATGACCCTGCTCAAGACCATCGGGATCAACCCGGTGGTGGTCCACGGTGGCGGCCCTCAGATCAACACGGCCCTGGATGCCATGGGCATTACCTCGACCTTTATCCGGGGCATGCGCTACACTGATGACGCCACCATGGATGTGGTGGAGATGGTTCTGGGCGGAAAGGTCAATAAAGAGATCGTGTCCCGGATCAATCAGCAGGGGGGCAGGGCGGTGGGCCTTACCGGCAAGGACGGCGGCCTGTTGCTGGCCGAAAAAATGACCATTGTTCACCAGGAGGCGGACAAACCCCCGGAGATCATTGATCCGGGCATGGTGGGCTCGGTCTGTCAGGTCAATCCCGAGATCATCCATACTTTGACCGGCCAGGGGTTTATTCCCATTATCGCCCCGGTGGGGGTGGGCACACAAGGTGAGACCTATAATATCAACGCCGATGTGGTGGCCGCCAAGATTGCCGCCGCCCTGAATGCCGAGCGCCTGATCCTGGTCACAGATGTGGACGGTGTCCTGGATCCGGATAAGACCCTGATTTCATCGGTAAACGATCAGGAAATCAACCAGATGATCCAGGACGGCCGCATTGCCGGCGGCATGATTCCCAAGGTGGAATGCGCCCTGTCCGCTATCCAGGAGGGGGTGGCAAAATCCCATATCATCAATGGAAAGACCCCCCATGCCGTGCTTCTGGAATTGTTCACCGATTCGGGCATTGGCACCCAGGTGTTTAACTCCTAAACATATTTAAGGACCCGTTGTGAGCATTCAGCATACCCAAGACTATGTATTTCAGACCTATCTGCGCCAGGGCCGTCCCTTTGTCAAAGGAGAGGGCATGACCCTGACAGATGACCAGGCAAACACCTATACCGATTTTCTGGCCGGCATTGCCGTGTGCAACCTGGGCCACTGCCATCCGCAGGTGACCGAGGCCATTGCTGCCCAGGCCGCCACCCTGGTCCATGTCTCCAACCTCTTTTACACCAATCCCCAGGCCGATCTTGCCAAGATTCTTGTGGAAAAGAGCTTTGCCCATCGAATCTTTTTTGCCAACTCCGGGGCCGAAGCCAACGAGGCAGCCATCAAACTGGCCAGAAGGTATTTTCAGTGCCAGGGCAATACCGCCCGGTATAAGATCATTACCATGACCCAGAGCTTTCACGGCCGGACCATGGCCACCTTGAGCGCCACCGGTCAGGACAAGATCAAGGACGGGTTTTATCCTTTGCTGGACGGATTTTGCCATGTGCCTTTTAACGATATCGACGCCCTGGCCGCGGCCGTGGATGACACGGTCTGTGCCGTGATGATGGAACCGATCCAGGGAGAGGGCGGCATCATCCCGGCAGATCCTGGCTATCTGGAAAAGGTCAGGGCGCTGTGCACCCGCACAGGCACCCTGCTGATCTTTGACGAAATCCAGGCCGGCATGGGGCGGTGCGGCACCTTGTTCGCCCATCAGGGATACGGGATTGAACCCGATATCATGACCCTGGCCAAGGGCCTTGCCAACGGCGTGCCCATCGGGGCCATGCTGGCCACACAAGAGGCGGCCAAAGGATTTGACCTGGGCAGTCATGCCACCACCTTTGGCGGCACTCCCCTGGCCACGGCAGCAGCCAGGACTGTGGTGGACATCATTTCAGATGAGTCCTTTCTGGCCGGGGTCAGAGAAAAGGGCGAGTA
>Ga0102943_1001460_pt1 | contig 14747 bp, 13 predicted proteins | sample SalPonC_black_MG_FD_78174 | JGI IMG/M metagenome (GOLD analysis project Ga0102943, IMG submission 78174) | Salt pond soil microbial communities from South San Francisco under conditions of wetland restoration - Salt Pond MetaG... | ecosystem: Environmental > Aquatic > Marine > Intertidal zone >...
AAGGCCGCTCGATGTGCGGATCGCGAGATGCGCGCTTCCGGCGCCGGTCGCACGCACGCAGCCGCTTGCGGTCGGCGCGCTGCGGGTCGGGACGTCGCCCTCCCTGATCCACATCTCGAAGACGCCGCCATCCAGCGAGATCGCGCCGACGGCGCCCTCGTACTGGCTCGGAAGTTCGAGCCAATCCGGCTCGGGGAAGGAGAGATCTGCGAGCGTCCGCAATTCGCCGTCCTCCAGTTCGTCCGCCCCGGCTGGTGGAGAATAGGCGGACAGCGAGATCCCGCCGGCGCCGCTCGGGCTGAACGGGTCTCCCGTCGGAGGTGGCTGGTTGGTGATGCGCAGTCGGACGGGGCCGGCCGAGCCGAAGGTGGAGGCTATGACGCTGTATCGCCCGGCTTCGATGCCCGAAAGCTGCAGGCGGGAGTTCAGGCCATCGCCGCCGTCGTCGTCTTCCCCGATCGGAGCGCCGTCATCGCGCCGCACCACGCGCACGAGGGGATCGACGGATGTCCCGAACGCGTCCGCAGCCTCCAGTTCGATCCAGTATTGCCGCCAACGATTCCGTTCCGGGATCTCGAAATCGATCGCTGTGCCGTCGGGGCCCGTCGTGAACTCCTGAGAATAGGGGAGCGACTCCCCCCCCAGGACGCCGGCATCGAAGGCGTCTCCTGCGTCGGGGAGTTCCGCGGCGTCGACGTCCATGTAGCGGAGCAACGAGCGTCCGAAGCGCGTCAACTTGGCGGACTCGATGTTCTCATACGGGTACTCGGCGATGCCGCGGGCTCTGAAATACGACAGGTCCGCCCGGTGGCGACCGTCTGAACCCCAGAGCAGAGAGAGTTCCTGCGCTTCCTCGTCGAACAGGCCGATCCACAGATCGCGGGCCCCGCGCGCCACGATTTCCCGCGCTGCGTCGAAGGCTCGCTGATCCTCCTGCAGGACGTGCAGCGTACGTCGCAGCGCGTCCGGATCGAGCCGCACGGCGTCGCCGTCGCGCTCGGACGGTCGGCGTCCGCTTTCGGCGTCACGGATCATTCGTTCGACTTCATGCGCGGCCTGGTGCGCGAACCTGGAGTATGTCCTTCCCTCGCCGGTCGAGACCTTGATGATCTGCTGCGGCAGATACCGATCGGCCTCGAGCGGCCGCTCCGCCTGGACCTGGGCCTCGTCCTGTGGCGAGACGAACGAGGCGAAGCGTATGATGTCCTGCGAGGGTATGATGAGACCGCCGATGACGAGGAACCCGAAGAACGCGAGAAGGGGGCTGGAAGTATGTGCGATCAGCGCCACGAGCACCGAGACCGCCGCGAGGCGGAGCAGGATCTCAGCGGCTCGCAGCGACAAGGCCGGACCGATGCTTGGGTTGCGGAATCCGAAGATCCCGCCGCTCCGGTCGAGAAGAGGAGCCATCAGGAAGAGAGCGCCGGAGACGGTCACGAGGAGGGCCATGCCTATGGCGCACCACTTGAACGCCGAGATGGCGCCGCCGGTCATGATGGCGGCGGTCGCGTTCGCCGGCGCACCGTCGCCGGCCATCGCATCCCGCAGACCGCGGCCGAGATCGAGCCCGTCGCGGTAGCGGCGCTCGCGATCCGTCTCGGTTTCGGCCATCGACTGTCACCTTGACGATTTCTCCAGCGTGCCAGATCAATTCGATGATGCGGGTCGAGCATTCCACGAGATCGGCTTGGTGAAGACCGGGCTTTCGGCGTTCCTGATAGTGAAGAACGAGGCCGAGCGGCTGCCGCGGACGCTGGCCGCGCTCGAGGGGCTGACCGATCAGGTGGTCGTGGTCGACTCGGGCTCCTCCGACGCGACGGTCGAGATCGCGCGGGCGGCGGGGGCGGAGGTGCATCGCCGCGACTGGGAGGGCTACGGTCCGCAGAAGCGCTTCGCGGAGGAGCTCTGCCGGCACGACTGGCGGCTGAACGTGGATGCCGACGAGGTGGTGACCGAGGCGCTGGCCGGCGAGATCCGGTCGTTGCTGGCGGGCGGTCCGCCACCGGCGGCGTATCGGGTGCGCATCCTCAACGTCTATCCCGGCGACGACCGCCCGCGGGCGTTCGCGGCGGATTACGACGTGGTGCGGCTCTGGCATCGCGAGGCGGGGCGGTATCGCGACCATCCGCTGTTCGACCGGGTGGAGACCTCCGGCCCGGTGAGGCGGCTGAGGGCGCCGATCCATCACTTTCCCTTCCCGAGCTGGAGCGCGCTGGTCGCCAAGGAGAACGCCTACACCGACTTCCAGGCGGAGGCGGCGCGGCGACGCCCGCGCTGGCTGCTGCGGCTAAGGCTCGTCACCGAGGGGCCGGTCGTGTTCCTGAAGAGCTGGCTGCTGCGTCGGCACGTGTTCGGCGGCTGGAAGGGCTTCGCCTTCGCGGGCGTGATCGCCTTCGCGCGCTGGCTGAGGATCGTGAAGCTGCTGGCGCGGGAGGAGACGGCGCGGGGGCGGGACGACGGTCGATCGCGGCCGGGTCCCGGGCGTGAATGAAGGCGGCGCGCCTGCGGCGGCGCGGGATTCGTCCGTGAGGACGCGATGAGCGGGATCGGGACGACGGTCGAGCCGAACGAGGCGTTCGACGCGGCGGTGGACCGGGTGACGGCGGCGCTGGCGGCGGAGGGGGTCGGGGTCGTCTCCCGCCTCGATCTCGACGCCACGTTCAACGCGAAGCCGGGCGTCGACTTCCGGCGCTGCGCGATTCTCGGCGGCTGCAATCCGAAGCTGGCGCACGACGCGGTCTCGGCCCGGCCGGAGGTGGGGCTGCCGCCGCCCTGCGACGTGACGGTCGAGGAGACCGAGGCCGGGACGCGGCTCGGGATCGTGGACGCGGACGCGACGCCGGGGGTCGGCGGCCTCGGCGAGGCGTCGGAGATCGCGTCGCTGGCGGAGGACGCGCGCGGGCGGCTCGGACGGGTGGCGGCGGCGCTGGGGGCCCGACGGCGGCGCGCGCCTCAGGGCAGGCGGTGACGCAGCACGCTCCAGGCGGCGACGGCGAGGGCGAAGCCGGGGATCGCGCTCAGGATCCACCCGTCGAGCCAGAGGCAGGCGGCGATCAGCCCGAGAAAGCCGAGGCTGGAGACGAGGCCCTGGTTCAGCCGCTCGATCCCCGTGGCGACGAGGCCGAGGAAGAGCGCGGCCGCGGCCGCGCCGAGGAGCAGGCCTGTGAGGGCGTCGATCAGCATGGCGCGGGGGTGTGGCGCCCTTCGCGCGGGTTGCCAAGGGCCGCCGCGCATGGCGAGGTGACGCCCGGTCCGGCGCGCAAGACGCCGCAGGCAGGGGAGGACGCGCGATGGACGAGCTGAAAGGGGTGATCGCACCCTTCACCACGCCCTTCGACGAGGACGACGCCATCGATTTCGCGGCGGTCGGCGCGCAGGTCGACTGGCTGATCGGGGCGGGGGTCGACGGGCTCGCGGCGGGCGGCTCGACGGGCGAGGGGCACGCGCTGGACCGCGAGGAGCATCTGACGCTGCTCGAGGAGACGGTGGACGCCGTCGACGGGCGCGTGCCGGTGGTGGCGGGGATCGTCTCCAACTCCACGCGCGAGACGGCGGCGCGGGGGGAGCTGGTGGCGGGCCTCGGCGTCGCGGCGCTGCAGATCACGCCGCCGCACTACCTGTTCCGCCCCGACGACGACGCGATGGTGCGCCACTTCGAGGAGGTGCACGCCGCGGCCGGACTGCCGATCCTGATCTACAACGTGGTGCCGTGGTGCTATCTTTCGCCGGACCTTCTGCTGCGCATCATGGAGGAGGTTCCGGGCGTCGTCGGCGTCAAGCAGAGCGCCGGGGACATGAAGCTCTTCGCCGACCTGATGCGCCGGGCGGATCCGCGCAACCTGATCTTCTCGGCGGTCGACGCGCTGCTCTGGCCCTCGTATCTGCTCGGCGCGCGGGGCTCGATCGCGGCGATCCTGAGCGCGGCGCCGCACGCCTCGGTCGAGCTCTGGGACGCGGCGGAGAAGGGCGACATGGAGACCGGACTCGCGCTGCACGAGACGCTGATGCCGGTCTGGGACGCCATCGGGCAGGACAACATGCCGAGCCTCGTGAAATACGCGCAGGGGCTTCAGGGCGTGCCGGCGGGGCGCGCGCGCCGGCCGACCTCGCCGGCGACGGAGGCGCAGCAGGCGGCGGTGCGCGCGGCGCTCGCGCCGCTCGGGATAGGATGAAGACGGAGGGGACGATGAGCTGGATCTTCGTGGTGTCGATGGACGTGGCGCCGGAGAAGGAGGACCTCTTCAACGAGGTCTACGACACCGAGCACGTGCCGTATCTGCTGGAGGTGCCGGGGGTGCGGCAGGTGACGCGGGCGCGCTCGGTCCCGCTGACGGTGACGATCGGGGGGGAGCGCAAGGAGAGCCCGGCGGCCTCGCCGCGCTGGACGGCGATCTACGAGCTCGATTCGCCGGACGTGCTGGCGGGCGAGGGCTGGGCGGCGGCGGTCGAGAAGGGGCGCTGGCCCTCGGAGGTGCGGCCGCACACATCGAACCGGATGCACGCGCTCTACGAGGTGACGGGGGTGCAGGGGCGCTGAGGCGCTTGCCGGCGGCGGCGGGCGCGTCCATGTGACGGGCTCGCCCCCCGCCGGAAGGAGCCCGCCCATGCCCTTGGCCGACGACGCCCGACGCCGCCTCGAGCGCTGGCTCGAGACGCCGCGCGTGCGCGGCGCGATCATGGGCGTGATCCTGCTCAACGCCGCGGTGCTGGGGCTGGAGACGTCCGAGCGCGCGCGGGCGCTGGCGGACGGCTGGCTGGCGGCGGTGGACGCCGCCTGCCTCGCCTTCTTCGTGGGGGAGATCCTGCTGAAGGCGCTGGCGCAGGGCCGGCGGTTCCCGACCTCGGGCTGGAACCTCTTCGACGTCGTGGTGGTCGGGGTGGCGCTGCTGCCGGCCTCGGGCGCGTTCTCGGTGCTGCGGGCGGCGCGGGTGCTGCGGCTGATGCGGGTGGTCAGCGTCGCGCCGCGGCTGCGCCGGGTGGTCGAGGGCTTCATCGACGCGGTGCCGGGGATGGCGAGCGTGTTCCTGCTGATGGGGATCATCTTCTACATCGGCGCGGTGATGGCGACGCAGCTCTTCGGGGAGGCGTTTCCGGAGTGGTTCGGCTCGCTCGGCGCCTCGGCCTACTCGCTTTTCCAGATCATGACGCTGGAGAGCTGGAGCATGGGCATCGTTCGCCCGGTGATGCAGGTGCATCCCTGGGCCTGGGCCTTCTTCGTGCCGTTCATCATGGTCACGACCTTCGCGGTGGTGAACCTGCTGGTCGGGCTGATCGTGAACTCGATGCAGGACGCGCATCACGCCGAGGACGTGGAGCGCACCGACGCCTATCGCGACGAGGTGCTGACGCGGCTTCAGGCGATCGAGGCGCGGCTCGAGGCGCGGGAGCGCGAGGCGGGCGAATGACGGCTGCTTGATCGCGGTCAATGCGGCGGCCGCCGCGGGCGGGGCAGGCTGCCGGCCATGGCACGGATCCTGATCGCGTATCATTCCCGGACGGGGAACACCCGGCGCCTCGCGGAGGCGGTGGCGGCGGCCTGCGGCGCCGAGACCGTCGAGATCCGCGAGGCGGACGGCCCGCGCGGCGTGCCGGCGACGCTGCTGGACGTGCTGATCGGGCGCAAGCCGCCGCTGGCGGCGCCGGAGGTCGATCCGGCGGCGTTCGACGTGGTGGCGGTGGGCACGCCGGTCTGGGCGGCGGCGCCGACGCCGGCGGCGCGCGCCTTCGCGGCGCGGCTCGAGGGGCGCCGCGCGCCCTGGGCGGCGTTCTGCACGATGGGCGGGGCCGGGGGCGGGCGGGCGCTGGCCAAGCTCGCCGACGTGGTGGGAGGCGGGCCCTCGGCGACGTGCCGGGTGACGGAAGCCGACCTGAAGTCCGGCGCGTTCGAGGCCGAGGCGCGGCGCTTCGCGGAGGCGCTCGTCGCGATGGCGGGGCCCGCGGCGCCTGCCGGCGAGGCGCCCTGACCGCCCCGGAGACCGTAAGGGCGCCTTTCAAACGGGCCCGTAGCGCCGGGCGCCCCATTCTTCGGCCCTTGTTTCATGCGGACGCTTGGAGCTACCGTCGATCCGGTTCGACCGGGCGGGAAGCCCGGCGCCGTGGGTGGGCCCTTGGGGTCGGCCCTTGGACGTAGACCGAACAGGAGAGGTTTTCATGAACACCGCAGCCCGCTGGGGCGCCTCCTTCGCCGTGTTGGCGATGCTGGCCGTCCCGGCCTCCGCGCAGACCTTCCGATGGACCAGCCAGGGCGACGCCCTGACGATGGATCCGCACAGCCAGAACGAAGGCCCGACGATCGCCATGACGGGCCAGATCTACGAGAGCCTGGTCAGCCGCGATCCGGCGCTGAACCTGGTGCCCGAGCTCGCGACCGAGTGGAAGGTGGTCGACGGCGGCTGGGAATTCGCGCTCCGCCAAGGCGTCAAGTTCCACGACGGCTCCGACTTCACCGCCGAGGACGTGGCCTTCAGCTTCGAGCGCGCCAAGGCGGCGAGCTCGGACTGGAAGGAGCAGGTCGCCTCGATCACCGACGTGGAGATCGTGGACGAGCACACGGTGATCCTGCGCACGGACGGGCCGAACCCGATCCTGCCGAACCAGCTCACCTCCGTCTACGTCATGGACAAGACCTGGTCGGAGGCGAACGACGTCGTCGAGCCGCAGGACTTCGCCGGCAAGGAGGAGACCTATTCGGTCCGCAACGCCAACGGCACCGGGCCCTACATCCTCGAGGAGCGCGCGCCGGACGAGCTGACGGTGCTGAGCCGCAACGCCGACTGGTGGGGCTGGGACAGCCATCCGGGCAACATCGAGCGCATCGAGTACCGCCCGATCTCCAACGCCGCGACGCGGGTGGCGGCGCTGCTCTCGGGCGAGGTGGACCTCGTCCTCGACCCGCCGCTGCAGGACCTGAAGCGCATCGAGGCGGCCGAGGGGCTCGAGGTCCGGACCGTGGCCCAGATCCGCTCGATCTTCTTCGGCATGGATCAGGGCGTCGATGAGCTCCGCTCCTCCTCGGTCGAGGGCAACCCGTTCAAGGATCAGCGGGTGCGCGCGGCCTTCAACCACGCCATCGACAAGGTCGCGATCCAGCGCGTCGTGATGGAGGGGCTGTCGTTCCCGACAGGCATGATCACGCCGCCGGGCGTGCTCGGCAACACGCCCGAGAACGACGAGCCCTATCCGTTCGATCCCGACCGGGCGATCGCGCTGATGGCCGACGCGGGCTATCCCGAGGGCTTCTCGGTGCAGCTCGACTGCCCCAACAACCGCTACAACAACGACGAGAAGATCTGTCAGGCGGCGGTGGCGATGCTGGCGCGGATCGGCGTCGACGTGAACCTCGAGGCGATCCCCAAGGCCCAGCACTTCCCGAAGATCCAGAACCGGACCTCGGACTTCTACATGCTGGGTTGGGGCGTGCCGACGCTCGACAGCCACTACGTGTTCTCCTACCTGCTCGACGGCGAGGGCTCGTGGAACGCGACGGGTTACGACAACGCCCGCGTGAACGAGATCACCGACCTGATCGAGACCGAGACCGACATGGAGAAGCGCTTCGCGCTGATCCTGGAGGCCTGGGACATCGTGAAGGAGGACATGCCCTACGTGCCGATCCACCATCAGGTGATCGCCCATGCGATGACCGACAAGGTGGACGAGCCGATCGCCGCGGACGACGCGCTGCGGCCGCGCTTCATCGTCATGAGCGAGTGACGACGCGTCGACGCCGGGGCTGACCCGGCGTCGACCCTTGCGGCCGCGCCCGCTTCGCGATTGAAGCCCGGGCGCGGCCGATCCGTTTCGAGCAGGACGATTCGGTCCGGCCGCCGGACCCCCTCCGACCGGGAGCGCGCCCCATGCTGGGATTCATCGCCCGACGCCTGATGCAGTCGCTGATCGTCATGGCCGTGGTCTCGGCCGTCTCGTTCTCGCTGTTCAACTTCGTCGGCGATCCGGTCAACAACATGGTCGGGCAGGACGCGACCCGCGAGCGGCGCGAGCAGATCCGCGAGGCGCTGGGGCTGAACGATTCGATCCTGACGCAGTACGGCCGTTTCGTCGGCAACATGGTGCAGGGCGACTTCGGGCTCAGCTACCGCATCAAGCGCCCGGTGGACGAACTGATCCTGGAGCGGCTGCCGGCGACGCTGGAGCTGGTCTTCGTGTCGGCGATCCTGGCGATGGGCTTCGGCATCGCGGCCGGGGTCTACACGGGCATACGGCGCGACAGCTGGCTCAGTCGCGCCTTGCTCTCGGGCTCGCTGGTGGGGGTCAGTCTGCCCACCTTCATCATCGGCATCGGGCTGATCTACGTCTTCGCGGTCAACCTGCGCTGGCTGCCGAGTTCGGGCCGGGGCGGGACCGTCGACCTCGGCTGGTGGTCGACCTCGCTGCTGACCGCGGACGGCTGGTCCTCGATCATCCTGCCGGCGATCACGCTCAGCCTGTTCCAGGCGACGATGATCCTGCGGCTGGTGCGGGCCGAGATGCTCGAGGTGATGCGCACCGACTTCATCAAGTTCGCGCGGGCGCGCGGCCTCGGCGAGCGCACGATCAATTTCGGGCACGCCCTCAAGAACACGCTGGTGCCGGTGGTCACGATCATCGGGCTGAACATCGGCAACCTCATCGCCTTCTCCGTGATCACCGAGACGGTGTTCCAGTGGCCGGGCACCGGGCTGATGTTCATCCAGGCGGTGGACTTCGTCGACGTGCCGATCATGGCGGCCTATCTCGTCTTCGTCGCGCTGCTGTTCGTGACGATCAACCTGCTGGTCGACATCCTTTATGTCGCCATCGACCCGCGCATCCGCATCGGGACCGCCTGAGGAGGGACGCCATGACCGACGCGGCCCATGACCGCCGGGACGACGGTTCCGAGCACCCGATCCGCCCGGACGAGGATCTGCGCCCGCGGGCCGACGACGTCGGCCAGCCGCCGCCGCCGGGCTTCTGGCGGCGCGCGGCCGACAGCGACGTGTTCTACAGCTTCGTCCGCTCGCCCACCGCCATGGTCGCGGCGGCGGTGACCATCCTGAGCATGCTCGCCTGCTTCGCGGCCCCGCTGATCGCGCCCTTCGATCCGTTCGATCCTGCGCAGATCAGCCTCTGGGACGGCAAGCTGCCGCCGGCCTGGGCCGAAGGGGGGCGGGCGGAATACCTGCTCGGGACCGACAACCAAGGGCGCGACATGCTCTCGACCATCCTCTACGGGGGGCGGCTGAGCATCATCGTGGGCCTGGCGGCGGTGTTCCTCGGCATGGCGCTCGGCGTCATGCTGGGCGTGATCTCGGGCTATCTCGGCGGCGCGGTCGATGCGCTGATCATGCGCGTCGCGGACGTGCAGCTGACCATTCCGGGACTGCTGCTGGCGATCCTGATCAACGGCATCGCGCGGACCATGCTGCCGCCCGAGAGCCGCGACGAACTGGCGATCTACGTGGTGATCGTGGCGATCGGGCTGACCGACTGGCCGCAGTTCGCGCGCGTGGTGCGCGGCGCGACGCTGGTGGAGAGCCAGAAGGAATACGTGCTCGCGGCCCGGGTGATCGGGCTGCCGTCCTGGCTGATCATGCTGCGCCACGTGCTGCCGAACGTGCTGCGCCCGGTGCTGGTTCTGGCGACGATCGGCCTGGCGCTCGCGATCATCGCGGAAGCGACGCTGAGCTTCCTCGGCCAGGGCATCCCGCCGACGACGCCGTCGCTGGGGACGCTGATCCGGGTCGGGAACGAGTACCTGTTCTCGGGCCTCTGGTGGATCACCTTCTTCCCGGCGATCGCGCTGGTGGTGCTGGTCTTCGCGGTGAACCTGCTGGGCGACTGGATGCGGGACGCGCTGAACCCGAAGTTGCGGTGAGGGGCGGGCTGTCGGACGCCCCGAGCGCCGCTGCGCGGCGCCGGCCCGCCCGCCAGCCTGCGCCCGTTTCAGGGACGACGAGCGGATGAGCGAGCTTCTGGAGATCGAGGGCCTCGACGTCGAGTTTCCGACGCGCCGGGGCGTGGTGAAGGCGGCGCGGGGCGTCAGCCTAAACGTCAAGCGCGGCGAGGTGCTGGGGCTGGTCGGCGAATCCGGCGCCGGCAAGTCCACCATCGGCAACGCGATCATCGACCTGCTGGAGCCGCCGGGGCGCGTCGCCGCCGGGGAGATCCGCTTTCAGGGCGAGAGCCTCCGGGGGCGCAGCGAGGACGAGATGCGCCGCATCCGGGGCGACCGGATCGGCATGATCTTCCAGGATCCGCAGACCTCGCTGAACCCGCTGCTGACGGTGGGCGAGCAGCTGGTCGAGACGATCCGCAAGTGCCTGGGCTTCTCCGAGGAGGCGGCGCAGACCCGCGCGCGCGAGCTTCTGGAGCAGGTCGGCATCACCGAGCCGGAGGCTCGGCTCCGGGCCTATCCGCACCAGTTCTCCGGCGGCATGCGCCAGCGCGTGGTGATCGCCCTCGCCCTCGCCGGGGAGCCGGATCTCCTGCTGGCCGACGAGCCGACCACGGCGCTCGACGTGAGCATTCAGGCGCAGATCCTCGAGCTGATCCGGCGGCTCTGCAAGGATCGCGACCTCGGGGTGATCATCGTCACCCACGACATCGGCGTGATCGCCGAGATCGCGGACCGGGTCTGCGTGATGTATCGCGGCGAAGTGGTGGAGACCGGCGAGGTGTCGCAGGTCCTCGGCGCGCCGCGGCACGAATACACGCGCAGCCTGATCGCGGCGGTGCCGCGGCCGGACCGGCGGCTGGAGCGCTTCGCCTCGGTCGACTACATCGAAGGGGGCGTCAAACCCTTCAAGCGGATCGACGTGCGCACGCACTGGCTCGGCGCGGCGGTGCGGCAGGCGGCGGCCACGGGGCCGGCGGTGACCGTGGAGGGGATGGACCTTTCCTTCACGCTGCGAAGGGCGATCCTGCCGCGGAACCGGAAATACCTGAAGGCGGTGGACGACGTCTCCTTCGAGATCCGCGAGGGCGAGAGCTTCGGGCTCGTCGGCGAATCGGGCTCCGGCAAGTCGACCGTGGCGCGGATCATCGCGGGGCTCTACCGGCCCGACGCCGGGGTGGTGCGCCTGATGGGGCGGGACGTGAGCACCACGCCGCGCGAGCCGGAGGCGAAGGCGGCGCGGCGGGCGCTGCAGATGATCTTCCAGGACCCTTATTCCAGCCTCAACGCCCGCATGAAGGTGCTGGAAATCGTCGCCGAGCCGATCCGCTTCTTCCGGCTGGCCGAGGGCGAGGCCGACGTGCGGCGCATCGTCGGCGATCTGCTGGATCACGTCGGCCTCGGGGCGGAGGCGGCGCTGCGCTATCCGCACGAGTTCTCCGGCGGGCAGCGCCAGCGCATCTCCATCGCGCGGGCGCTGGCGAGCCGGCCGCGGATCCTGATCTGCGACGAGCCCACGAGCGCGCTCGACGTGAGCGTGCAGGCGACGATCCTGAACCTGCTGCGCGACCTGCAGGACGAGCTGGGGCTGACGATGCTGTTCATCAGCCACGATCTGCCGGTGATCCGGCAGATGTGCGACCGGGTCGCCGTGATGCGCCACGGTCGGATCTGCGAGATCGCGCCGACCGAGCGCCTGTTCGAGGCGCCGGAGCACGACTACACCAAGCACCTGCTGAAGCTGATGCCGCGGATGGACCTTCTCGGCGCCGCCTGAGCCGCATGGCGCTTGTGCCGGGGGGCCGGGACGAGTGACATGGCCTCCGCTGCGGCGGCGGAGGGGGAGACGGCGATGAGCGCGGACGGCGGCTACGTGGTGGCGCGGGACTACGTCCGCGGCCATCGGCGCAACGCGGCGCCGGCCTGGATGCGGGCGGTGCAGGTCCTGCGGGGCCGGAGGCCGGCCGAGGCGACGGGGGCGTTCACCGTCCTCGACCTCGGCTGCGGCTCGGGCTTCCAGCTTCTGGCGACGGCGGCGGCCAATCCGCGGGCGCGCTGCGTCGGGGTGGACCTCTCGCCCGATCACATCCTCGCGGCGCGGGAGCTGGCGGCGGCGGCGGGCATCCGCAACGCCGAGTTCCTGGAGGCCGGCTTCGACGAGATCGCGGCGGCGCCGGAGCGCGTGGGCGCGGCCGATTTCGTGATCGCGCACGGCGTCTGGACCTGGATCTCCGACGCGGCGCGGGGCGATTTCCTCGCCATCCTCCGAGCGGCGATGCGGCCGGGGGCGCTGCTCTACCTCGGCTACAACGCCATGCCCAACTGGGCGATGGGCGAGCCCCTGCGCAAGCTGGTGCGGGTGCTGGCCGAGGGGCGGCGCGGGCCGGGGCAGGAGGAGGCGATCCGCGAGGCGATCGGCTTCCTCAAGTTCCTGCGCGACGAGAAGTCGGGCGTGATGGCGGGGGAGACCGCCCTCTCGGCGCTGCTCGACGGTCTCGAGGACCAGCCGATGGACTATCTGGCGCATGAGCTGCTGCCGGCGGCCGGCGGCGCCGCCTGGCACGACGACGTGGCGCGGGCGATGGCGGGGGCGCGGCTGAGCTATGTCGGGGCCGGGCGGCTGATCGACAACTTCGACCAGCTCGGCATGCGCGACGGGGTGCGGGAGACGGTGACGAGGGCGGACCGCGCGGGCTACGGCGAGCTGTTCCGCGACCTCGCCATCGGGCGCAGCTTCCGCATGGACGTCTTCGCGCGGGGCCAGGGCCGGGCCGGGCAGAGGGAGGCCGGCATGGCGCTCGAGGCGCTGCCGGTCGCGCTTTCACCCGAGGAGCGCCCGGAGGGGCCGCTGCTGCGCGCGCCCTGGGGGGAGCTGAAACTGGACGAGGCGGCGCAGGCCGCGGCCGAGGCCGCCGTCGCCGAGGGACCCTGCACCGTCGGCGAGGCGGCGGATCGCGCCGCGCGCGCCGGCATGGACCGGCGCCGGGCCGGGCAGGCCCTGACGGTGATGCTGGCGGCGGAGCGGCTGATCCCGCTCGCGACGCTGACGCCGGAGCCCGAGGCGGTGGAGGCCTGCGGTCGCTTCAACGCCGCGGTCCTGTCGGCGAACTGGGCCTGGCCTGCGCTGGCCTCGCCGCAGGTCGGCGGGGGCGTCGACGCCTCCGGCGCCGCGCGCAAGGCGATCGGGGGCGAGGCGCCGGCGGGCGACGCCGCGGCCGCGGCGGAGATCCGGGCGCTGGAGGCGCTGCTGCCCGGCGGGGCGCTGCCGCGCGAGATCTGAGCGTCCCGCGCCAAGGTGGAGGCGCGGCGCTCTGTCCGGGGGCCCCTCGCGGATCCGCCCATGGCGGATCCGCGGCGGCGGGAGGGGGGTCGATCCCCCCGAGCGGCGCAGCCCCTTGGAGACAGGGGCGCTCAGACCATGCCGCCCTCGATCAGGCGGCGGGCGAGGTCCTCGAACGGCGCGGCCTCCGGCGAGCCGGGGGCCTTGGCGACGATGGGCGTGCCCTCGTCCGATGTGGTGCGGATGTCGAGGTGCAGCGGGATCGCGCCGAGGAAGGGCAGGCCCAGCGCCTCGGCCTCCTTCGCGACGCCGCCTTGGCTGAAGACGTGGGTCTCGTGGCCGCAGTTCGGGCAGACGAAGCCGCTCATGTTCTCGATCAGGCCGAGCATCGGGGTCTCGAGCTTGTTGAACATGGCGAGCGCCTTGCGCGCGTCGAGAAGCGCGACGTCCTGCGGGGTCGAGACGACGATGGCGCCCGAGACCTCCGCCTTCTGGCAGAGCGAGAGCTGGACGTCGCCGGTGCCGGGGGGCAGGTCGACGATCAGGGCGTCGAGTTCGCCCCAGTCCACCTGCGTCAGCATCTGCTGGAGGGCGCCCATCAGCATCGGGCCGCGCCAGATCACCGCCTCGTCCGCGGGCAGCATCAGGCCGATGGACATGAAGGTGACGCCATGCGCGACGAGCGGCACGATGGTCTTGCCGTCCTTCGACTTCGGCCGGTCGGAGACGCCCATCATGCGCGGCTGCGAGGGGCCGTGGATGTCGGCGTCGAGCAGCCCCACGCGCTTGCCCTGCCGTGCCAGCGCCACGGCGAGATTGGCGGAGAGCGTCGACTTGCCGACGCCGCCCTTGCCGGAGGCGACGGCGATGATGCGGTGGATGCCCTCGATCTTCTTCGAGGCCTGCGGCTGCGGGTGGCGGCCGATCTTGAGGCTGGGCGCCTCGCCCTGCGGCGCGCCTTTCGGCGCCTGCGCGGGACCGTGGGCGGTGACGATGGCGGCCGCGCTCTCGACGCCGGGCAGGGCGGAGACGGCGGCCTCGGCGGCCTTCGCGACGTCGGCCATCTTCGGGGCCTGCTCGGCGGGCACCTCGAGGATGAAGCGCACGGCGCCGTCCTGGAACACCGGGGCGCGGACGTAGTCTGCGGCGACGAGGTCCTTGCCGCTCGCGGGGTCCGTCACGCGCGAGAGCGCCTTCAGGATGTCCTCTCGCGTGACGCTCATGGGCCGGTCTCCCCTGTCTTGGCAGGTTGACACCTAAGCCCCGCACGGAGGGCGTGCAAGGCGAGGCTCAGAGGTCGAGTTCGACCCAGACGGGGACGTGGTCGGAGGGTTTCTCGCCGCCCCGGACATGGGCGTCGACGCCGGCGTCGACCAGCCGGTCGGCGGCCTGCGGGCTGAGCAGCACGTGGTCGATGCGGATGCCGTCGTTCCTCCGCCAGGCGCCGGCCTGATAGTCCCAGAAGGTATAGACCTCGGGCTCCGGGTGGTGGACGCGGAGCGCGTCGGTCCAGCCCTGGTGCAGGATGCGCCGGAAGGCGGCGCGCGTCTCCGGCAGGAACAGGGCGTCGTCGGTCCAGGCCTCGGGGCGGGC
>Ga0102943_1001462_pt1 | contig 14724 bp, 11 predicted proteins | sample SalPonC_black_MG_FD_78174 | JGI IMG/M metagenome (GOLD analysis project Ga0102943, IMG submission 78174) | Salt pond soil microbial communities from South San Francisco under conditions of wetland restoration - Salt Pond MetaG... | ecosystem: Environmental > Aquatic > Marine > Intertidal zone >...
AAAAAAGAGGGCCGCCGTTCAGGCGGCCCATTGCATGATGGGAGTCAAGACAGGGCTGTGCAGACTTTGGCGGCACACGTCTGAACACCGGGCGGAGAACCGGCACGTGGACACACGCCTGCACGCACCACAGACAATTGCAATCTGCCATCAAGAACCCGGAGGACAGCAATCCCCTCCGGAAAAACAGCTAGTCGACGCGCTTGCGCAAAAAGGTCGGGATATCGTACTGGTCTTCCTCCTCGCCGATCGACAAACCGACCCGCATGGAACGCGGTTTTTCCTGCTGCCGGTTGCGGATGATGGTCGGTACATCCAGATCGGTGCGGCTGCCGCCGATGGCTGCCGCCTTGGTCAGGTCCTCGGCCGGTCGACGGCCCTTCTCGAATGAGGAGCCGAAGCCTGTAGCAATCGCCGTCACCTGGATTTTATCTTCCAGTTCCTCGTTGATCACCAGCCCGATAAAGATATTGGCATCCTCGTGAACTTTTTCATGGATGATATTGGCCACTTCCTGATAGTCGTCCATGGTCATGCTCGAGGAACCGCTGATGTTGACCAGCACGCCTTTAGCTCCGGAGATGTCGATATCCTCCAGCAGCGGACTGCTGATCGCCTGGCGGGCCGCCTCGGTCGCCCGGTTCTCGCCTTCCGCGAGACCGATGCCCATCATGGCCATGCCCCGTTCGCTCATGGCGGCCTGCACATCGGCGAAGTCGACGTTGATCATGCCGTGGGTCGTGATCAGGTCGGAAATCCCCTGAACCGCCTGGCGCAGCACATCATCGGCCGGCTTGAAGGCATCCAGGATGCCCATCTTCTTGCCGGCGAGGCCGCTCAGCCGGTCGTTCGGAATCAGGATCAGAGAATCAACCACCTTCTTGAGTTCCTCGACGCCGTCTTCCGCCTTGCCCATCCGCTGCTTGCCTTCGAAACCGAAGGGCTTGGTCACCACGGCGACCGTCAGCGCGCCGACCTCCCGGGCGACCTCGGCAATCACCGGCGCGGCGCCGGTTCCCGTGCCTCCGCCCAGTCCTGCGGCGATGAACACCATGTCGGCCCCCTGCAGCAGTTCCACCAGCCGGGCATGGTCCTCTCTCGCCGCCTCACGTCCGACCTCGGGATTGGCGCCCGCGCCCAGTCCCTTGGTCAGCTTTGTCCCCAGCTGAATCCGCATCGGGGCCAGGTTGAAGCGCAGGGCCTGCGCATCGGTATTGGCGACGATGAAATCAACCCCTTCGACCCGCGCCGCAATCATGGTGTTGACTGCATTGCCGCCGCCACCGCCGATTCCGACAACCTTGATTTTTGCGCCCTGATCCAACTGCTCGTCAAATTCGAAAGTCATGACTCCCTCCATCTGTCTGGGCCGGCACCTCCGCGATACCGGCGTCTGAAATATGTGTGAAGCTCCTATCCGTTTTAAAAAAATTCGCCAAACCACTCCTTCATGCGTCGTGTCACTCGCTCGAAGAGGTTTTCCTGGCCGATGCTGAAATTTTTGGTCTGCAGGTTGCGGCTGCCGTACTTTACCAAGCCGACGCCTGTGGCATAAACCGGTGAATTGACGACGTCGGTCAGGCCGCCGATGCCCTGCGGGACGCCTCTGCGGACCGGAAGATCGAACACCTGCTCAGCCAGTTCCGGCATGCCGGGCAGGATCGCCGAACCGCCGGTCAGAACGATCCCGGAGGCAATCAGGTCCTCGAAGCCGCTCTTGACGATTTCGCGATTGACGAGGGTGAATATTTCCTCCACCCGCGGCTCGAGGATCTCGGCAAGCAGCTGTCGCGACAGGACCCGGGGCTCACGGCCGCCGACCGAGGGTACCTCGATGGTTTCGTCCTTGCCGACCTTGGACACCAGACAGCAGCCTGAGGCCTGTTTGATTTTTTCGGCTTCCCCGGTCGGCGTTCTCAGACCGACGGCAATGTCATTGGTCAGGTGGTTGCCGCCCAGGGAAAGCACGGCGGTGTGCTTGATCGCCCCGTCGACGAAGATCGCCACGTCGGTTGTGCCGCCGCCGATATCGATCAGGGCGACGCCGAGATCCTTTTCATCGGCGGTCAGCACTGCCTCGGCCGAACCCAGCTGCTCGAGAACGATGTCGCCGACATCCACTCCCGCCTTGTTGCAGCTCTTGATGATGTTCTGGGCGCTGGCCACCGCACCGGTTACGATATGCACCCGCGCTTCCAGGCGGACGCCGCTCATACCGAGCGGCTCTTTGATGCCGTCCTGGTCGTCGATTATGAACTCCTGCGGCAGGATGTGGATCACTTCCCGATCCATGGGGATAGCGATCGCCTTGGCGGCATCGATCACCCGGCGTACGTCTTCGTTGGTCACCTCGCGATTCTTGATTGCGATCACGCCCTGCGAGTTGAGTCCTTTGATGTGCCCGCCGGCGATGCCGGCAAAGACCGACTTGATCTCGCAGCCAGCCATCAGTTCCGCTTCCTGAAGTGCCTTGCGGATGGCGCTGACGGTTCCCTCGATATTGATGACAACCCCTTTGCGCAGGCCCCGTGAAGGACTGGTGCCGATGCCGACGATATCCAGACCTTCATCGGTCATGGCGCCGACGATCGCGCAGATTTTGGTCGTCCCGATATCCAGTCCGACAATCAGATTCTCCCTTTTGTTGTTCATCTTGCCTCCCATTTTCCGGACCTCAGCTGAAGGACCGTTTCACATCGACCTTGACGATGACCCGATCGATAACGTTCAAATCGATATATTTCAGCGCCGAAAGGCGCGGCTCCAAATCGTTATAGACCCTCTCCAGCCTTTGCAACTTGTACAGATAGTCGTCATGTCCGATCCTGATCGGCACGCCGCCTACCAGGGTGTAGAGGGTCAACCCCTGGTAGGGGTCAACGTGCAGCTGCGAAATCTGCTCCAGGCTGAACATTTCCCTGTTGCGCAGCAGCTCGAGCAGACCGAGGGCCTTGCGTAGACGGGACCGGACCTGCTCCGGATGATTGAGCATGTCATCGCGGTCGATCCCGCTGATGACCGGGAAATCGAGTTGGTCGGAGCCATCCAGCAATTTGAAGATTTCGCCCTCGTTATCCACATAGTAGAGATATCCCAGATCGACGATCGCTTGCGGTTCGCGTTCCACTACCCGGATAATGATTTGGTCCGGGAAGACCCGCTCCACTTCCGCGGTGGCGATCCAGGGATTTTCCTCGATCTTGCGACCGATCAGGTGCAGGTCCAGGTCGAAGATGCCGTCGCCTGGACGGATGTCGGATACGGCCAGGATGTCTTCTTCCGTCACCCGCGACTGATGTTCCACCCTGACCGTGCTGACCGCAAAGTACCCCGACTCCAGCAGAACCTGGGCGGTCAGTACGGTGCCGCTGACAATCAAGGCGCCGCTGCCCAAACCGACGGTGGTCGTCAGGAGGCGGTGGAAAAGTTTCTTCCAGTCCCGCGGCTGCTTTTTCTTCCGCAGCCGGTTCTGCTTGACCTTCTTCTGCTTTTGCCGTTTGAGATCGTGCATATCCGTCATTCTCACCCTGATGCTACTTGTCCAGCCCGGCGTCCTCGAGCATGCGCTGCACCAGTTCCGGAAAGGGAATCCTCGCATGCCCGGCCGCTTTCGGCAGCAGGCTGGTTTCGGTCATGCCGGGGATGGTATTGATTTCCAGGCAGAAAAATTCCCGCTTACGAACCATGAAATCGACCCTGGCCGCGCCCCGGCAGCCCAACAGCGCACAAACCTGCACGGCCGCCTGCTGAATGCGGTCGTACAGGGCGCTGTTCAGTGGCGCCGGCAGGATGTATTCGGTCTGCCCGCTGGTATACTTGGCTCGGTAATCGTAGAAACCGCTTTTCGGTTCGATCTGAATGATCGGCAGCGCCTCGCCGTTCAGAACGCTGACAGTGACTTCGCTGCCCGCGATATAATCCTCGATCAGGACCCGGCGGTCATGACGTAGAGCTTCATCCAAGCCCCGTTCCAGGTCCTCTTCGGTGCGCACGATGGTGATGCCGATGGTCGAGCCTTCATGGACCGGCTTGGTGATCAGCGGATAATGCCGGCACTGCCGGAACAGGGCAGTTCGGTCATCCCCGGACTCATAGGTCAGGTAAGCGGGCGTGGGCAGTTCATGGTAAAGCAGGATCTGCTTGGTCATGAGCTTGTCGAAGCACAGGCTTGAGGCCAGAACTCCGCTGCCGGTGTAAGGTATCCGCATCATTTCCAACAGCCCCTGAATGGTGCCGTCTTCCCCGAAGCGCCCGTGCAGGCAAAGAAACGCCAGGTTAATTTCGGCTTCTCGCAGCTGTTTCGGCAGGTCCGGGCCGGGATCAATGGCCACAGCCTGGTAGCCTTCTGCCTGCAGGGCATTCAGGACAGCGGTGCCGGTTTTCAGGGAAACCTCCCGCTCTGCGGATTGTCCACCCCTCAGCACGGCAATCTTGTCTTGACGCATCTGTTGCCGATCCATCAGTGTTTCCGCTCCCGTAACCGCTCGAGCAGTTCCTCTCCGGTCTGCCAGACATTGCCGGCCCCAAGGGTCACGACCATGTCGCCGGGTGTAACGACTTCGAGCAGGTGCTGAATGGCGGCGTCACTGCTGCCCGCATAAAAACAGGATTTATGCCCGTGCTCCCTGATGCCCGCGGCCAGCCTTTGCGAGTCGATCCCCGGGATCGGGTCTTCACCGGCGGCGTAAACATCCATGATCACGGCATGATCGGCCTGGTAGAAGGCGGTCACGAAATCCTCTTGAAGAGCCTGCGTCCGCGAGTAGCGGTGCGGTTGGAATACCGCTACGATCCTGCGATCCCAGCCGTTCCTGGCAGCCCCCAAAGTGGCGCGGATTTCGACGGGATGGTGGCCATAGTCGTCTACCACCATGATGTCGTCGATTTCACCCTTGATCTGGAAGCGTCGCTGGACGCCGCCGAAATCCTTGAAGCCCTCGGCAATCACGTCGAATGGCAGCTGCAGCTCAAGACCGACCGCGATCGCCGCCATGGCGTTCAGAACATTGTGGCGGCCCGGCATCCGGAAGCTGATACGGCCGATTTTCTCTCCATGCAGAAGGACCGTGAAGGCCATGCCGCATTTTTCATGAACGACGTCGGCAGCCTGCAGATCCGCCTGGCTGTTGAAGCCGTAGGTGATCATGCGCTTCTTCACCTCGGGCAGAAGCTGCTGAATATTCAGATCGTCCAGGCAGAGAACGGCCAGTCCGTAAAACGGCACCTTGTTGATGAAGCTGACGAAAACTTCGCGAATCTGGTCGATGTCCCGGTAATAATCCAGATGATCTGCATCCACGTTGGTGACCACGGCGATGGTCGGCGACAATTTCAGGAAGGAACCGTCCGATTCATCGGCTTCGGCCACAAGGAATTTGCCCTGGCCGAGCTTGGCGTTGGACCCGAACAGGTCCAGCCGCCCGCCGATTACAACGGTCGGATCGATGCCGCCATGAGAAAGGAGAGTCGCGACCATGCTGGTCGTCGTGGTCTTGCCGTGGGTTCCGGCGATCGCCAGCCCGTACTTCATGCGCATCAGTTCGGCCAGCATTTCGGCGCGGGGGATAACCGGGATGGAACGGCGGTGCGCTTCAAGAACTTCCGGGTTGTCGGGCCGGATCGCCGTCGAGGTCACCACCACATCGACCTTTTCAAGGTTCTCGCCGCGATGGCCATAGGCGATCATGCCGCCGAGCCCGGCCAGCCGCCGGGTGGTTTCCGACTCCCTGAGATCCGATCCGGAGACCTGGTAGCCGAGATTGATCAGAACTTCGGCAATGCCGCTCATACCAATGCCGCCGATGCCGACAAAGTGAATTTTTCTGATCTTTCCGTACATAGCTTCTCCCGTTCAGCCGTTTGCCGCGCTCAGCCTGCGGCATTCTGCGAGCAGATCCGCGGCGGCCGCCGGCCGGGCCATCTGCTTGGCCGCGGCCGCCATTGCGTGCAGTCGTTGCCGATCTTTCAGTAGATCGACGATCTGCCGGCCCAGCGCTTCCGGAGTCAGTTCGCTCTGTTCGATCATCAGGGCCGCGCCCCGCTCAACCAGGGCCCTGGCATTGGCGGCCTGATGGCCGCCTGCCGCATGCGGATAAGGGACCAGGATAGCGGGTCGACCGCAGGCAGTCAGTTCCGCCAGGGTGGTCGCCCCCGCCCGACAGACGACCAGCGAGGCCTGTCGATAGGCAGCGGCCATATCGTTGATAAAAGGCTGTACATCCACTTTGTCCCATCCGGCCTGCCGGTAGCCGGCGACCACTTCGTCAAAATCAAGCCGTCCGGCCTGATGAATGATTTTCAGATCTTCGCACTGCCGCAGGCAGGGCAGCGCAGCCAGCATGGCCCGATTAATGGCCCGGGCACCGTGACTGCCGCCGAACACCAGCAATACCAACGGTCCCTCGTCAAGGGCGGGGCATTGCCCCATCGCGGCCCGGACCGGGTTGCCGGTCACCACCGTTCGCCGGCCGGGAAAGGCCTGTGCCGCCGCCGGATAGGACAGGCAGATCGTCCTCGACCAGCGTCCCAGCATTCGGTTGGCCAGGCCCGGCCAGGCATTCTGTTCATGAATCAGAAACGGCATCTTCAGTGTTTTCGCTGCCAACAGCACCGGAACCGAGGCATAGCCGCCAACGCCGATAATAACCTGCGGGCAAAATTCCTTGAGGATCCGGCGGGCCTGGCTGAAGCCCCTGCACAGGTTGCCCAGTGCCCGGAATCTGCCTCGCAGACCGAGCCCCGCCCAACCGCTCATGTCGATGGTCTTCAAGGGCCAGCCCAGTTCTGGCAGCAGCCGGGCCTCAAGCCCTTGCTTCGTACCCACGAACAGGACCCGGCTTTCCGGCTCTTCCCGCTTGAGCTGTTCCGCCAGAGCCACGGCCGGGAACAGGTGCCCGCCAGTGCCGCCCCCTGCCAGCAAAAGCCTCATTTCAGTTCTCCCGCCGCTTGCGCAGAGACATTCAGGATGATACCGACCGCGACCAGGCTCATCAGCAGGCTGCTGCCCCCGTAGGACAAAAACGGCAGGGCCATGCCTTTGGTCGGCACCATCCCCATGACCACGGCCATGTTGGCAAAGGCTTCCAGTCCGAGCAGCAGGCTCATGCCGAACGCCAGGTAGCAGCCGAATTCATCGGGGGCATGCAGGGCCGCCCGCAAGCCGCGCACGACCAGCAGCAGAAACATGGCGGCAATCACAATCACCCCGATAAAGCCGAGTTCCTCGCCGACTACCGAGAAGATAAAGTCAGTATGCGCCTCCGGCAGGTAAAACAGCTTCTGCTTGCTCTCTCCCAACCCCTTGCCAAAGGCGCCGCCAGAGCCGAAAGCGATCCAGCTCTGGATGATCTGGAATCCCGAGTTGCTGGGGTCATCCCAGGGATTCAGAAAAGCCATCACCCGCTGCCGGCGGTATTCGACGTTCATGATCAGGACATAGAGGAACGGCAGAGCAACGACCGCGGTGCCAAACAGGAACAGCAGCCGAGTCCCCGCCACCAGCAGCATCATCACCGCGACCACTGCCAGGGTCAGCGCGCTGCCCAAATCCGGCTGCGCCAGCAGCAGGGCCAGCAGCAGAACCAGCAGCAGCATGTAGGGCAGGAAGCCGATCCGGAAATCCTTGACCTTCTCCTTCTTTTTCGCCAGGGAGTGCGCCATGAAAATCACCAGACCGAGCTTGGCCATTTCGGCCGGCTGGAAGGAGAAGCCGCCGACCGGCAGCCAGCGTGCGGCCCCGCCGACCTTGCGGCCGAGGCCGGGAACCAGCACCAGAACCAGCAGCAGAATGCAAAAGAACAAAATCGGCACCGCCAGTTTGCGGAAATGATGGTAGTCGAAACGAGCGGTCAGGGCCAGCATGCCGAATCCGGCCAGGGCAAACAGGCCTTGGCGCTTGAGAAAATAGAGACTGTCCGCATGCGCCCGCACCGCCATGATCGATGAGGAGGAAAATACCATGACCACACCGAGGCAGGTCAGGCAGACTGCCAGCAGCAGTATCGAGTTGTCGGTTCCCTGCTTGATTTCCATAAGTCTCAAATGCTCGCCGCAAGCTGCCTGACTGCGGCCTCGAACGACCGGCCGCGTTCTTCGTAACTGGTAAACATGTCGAAACTGGAACAGCCGGGGGAAAGCAGGACCGTCCCGCCGGCGGGAGTGATTGCCGCCGCCGTCCGTACGGCCTCTTCCAGACTCGCCGCCCGGTGAATCCGGGTTTGGCCGGTGAGGGCCTGTTCCATCCGCTCGGCCGCCTCGCCGATAAGAATGACGTGATCGACTTTGCGGCGAACCGGTTCCACAAGCGCTGCGAGCGAACCCTGCTTGTCTTTGCCGCCGGCGATCAGGGTGAGCGGCGGACGGCAGCCCTCCAGGCTTTTCACCACGATGCCGATGTTGGTGCCTTTTGAATCGTTGAACCAGCGCAGCCCGCCAAACTCGCCGACCAGGGCCATCCGGTGGGGCAGTCCGCGGAAAGCGAGCGCGGCCTTCCAGGCCGCATCCGCCGGACACCCGCTCCACAGGGGCGGGATCAACGCAGCCATGACATTCTCGAGGTTGTGCAGACCTTGGACGCACAGTTCCCTCACCGGAAAGCGGCGTTCACCGCCCGGCCCCCGCCAGACCAGCTCATCCTCTTCCAGGCACATGCCCTGCTCCAGGGAGCGGCTGCTGCTGAAGAAGACCTTGACAGCTGAGATGTCTTTGGCAACCTCCAGAACCCGTTGGTCCTCACGGTTCAGCACCGCGACATCCTCGCCGGTCATGTTTTCGAACAGCCGGGCTTTGGCCGCCTGGTAGCTGGCCATGTCCGGATAGCGATCGAGGTGATCTTCGCTGATGTTGAGCAGCACACCGAATTTTGGCCGGAACAGGGCAATCGTTTCCAGTTGAAAAGAGGAGAGCTCCGCCACCAGCCAATCCCAGTTCCCCCCGACCGCTTCGATCAGAGGCGTGCCGAGGTTGCCGCCGACAAAGGTCCGTTGGCCACATGCTTTGAACATCTCGCCCATCAAGGTGGTGACTGTGGACTTGCCGTTGGTCCCGGTGATCGCCGCCAGCGGCGCCGTCAGTGCCCGGGCGGCGATTTCAATTTCGCCAAGGACCGGGATACCCCTTTCCCGGGCCGCATTCAGGATTCCGAGATTGCTGGGAACACCTGGGCTGACCACCACCAGATCGGCCTCGTCGAAGCAGGTCTTGCTGTGTCCGCCCAGGTCGAGCCGCACACTGCCTTGCGCCAGGTCGCCCGGAACGGCGATGCGTCCTGCCGGCCGCGCATCGCTGAGAACGACCTGCGCGCGCCGTTCGAGGAAAAAGCGTGTCAGCGCGCAGCCGGTTCGGCCGGCACCCACCACGACGATTCTTTTTTTGAAAAACTCACTTTGCATTATCGCAACTTCAGCGTCGACAGACCGATCAGCGCCAGAATAATGGCGATGATCCAGAAGCGGACGATGACTTTCGGTTCGGCCCAGCCCTTGAGTTCAAAGTGATGGTGCAGCGGCGCCATCCGGAACACCCGCTTGCCGTACAGCCGGAATGAGGTCACCTGGACGATCACCGACAGGGCTTCCATGACGAAAATTCCGCCGACAATGACCAGCACGATCTCCTGCTTGGTGATCACGGCGATGGTGCCGAGCGCCCCGCCCAGCGAGAGGCTGCCGATATCGCCCATGAAGACCTGGGCCGGATAGGTGTTGAACCACAGGAACCCCAAGCCGGCGCCGATCATCGCACCGCACAGAACCGCCAGCTCGCCCGCCCCTTGAACGTTGTTGATCTGCAGATATTCCGCCAGGTTGGCATGTCCTGCGACGTAAGCGAACAACAGATAGGTGCCTGCCGCAATGATGATCGGGCCAATAGCCAGGCCATCCAGCCCGTCGGTCAGATTGACGGCGTTGCTGGCGCCGATGATGACGATCATGGCAAACGGAATATAAGCCCAGCCCAGATCCGGATTGAGCCCCTTGAAAAAGGGAAAGGCGAGGGTCGTCAAAAAGGGCGGATAAAAGAACAGAATGACACCGACGCCGAGAGCGATCAGCATCTGCCAGAACATCTTCTGTCGGGGTGAAAGACCGTCGCTGTTTTCCAGTTTGATCTTGAGCAAATCGTCGACAAAGCCGATCACCCCGTAGCCGATCGTCACCAGGATGGTCAGCCAGACGTAGAGATTGGTCAGGTCGGCCCAGAGCAGGGTCGGCACGACGATGGCGAACAGAATCAACACGCCGCCCATGGTCGGGGTGCCTTCCTTCACATAATGGGACTCCGGACCGTGTTTGCGAACCCGCTGGCCCATCTGCAGGGCTGAAAGCCGGTCGATCAGCCAGGGCCCGAACAGAAAGCTGAGCATGAGAGCCGTGATCGTCGCATAGATGGCCCGGAACGTGATGAACCTGAACACATAAAAGACCGAGAAGTCGGTATGCAGCGGATAGAGCAGATGATAAAGCATGATCAGCCTCCCCCCCCGGTCGACGGGTCCTGCATGGAGGACTTGAGCATGCCGACCACCTTCTCGAGCTGCATGGCCCGGGAGCCTTTGACCAGCAACCGGTCGCCCGGTTGCAGCAGCTCACGCAGGCGGGCGGCGACTGCAGCATGGTCCTCGCCGGCTTCGACACACTCTTCGGCCAAACCCGCCTCTGTGGCACCATGCCCGATTTCCATGGCGAGCTGGCCGAAGACCAATAGTTGATCGACACAGCCGGCAGCGATGCGACCCACTTCTCGATGCAGATCCTCGGCGGCGGTTCCCAGTTCCAGCATATCGCCCAGCAAGGCGATCCGCCGGGTGGCCCGCCCCATGTCGTGCAGTGCGTCGAGGGCGGCCCTGACCGACAGGGGATTGGCATTATAGCTGTCGTCGAGAATGAGGATGTCATTGGCCAGCCTCACCAGTTCCATGCGTCCCGGGCAGGGCACGAAGGCCTCCAGTCCGGCCACGATATCATCGATGTCGACCTCGAGAACCCAGGCTGCAGCGGCGGCCGCCAGGGCGTTCATCACATTGTGCCGCCCCGGCAGGGGCAAACGGACTCGGCGTTGCTCGCCGTCGAGGTGCAGCAGAAAATCCACGACGCCGTTGCCGGCCGCTATCTGTTCGGCATGGACGTCAGCCTCTGCAAGGGAGCCAAAGGTGATACGCTTCACCCCATTGGCAATCGGGAGTCGCCGGACCTGTTCGTCGTCGACATTGACAATCGCAGTGCCGCCATCCGGCAGATTGGCGAACAGCTCCCCCTTGGCCCTGGCAACGGCTTCTATGCCTCCCAGGGTTTCCAGGTGGGCCCGGCCGATATTGGTAATCAGGCCGATCGTCGGCGAGGCGATCTCCGTCAGTCTCGTGATTTCACCCCGCTCGCTCATCCCCAGTTCGATCACCGCCCATTTTTGTTCCGGCCGTAATTCGAACAGGGTCAGCGGCACCCCGACCAGGTTGTTAAAGTTGCCCGCCGATTTCAGCCCTTCGCCGGTCCGCATAAGAATCGAGGCCAGCATTTCCTTGGTGGTGGTCTTGCCGGTCGTGCCGGTGATGCCGACCACCGGGCCATTGAAGCGATTGCGGAGGGCGGCCGCCAGGTCGCCAAGCGCTTTCAAGGTATCCGGCACCAGGACCACCGGCAGCGGCAGCCCACCCACCGCCTCTTCGCTCAGGCAGGCCGCGGCGCCGTGTTGGGCGGCTTGAGCCAGGAAGTCGTGACCGTCGAAATTCGGTCCGCGCAGAGGGATGAACAGCTCTCCCGGCTGCAGAACCCGGCTGTTGGTGCAAATACCCTGGATCTTGACGTCGATGCCGTTGCGAATCAAACGCCCGCCGGTCGCTTCGGCCACGAACCGAACATCCAGTTCATTCATGGCTACCTCCCGCAGCAAGGGCCAGACGCAGCTCTTCCCGGTCGTCGAAATGAATCCTCTTCGTGCCCAGGATCTGGTAGTCCTCATGGCCCTTGCCGGCAACCAGCAACAGGCCGCCGGCCTGCAACAGGGAAACCGCAGTGCGAATCGCCTGGCGGCGATCTGGAATGACCAGGTAGCCGGGGCTTTCGGCTTTTCTTGCTTCAGCAAGCGTCCATTCCCGGGCATGCACCCGGGCCAGTCCCCTCTTGACATCTTCGATGATCTTCAGAGGATCCTCGGTCCTGGGGTTGTCCGAGGTGACCAGGGCGATGTCCGAGAAGCGGCCGGCAACCTCCCCCATGACCGGCCGTTTGCCGGGGTCACGGTCGCCGCCGCAACCGAAAACGGTCAGCAGCCGACCGGGACGCAGGGCCTGCATGGCCTCCAGGACCCGCTTGAGAGCATCCCCGGTATGGGCATAATCGACGAGGATGACCGCATCCCGTGCATTGTCGACCTTCTCGAGCCGGCCGGGAACCTGCGGCGCCGTCGTCAAACCCGCTTCGATGGCGGAGACCGGCAGTTGCAGTGCGATAGCGGCGGCGACGGCACACAGCAGATTTTCTACGTTGTATTCGCCCAGCAGGGGAGAAACGACCTGAATCGGACCCTCCGGTGTCTGCACACGCCCCCGGATGCCAGCCAGGTTGACCTCAAGCTGCAGAGGATGGACAGCGGCTGACCGTGTTCGACCGCAGGTCAGGGCTCCGCTGACCTGCTGGACCAGGCGCTCGCCATAGGGGTCGGAGATATTGACGACCGCCCGACCACCGTCCCTCGATAGCAATTCCTGGAACAAGCGGCATTTGCTCTGAAAATAGCGATCCATATCGTGATGGTAGTCGAGATGTTCGGGGGTGAGGTTGGTGAACACCCCCACCCTGAAATGCAGCCCATCGACCCGGTACTGGTCCAGGGCATGGGAAGACACCTCCAGAACCAGCGAACGTGCCCCTTGCCGCCGGAAATCGGCAATGTGCGCCAGCAATTCAGGTGCTTCGGGCGTTGTGTACGGTGCCGGGTGCTGCTGGTCGCGATAGCGGTAGTCGACGGTGCCGACCACCGCCGGCGTCAGGCCCGCCCGTTGCAGAATCGTTTCCAGCAGATAGCTGACCGTGGTCTTGCCATTGGTCCCGGTGACGCCGACCACCGGCATGTCTTCGGTCGGATCGTCGTAATAGTTGCGAGCCGCAATCGCCATCGTCTGCCTGGCGTTCGCGACTACCACACCGGCTCTCCCCTCCGGCAGGGTGCACTCGCGTTCCGAGATGACGGCGCGGGCGCCGCGCTGCACAGCCTCTGCCACGAAAGCATGACCGTCGTGGACCAGGCCGCCGAGCGCGAAAAAGCCACAGCCGGGCTGCACCTGCCTGGAATCAAAACAGAGACCCGTGATTTCCACGGTCTCCGGGCCAGACAAGGATTTAATCGGGCAATCTTTCAGTATTTCAGACAGCAGCATCATCTCGGCCTGTCATCCGGGGGGCGCCAGCTTGACCCAGGCCGGCATGCCATAGGAAATTCCGACCCCGGGCGGCGGCGATTGTTCGACTACCTGCCCCTGGCCCCGAAAACTCAGGTTCAATTTTCGGTCCTCCATCAGGCGGAGGACCTGCCGGTAACTCATGCCGTGAAAATCAGGCATGCTCGGCCCCTCAGTGCCCTGTTCCCAGCCTGCGGACCGTATAGGGACGACCTGTTTTTGCGGAAGATCGTTGAAAAACTGTTCGAGGGTGGGCTGTCGCTGTTCAGGCACGACCGCTCTGGTCGGCGGAATCCGCAGATACTGCAGAGCCTGCCCGGCAATTCGGGAAAAAACCGGCGCAGCCACCAATCCTCCGTAAACATGCTTCTGGGGTTCGTCGATGGTGACCAGGATCACCAGGCGCGGCGCCTCGACCGGAACGAAGCCGACAAAAGAAGCAAGCCGCTTGTCGGCCGAGTATCCCCCGGTCACCGGGTCGACCTTCTGAGCGGTACCGGTTTTGCCGGCAACTCGGAAACCGGGAACCTGGGCCTTGACGGCCGTGCCACCATCCGCCGTCGTCGACTCCATCATCGAGGTCACGACCTGGGCAACATCGCGGGCGACGACCTTGCGCACCACCCGGGGCTGTCTGGTTTGCCGCACCTGCCCCTGCTGATCGACGATTTTTTCGACCACATAAGGCTCCATCAGGTAGCCATCATTGGCAATCGCGGCAGTAGCGGCCGCCATCTGCAGCGGGGTGACGGTCAAGCCCTGGCCAAAAGAAATGGCGGCCAGGTCGACCTCAAACCAGCGATTCGGGTCATGCACCAGTCCGCCCTGTTCACCGGGCAGGTCGATCCCGGTCGGCGAGCCGAAGCCGAACTTGCGAATATAGTTGTAATAGCTTTCTCTTTCCAGGAGCTTGCCAATTTTGGCCGAGCCGATGTTGGAACTGTATTTGATGATCTCCAGCGGGGTCAGCTTCTGGTAAGGCTTGTGATCGTGGATGGTTTTGCCGCCGACATGGAAGCGACCGTTTTCACAATCGATTCGTTGGGAGGTCTTGATCACCGCCTCGTTGAGAGCCGCCGCCATCAGAAAAATCTTGAACGTCGAACCCGGTTCGAAGGTATCGCAGATCGCCCGGTTTCGCCATTGGGCCGGCTCATGGCGGGCAAAGGCATTGGGGTTGTATGTCGGTCGACTGGCCATGGCCAGGATCTTGCCGGTCGCTGGTTCAAGCACGACCACGGTGCCGGCCCTGGCATCGGCCGCTTCGATCCCCGCAGCGAGTTCCCGTTCGACGATATACTGCAGGTTCTTGTCCAGGGTCAGGTACAGGT
>Ga0102943_1001463_pt1 | contig 14715 bp, 12 predicted proteins | sample SalPonC_black_MG_FD_78174 | JGI IMG/M metagenome (GOLD analysis project Ga0102943, IMG submission 78174) | Salt pond soil microbial communities from South San Francisco under conditions of wetland restoration - Salt Pond MetaG... | ecosystem: Environmental > Aquatic > Marine > Intertidal zone >...
CCTTTCGGCATGATTCCCAAGATGAAGCCTTTCCGCGTCGTCGGGGTTTTTCAGAAGCGGGGCGGCTTCATCGATACCTTTTTTGCCTATATCGATCTCGCCGGGGCTCAGGATTTTTTCGACATGGCAGGGCGGGTGACCGGAGTCGAAGTCGAAGTCGACAATTTCGATCAGGCCGTGCCCGTGGCGCGTACCCTGCGGGCCCAGCATGAATACCCCTACGTGATCCGTTCATGGGAGGATATGTTCGGCGCTCTGCTTTCCGCCCTGCGCCTGGAAAAACTCGGCCTGTTCATCGTGCTCGGCATCATCGTACTGGTGGCCGCCTTCAATATCGCCACCACCCTGATTATGGTCGTCATGGAAAAGCACCGCGATATTGCCATATTGCGTTCAATGGGCGCTTCGGCGCGCAGCATCATGAAGATCTTCGTCCTCGAGGGGCTGATTGTCGGTTTGCTCGGGACTTTGTTCGGAACCTGCCTCGGCCTGGTCCTCGCTAAAAATGCCGATCCGATTATCAAATGGCTGGAGCGTATCCTGGGTGTCCGTATTTTCGACCAGACGGTCTACGGCATGGATCATTTCCCCTCCGTGGTGAATTCGGGTGATGTGGTTGCCGTGGTTGCCGTGGCCATGACGATTTCCCTGGTGGCAACCATTTACCCCGCCTGGCGCGCCGCGCGGATGGACCCCGCGGAAGCCCTGCGTTACGAATAGCCGGTGCCTATGATTGAAGTCGAGAACCTGAGCAAAAGTTTTACCAGCGAGCGGGGCGTCATCCATGTCCTGCGCAGTGTCAGTCTGTCGATCGCCGCTGGCGAACGGATTGCCGTGGCCGGTGCCTCCGGGGCCGGCAAAACCACTCTGATGCATCTCCTTGGCGGCCTGGACCGCCCCTCCTCCGGGTCAGTCAAATTCGAGGGAAAAGACATCTTTTGCTATTCCGTCGGCGAACTGGATGCCTTTCGCAACCTGTCCATCGGCTTCGTTTTCCAGTTTCATCAGCTGCTGCCAGAGTTTTCGGCTCTTGAAAATGTCATGATGCCGGCTCGTATCGGCCGTATGCCTCTTCCGCAAGCGCGCCAGCGCGCGGAAAACCTGTTGCAGGCGGTCGGTCTGGCGCAGCGTCTCGAGCATAAGCCGGGACAGCTTTCCGGTGGGGAGCAGCAGCGTGTCGCCATTGCCCGCGCCCTGGTCATGGGACCGCGGCTGCTGCTTGCCGACGAGCCGACCGGCAATTTGGATAGCGGCACCTCCGAAGAAATCGTACAGCTGCTCGATGATCTGCATGCGGAACATAACCTGACCATGGTTCTGGTCACCCATAGTCAAAAAATCGCCGGCAGCATGGACCGTGTTTTTCACATGGAAGACGGCCGCCTGAACCGACAATGAATCAGCTGGCGGATCGCCTGGCGAGAAATCGCGTTTTTCCTTTAACCTTTGTTCTTCATCACATATAATAATCAGCTTTGAGCCGGTTTCTTTGTTTGGAGTGACGCTGATATGATCAAGAGGGCAATCCTTTTGCTGATCTGTCTGTTTTTGACGGTTCCCGGTCATGGCAGAGAGGAATATGCGATTGGCGAGGTGGCCATTGAAGGCAATCAGCGGGTCAAGACGCAGACTGTCCTGGATGCGATTAACCTGGAAGCCGGGCAAGTCGTCACCCCGGCGCAGATCGACGCAGCCATGCAGTCGATATACGGCCTTGACCGTTTTTCCGATGTCGTTGCCGAAATCATCGAGCGCAACGGCATCAAAGTCCTGAATTTCAAATTGCAAGAAAGGCCCCTGGTGCGCAGAATCCGTTTCGAGGGCAACGATGAGCTCAAGACCGACAAACTGCGCCAGGCCGTCACTCTGCGGGTCCCGGGACTTTATGACCCGCGGGAAATCAGCAAGAGCATCGATGCCATCAAGCTTGAGTATATCAAGGAGGGCTATTACGCCGCCGAAGTGACGGCCGACAAGCATGTGGTTCCCAATAATGAAGCTCTGGTCACGTTCCAGATCGACGAAGGCCAGCTGGTTCGCATCAAACAGATTGAATTCATCGGCAACACGGTTTTCGAGCGTGACGAGCTGATGAATTTCATGGATACCCGGGAGCAATGGTTTCTGTCCTGGTTGACAGGGCGCGGCAAATATAACGAGATGATTCTGGCTCAGGACCTCGAGCGCATCGCGGATGGCTACATGGACCGGGGGTACGTCAGGGTCAATGTTCGCGAGCCGGTCCTTTCGCTGGTTGACGACAGCCGGCATATGCTGGTGCTGATCACCATCGACGAAGGAGACCAGTACCGGGTCGGCTCAATCGACGCTCGAGGTGACCTGATTCAGAAGGAAGGGGAAATTCTCAATCTCCTGCCGCTTCGTCCAGGTGAGGTATTTTCCCGGGGACAGCTTCGGCAAGGCGTGGAAAACGTCACCGATCTTTACGCCGACCAGGGTTACGCCTACGCCAATGTCACGCCCTTGACGCGAGTCGATGACGACAACCTCACCGTCGATGTCAACCTGGAGATCGAGCAGGGCAATCAGGTGACTGTCGAACGGATTGAAATTTCCGGCAACACCTCAACCCGCGATAAAGTCATCCGGCGCGAGATGAAACTTGCCGAGGGCGAATTGTACAACGCCACGGCCTTGAAGAGGAGTCGGGCACGAATCAATAATCTTGGTTATTTCGAGGCCGTCGACGTGACAACCAATCCGGGGTCGGATGATGAACATATCCAGATCGACGTCAACGTCAAGGAGCGACCGACCGGGACCTTCAGCATCGGCGCCGGCTACTCTTCGGTGGACGGCTTTGTCGGTCAGGGGTCGATCACCCAGGAGAACTTTTTGGGACGGGGGTGGAAAATGAGCCTCGCCGCCTCGATCGGCGGCGAAAGCACGACTTATCAGGTGGGGCTGACCGACCCGTATTTCCTCGATATGAACCTGACGCTGGGCTTTGAGCTTTACCAGACTGATCGTGAATGGACCGACTTCAGCCGTCGGGCTACCGGCGGGGCGGTTAAAGTCGGGCGGTCGGTCGGTGAATATTCCAGGGTCCTGTTTGTCTATCGCTACGAAGAAAAAGAAATCTACGACGTCGATGCCGACGCCTCCTTTGAAATTCGCGCGGAGGAAGGAATTTCGACGATTTCCTCGATAACCAGTACATTCAGCCGGAACACCACGGACTATCGGCCAGACCCCTCCCGTGGTGGGGTGCTTGATGCCTCCTGGGAATTTGCCGGGCTCGGCGGAACCGAAAAATTCAGTAAATACCTGTTCGATTATCGGCATTTCTGGCCGGCTTTCTGGGACACGACCTTCTCGGCTCATGGCCGGGTCGGCTATGTGCATGCTTACGGCGGTGAGGAGGTGCCTCTCGATGAGCGGTTCTTCCTTGGCGGGATCAACAGCCTGCGGGGGTTTGAATCCCGGGAAGTCGGGCCGCGGGACCCTGCAACCGGGGATTATGTCGGCGGCGACAAGCAGACGTATTTCAACTTCGAATTTATTTTTCCGCTGGCCAGGGATCTTGGCATCAAAGGGGTTACCTTCATCGATGTCGGCAATGCCTGGGGAGAAGACGAAGACTGGTTTGAAGAATGGCGCTACAGTACAGGTGCAGGAATCCGCTGGATGAGTCCCCTTGGTCCACTCCGGCTGGAATGGGGCTATAATCTCGATCCGAAGGAATTCGAGGACACTTCGCGCTTCGAATTCATGATCGGCCGTTTCTTTTAAGACGACGGGCTTCCACAAAGCAGTGTTTTGACGAGAAACCTGCATCGAATTGGAGCCCTGCTGTTTACGAGCATCAAAAGGAGATGAACGTATGAAAAAACTGATGTTAACCGCTTTGATTTGTTTTGGACTGGCAGTGGCCCCGGTTGTGGCCCAGGAGGGGAAAATCGGTTATGTCGATCTGCAAAAAGCCCTCAATATGTCGGAGGCAGGCAAAGCCGCCAAGGAAGAAATCAAAGCAAAAGTCGAGAGTTATGACGCAGAAGTCAAGGCGAAGCAGGAACAACTGAAAAAACTCAAGGCTGACCTGGAAAAACAGGCCGTTTTGCTGTCCGAAGACGCCCGTAGCGCGAAAGAACGTGAATATCAGCAGAAACTTAAGGATTACCAAAGATTTACCAAGGACATTCAGGAAGAACTGCAGCAGGAGGATGCTGATTTCACCCGGGCAATTATCGAAGATCTGTTGAAAGTTGTACAGGAACTTGGCAAGCAGCAGGGTTACACCGTGATCCTGGAAAGAACGGAAAGCGCCATGCTGTACGGTGATGAGTCCGTTGATCTGACTGATGACCTCATCAAAGCGTTCAATCAGCAATAATCGTTTGCGGCAGATGACCGAAGAGAAGAAAGAACAGAGCGTTCGTCTGGACGAGTTGGCGGAGATGATCGGTGGTCGCCTGCGCGGTGATCCTGCGATCAGCATCTCCGGTGTCGCCTCCCTTGACACGGCCGGACCGGAAGAGATCACCTTTCTGGCCAACGCCAAGCTGAAAACCCTGCTGCCTGAGTCCCGGGCGGCCGCCATAGTGGCGACCTCTGAACTGGAGGGACAGATCGACAAGCCCTTGCTGCTGGTCGAAAATCCCTACCTGGCCTTTGCCCATCTGCTGACCTTCTTTCGGGTTCCCCCTTTTAAAGCCGAAGGTGTTTCGGAGCAGGCAAGTGTCCATCCGGAGGCAACCGTTGCCGCCGAAGTCACTGTCTCTCCGGGCTGTGTCATCGAAGCCGGGGCCCGGATCGGGCCCAGGAGTACTTTACATCCCAACGTCGTCATTTATAAGGACGCGGTGATTGGTGCGGATTGCATTCTGCACTCCGGATCAATCGTCCGGGAAGGGTGCCGGCTTGGAGACCGGGTTATTCTGCAGCCGGGGGCCGTGGTCGGCGCTGATGGTTTCGGTTTCGCTGCCGATGGCGAGGCTTATGTCAAAATTCCCCAGGTCGGACGGGTCATTGTCGAGGATGACGTCGAAATTGGTGCTTCGGCGACGATTGATCGCGGTACGCTGGGCGACACGCGGATCGGACGGGGGACCAAGATCGATAATCTGGTTCAAGTCGGACACAATGTTCGGATCGGTGAAAACTGTATTTTAGTCTCCCAGGTCGGGATCGCCGGCAGCACTCAAATCGGCAAACACTGCACATTCGGCGGCCAGGCCGGAGTCACCGGCCATGTGACAATCGGCGACCATGTCACCATCGCCGGGCGCGGCGGGGTGATAAACGATGTACCGGACGCCACCGCCCTGGCCGGCATGCCGCCGATGCCGCACCGCGAATGGCTCAGGGTCACGGCCAGCCTGGCCCATCTTCCCGAACTACGGCGCGAGGTGTCCAGGTTGAGACAACAACTTTCAGAACTCGAGGCCCTTGCCAAGGGGCAGGATGACGAATCATGATTGCTAATTCCCTGGAATTGATGGAATACCTTCCCCATCGTTACCCCTTCCTGCTGGTCGACAAGATCACGGAATTCGAAGAGGGCCGGCGGATCGTCGGCATCAAGAACGTCACCATCAACGAGCCGTTTTTTCAGGGGCACTTCCCTGGGCACCCTATCATGCCCGGCGTTCTCATCCTTGAAGCCATGGCCCAGGTCGGCGGTGTGTTCGCCCAACTCAGTCGGCAAGCCGACAAAGATGAGGTCCCCTATTTTGTCGGGATTGACAAGGCACGGTTCCGCAAGCCCGTTTTACCGGGAGACGTTCTGCGACTCGAATTGGAACTCTTGAAAGTGCGTCGCGGCATTTATTCCTTCACCGGCCGGGCATTCGTCGGTGACAAACTTGTTGCCGAATCCGAGTTGAAGGCGACCTTCGCCCCCAAGTAGAGGACTGTCATGATTCATCCCAGCGCCATTATTCATCCTTCGGCCGACATTGCTGAAGACGTCTCCATCGGTCCTTTCAGCATCATTGATGAAGACGTCAAGATTGGTTCAGGAACCGTCGTCGGGTCACATGTTGTGATCGACCGTTGGACGGAAATCGGTCGTGATAATCAAATTTTCCAGTTTGCCTCGATCGGTGCTGCACCTCAGGATATTAAGTACCAGGGGGAGAAAACCATTCTCAGAATTGGCGACCGCAACCGGATACGGGAGTTCGTGACCCTGAATCGCGGCACACCGGGCGGCGGCGGACTCACCCAGATCGGCAATGAAAACCTGTTTATGTCTTATTCTCACGTTGCCCACGACTGCCGGGTCGGACAGCAGGTGATTCTCGCTAACGGTGCGACCCTGGCCGGACACGTCGAAGTCGAGGACTATGCGATTCTCGGTGGGCTTTCGGCCGTGCACCAGTTCTGCCGTATCGGCTGCCATACCATGACCAGCGGCGGCGCCATGATTACCCAGGATATCCTGCCATATACGGTCGCCCAGGGTGACCGGGCCAAGATGATGGGCCTGAACCTGGTGGGATTGAAACGCAGGGGGTTTGCAGCCGAAACGATTCGCGGTATCAAGCAGGCTTACCGGCTTCTCCTGAGATCGGGATTGCGTATGGAGGAGGCGTTAAGGCAAATCGAGGAAGAGTTGGAACGGACTCCGGAACTGCAGCACTTTGTTGAATTTGTCCGGAGCAGCCAGCGTGGCATCGCTCGCTGAGGAAGCCAGGACCATGCAGAAATTACGCGCAGCCGTTATCGGAGTCGGCTATCTCGGCAGATTCCATGCTCAAAAATATCATGAACACGCCGCTGTTGACCTGGCCGGTGTCTTCGATTGTGATGCTCGCCGTTGCGCGGAGGTGGCCAGGGAATGTTCCACCCGGGCCTTCTCCACGATGGCAGAGGCGATTGCAGGTGCTGATCTGGTGTCGATTGTGGTCCCGACCCAGTTTCATTTTGAAACGGCCCGCTCCTGCCTTGAGGCAGGAAAGCACATCCTCCTTGAAAAACCGGTCACCCAGACCGTCGAGGAAGCTGAAGACCTCATCGAATTGGCCGAACAAATGGGACTGGTTTTTCAGGTCGGACATCTGGAACGTTTCAATCCGGCGGTGAAGGCTCTCAAGGACGTCCTGAAAAATCCGCAGTTCATTGAATCTCATCGCCTGGCGTCTTTCAAGTTGCGGGGAACCGATGTCAATGTCGTACTCGATCTGATGATCCATGATATCGATATTCTGCTGAGCATGGTTCCTTATCAGCTGAAAACCATCAACTCGGTCGGTGTACCGGTCCTCTCCGAGGAGGTTGATATCGCCAATGCCCGGCTTCAGTTTGAAAACGGCTGCGTGGCCAATGTGACCGCCAGTCGGGTCAGTCGCGAACCGATGCGGAAAATGCGGATTTTTCAGCAGGATGCCTATATTTCCATCGATTTTCATGAGCGCAGAATCTCGGTCTACCGCAAGACCCCCGGGGTGACCCAGGTTCCGGAACTGCCGAATATCTCATTTGATGAACTGGACTTTGAACAAGGCGATCCCCTGCGCGACGAAATCCATGCCTTCGTGGCATCGGTGCGGGCCGGCAGGCCGCCGGTTGTTTCCGGTCATGACGGCAAGCGCGCCCTGGAAGTCGCCATGCAGATCACCCGCAAACTCTGGCATGAGGTGACCGGTTAGTATTATCAGAATAAATCGAAGGACGAACAGGGCTTTTGGACAATATTGTCACCCTCAAACTCTTTTTCGTTCGGAAGGACTGTTCAGCGAACATTGCCTTCTCTGCCAGGGCGACTCACCAGGTCGCCCTTCATCTTCCCTGCAAAGGATTCCATGATGCAGATCCCGATGGTTGATCTGAAAATTCAGTACCGTCAGCTAAAATCTGAAATCGATGCAGCGATCAGCAAGGTTCTGGATTCCGCCCATTTTGTACTGGGTCCTGAAGGCACGGCCTTCGAACAGGAAATCGCCGTTTATCTGGGCGTCAAACATGCCGTGGGGGTCGCATCCGGAACCGATGCCCTGCATCTCGCGCTGCGAGCTGCGGGACTTGGGCCCGGCGACGAGGTGATTACCAGCCCCTTTACTTTTATCGCCACCGCAGAAGCGATCGCCTATGTCGGAGCCAAACCGGTTTTCGTCGATATCGAGCCGGACACCTTCAATATCGACGTTGATCGGGTCGCTGCGGCGATCACTCCGGCGACGCGCGCCATTCTGCCGGTCCATCTGTTCGGTCAACCCGCGGACCTCCAACCCCTTGCCCAAATCTGCCGGGAACATGATCTGCTGCTGATCGAGGACTGTGCACAGTCCTGTGGCGCTCGTTATGGTGAAAAAATGACCGGCTCTCACGGAGACCTGGGGTGTTTTTCCTTTTTCCCCAGCAAGAATCTCGGCGGTTTCGGCGATGGCGGGCTGGTGGTCACCAACCGCGACGATTTGGCCGCGGAAATCCGGGTTTTGCGCAACCATGGCAGCCGCGAGCGCTATCACCATTCGCTGATCGGTTACAACAGCCGGCTGGATGATCTGCAGGCCGCAATCCTGCGGGTCAAACTGCAGCATCTGGACCAGTTCAACGCCCGGCGCAGGGAAAATGCCCATCGTTATTCCGAACTGCTTGGCGAACTCGGCATTGAAGTCCCCTATGAAGACGGCAAGGGAACCCATGTCTATCATCAATTCACGATTCTCTCGGACCAGCGGGAACGGCTGCAAAAGGCCCTGTTCGAGGCGGGCGTCGCCTCGGCCGTCTATTATCCCATCCCCCTTCACCGTCAGGATGTGTTCCTGGATATCTGCGGCAATCTCGCCATGCCGGTCAGTGAACAAACGGCGCGACGGGTTCTTTCCCTGCCGATCTTCCCGGAACTTTCAGAAGAACAGATTCAGCGGGTGACCGGAGTGATCCGCGCAGCACTTTAGGGAATGCGGCTCAATAAGCAATTTTATGATGGATTGAGGCTGGGACATGGTTGAAATCAGCGGTTCACTCGTCGAGGCCGGACCCGATGGCGGGCACTCGCATGCGCCGAAGGTTCTGATCGTGACCGGCGAAGATTCCGGTGACCTGCATGGTGCAAAGCTGATCCGTTCGACCCTGGCGAAGAACCCGCAGGTTCGTTTTATGGGGGTTGGCGGCCAGCGTATGGCTGACGCCGGTTGCGAGCTGCTGATGCGCGCCGAGGATCTGGCGGTTGTGGGTCTGGTGGAGGTTCTTGGTCATTTTCCGAAAATCTGGCAGGCCTTCCAGACCCTCAAGGGGTTGCTGCATGGTTCTGGCCGCCCCGATGCCCTGGTCTTGATCGATTTCCCGGAATTCAACCTGCGGCTGGCCAGGCAGGCCCAGAAAGCGGGTGTGCCGGTCCTCTACTATGTCAGTCCGCAAGTCTGGGCCTGGCGGCGGGGGCGGGTTAAGAAAATTGCTCGCATCGTTGACCGGCTGGCCGCCATTTTCCCTTTTGAGCCGGACCTCTATCGGGGGCTGGATATCCAGGTTGAATACGTAGGCCACCCTCTGCTTGACGAGTTTTCGGGGACTCCGGACCGGGGGGAGATTCTCGAACGGCTGCAGATCAGCGAAGACACGTCGGTCATCGGTCTCTTTCCGGGGAGTCGGCGCAGCGAATTAAAATTCATGCTGCAGACCCTGGCGGACGCCGGCAAGTTGATCCGTGACCAGCGTCCGGGGACCCGGTTTCTGGTTCCGGTCGCCGCCGGGTTATCGACTGCCGACATCGCTCATTGTTTTTCGAAAGATATGGATGTTCATCTTCTTCAGCCGGACGAAATGACGATCTACGAAACCGCCAGGGCCTGTGATGCCGTGATTACCGTGTCCGGGACGGTGACTCTGCAGATTGCTTTGGCCGGCACGCCGATGGTGATATTTTATAAACTGGCGCCGGTCTCCTTTGCGATCGGCCGCAAACTCATCCGGGTTGATCATATTGGCCTGGCCAACATTGTCGCCGGCAAACGGGTGGTCCCCGAATTTATCCAGGGGGAAGCAACCCCGCAGAATCTCGCCGCTGCAGCCCTGGCAATTATTGACGATCAGCAACGCGCACGACAAATGCGTCAAGAATTAGCCGCTTTGCGGCAAAAGCTTGGCAAGCCCGGCTGTTCCGACCGGGTAGCGGACATGCTGCTCGATATGGTCAGCCGGAAGCATTGAGCAGTGCAGGGAGAGCAGGTTTTGGTCAAAAACACCAATTGGACCCTGATGAAGCGCCTCCTCGGCTATTCGCGCCGCTATCTGCGAAGAATTCTGATCGCGGGGGTTGCGTCTCTCGGGGTGGCCGGTACCGAGGTCGCAACCGCCAAGCTGATTCAACCCTTTGTCGACAATCTGCTGATCGAGCCCGACCCCGCTTTGATCAATCTGCTGCCGATGGTGGTGATCGGTCTGGCGCTGGTCAAGGGGGTGTCCCGCTACGTACAGGGCTACTGCATCCAGACCGCCGGTCAATTTGTCGTCCAGGATCTGCGCAACGAACTCTACGATCACTCCATCGGCCTGTCGATGCGCTATTTCTCGGGCCATTCATCCAACGATGTTTTGTCAAGATTTCTTAATAATATCAGCCTTTTGCAGCGTTCGGCAACCGACGACATCAGCGAGCTGGGTCGCGAGAGCCTGACTCGGGTCGGTCGGAAGCCCGCTGGCTTCTGTCCCGATGTCAGACTGGCGCTGGTGGCTTTCCTGGTCCTGCCGGTCTCGGTCCTTCCTGCTGCCATGATCGGCAAGAAAATCAAGGAATACACCAAGCGGGGGATGCAATCGATCGCCCGGGTGACCGGGGTTCTTCAGGAAACCCTGGCCGGTATCAAGGTCGTCAAGGCGTTCGGCACGGAAGACTATGAACGGCAGAGGTTTCATGCCGAGAATCGCTCCTACCTCCGCCAGCTGTGCAAGGTGCTCAAATATGATGCAGCCGCCAAGCCGGTGGTTGAACTGGTGGCGTCCCTTGGTGCGGCCGCAGTGTTGTGGTTCGGCATTTTGCGGGTGGTGGACGGCCATCTGTCGCCAGGGGAGTTCTCCACCTTCCTGGCGGCCATGTTCATGATGTACGGACCGGTCAAACGGCTGACCAAGGTCTACGCCAACCTCCAGCGCAGTTTCGGTGCCGCAGACCGGGTGTTCGAGTTGATGGACGAGCCTTATGATGTCGAAGAGGCGCCGGACGCTGTCGACCTCGGTCGCTCCCGAGGCGAGGTTTCCTTTCGGAACGTCAACTTCGCCTACCTGAATCAACCCGTGCTGATCGATTTCACCATTGATGCCCGGGCCGGTGAAGTCGTTGCCCTGGTCGGTCCGAGCGGCGCCGGCAAATCAACCGTGGTGGGTTTACTCGCCAGATTTTACGACCCGTTGAGCGGCAGCATTTCTGTCGATGATCAGGACATCCGGAATCTGACCCTGAAAAGCCTCAAGGACAACCTCGCCTTTGTTGACCAGGAAACGGTCCTGTTCAACACCACCATCAGCGACAATATCCGCTACGGCAGCCCGAAGGCGACCGATGCTCAAGTGCGCGAGGCGGCAGTCAAGGCTTATGCCGATGGTTTTATCGAACAGCTTGAAGAAGGCTACGAGACGAATATCGGCGACCGCGGCGTGCGGCTTTCAGGCGGGCAACGGCAGCGTATCTGTATCGCCCGTGCCATTCTGCGCGATGCTCCAATCCTGATTCTCGACGAGGCGACCAGTGCCCTTGATACGGAAAGCGAAATCATTGTTCAGCGAGCCTTGGCCAATCTGATGCAGAATCGCACGACTTTCGTCATCGCGCACCGGCTGACAACGGTCATGAACGCCGACCGGATCGTGGTGCTCGAGGATGGTCAAATCCGGGAGATCGGCCGCCACGAAGAGTTGCTGCAGGCGGATGGTCTTTACCGCCGACTCTACCAGATGCAGTTCCGGGATGACACGGAATGAATCGATTCACCGCCAGCCTCTTGCTGACTCTGGTCCCGCCGACTGCTGAAATCGCCATCCGTCTGCTTTATCGGTCGATGAAGGTTGATACTCTCGGCTGGGAGCTACTTCAAGAGTCCATAGAGAGAGAGCAGTCGGTCATCTATGCTTTCTGGCATGACCAACTGCTGATGATGGCCATGGGGTATCGCGGCAATCGCGATCTGCGCACTCTGATCAGCGCCTCCAAGGATGGAGAACTGATTGCCAGGACCATTGGTCGTTTCGGTTTTCAGGCCGTCCGTGGCTCCTCCAGCCGCCGTGGCGGCGAAGCGCTCAAGGAAATGCTCCGGCTGGTCAGGGCCGGAAGCAGTCTGGTGATTACTCCGGATGGGCCGAAGGGTCCACGGCATCGCCTGAAGCCGGGTGTTGTGCAACTGGCGCTGCGCAGCGGCCGACCGGTGGTGCCGATCGCTTTTGTCTGCAGCCGCGGCTACCGGTTTTCCTCCTGGGACCGGTTTCTGCTGCCCTTGCCGTTCTCCAGGGGCGTTTACTCTTTTGGTGAGCCCGTGTACAATCAGCCGGCGGAGAGTTTTGAAGCATTCACCATCCGCCTGCAGACGGCTATGGATAATGTGCAGTGTTCGGCCGCCACCCGCCTGGAGGAATATGGTTTATCTGCTGTATGACCTGGTCCTGTTGCTGTCCAGTCTGGGCCTGGTTCCCTACTATCTGATCCGGGGGGTGCGTTACGGCAAGTCACGGCATGGTATCCGTGAGCGGCTTGGTTATCTGCGTCCCGAGCAGATGGCCAGTCTGCAGGGATGCGAAACCATCTGGATCCATGCTGTGTCCGTCGGTGAAACCCGGGCTGCCATTCCCCTCATCAAAGGTCTGCGCAGACAGTACCCCGATGCCTGCCTGGTTTTGTCCAATGTCACCGAAACCGGACGCGCCATAGCCCGCGATATTCCCGAAATCGACCTTTGCGTGTTCCTCCCTTTCGACCTGCGCTGGGCGGTCAGGCGCTCGCTGCGGCTGGTGGATCCGGCGCTGATTCTGATTGTCGAAACCGAAATCTGGCCCAATTTCGTGCGTATCGCGCATGAACGTAAAATTCCTGTTCTGCTGGTCAACGGCCGGTTTTCGGACCGCTCTTTCCCGCGCTATTTCCGTATCCGGCGGCTCTTGAAGCCTCTTTTGAGAATGATCTCTTTTTTCTGCATGCAGACCGCCCAGGATGGTCGGCGGGCGCGACGCATCGGTGCACCACCGGAGAGGGTGTTAGTGACCGGCAATCTCAAATTCGACATCATTTCGTCCCGGCGGGCTCTGCCAGCTCCCGAAGCTGTGCGTACTGAACTCGACCTGCCCCCGGATGTTGCCGTCTGGGCGGCTGGCAGCACCCATGCCGGCGAGGAAGTTATGGTTGCCGATGTCGCCCGGCAACTGAAGAAGAAAGGTCTCGAGCAAATTCTGATCATGGTTCCCAGGCATCCCGAGCGGGTGCGCAGTATCGGCGAACAGTTGACGGCCAGAGGCATTCGCTGGGTTTTGCGGAGCGAAATAGAGACAGGTGGTAAAATTCGCAAAGGTGGTGTTCTGCTGGTGGACACTATGGGGGAGATGCTGAAATTCTATTCCATCGCGGAACTGGTTTTTGTCGGCGGCAGTCTGGTCCCGGTAGGGGGCCACAACCTCCTCGAAGCGTCACTGCTCAGTAAACCCGTTCTGTTCGGCCCCCACATGCAGAACTTCAAGGAGATTGCCGGTCTGGTGCTGGAATCCGGGGCAGGCCTGCAGGTTGATGACAGCCAGGAACTCGAGGAAAAGGTGGCCGAACTGCTGAATGACAAGGTTCGACGCAAACAGATGGGGGAGCATGGCTTCGATCTCCTGTCGGATCATGCCGGTGCCACGCACAAAACTCTCGAGGTCATCGCCGACCATTGGGGCCGTAAAGAGTGACCGCTCTTGCTCAGTTCTATCGGCGCTTGATTTTTGAAGGACCGAGCAGCCTTCTCGAAAAAGCCCTGTTTCTGGTTTTGAGCATTGTCAGCAGGCTCTATGGCCTGCTGATGTTGCTCAGAGCATGGGCTTACGGCAACCGGATCCTCCATCGCCATAAGGCCGGCATCCCGGTCATCTCGGTCGGCAATCTTACGGTGGGCGGTACTGGCAAGACCCCGGTGGTCGATGAACTGATCCGCCGCAGCCTGGCCGCCGGGAAGCGCGTCGCGGTGGTCAGCCGCGGCTACGGCGGGCGACGCAAAGCCGATACGGCAGTGGTTGCAGACGGCCGCGGGGAAGTGGATGACCAACCTGATCTGTATGGTGACGAACCGGTGCTGCTGGCCCGGCGCAATCCGCAAGCTGTGGTTGTCGTGGCCCGCCGGCGCCGGCAAGGGGTGGAGCTTGCCGAAAAGCTCGGAGCGGAGTTGGCCATCCTGGATGACGGCTTTCAGCATCTTGCCCTTGAACGAGATCTTGATATTCTTCTCCTTGATGCGGTCCGGCCATTCGGTAATCACCGCGTGTTGCCGGCGGGGAGTCTGCGTGAGCCGCGCACGGCTCTGCAGCGCTGTGACTTGGTGATCCTCACCCGGGCGGAGGCGGAGAGTCATATTGATCTTCCTGTTGCACGGCCCCTGCTGCGTTGCCGGCATGTTCTGTCCGAGCAGCTGCAAACCCTTGACGGGCATATCCTCGGCTGGGAAGAGCTGCGCGGCAAGGCCTGTCTGGCCTTCGCCGGCATCGCCCGGCCGGAGGATTTTTTTGCGGCTTTGCGCCGCCGCGGAGTTGATCTGCGGGGCGAAGTTTTTTTCTCGGACCACCAGGAATACGGCTTGGAAG
>Ga0102943_1001464_pt1 | contig 14711 bp, 14 predicted proteins | sample SalPonC_black_MG_FD_78174 | JGI IMG/M metagenome (GOLD analysis project Ga0102943, IMG submission 78174) | Salt pond soil microbial communities from South San Francisco under conditions of wetland restoration - Salt Pond MetaG... | ecosystem: Environmental > Aquatic > Marine > Intertidal zone >...
GTAGAGCTTTTTTAGCCACACAACGATACGCAATGCGGCGTGTTTCTCCAGGTGGTAAATCGAAGCTGTCTCCTATATCTACCAACGGCACAATACGTAAAAAATCGTCAGAATTCGGAATCGAAAAGGATAAAAGGGGAAAAGGATAAAAGAAAAGGATAAAAGGGGCAGTCCAATGTTTCATGATTTTTTAGCTCTACCCAATTTGCATCCGTCCTTTCAAGATTATTTTTTCGATGACGGCTTACCCAACTTTGCACTGAAGGGGTTCAAGCAATTTAAGAAGCTTTTTCGCGCACCTTCGGTCTCAAAAATCCAGGAACGATAGTTCCCTCGGTTGATTACATGATAGTAAGCTCCAGCATACTCCAAACGCACTTTGCTGGCTCATCTGGGTCTATCGTTACCGCGTCGCTCAAAGGTAATCGAAAATGTAGTGGAGAAAATCGGGGGCTAATCGCCTGCCAGCTCAGTCAGAGCCAGGAGTCACCTCAAAGAACTGCGGAACTTGGTTTAGCTCCAATTTTAACAATTAAAATCCAGCTAAGCTCCCTTGCCCCCGGATAATGCATGCATCTGTGCTACGAATGCCTGGCTGCCCGCATAAAACGGTGTAAAGTCTGCCGAGACACTGAAACGCTGGAGCGGAAATACCGGCTCCTCGATAAATCGAAATTCACCTCCTCCAGCCAGAACCAATGCATACCCAGCTGCAATGTCCCACACTTTCACTTTATAATCGATGGTTCCAACGAGCTTGCCAATCGCACTGAAAGCAATATTCAAGGCTGCGCTACCGGAACAACGCACACGATACGTGGCAAGTATCGGTTGCAATGTATCGAGTTGTCCCTGCTGCATTGGAAAGTGCAAAGCGATCGTGCTGTGCCTTGGATCCAATTCACCTGCGACAACTTTTGCCCGCTCACAACCATCTTGTAACCCATATTGAGGTCCCCCCTGGATCAGGCGTCGACGAGACAGATCATAGACATAACCGTAAATCGGCGTGCCCTTATACAACAGGGCCAGCGAAATCGCACATGATGGAATGCCAAGATAATAATTATGCGTGCCGTCGATCGGATCCAGTATCCAGGCAAAGGGAGATGCCAACTCGACGACTCCATCAGTTGGATTCGATTCTTCACTGAAAAAATGATCGTTCGGGAAAGACGCTGCTAATTCAGCAAATAGCTTTTCGCTGATTGCATAATCTGCGAAAGTGACTCGGGTATCATCTTCTTTCCACTCACTGGCGACAGCGCCTAAATGATCCGTAAAAAATCCAACCTGGTTGTTCAATGCCACCCTGCCGGCATTAATCCGGTGGCGAACAGCCCGTTCCAAAGTCGATTTGCGCTTAAAATTTGGCATGTCTACTATTCCTTCTCATAAATTCCCATACTGAATCGGAAGACGGATGCAGGGTCTACATGGCTGGTTATGGTGCCATCATTTTTCACATTAAGCAATTCGCCCCAATATACAAGGCATACAAGCCCTCATTATCACGCCAGCCAAGTGAAAAATTTTATGGATAAGTAGACAGCCTTATAACCCACGTAATCCAAAGGATGCCCTTGTTTTAAACCATGAACGCCTATACAATCTTAAAACGGTTATAAGACGTGTGCGCTAACTTTAAAAACAACCTACCATATCGAAATCCAATTTAGGAGGGCAAAGTCATGTTTGGAAAAAAGAAAGCTGAAGTATTGGTCGTTGGCGCAGGTCCAGTTGGAATGATGGCGGCACTGCTGTTGAAAAAAAACGGAGTGCACCCACAGATTATCGATCGATTTGCGCGCACGAATGTGCACAGTTATGCCCTGGCACTGCACTCAAAATCGCTGAGTTTATTAAATCAAGTTGGCATATTGGACCCCATCCTCAATGCCTCGCAGATCCTGTCGGCAGTCAGTTTTTACGCAGGCACCGAACAAAAAGCTGCGTTCGATTTGTCGAAGCTATCGGCGGAGTATCCATACATTGCGGTGGTGCCGCAGGAGCAACTGGAGTCGCAACTGGAGAGGGCACTCGAACGTGAAGGGATCCCAGTCATGTGGAATCACCGTTTGGCTGAATTGGACAATGAGCACGAAGATTGTGTTGCCGTAAGGATTGAAAGACTCGCCGAGCACATGACCGGATATGCAGTTGCCCGCATGGACTGGTTTGTTGAAAAGAATATTCATCTCGAAGTTCCATTTGTGTTGGCTGCGGATGGTGAGCATTCTTTTGCACGCAGGCACATGGGCATCGATTTTGAGCGCTTTGGCAGTAACCGCCATTTTGCGATATTCGAGTATGCCACTCAAAACGTCCCGCATAAAGAGGTGCGAATAATGGTAGATGGCTACAAGCAGCACGCATACTGGCCAATGCCGGAAAAAGTTCGTTGGATTTTTGAGCTGGACGCAGACGCACGTAAAAGTGTCACCGCGAATGAGGATCCACAATTGCCTCAATTTGGCAGTAATGGCTTTCCCGTATTAAACGCAGACAGCCTCCACCGCTTGCTTGCTAAACATGCCCCGTGGTTTAACGAAACTGTGGGCGAAATTGATTGGCGTATAGGCGTTGATTTTAGCAAACGTCTTGCGACCACTTCGGGTAAAAATCGGGTTTGGTTGCTGGGAGATGCCGCACATACCACGCTCCCGTTTGGAGTGCAAAGCATGAACGTCGGGCTCCTGGAAGCGAAACGGTTGACATCCGAGTTAGTCGGTATTTTACGCGATGATACGTCGATCGAACGCTTGAATTTTTCTGCTGAAGAACACAGAGCAGCTTGGCCATTCTTGCTTGGAGAAACTGCCGACCTGCACATGGGGCACGAGGTTCAGCCTTGGGTGAAAGACAATATTGCTCAATTGTTACCGTGTATTCCAGCATCTGGAAGTGACCTCGAGCAGTTGTTACAGCAGCTGGGCGTGCAGGTAAAACATGCGTATGCCTGAACGCTTTTTCCAATCTAAGATGCGCAGCCTGTGGGTAACGATCCGCTGTCAGCGGCGCTCCATTCCCGATGCATGCTGCCGAATGAAAACTTTCTTACGCGACGCGATTGGGTCCGAATCATCGAAATAAAACTCAGTCACGGCATCTTGTGCAGGTATCACGACCAATACATCTCGATACCCCAGCCCGAGCCCGGGGGTGTCGGCGGTCACATCCAGGTAGACGCCAAGCGTCTGCTGCCGCACAGCGGGTGTTGCTGGTGGCAATATCGTTCGGTTAAATGTAATACCGTCGGCCACTGCAGTCGGTGGCTCCTCCTCAACCGCGTATTCGATCCAGGCCCACCCGATTAAATGCCGACGCCCTGAACTTTCGTACGAAAATGCACACCCGGAAAGCAGAGCTGTGAGCAGCGCCAGTCCGCCCGTCCAGAAAACGCCATGATTAACCATCATGACTGTCGCGCATGTAAAAAGTCATCCCGCCCACCCCGTCGTCATTGGTGGTTTCTTCCATTTTAAACACATTCCAGCCAGCAAATTGCATCGAACGTACGAGTTCACGGAAATTGTGGATGGTGATCTCTTCAGTTGCCAAACGCTCAAATGTGAGTGCTTCGATAAAATGCGTGTGTTCAGCCATTGGCACATTCCTCTGATTAAGGGTTTAACAGTTGCAGTGCTTTTTCAACTTGCTCGCTGTCCAGTTTGCTCAGTTGCGATTGCAGATTCGCTGCGTCGAAAGGTCCTCGATTAAACTGTTGGTTTAATTCCTCAAGATAGGCCGCCTGGGCGTTCGCATGCATTCTGTCAAAAGTATTGAGAACAGTGCCTACTGTGCGAAACTTTCGGGCTCCGTCAGCCATGGCTGCATTTGCCGCATTGCCGAGCACTGCCTCGCGTAATTTCGCCCGCAACTCTCGATTATTGGCAGCATCAATCGCGGCTTTTCCCGTCGCAAAGCGCTGCTGGATACGCACCCCTCCCAACCGGGGCTTGAGCATCGTTTTCTGGTCCGGAATCGAGTTATCCTCGGCGTCGTAGCCAGCAATTACAATATCGGCATAAACGGGATCGACCACGGTCTTGTCGGCCACATCTGGGATCAAACTCATCTCACCGCGCTTGTAACCAATCAATAACGAGGCAGGTGCATTGGCGGTGTGCCCAAATGAAAGGTCGATTCCGAGTCGAGTGCCAGTCGTAAAAATCAAGGGTTTGTTGGTGCGCGGCGTACCGCCCAAATCATATTGAGTTTCGGCGGTATCTGCCGCCGCTATTTCAGCTGCTTGACCCGTGGCAAAGTTTTGTTTCACGAAAAACCCATTGAACCAGGTCCACTCACTGTCCAACGAGGCAAACACGGAGTGTGCGTCCCCCTCTTGATTGTCGGGCACGATCGCGATTTCGGAACGGTCATAAGCAAATGCAATTTTACTGGGAATCTTGGTGGTTCCAGCTACGTCAAGCCCCACAGAAGTAGCCGTTCCAAAATAAAGATTGTGTGCACAGCCCGAAACCAATACAGCCAGTAAAAAAAATAAAGCACATTTGAGCATCATGAGCATGAAAAGGACGGATTAAAGCAAAGACGTCATGTATGGATTAACACACGGCTTCCTTCATCAGCAAGCGCAAAAAAACCGTTGTTGCGCAGTGCGGTACCCACCAAAGTGCCGATAATTGACACGAACCACCGTTTATGCACGCGGCACCAGCCACAAGGCCTGGTATGGCTGTAAACGGAACCCTCGTCGATTTGGACTGAGCGTTTTGCCCGACACAATATCGTAAAATTTGCTCGCTTTACTCAATACATTGCCCGGATTGGCAATTTTGATCGGTTCAGCAGCAAAATTAAACAGGCAAAACACCACTTGATTGCCCAGCGGAGAGATACGTTCAATCGCGAACAACTCCGGTGAAATCGTGTGAATGATCTGCTTTCCATCCGGACTAAAAGCTGGGTAATTAGCTCGCCGGCGCAACAGCTGATTGTATTTATAGAAAAGTGCACCCTGCGCCGAATCGCGATTACGCACGATAGCGCGCAATTCGTCTTCCTGCCACTTGCGCCGGTTCAGGCGCCGCGGGATCCCAGATTGTTTACATCCTTCTACGTCATTTGGTGTCGCCGTCAGACTGTGAAAGTACACTGCGGGAATCCCCTTGAAGGCTAGTACTACAGCTTGTGAACAAAAAAAGCGTTGTAAGCCCAAGGGCTCATCATGAGGTATGCTCAACGCAGAAGCGTAGGTAATATTCAGTTCATAGGGACTCTCGCTGCCGTCAGGATTCTTCTTTTTCGACACGCGCCCGCCGCGACGTTCAACTTGTTCGATTAACCAGTTGAAATCTTTGTCCGGCAACAGTCCCTGCAGGGGGCGCACCCCAATGCCATCATGCGAAGCCGTAAAGTTCAGATAAGTGCAATGTTTCCCGGGATATGCGAGCTGGCGAGCCCACTCTGTCAGGTAACGGGTGCTCCCCGATAATAAGGCATGCAACAATAATGGCGGCAAACTAAAATTATACACCATGTGCGCCTCATCATTTTTGCCAAAATAACTGATGTTCTCAACATGGGGCACATTTGTCTCCGTCAAAAGCAGCACATGCGGGGCCACCACTTCAATGACGTCACGCAACAGTTTTACGATTTCATGGGTTTCTGGCTGATGAATGCAATTGGTTCCCAGATTCTTCCAAATAAACGCAACTGCATCTAAACGCAGTATCCGCACGCCTTTGCTGATATACAGAAACAATATATCTAAAAACTCAAACAACAGATCCGGGTTCTGCCAATTCAAGTCAACCTGGTCGTCACTAAACGTTGTCCATACATACTGCTCACCAAAACGCGTGGTGGTCTTGGTCAGTAAAGGCGAAGTACGCGGTCTCACGACCTGGGATAAATCCGTATCGGGCTGCATCTCCAGAAAATAATGCCTGCCCGGAGCAATCCCCACCAGGAAGTCCTTAAACCACGCACTTCTTCGCGAGCAATGATTCAACACCAAATCAAACATCAAATCGAAATCCCCGCTGAAGGCCTCTATGTCGCGCCACTCGCCAAACTCCTCGCCTACCGCACGATAGTCGATAACAGAAAAGCCATCGTCGCTCGACCAGGGGTTAAACGGCAGGATGTGCACGCCCTTGACGGCCCCCTGCAAATATTCCGTGCAAAACCGGTTTAACGTTACCAAAGGTCGCTCGCCTGCTGTTTGCACCATATCGCCGTAAGTGATCAACCATACGTCGTGCTGATCCCAACGCGGTGCTTGACTCGCCTGACGCGAACCGACGTCCAGCCCTACTCCATAGCGACCGATCATGGCTACGAAACGCTCTTCCAGGCGCTCAGCCTGGTCACCGTACAATCGTCGAAACCGTCTGCGAATCGATTGTAATTTTTTTTGCGATATTTGTTTTAACATGGGAACAATAGTATACAGCAGGAAAACGCATCGAATGCAGCATAACCGTCAGCCACTCAGACCCGTTAGACCGGTGATCAATGTGCGCAAACTGCGCCGTAACACAGTGTATGAATAGTATTCGCGCGCCACACGATAATTGTGCTCAATCATCTCATTACGATAGCGTTCATCATCTAAGATTCGGCGCACTTCATTGACCACGCGCTGAGTAACGATACCGTCCATTACCGCTAAACGAAAGCCCTTTGGTTCGATATCCTGCACAAAAATTGAATAGCGGTTAATCAACACCGGTTTTTTGAAATAGATCGCTTCGAGGAGCGCATTGCCAAACCCTTCGTAAGTACTCGGATAGGTCACCAAATCACAGTGAGGGTACAGGTCCCAAAGCGTGTAAATTTTACGCCCCTTATCATCGTATTGTCTGACTTCGCCGATACGATCAGCGATTAGACGCACGTCGACCCCCTCTTCATGCGCCATCTCCAGCAGCATGTGTTTGTAATCGTGTCCTTCATCGCCCGCTTCGTGTGAAATGACCAGTTTGAAGCGCGGATCCTTGAGCATACCAATCATTTTAATGGCGTGCTCAATGCCCTTGCGCGGCACAATACGCGTGGGTTGCAGGACAAAAATATCATTGGGCTCCAGGCCGATTTGCGCGCGCACGTCGGCTGCGTAAGCGTCGGGTTCGGGGGGTGGTTTTTCAAATGCGAATACATTTGGAATCAATAAGCTCGACCGTCCCTTGCGCAAAGACAACTGCTCTTCTGCCTGGCGGTTGATCACGACATTGCGAATATGCGGCGAACTCGGCGGAAATGCCATGTCCAGAAAGTCATCCACACAGCCAATGGAGAAACGCGTGCGTTCCCAATAAAAATCATGATGATGCGCAATACCAGGCATTCCGGTTTCTGCCAAAAACTCGGTCATCGCTACGCCCAGCGGTACATGCATCGGGATCGTCAAAATGTTTTGTGGAATCACCATGTCGATGTCGTAGCGACGGACAAAATCGTACAACGTGCTTTTGAGGTAATCAGCCATTTCGCGAATACGGGTGGAGATCAACCGATCGCGCCGTGTGGCGCTCCAGATACGCTGATTGAGCCAAACATTTTCTGGATGGCCAAAATAGGCCTCAGGAACGACGTGGCTCATGCCGGGGTCGCGGTCGCTCAAGCCACTATACCAAAAACTCACGTACCGGTCTGTCCACAGCACCTCAGCCCATTTGGCACTTTCCAGGGAAACTCCGTCGGTACCAGCAAAGCGCGTCGATATGAATCCAATGTTGTGTGACATAGTGCGATGAGAGAATTTAGCAATCAGTATCCAATGCCCATTACCCAGTAGTCAGTAAGTCAATAATCGTTGATAGTCGAACACTTAAACTATAAACGGCAAGATCCTTGTAACGTTTAGATAAATATCTCGTCTTTTAAAACCGAGTCATTCTATAGTGGCTTTTACCTTGAAAAATATTTCATTTTAAACCTGTAAATACATAAGCATTCAGTTATGACAAACCGATCCATTTATGCATGTTTTTGCCTTTTATTCGGTATACTTGCCGCAGCCAGCATATCCAACTATGCCGCTAGCCCATCGGCACGGTCCGAAAAAACGTCTGCGCACACTGAACAGGCTTCTGAGCCAGTAGAAAAACGGACCACCGCCCCTCAGGTGCGGTTGACCACAAACCTCGGTAACATTATCCTCGAACTCGATGCGGAACAGGCCCCTGTTTCTGTTGAAAATTTCTTAAGCTATGTAAAATCAGGATTTTATGATGGCACTATTTTTCATCGAGTGATGCGAGGCTTCATGATTCAAGGCGGTGGATTCACCGCAGAAATGAAGAAGAAGCCGACACGATCGCCGATAAAAAATGAAGCTGGCAATGGCTTGAGCAATAAACGCTACACTCTGGCGATGGCCCGCACCCGTTCGCCCGACAGCGCGACAGCACAATTTTACATCAATCTCGTCGACAATGATTTTCTCGATAAAAGTGGCCCCTTGCCCCAGCAAGCCGGCTATGCCGTATTCGGCAGAGTTGTCGACGGAACGGACGTCGTAGATAAGATTGCCGAGGCCAGCACCAAACGGATGGGACCTCACGAGTCCGTCCCGCAAACCCCCATCATCATTGAAAAAGCCGCAGTTATCGAGTAAATCCAAAAAACCAAGCTTCACGGGCAAGCCCGTTCAATTATGAGCTCAACCACACCCATTATGACACTTGAGGAAAAGCAACAGAAATTAGTCGAAGATCTCTCCTTATTTCCCGATGCGCACGAGCGCCTGTCGTTTATCATCGAAGGCGCTAAACAACGCCCTCCGTTGGATCCGTCCTACAAGACGGATGCCTTTCGGATTGAAGGCTGCCAATCGAACCTCTGGGTCGTACCCGAGGTAAAAGAAGGTAAGTGCTATTTCTCCGCCGATTCAGATGCTGTGATCACCAAAGGCATTGCCGGTATCCTGACCGATTTTTACAGTGGTCACACGCCCGCAGCGATCATTGACTGTGAGCCGGATTTCCTCAGTGAAGTAGGTATCACACAACATTTGACTCCCAATCGTCGCAACGGACTGTCCAATGTTTGGGCACGGATCAAGGGATTTGCTGAAATTCAACTAAAAAAGTGAGCCCCTAATAGAGCTTGCCGCTTGCGCTCACGCCTTATTTCACTTAATTGGATGAGTATATGGAACCGTCAAGACCACCAGGATGCGAACACTGCAAAGAAGAGTGCACCATCCATCTCACGCAGATTATTAATAATAAAATCAAAAAAATTGATATGTGTGAAAATTGTCCGAACGCCAAAAGCATTCAGGACCCAAACCAGTTTAATTTACTGTCCGACTTGATCTCAAAACCGTCTGATAGTGACCAAGAACGGATTCCGGTAACGCTCACCTGCGATGGCTGTGGCTACACCGAGGAACGACTCAAACGCACCGGACGTTTGGGCTGCGCCAAATGTTACGATACTTTTAGCGAATCTATTGATGCGATGATTGCCAATATGCACAAGGGATCCACCCATGTGGGTAAAGTCCCTTCGCTGCATAAAAAAGATTCTTTGCGCAAACAATTGATGGAGCTCGAAGAAGATCTCAAAAACTACATTAAAGACGAAAAATACGAAGAAGCTGCCAAGGTCCGCGACTCGATTGCTGAGTTGAAGGCAAAAATGGAAGAGGGCTGACGGCAGGCAGTGCCCGGCTGTCATTGCAGATATGTGACGCCGAAAAATGTGACGTGAGGTTTACAAATCGCCAACTATTGCTCGGGCGTTATTAAGACGGCCTTTCAGTCTGATGGCTGTATTGCTTTTAACCAGACACAAGATCCTTGAACCCGGATTATCCATTGTTGAGAATCTCCAGCAACGGTTAGTCGCGATCCAGATCACGGGTATAACGAGCAACCACGAAACTTTCTCGCGTCCGGATTAGATAGTGGCCAAACCGAACGGTTGTTAAGCGCTTGGCCCCATCCCTGCGCTAAAAATCTCGATCAACCCTGCCGGCTAATCTTTACTCACAGGACAGTGGTCCAATTTTTTTTCCGGCTGCCGCTCTTTACGCGACGTAGCTCAGCAAAGCCGCTGCGCCGATGAGCCTCTATGCCAGACATCTCCGATCGGCGCCCTGACCCCCATTCTTGCAGGCAAACACGAGCACACCATCCGCACCCGATGACACTGCGCAAACATTTTTTTAATAAATTTTAATTACTTAACTATTTTAAACCCTATCAGCATATTTTAACTTTTAACTTTTTCTATTTACAAACGATAAAATAACAAAAAAATGCATATACGATCAAAAAAGCGCCTGTTTTACTTCTCGGGCCTGTTTGTAACAACTCTCTTAATCGGGCTATTCGCCTACTATACGCTTAGCCAAGAGGAATCCGACGAGCAGAGTAAAACCAGTATGGCGAGCCATTTGAAAAGTATTTGCGGCTGGATGATGTTGAAGCAGCGTCCGTCATCACAGGCGACTACCGATCCATTGGTGAAAACAACTTGAGTCAGACACCCACAGCCGTGTCCACCGCACACGCATTCAGCGGTACACATTTTCGGGTTTTACAGCAAACAGCTGGTGGGCAGCAACAATGGGGCGTACTTCTGCAAAGACGTTTTGCCAACCCCCTGGATATCCACCACTACAGTCACCTGTCATTCCAATTATGGTGTGAAGAGCAAGATACCGAGCGAACGCTGGGCGTTGAATTGGTTACCGAGGGTAACAATGTTTACAGCTTGAAAAAGCCCCAAGAGGTGCCGCTCCAGGCTGCCCATGGCAAGTTGCTGTCGATCAGCGTTCCACTGGAGACGGATCAATGGCAAGTTGCGACAAGAAATGCGCCCTGGACCTATGACGCGACAAAGATCATGGCGATAAATTTCGTCTTGTGCAATCACGACGCCGTCGCAGCGGACCGCACGCTGTTCTTCGACGACATCAAGCTCGAAGCAAGCGTGCACAATGGCTCAAAGAGCATGCGGTATTCATCGACCATCCAGATGGAACCGGTAAGCTATTCGGCGGCTGGCCATTTTCAAAAACCCAGGTCGATTTCGGTGACGGTTGGACGGATCCGCGTTTAATTACAGGGGCAAATGCATGGACTCTGCATGGCTTTGCACAATTTGCTGCTTCCGAACACAGCCCTCTCGAGGATAAGCAATTTTCTGCAACTGCCCTCCAAGGATTGTTGCATCACATTGCAGAAGATGGCCCCAATGCCGGCCTCGTAACTGCAGGCTGGAGTGTGGTCGCCCTGCAAGATCCAGGCAAATTCAATCGTAGCTACAATGGAGTGTTAAAAGCCTGTTGGGAGATGCCGTGCAAGCTCGGGATATCCATACGACGATCTTTCGTAAGGAAGATTTGCAGTATGTAAAAATGACACATACCTCACCGAACACTGCATTGATGCACTCGATCTACTGAACTATACGTCGGACCACTACAGCGCTATCTTTGCTCCTGACGCAGCCTGCAGTTACAACGCATTAAACCAGATTCGCATGCGCCTGCGCGACGCCATTTTCGCCAAACTCTATAACCATGCCGAAGGGCGTTTTATTACCGGACGTTCAGCTGCAGGAACACCCAGTGAGCACACCGCTATTGATAACAGCACCTGGCTCAGTTCAGCCTTACAACTCGAAAAACTGGATGCGCAACAAGTCAACCAGTTGTCGTCCAGCCTTCGCTACACGGTCGACAATTTCGTCAAAACATTTGAAGTCGACGGACAATCCTTTTTAGGGGCTCACTATTTTCTGAGTAGCTTTCATGACAAATATATCGAAAAACAAAACGCGCAGGAAAAAGCGCTGCACATCGAAGCAACCACCGGGCTCATTTTAGGGTTACAGGACTTTGCAGACGCCTGGCCGCAAGATGCAAATACACCCTATTTCCGTGAAGTCGCCTCGCAGCTCTGGATAAACTTGCAGCATTACATCAAAGAGAAAGGGTTTACGTATTCATTACTCTGTATCCAGGATATCTTTTCGGTAAAAGAAGTCACGGTATCGGCTGTGTGGTATTTAAAAACCCACAAATACTTTACGAATAATCCACAAGCTTACGACGAACCAACCGTCCTCAGTCGGTCTATGATGGTAAGCGGCATAGAATAATGGCAGTGCCTTATGGCTAAACTCACTTGTCTCCCAGCTTTTTGTGCTGCTTAAGACCTTTGTACAGGCATATCGTCATCCCCAATAATACCAGAGCAAACGGTAACCCGGTGCTCACAGATGCGGTTTGCAGTGCTTTTAAACTCTCCTTACCGCCAACGATGAGCAAGACAGCTGCAACGACGCCTTCCAACACCGCCCAAAATATACGTTGTGCCACCGGTGGATTCAAATCTCCACCAGCAGTGATAATATCAATCACCAGCGAACCCGAGTCCGATGACGTCACAAAAAAAGTGATGATAACAAACAGCCCGATGAAAGATGAAATCATTGGCCAGGGAAATGCCTTCAGTAAGGTAAAAAGTGAAATCGGCACATTCGTGTTGACTGCTTCAAGGACGGCCGTGTTGCCGTGAAATTGCTCCCATAACCCGCTACCCCCAAAAATGGTGAGCCAAACAAATGTCAAAAAGGTGGGCACAAATAGCACACCGATCACAAACTCGCGCACGGTGCGCCCTCGCGAGATCCTGGCAATGAACATCCCGACAAACGGCGACCAGGCAATCCACCAAGCCCAATAGAAAACCGTCCAACCTTCGCGCCAACCGCTATTGAAGGCGCGGGTCCAAGCACTCAGTGCCACAAAGTCTTGGACGTATGTCGACGTATTCGCAAACAGGCTTTTGGTTAAATACCAAGTAGGCCCTGCAAGAAAGACAAATAGCAAAAGAATGAATGCAACCAGCATATTCAACTCACTGAGTTTTCTAACGCCGGCTTTCAATCCTAGCACCACCGAGGCGGTCGCAATGCTGGTGATGATAGCGATTAAAATCACCTTGGTGGTAACGGTCTGCTCGATACCAAATACAAATTTCAGTCCAGCGTTCACCTGTTGCACACCGAATCCGAGAGAAGTCGCCACCCCGAATAAGGTTGCAACCACAGCAACAATATCGATGGTGTTCCCCATAAAACCATGGATACGTTTGCCCAAAATCGGATAAAATGTAGACCGAATCGTTAAAGGCAGCCCTTGATTAAACGCAAAAAACGCCAGCGATAACCCGACAAGCGTGTAAATTCCCCAGGCATGCAAGCCCCAATGGAAAAACGTGGTGGCCATCACCGTGGTCGCAACTGATTCAGCCCCCGCCGGATCGCCTGCGAAAGGTGGACTTTGCAGGTGAAACATAGGCTCGGCTACACTGTAAAAGACCAGGCCAATTCCCATACCTGCACTAAACAACATCGCTAACCAGGATCCATAGCTAAAATCCGGCTTTTCATGCGCTTTGCCTAAACGCGTTTTTCCATAGGGCGAAAAAATGAGGTAAATACAAAACAACAGGATCACATTGACAGTGGTGATAAAAAACCACCCCGTATGCCCAGTTATCCAGTTGCGGACGCTTATAAAAACTTCGAGGGCGCCCGCCCGATAGACGAGCGAGAGCACAACGAAGAGTAAAATCAATCCTGCCGATATGAAGAAAACGGGAGGATGCACATTGAGCTTGTTGGAGGATAAAAATGGGGAATCTTTACTTTCGTCCATCAGTGCTGTGTTCCATTCTCCGGCTTTTTTTGGAACCTGAGTATCCCCCAACTGAGTGCATCCATTTTTCCAGCATTTATCCAATGCGCCAACCCTGCTTTCATTTTTTGCATGTAGTCTTCGCTACAGTGTTCATGCAGGCTTGCTTCACGTTGTTCCAATTCCTTGAGCACACGCGAATAGTGCTCAATCAGATGCGGCGTCATCTCATCCACCTCGACCACACTCCACCCCAATTCCTGCGCGTAGGATTCATAGTCATCAATGGACCCCATTGAATTCAAATGGATACGCTCCAACACAGGTTGCAGTATTTCCGGATTGGTGCCAAAACGCTGCATGGGGTCGGTAAAAATAAATTCACCGCCTGGTCTTAACACGCGATCCACTTCCTCAAAAACGCGTTTGCGATTGCCACTGTGCAGCAGCGCATCCTGCGACCAGACCAGGTCGAAAGCATTTTCGGAGAACGGAATATCTTCAAAGCTACCATCCGTTACTTCTACAAGGACTGCCAAGCCCTGCTTCAGGTTCAGTTCGCGATTGCGCTCATTTTGCACTTGGCTGATGTTGAGACACTGCACGTGATAACCATTTTCTCTGGCAAGATGACGGGCTGAGCCGCCATAGCCTGAACCGAGGTCGAGAGCTTTACTCCCCGCTGGAAAGTGCCGGATCTTGGCTGCCATTTTTTCAACGGTGCGGCGACTCGCATCGGAGATGCTGTCGTCATCCTCTTTATAAAGTCCGACGTGAATATCTTCACCTCCCCAGATGTGAAAGTAGAAATTATCCGCGTCGTTGCTGTCGTAGTAATCTTTCGCTTTTAAAGAAGATTCAGTAGAGTGATTTTTATTCATAGTTAATATTTTTTTATCACTAAGAGTTAATCCAATTGATTCAGAGTTAATTGATTAAACCTATCATTTTATTTGCTTATGGCTTCCAGCACCGCTCAAGCTTCCGACTCTTTGTTTTCCTGAGTTTCGTTAGGATACTTTTTTTCGGCAATGTGCACAAAGAAATCCGGATCTTCATTACGATATGTCTCCTGAAA
>Ga0102943_1001471_pt1 | contig 14687 bp, 8 predicted proteins | sample SalPonC_black_MG_FD_78174 | JGI IMG/M metagenome (GOLD analysis project Ga0102943, IMG submission 78174) | Salt pond soil microbial communities from South San Francisco under conditions of wetland restoration - Salt Pond MetaG... | ecosystem: Environmental > Aquatic > Marine > Intertidal zone >...
ACATTGTCTTCTACAATTCCAACTTTAATCATAACTGCTCCGCTTTTGGTGATTCATTAGGATACACGGCCTGATGCCGTTATTGAAAATCCCTGACCGTTTTTAATGCTCAGATCAGCACCGATCCGGTCTGCCCTTAACTGCATATTTCTAAGCCCCTGCCCCGACTTTTTAACCTTATTTGCAGTATTTCCATTGTCTTCCACATTTAGCTTAAAATAATTTCCATCAAAGGAAAACCGGATTTGAGCACGAGTGGCATTTGAGTGTTTGATAATGTTGTTCACTGCCTCCTTGAATATCAAATAAATATTTTCCTTTGCCTGAACCGGTAGTTTTTCATCCATTTTCAGATCATCAAAATGATAGATAACCTCGCATTGATTATTGCTGAATACCTGATTTACATAGTCCTGCATTCTGTCGGTCAGGTCACCTGCTGTATCATTTCGTGCATCAATCGACCAAACTATATCATCCAGACTGGTCACGATTTTTCGACTCTGTTCTCCCAGCTGGCTTAATGTGTCTCGCATCTCATTACTGATCTCTCCTGCCTGTAAAAAATCGGTCTGAAGAGCAAGTTCGGTAAGAGATGAGCCCACGTCATCATGTAGATCACTGGCTATCTGAACCCTCATTTTTTCAATTTCCACCTGTTTACTCACCCGGTAATAGTGAATTATAAAAAGTATAAGGCTTATAAATAAAGTCGCAGCCAACAGGATAAACCACCATTGGAAATAGAAAGGGGGCAGAACAGTGAATGAAAACTCTGCAGTTTTCTCACTCTGCGCCCCATCTGCATTGTACGCTCTGACCTGCAGTGAATAGTCGTCCGGCGGCAGACCCGGATACCGGATTTCATTTTCCCGGGTAATTGTCCATTCATCATTAAGACCCCGGAGTCGATGTTGATAGATAATCTGATCGGGTGCTTCAAAAGTAAGTCCGGTCACTGTAGCCTGTAAAAAGTTATTATCGTGCGTAAGACGGTACTCTCTACCGGGTACTAAATCACGTCCGTTAATGGAAATTGATTCAAATTCAAGTCCGGGAGCTGTCATATTATTTTCAACTCTATCGGGGAAAAATCGGCTTAATCCTTCAACAGTTCCCAACCAAATCGTGCCATCGGATGCTAAAAATGCCCCTCCTGCATTCAGCTCATTGGCAATCAATCCTTGACTGTTGGTAAAAGTCCGGTAGGAGAGCATTCGCTCAAGTTCAGTTTCCGAAGCATAAAATTCATCCTTTCTAAATAGGTAGAGTCCCCGGTTTGTACCAATCCAATATCGGTTATCACGATCCTGAATTGTAAAGTAGAATATGGTTTCAACCTGATCGGATCGAATAAGCCTTTCAACGCTATCATTGTGATAGCGGGCGGGTCCGTTGAATGTTGAAAACCACTTTTCTCCCAAATGATCAATAAAGATATGAATAACGCCGTTACTCGGAAGCCCATCGGCAATGGTGATGGTTTCAAACTTCTCATCGAGATACCTCACAACACCTCCATAAGTGGCCAACCAGATTGTCCCCTCTTCATCCTGTTTGATATCCATCACGGTATTGTTTGGAAGTACATTGGATGTATTATAATGGTCATACCCGTCATTACGCAGACGAAACACTCCATCGTTATAGGTCGCAATCCAGAACTCACTTTTACTCGTGTCTTCGTGAATGCTCCTCACCGATTGAAAATTGATATCAAAAGCTTCGAAATCTGTAAATCTTTCCTGTTCGTAAATTGAAATACCCTCACGGGTACCAATCCAGAATTGACCGCGACTGTCTTCGAGGAACGTATAAACTTTGTTGTCTTGTAGTCCATCAGTTTCATCAAATACCCGAAGATTTTCACCGTCGTATCGAACTACTCCGCCTCCATAAGTAGCAATCCAGATATTTCCATTTCGATCTTCGGTAAATCCGGTTACCACGTTGTTGGGCAATCCGGTATCGATATTATAACTTTGAAACAACTCTCCTGAATAGTGAGTGATACCTCCACCCAGTGTCCCCAGCCAAAGGTTGTCCTCTCTATCAATGATACTTGAGTAAATGGTGGTTGCAGGAAGGCCGTTTTCCCGGCTATAGTTTGTAAAAGATTGGCCATTAAAAAGTGAGAGGCCGTTTTCGGTTCCAACCCAAATCCGATCGTAAGCTTCTACGGTAATGGTGAGTACGCGATTGTTGCTCAGCCCATGCTGTTGGTTGAATAACTGAAATTCTCCATCCCTAAAAAGCACAAGTCCCTCACGCGATGCAATCCAAAGGCGATTGTATCGATCAACAACAACACTCTGCACCCTTACTTCAGGAAGACCTTCTTCATCTCCAAAATGATCACACTTACCATCTTCAAGCCGGAAAAGGCCTTCGTCTGAAGCCACCCAAATAACGCCATCTTCGGTTTGAGCTAAATCATTTGCCGTGATAATTCCAAGATCATTCTCTTCGCTGTAGTGAACGAGCTTATTATTACTGTTCAGCCTCCACAATCCATTATCGGCAGTACCAATCCAGATAGTGCCTAAAAAATCTTCAAAAAATGATAATACCGCTGTATCAGATAGCTTTGACAAATATTCGGGAGTGTGTAGAGAGTCCTCTTTAATGACAGTAATACCGTTTTCGGTACCTATCCAGATTTTATCTTCTGAGTCTTGAAAAAGAGTGTGTACCCTGTTGTTTGAAAGGCCATTCTCTTCGTAATACTGACGAAAACTTTTACCATCAAACCGGTTGAGCCCATACCCTGTAGCCACCCAGATATAACCCTTTGAATCCTGGATCAGATCATGGGCCACCGATTCACTCAGCCCAAATTCGATAGAGTAATTACGGAATGGTAGAATCTGGGCTGTAGCCAGTTCCTGAACCAAAAACACCGTGAGGATTATTACCGCTATTTTTTTGCTAAAGATCATCAAATTAAGCTAACAACTTCCGCCAAAGGAGCAAATCACATATTCATGTGGTTTTTAGTTTATTTTATCAAAAGAATTGAATTCAACCTTACATTGCTTTCGAACCTGATTTTGATTCATAAATCACGTTCGTTCTTATAAGTCTCTCTTAAAAAAGGGGTTTGAAGGGGATGTTCATCAGAATGTGGTTAATAACGATGGACACCCCTCTAAATCTCCTCTTAATAGGGGAGACTTTTGATTTCACCATAAGGAATCGAACTCAGGTTTCGTGGTCGATCAAACGTTTCTGCCTGTCTGTTAATTGATCCCTACCAAAAACAGAAAAAGCTCCAATTTGGAGCTTTTTCATGTATAAATAAGATAAAATTTATTAACCGAGATAAGCTCTAAGAGCAGCACTTCGGTTATGATGGCGAAGTTTTCGCAGTGCTTTCTCTTTAATCTGACGTACTCGTTCTCGTGTGAGATCAAAGCGTTCTCCGATCTCTTCCAGAGTTAATGAGTGTTCGCGGCCAATGCCAAAATAAAGTCTGATAACTTCTGCTTCTCTTTTTGTGAGTTTAGAAAGTGCTCTTTCTATCTCCACTTTCAGAGACTCGCCCATCAATTCATTATCAGGATTGGGAATCTCTTCATTTTCAAGTACATCCAATAACCGGTTGTCTTCACCCTGAGCAAACGGTGCATCCATTGAAAGGTGACGACCTGATATTTTTAGTGTATCGGCTACTTCAGAAACAGTCATCTCCAGGCTTTCAGCAAGTTCAGCTGCAGAAGGTACACGCTCATACTCCTGCTCCAACTTTGAAAGTTCTTTACCAATTTTGTTCAAGGCTCCGACACGGTTCAAAGGCAGACGTACAATACGACTCTGCTCGGCCAATGCCTGTAAAATTGACTGACGAATCCACCAAACGGCGTAAGAGATAAACTTAAACCCACGGGTTTCATCAAACCGCTTGGCTGCTTTAATCAAGCCAAGATTACCTTCGTTAATTAAATCTCCGAGAGATAAACCTTGATTCTGATACTGCTTTGCAACTGAAACAACAAAACGGAGGTTAGCTTTTGTTAACTCTTCGAGTGCTCTCTGTGATCCTTTTTGAATCTCTTTGGCCAAACGAACTTCATCGTCGGGGGTAATGAGCTTCTCTTTTCCAATTTCGTGTAGGTATCGATCTAAAGATTCAGATTCGCGGGTAGAAATTCCTGAACTTTTTGCCACGTTATAAAAAGATTTCTTTAATGTTGTGCTTGCGCCTGTATGATCTGCTATTAAAACGAGCGGTGATGAACAATGTTGTGATTCACCCTAAACTCGAACTGTTTAAGATACGAACAAAATGCATTCTTTTGAAATGCGATTTGCCTCCGAAAACAAATGATTTATCTATTTAACTTTTCCAAGAAAAGAAGTTCCCGGCAGTGGATTCTGTATCTCGAAAAACTCCAACGCTGTAGCTGCTATATCCGAAAAAGTGTTTCGTATTCCCAAATCTTTTCCCGGTTTTTGTGAACCGTTTACGACTATCAAAGGGCTAAATTCTCTTGTGTGATCTGTACTATCATCTGTGGGGTCATTTCCATGATCCCCTAAAAAGATCAGTATATCCCCTTCATCCAGTTTATTGATCAGAGCGGGCAATGCACGATCAATTTCCTGAAGCGCTTCCCCAAATCCTTGAGGATCCTGTCTGTGACCATATTTTTGATCTGTGTCGATCAGATTCACAAAGACAAAACTGTTCTCAATTTTCGCACTCATCAGGCTCAGAGTTTGCGACAACCCTTCTGCATTACTTTTTGTGCGCCGATATTGGTCAAAACCTTCTTCTGCAAAAAGATCTATTACTTTACCGATTGTATAGGTTTTTACATCGTTTTCCTGCAGAAGAGAGAGCAGGTTTGGCTTTGGCGGTATCATGGAGTAGTCGTGCCTGTCATCAGAAAGCCTTTCGAAATTTCCGGGCTCTCCTTGAAACGGCCTTGCAATCACACGACCTACCGCATGCTCCCCCACCATCACTTCATTTCTGGCATACTCACACCATTCATATAATTTTTCAAGCGGAACCTCATCCACATGGCAGGCAACCTGAAATACACTGTCAGCCGAAGTATAAACAATCGGCTTGCCTGATTTCATATGCTCTTCGCCATAGTCACGAATCACATCCGTACCTGAGTATGGAAGGTTTGCCAAAACACCGTCTGTTTCTGTTTTCTCGCAAAACTTATGGATAACTTCCTCAGGAAATCCATTTGGGTAGGTTGGGAACGGTTGATCCAGATGGATTCCGGCAATTTCCCAGTGTCCGGTGGTAGAATCTTTGCCGGCAGAAACTTCTCGCATTTTACCATAACTGCCAAGCGGCAGAGTACATTTATCCACAGATTTGAGTAGGTCTATATTTCCAAGACCAAGCCGTTCAAAGTTGGGGAGCTTTACTCCTGTCGCCTCCAAAACATGCCCCAATGTATTTGCTCCCTCGTCTCCGTATTCGGCGGCATCTTCCTGTGCTCCAATACCCAGCCCATCAATAACTATTACAAAAAATCTTGACATCTACTCAAAGTCTTTATTTAAAAATTGCTGGCAGACCGGGCCTGATTAGCGTTCATGGCATCTGAAAGTTTTCTTTTAGCCAGCCTTATCTGTTCAAACTGGTCACCGCTATTCGGTTCAACCTCTATCATCCCATATGTAAGAGAAAGCTTGATTTTCTGGCCACCCAAAATTTTTACAGGCTCTTCCAATTTTTTATCGACTGCTGAAATCCACTTCTCACAAGCCTGATCATCATTACCGGTAATAATTGCGGTATAAATATAGTCTGAGTTAAATCCAATTAACCCCGAAGCCCCATTCCTGCCCGGATTGAGAATATTAACAACAGATCGCTGGAGTCTTTTTAAATCTTCAAGTCTGAATCTGGATCGCAGCTCCTGTAGGTTATCAATAGTCACAAAACCAAACCAGGTCTTTTCTTCTGATCTCCCCACTCTTTTAATTTGAGTGGCAAGTGTTCGCTCCCAAATCTCCGGGATAAAATTACCATATTCACTTGTAAGAATATCTTTATCTACATCTACTTTTCCCTGATTAATCTGAATGGATAGTGATGCGACCCGGACCAGATTTTTTAGCTTATGCTTTACTGAATCTTTAAACGTTAAGGGGTTTTTATCATAAGCTATCACCACCGCATGGCGCCGGTCATGAATCATTATGGGAATGGCATACGTAGCGCCGTCGGTATTTTCCTCCGCACTGGAAATACGTTTTGGATTTTGATTGAAATGAATCGCAAAAACATCCCTGCCTTTTTGAAGAGCATCATATGCTACACTTTTCTCCTCCATCAGCAAGCCCAGCTTTGGGTAGTCGGGTGATTTTGAGGATCTCAAAATATTGCACCAGCTATCCATTCCACGAGCAACAACTGATACACCACCTGAGCGCAAAAATTTTTGCATCTCCGCAGCCATAATCTCAAGCACCTCTGCTTTATGCATCTTGTGAGTAATGCTTTCTAACGACTCATCATATCTCGCCCACTCTTTTTCGTTTTCGTAGAGATCTGTGAGTTCTAGATAGGTATTCAGCAAGTTCAAAAGTGCATTTCTGTACGCTGATAACACATCTTCATAGTCAGTTAAGTTGATTTGAAATTCTGTCTCAACAACTGTCAAAGCAACCGTTTCACCATTATTGATGAATGGAATTAGCGTGAGGAATCTAACCGGCACATGATCGTGATAATGACTCAAGTCTGTAACTGAAAAATCTTCTTCTACTTTCAGCTGTATTACATTTTCGATGTCTTTAAAGTCATTCAGATAGTACTCCTCAAAAGCAGTCCGGTCTTTAAACATCACATTTGGCAGAATAGTGGAACTGGTCTCAAGAACAAACTGTCCCCGGGTACGATTAACCCAATACATATACACCGTATCAGCTTCCGTCGATTTACGCAGAAGCTGCATGATATCTTCCACGGCATGTTTAAATTCGAAAAGTGCTTTTTCTTCTCGCTTGTTGTCCATCAAAATCTATTTAATTAGAGACTTTCTGCCAGTTCTTCTGCCTGATCTATCATAGACTCAAACAGGTCGAGACCACGGTTCCAAAAGCCTGCATCACGAATATCGATATCCATTTTGCCGACAATATTATGTGGCCAATCAGAACCACCTGCTTCCAAAAGCTCAATATACCGATCTGAAAACCCATTATTTTGGTTTTTATACGCATCATAAAGTGCCAGAACAAGCAGCTCTCCAAACGTATAAGCGTACACATATCCCGGAGTATGTAGAAAATGCGGAATATAGCACCACCATAATTTGTACTCATCGGTAATGGTGACTGAATCCCCGTAAAGATCATTTTGTGTCTCCACCCAATGATTGGAAAACTCATCTGTAGTTAATTCGCCTTCCTCCCGCCGGGCTGTATGAATTCTGTCTTCGAAACGATTCATTGAAACCTGCCGGAAAACCGTCGCTATAGTGTCATCAATTTTGCTGACCAATAGAGCCAATTTCTCCTTTGGATCCTCTATGTTATTCATCAGCTTATTAAAGACAAGCATCTCACCAAAAACAGAGGCTGTTTCTGCTGTTGTAAGCGGTGTTGATGACTGCAGCTCTCCTTGCTTTCTGGAAAGATATTGATGAACTCCATGACCCAATTCGTGAGCAAGAGTTTGCACATCCCTGAGCTGACCATCAAAATTCATAAATACATATGGATGAACATTTGTCACCGTGCTTGCAGAATATGCTCCTCCCCTTTTTCCGGGCCGAATGGCAGCATCAATCCACTTTTTATCAAAAAATTCTGTTGCGATAGATTTCATACGCGGATGGAAATCTCCGTAAGCTTCCAAAACCATCGATTTTGCTCTATCCCAGTTTATCGTTTCCCTGTTTTTGGCAATCGGAGCATAGCGATCGTAGTCAAACATCTCATCAACACCCAAAAGACTTTTTTTGAGTTTATAATACCGTTGAACCAACTCATATCGCCCGGTAACAGCTGTTATAAGGGCATCTACGGTTTCACTGTCGGTTTGATTAGAAAGATTTCTCGATGAGATCCAGCTCTCGTAGCCCCGAAGCTTATCGTTGGTATGTTTATCGGCCAGCAGTGTATTAAAAATAAACGTAAGTGACCGTGAAAGTTCCGTAAATGTATTTGTTAAAGACTCGTGTGCTCTTTTTCTCAATTCCCGATCGGGGCTGTGAAGCTTACTCAACACCTGTTGCTCGGTCATCTCTTCGCCATCCAGCTCGAAACGTGCGGCGCCAAGTGTTTCATCAAAGTATCTATTCCATGCAGATCGGCCGGTTACAGACTTTGCGCTCATCACCTTCTCCGCATCTTCCGAAAGAGTGTGATCTTTATACATTCTCGAAACACGCAGATAGTGTTTCCATGGGAAAAGCTCTTTCGAATTGATCAGTTCTTCAGCACGATCATCATTCACTTTCATCCACTCTACATCAAAAAACACAAGCTTCTGGCTGAGCTCTGATCCAAGCTCATTGGCTTCCTGTAATAGTTTGCCAAGTTTGGCATCTTCCGTATTGGTAGACCAAATCAAATGTGAATAGGATCCGATTTTTCCTGCTCGCTGAATCAGAGATTCATACGCTCTCAGCGCATCTGAAAATTCAGAGGCAGATAATGTAGAAATTCTGCCGTGATACTTAACCGCAAATTTGTCCGCCTCTTCCAGTACGTTCTTTTTATCCTTCAGTAGTTTTGGGTCTTCCGGTGATTTGTAAAGATCCGAAAGATCCCATGCTATGTTCTCAGCCCCTGTTTCTGTTCTGTTTTTACTGCTCATAATTTAAGCGTACCGTTAATGATTAATTTTTGATTTTAACTGAATATAACGAATGAAATACCTATGATGAACCGGGAATTAAGATCAAATTAACGTCTTAAAACTAAGTGATATTCATCGTATTTTAATAGTTAAATGGTTAATTTATCCACTTATTGAAATTTTTAAGCTCACGGCATCTTAATTCCGCTTTAACTCATAATAAAGCCAAAATCAATTTCGGCAATATGATCTTGTATCGGGTAAATGATTTTAAATCGATCAAGCTATTGTGAGCACACAATCTGCCATACACATTTTTAAACTCAACAAAAGACACACTCGCTGTTTTGAAATCACTTGAATCTGTATTTGGACCCAATTCAGCTCTTGTAGAAGAGCTTTACGAACAATATCAGACCGATCCAGACTCTGTTCCCAATCACTGGCGAAAATACTTCGATCAAATTGACGGCAACGAAATCCCTGCCCCGGAACAGACTGCCGATAAACCTGCAAAATCTGAGAAAAAAGCAGAGCCTGAGGCTAAGAAAACACCGGCCAAGGAAAAAAAGGACAAGAAGCCCGCTACAGAACCGTCCATACCCGAGGGAGCTGAACTTGAGAAAATTAAAGGAGTGGCTTCTAAAATTGTGGACAACATGGATGAGAGTTTGGAAGTGCCTACTGCCACCTCCCTGCGTGTTCTCCCGGTTAAAATGCTCAATGAAGACCGGTCTATTGTAAATACACATTTACTGAAACGCGGTGAGCCCAAAGCCTCTTTTACCCACTTTATAGCGTGGGCTGTTATACGTGCTCTTAAAGATTTTCCGAGCATTAATGCCTACTACTCACAAAAAGATGGCACCCACTACAAAGTAAAACCCGGGCAGGTAAACCTTGGTATTGCTATCGACCTTGAAAGCAGAGACGGGTCCAGAAACCTGGTAGTTCCAAATATCAAAGGTGTAGACAAGATGAACTTTAAAGAGTTCCTCTACGCCTATGCAGATTTGATTAAGAAAGCAAGAAATGGAAACCTGGAGGTTTCAGACTTCCAAAACACGACCATCAGTGTCACAAATCCCGGAACAATTGGCACGGTTTCTTCTGTACCCCGCCTGATGAAAGGACAAGGTGCAATAATTGCAACCGGGGCTATCAACTACCCGGCAGAATTTCAGTCTATGGCCCAGGATGTGCTTAACCAGCTGGGTGTGAGTAAAGTGATGACCGTGACCTGTACCTACGATCACCGAATCATACAGGGAGCTGAATCAGGGATGTTCCTTCAAAAAGTCCATCAACTGCTAAACGGTGAAGAAGATTTTTACGATACCATTTTCCGTGACCTGGAGATTCCTTATCAGCCGCTGCCTTATGGAGAAGATAAATATGAAGGACAACTAAGCGGTAAAGCAAATACGCTTGAACAGGATCGGCGTGCCATAGCAGTTTGGAGACTCATTAACATGTATCGCATGCGCGGGCACGTACTTTCAGATCTTGATCCTCTGGGATCGGGGCCGGGACAAAGTCCTGAACTGGATCTTGACTACTACAGCCTAACACTTTGGGATTTAGACCGTGAATTTTTCTGTGATGGCCTTGGCGGTAAAAAGACTGCAAAACTCAGAGACATAATCCAGCTCCTAAGAAATACCTATTGTGGCAAAATCGGAGCCGAATACAAGCACCTTCTCGATTTGAATGAACGCAGATTTCTGCGTGAGACAATGGAATCGACTACGAACAGTCCAAATTTATCCAAAGAAGAGAAAGAGGATATTCTTCATAAGCTGAATCAAGCAATGGCTTTTGAACAGTTTCTGCACAAGAAATACATTGGCCATAAACGTTTCTCACTTGAAGGAGCTGAGACTCTGATTCCTATGATGCATTTTCTGATGGAAAAAGCGGGCGAAAAAGATATCGAGAAATTTTTCCTGGGAATGGCTCACCGCGGGCGTTTAAATATTCTAGTGAATATTATGAATAAGCCGTACCGCAAGGTATTTGCTGATTTTGAAGGAAATATCGATCCTGCTACCATCCAGGGATCAGGTGATGTAAAATATCACCTGGGTTCTAAAGGAGCCTATGAAACCAAAAGCGGTAAGGCCATTGAGCTTGAGTTGCTGCCAAATCCAAGTCATCTCGAGGCTGTGAATCCTGTGGTTGAAGGAGCAACGCGTGCAAGCCAAGACCACTTTGAAGGTGAAGACGACGCTAAAAAGAAAATTGTACCCGTATTGATGCACGGAGATGCTGCTTTTGCAGGCCAGGGTGTTGTTGCCGAAACGTTGAATATGTCGCAGCTGAGAGGCTACGAAACCGGAGGTACAATCCATGTAATCATCAACAATCAGATTGGATTTACCACCCTGCCCGAAGATGCCCGATCTACCGAATATGCATCTGACCTGGCTAAAATGATTCTGGCACCCATTTTTCACGTCAACGGTGATGATCCAGAGGCTGCCGTTCACGCCATGAATCTGGCAATTGAGTATCGACAAAAATTTGGGAAAGATGTTGTTATCGACCTGATCTGCTACCGTAAACATGGACACAATGAAGGTGACGAGCCTGCATTTACGCAACCGGGTATGTACAAAGAGATTGATAATCATGATCCGGTTCGCGACATCTATGTAAAAGAGTTACTACGGAAAGGTGAATTCAGCGAGGAGGAGATTCAGGCAATTTTTGATGAGTTTGACGAGTTGCTTAATGAAGCATTCGAAGATGCGAAAAGTTCACCCGCTCTTGAGGTGACTGATAAAATGCTTGACAGAACCGAAGAACCTCAAAAAGAGCGTGACGAATTTCCCGACACTACATACTCTATTGATGAGTTAAAGGAGATTGCTGTTAAACTGAATACCGTACCTAAAAACTTCGACGCAAACCCTAAACTTTTGCGTCAATTGGCCAAACGGGCTGATGCAGCGCAGAATAATGAGAAAAAAATAGATTGGGGATTTGCAGAAGCTCTCGCATTTGGATCCCTGCTTAAAAGCGGGCGAACAATAAGGTTAACCGGTCAGGATGTAGAGCGAGGAACATTCTCACATCGTCATGTTGTACTGCACGGTACAAATACAGCTCAGCGTTTTATTCCTCTAAATAACCTTGCTGAAGAACAGGGGCCCTTCTACCCCTTTAACAGTTTACTGAGTGAGTTTTCCGCCCTTGGTTTTGAGTTTGGTTACTCTGCAGCCAAGCTGGATGCATTGGTGATTTGGGAAGCTCAATTTGGTGATTTTGTTAACGGTGCTCAGGTTGTAATTGATCAGTTCATTTCTGCATCTGAAGCAAAGTGGGGACAAAAATCCGCATTGGTTATGACACTACCTCACGGTTATGAGGGGCAGGGACCTGAACACTCATCCGCAAGACTTGAGCGATTTCTACAGCTTTGCGCTGAAGATAATATGCAAATTGCGAATCTTACCACCCCAACTCAGTACTTCCATGCACTGCGTAAACAGACTTTACAGGAGAATAAAAAGCCGCTGGTCATCATGTCTCCAAAAAGTTTGTTGAGACACCCGCTTGCGGTTTGCAGTGTTGAAGAGCTTGCAGATGGAAAATTTATGCCTTTTATAAAAGATGAATCCATAGAGGATTCAGAGGCTGTAGATAGAATCGTAATCTGTTCGGGCAAGGTCTACTACGACCTCTATAAAGAACGGGATGAACGAGGTCTTGGAAATGTAGCATTAGCAAGACTCGAGCAGTTTTATCCATTCCCAGACAAAGATATCTCGAGCTATTTAGATGATCTAAGTGACGTTAAAGAAGTTGTTTGGTGCCAGGAAGAACCCCAAAATATGGGTGCCTGGAATTATGTAGCGCCACGTTTAATGGAAATTCTAAATGACGGGCAAAAGCTTACTTATGCTGGCAGGCAGGCATCTGCATCTCCTGCAGCCGGTCAAAAGAAAATCCATGAGGTTGAGCAAAAAAATCTTATAGAGAAAGCTCTCAATATCTAGAAGCTTCTTAAGCCGTTTATAAAAAAAAAGACGATTGTTAATTCAATCGTCTTTTTTTGTTTGCGGAATGGCCGACGTTATTTATGATTTTTCAGGTCAGGGAAGTTCTCGACTAGGACCGAACTGACGTGTTGTGAGCTCAATCTGTAATCATGTGACCATCTGTCTGAAGCTTGTCTTTATCTCAGTCCGTTAGGGACACCTTTGCAGATTCGGCTTACAGCGTCGTGGCTATGCAGGCTCTCCAAGTGAGCGCACCGAACTACAAAGTCCCGAATTCGCTCATCAGTATTGAGTTCATCATAGAGTAACCGAGCTGCATCTTCCACAAATTTTTGGTAGGCACCGTTCAATTCAGCAAAAGCCTGTTCGTCTTCGCGCTTCACCATAACCTGAGTTTCGGTTTTTAGTGCTTCACGGCAAGCCAATACCAGGTCATCTAGCATCATTTCACTGTTGAGCTGAACTGTGATGTTTGCTACACTTCTTTGACTGTGCGGTATTGTTGCCACATCGCGAGTTTCACGAGCGTGCTCAGCCAACTCAAACGAACATGGACACGCACTGCTGTATTCAAAATCGAGATGTACAAAACGGGTAAATACGCCATTTTCATCCAGCTTTCCTTCTATTGCCACATTATAATACTGATAGCCACTCATACCGGATCGTAAACTCTCCTGAAGCATCGGATAACTAAAAGACAGCTTTAAAAATGCGGATCGGCTTTCAAGATCATCCTGATACTGTTCAAGGATATCCTTCAATTTATCAGGATGAAATACATCGTCCTTAAATTTGTAAAATGTGCGCATAATCCGGCTCATATTGATACCCTTTTTCCCGGCATCAAGGCCAACATACCCGTCTACTGACGTTTCGAGAGTCAAAAGTTCACCGGATGGTGTTGGATATTTCAACGGAAGTTTAAAATTGGAAATACCAACTTGTTGGATTGGAACATTCGCGCCTTCAATAAGTGAAGAGGGTCCGTTTTGTAAATCGGGCAAACTCTCTTTGTATTGCTCGGTTACTACAAATGTGGGGTCGTAAAATCTTTTAAGATTTGTTGAAATCATAATTCAGTCTGTTTCAAAAATTTATAATGCCCGATTAGGACAATATTCAGCAATATTTCGTTCAGTTTCGTAGAGTTTAACGGAGTAGAGTGTAGAATTTCCATAAGCTGCTTCATTCACATCTTCTTCAAGTTGTTCAAAAAAAGCTTTTACCAAATTCTCTGATGTAGGAATTACACCTTTAAGAAATTCTACTTCGAGGTTTAAGTTTTTGTGATCACACGGCTCAAGTATTCGATCATTCATAATTGATTTCAGTCTCCCTAAATCAATTACATAACCGGTTTCCGGATTCGGCTCACCTGCCACGGTAACTTCAATCACGTAGTTGTGGCCGTGCCAGTTGGGATTGTTGCACTTTCCAAACGTTTCTTCATTCCACTCATCAGATTTACTGGGATTATGAAGCCGGTGAGAAGCGTTAAAGTGCGCCTTTCTTGTTACAAATATCAATGTCTATCTATTTAATTAACTTTTTAAACCACGGTGACTCATCATATGAGCATGATAAGATAACCTATTATGCCATGATCATTTGTTCAAACACCGCAAAGATGTTTACGGTTCCCGCGAATTCGATGTGCAATTAATAACGAAAAGAGAAAGTGGATGAGATATAAAAAAAGCTCTATGTAGAATTACATAAGCTTAGATTACTAGGTTTATCCTGTTTTTATTTTTATAAAAATGGGCATTAGTCTTGATGTTCGATACGCCACCAAAGCCGTATAACCATCATTATTCAGAGTTTCAGAATGATTCAGCTCCAAAGGAGCGCCGGTCAGTAACATCGTGCAGCGCGCGATGAAAATACTGATCAACCCATCC
>Ga0102943_1001472_pt1 | contig 14681 bp, 15 predicted proteins | sample SalPonC_black_MG_FD_78174 | JGI IMG/M metagenome (GOLD analysis project Ga0102943, IMG submission 78174) | Salt pond soil microbial communities from South San Francisco under conditions of wetland restoration - Salt Pond MetaG... | ecosystem: Environmental > Aquatic > Marine > Intertidal zone >...
AAGGTTCCAAGAATCAGATACGTCGTAAGATCTACCGTACTGATTGGCTGGGTTGGATCATGAACCACAAAGAATGCTTCAAATTCATTCACAAGCTCCGTATAGCTCATGTCTGTTTCATTCGTAGAACTTGCGGAATCTCCATTACCTGAAATTGTGCCTGCAAATACATTTCCATTTGGCGTTTCATTGTATGGTGTACCGTTGGGTGTGGTGGATGGATCGGCTGCATCATGTACGTGAACGGCATAATCAAATCCATCCAGTGTATTATTTATCGTAACCGATACATTTGCGTTTCCGTCGCCTCGCTCTTCAATCATCAACGTAGCAGAAAAGTTTCTGGGGTGATCGCTTGCGTAGGCAGTTGCATCATCGCCCAAAAGTTGTCCCTCATTAAAAGCGTAATCATAGGTTTCAGATCGCAGGCTTGAGTCACCGGCTTGCAGATCTTGTCCGAAAACACCCAGAACCAGGTATGTTGTCAAATCAACGGTACTGATCTCTTGTGTGGGATCATGAACGACAAAAAAGCCTTCGTATTCATTAACCAATGCGTCGTACATCATTTCGGTTTCATTCGTAGCACTCACTGAGCTGCCGTTTCCAGAGATGGCCTGTGCAAACACATTGCCATTTGGAGTCTCATTGTAGGGTGTGCCATTCGGAGTCGTTTCCGGATCGGCCATATCATGTGCATGTACAGGATAGTCCATTCCGTCCATCGTGTTATTCAATGTGACGGTCACAGAAGCATTTCCGTTTTCCATCTCCTCAATCATGATTTCTGCCGACACGTTTCGCTGATGCTCACCGCGGTAGGCTGTATTGTCGTCATCCAGCAACTGTCCTTCATTAAAAGAATAGGAGAATGTTGAGGATCTTAATTCATCATTTCCTCCTGTTGGTGAGGAATCATCATCGCACGCTGTAAAAAAACTAAGCATTGTTACTGCTAAGAGTAGTATCCATTTATGTAGAGAGTTCATAAGGTCAATTTTTTATTTTTGATTATTTGTTTAAGTGAAACTGATCCAAAAATCTTTTCCGGTTTGTGTTTCACCATCTTCTCATCAGACAGTACGAAGTGATTCAAGAAGCAGATTGTCTTTTATTAAATTTTATTAAGAATATTTTTTGGATGATTAAAGGAGGGCTTATACAATCCAAAAAAGGATTTTCTTCGTACTAAGAAGTGAATGAAAAATTTATAACACTGAACTTCTACACCATGAAAAACATGAAACCATTCCTTCTTGTACTCTCTTCAATTTTGCTTCTAATCTTCATCCCGTCTTGTACAAACAACTCAACTTCAACAAACAATGAAGAAATCGAAACTGAGTTTGAATCAACAATTCGTTATGAGAATAGCGGTGCCCAGGCTTACTTAGTGACGAATATTGATGGAGGTGGCGCATTTGCTGAACTGGATTCTGCTAATCCGGAATTAACCCTGACTGTTGGTGGACGATATACTTTTATAAATGGTGCAGGCGCTTCTTCTCACCCTCTTGATTTTCGAAATGAAGATGGTGATAAACTAATCGGACAGAGCAATAATTCAGGACTTTTTGATTCCAATGATGAAGTAAACCTGTTAAGAGATGGCGATTCCATAAGCTTCACACTGACTGAAGAGTTGGCGGATGAAATAGCTGATTACATTTGCGCTTTTCATCCTGGAATGAATGGATCTATCGTGATAAACGAATGAATTGAAAATAACGATACAATAAACTGGTTGAAGAAAGCGGCCTTTTAATAGAGGCCGCTTTTTTTATTTGAATTATGGAAAATGCTCCTCTTTGGTTCCTTTAGAAAAAATGAATGTGGCTAAAGCCACTTTACTCTTGCCATCCTTTTTTACCGTCAGCTGAAGCAGACGGTAATAGATATTCCTACGCTTGAGCTTTTAAAGTTCTACATTTTATCTTCAGTTCGAGCGAAGTCGAGAACCCATTTATACTTCTATAATTTTTATACTCGTTACGAAGGTCCTCCATCGTAACGCCGCGACCGGAAGCTCTGGCTTCTATTGTATTTTGAAGAATAAGAGATCCAAGCTACTTCTTACATGAAGCTGGAGCTTCATCAAAGGCATTCCCAAGCCGGAGCTTGGGAATGAGTAAAAAGGAAGATTTTTACTACTCAAAACCCACTCCAAAAAAATTATCCACATTGATGTTGATAATACATCTGGATGTGCGTATTTTTGGAGACTCTGCAATATTTGAAATACTACTACTTAAATGTACCTGTGTAATGTTTGAAGATTTGTCTTCTAAAATAGAATCAGCTGTACAGTCCCTGAAAGGTCAGGCACGTATCACTGATGTAAACATCGCCGAGACCGTTCGGGAGATCAGAAGAGCTCTCCTCGATGCAGACGTAAACCTTGAAGTTGCCCGCCGGTTTACCGACGAGGTAAAAGAACGCGTAATGGGATCCGACGTTATAAATAGTGTCAACCCCGGTCAGCAGTTCACAAAGATTGTTTACGATGAGATGGTGAATATTCTTGGCGAAGAACGCTCGGATATCGCCGTCGCCCAAAATCCTCCGACAGTTATTTTGATTGCAGGTTTGCAGGGATCAGGGAAGACAACTTTTTCAGCGAAATTAGCTCGCTATCTTAAACAAGAGAATAACCGAAATCCAATCTTAGCCGCAGCCGATGTATATCGCCCCGCGGCAATTGATCAGCTCAAAACACTGGCAGGTGAAATTGACGTGCCGGTGTACTCCATCGAACAGAAAGATGCCGTTCGTGTAGCAAAAGAAGCGGTATCGATGGCAAAAAGCCTGGCACTGGATACGGTAATTATTGATACCGCCGGCCGACTCCACGTAGATGAGAAGATGATGGACGAGGTATCAGAGATTAAGAGTTCGGTTGAACCGGATGAGATTTTGTTCATCGTGGATGCCATGACCGGCCAGGACGCGGTTAATACAGCAAAAGCATTTAACGAAACCATTGATTTTGATGGGGTCGTTTTAACAAAGATGGATGGGGACACTCGTGGCGGTGCTGCTCTTTCTATCCGGTCGGTTGTTGAAAAACCGATCAAATTTATGAGTACCGGTGAGAAGCTCGATGCTCTTTCACCATTTTATCCCGACCGCCTTGCTCAGCGAATTCTTGGAATGGGTGATGTTGTATCCCTGGTGGAGAAAGCCCAGCAGGAGTACGATGAGAAGCAAGCCAAAAAACTTCAGGAAAAAATAACTTCCGACAAATTTGATCTTGTTGATTTTTACGATCAAATCCAGAAAATCAAAAAGATGGGAGACATTTCCGACTTGGTAGGAATGATTCCCGGAGCCGGAAAAGCTGTTGAAGATGCAGATTTAAGTGAAGACACATTCAAGCCCATTGAGGCGATCATCAATTCCATGACCCCGGAAGAGCGACATAACCCGGAGATTTTGAATGGAACGCGTCGCCGCCGAATTGCTAAAGGATCCGGTACAAGCGTTCGCGAGATCAATCAACTGATCAAGCAGTTTGACCAGATGAAGAAGATGATGAAGTCTATGAGTAAAATGGGCAAAATGGGTCAGGCCATGCAGGGACTCAAAAATCTGCCGTTCGGCAAATAATAATTATTGAATTCGTCAATCCGAACTTTATTCGGAATCCCCGAGCATTTATCACAAGTGGAGATTCTGAAATAAATTCAGAATGACTCAAATGAAAACAAATTTACCAACATAACAATACAGGAGTACATCATTGATTAAGTTACGTTTACAACGACGAGGAAGAAAAAAACGGCCATATTACCATATCGTGGCAGCAGACAGCCGCTCTCCAAGAGACGGGCGGATTATTGAACGTCTCGGCCGTTACGACAATGCAAGTGAAAACAAGGAGCTTACTTACGATGAAGAGCGAATTATTCACTGGTTGAAAATCGGTGCGCAACCAAGCAATACTGTGCGAAATATCTTGAAGCATGAAGGCATTATGTACAAAATGCACCTGATGCGCTGGGGCAAATCCGACGAAGAGATTGAGGAAGCTCTTACCGAGTGGAAAGAAGCCCGCGAAGCCAGATCAGAAGAAGATACCAGCCGTAAAGCTCAGCAGAAAGAACTCCTCAAAGCAGAAGAGAAAGAGTATAAAAAACAGCTTGAAGAGAAAGCTGCCAAAGCAGCCGAAGAATTAGAACGAAAGAAAAAACTTGAAGAAGCGAAGGCTAAGGAGGAGAAGGAAGAAGACGAAGCACCTAAGACTCCCGCCGGCGAAATTGAAGCTGCTTTAGAAAAGGCTGAAAAATCAGCTAAAAAAGAAACCGAGAAGAAAGCTGAAGCACAGTCCGAAGAAAAAGAAACTGAAGAGGAACCTGAGGAAGAGGTGAAAGCCGACACTGAGGAGAAACCAGAAGAAGAAACTCCTGCAGAAGCGGAAACCAAAGAGGAAGAGTCTGAAGCAAAAGAAGAGGTTGAAGCGAAAGCCGATACTGAAGAGGCTGAGGAAGAGACTAAACCAGAAGCTGAAGAGAAGAAACAGGAAGTCACTGAAGCTGAGGAAGAGGATAAAGATGAGGACGAAGAAGAAGCCAAAGCTGAAACTGAGCCTGAAGAATCCGATGAAGACGAAGAGAAAGAAAAAGCTGAAGCCGGAACTGTTTCTACCGATATGAATGCGAACGAGGCGATTGATCACATCAAAAATACTCCACTTGAGGAGTTAGAAGGTTTTGTGCCTAAAGATGAAGATCGTGTAACTGTACAGCGCGCCTGGGAAAGCAAGCAGTCTGACTCTGAATAAATGTAGAAGGAACCGGTAATGGTACAATCCATGAGAAACCGGTTTGTTGAGATAGGCCGTATCGGCAGGCCTCGCGGACTGGAAGGTGTTGTCCGCTTTATGCCGAATCATAATTTTGCTGATGACCTTTTTGATCGGGCTGATCTGTTTTATATGAAAAACGAACGCACCGATCTGGTTCCTTCCCGGATTGAATCCGTACATGTTGAGACCAAAAGAAATCAGCAAACGTTCTTTGTAAAATTTGATATGATTGCCAACCGCACGGATGCAGAAACAGCTCAGAATAAAGCTGTCTTTATTAAAGCAGACTTGTTTGATGAAGTTGTTGAACCGGCTGAAAATGATGAAGAATCGTTTTTTGGCTACACCATTACATATGATGGCGAAGAGTTCGGTGAGGTTCTGGATGTTTTGATGAATCCCGCTCACCCGATCCTTGAAGTCAAGCACGGTACGGGCACAATTTTAATCCCGATGGTTGATGAGTATATAGATGATACCGATCATGAAAACGGAATCATCTTTTGCATCAACCTCGATCAGTTAACAGAATCTTAAAACATGCTGAGAATTGATATTATTTCCGGTGTCCCTGATCTGCTGGCAAGTCCGCTGGAAACCAGCATTGTTGGACGGGCACAGGATAAAAAGCTTGTAGAAATTCACGTTCATGATCTGCGGGATTACACAACCGACAAACACGGCAAGATTGATGATTACCCGTATGGCGGTGGCGCAGGAATGGTGATGACCGCTCAGCCCATTTTCGACTGTATCGAAAAGCTGACAGGTGAACGCAAATATGATGAGATCATTTTTACCGCGCCCGATGGTGACATTTTTGAGCAACAAGATGCTAATGAGTTATCCATCAAACAGAACCTGATTTTTCTGTGCGGCCATTATAAAGGAATTGATCAACGCGTTCGGGATGAACTAATCACCAAAGAGTACTCCATTGGTGATTACGTACTTTCCGGTGGTGAACTTCCGGCATTGGCTATGACAGATGCGATTGTCCGTTTGCTACCCGGTGTTTTGGGTGATGCGGAAAGTGCCTTGAATGATTCATTTCAGGACGATCTGCTGGAAGCTCCTGTTTATACAAGGCCGGCTGAATTCAGAGGAAAATCAGTTCCGGATGTGTTGTTATCCGGCGATCATAAAAAAATTGAAGAATGGCGTTTTGAAACATCAAAAAAACGCACCAAAGAAAAACGACCCGATTTATACAAAAAATTTAATAAGAAACATTAAAAGCCCACTAACGAGGATATCAAAATGGATAAAATGAAATTAGTAGAACAGACCGTAATGCGAGACGACCTGCCGGAATTTACTGCAGGCGATACTGTGAATGTGCATTATCGTGTCCGTGAGGGAGAGAAAGAACGTATTCAGCAGTACGAAGGTATTGTAATTAATGAACGGGGCGAAGGTGCCAACAAAACATTTATCGTTCGTAAGATCTCTTCTAACATTGGTGTTGAAAGAATCTTTCCGTTGTACTCGCCATTTATCGCAAAAATTGAGGTTAAAAAACGAGGTAAAGTTCGTCGCTCAAAACTGTTTTACCTTCGTGATCTGAAAGGGAAAGCCGCCCGAATCCAGGAAAAAGATACCAGAGAACAACAATAATACTGTTTGGTCCTTTTTGGTATCAGACATAAACTTATTAAAACAGACGAAGTTAAAGCATGAACCTCATTTTATTTGGGCCTCCCGGGGCAGGTAAAGGTACACAAGCAGAGAAACTCGTAAACCATTTTGATCTTCCCCACTTATCAACCGGGAACATCTTTCGGGCAAACATCAAAAATGAAACACCGTTAGGAAAGAAAGTTAAGTCTATCCTGGATTCCGGTGAACTCGTTCCTGATGAAACCGTTGTTGAACTCGTAGCCGACGAACTGGATAAGCAAAAGTATGATGACGGCGTAATCTTCGACGGGTTCCCGAGAACCGTTGACCAGGCCAAAGCTCTGGATCAATACCTGGAAGAGAACGACAAGAAAGTGGATGCCTTCGTTACGCTTGATGTTCCGGAGGAGGAGCTCATCAACCGAATTCTGAGCCGGGGCGAAGGCCGCACTGACGACACTCCCGAGAAAGTAAAAACTCGCTTAGAAGTTTACCGAAATGAAACTGAACCCGTTTTAAACTATTACAAAAAACAAGAGTTGGTTGAAGTGATAAACGGAGTCGGTGACGTAGACGAGATTTTCGAGAGAATTAAGAAAGCTGTTTCTTAGGTGAATAGCGCGAGCGTCCCGCTCGTGCTTCGATTCAGAAGATGTGGTATCTATGTAATTGCGAAGTGACTGAATCTCCCTTTGAGGGGAGACAGAGTTTTTCAACTGTTCTTGAAAAAATCAGAGGGTGTGCTCAACTTGTTATTCATAAAGACATCCCCCGAGTTCATTCGCTATACGCTCATTTCACTTCCCCCTTTACCCAAAGGAATCCCTGTAGGAAAAGGGGGAGTTTTCCAAAACCTCCAAGATCCCCGGAGTCACATCCAAAATACTCTTCGCATTTCTGAATGGTTCTGTATTTCCCTTCACAAACAGTGGAACTGCATTTCGGGTATGTGTTTTAATGGACAGATCTTCTAAATTTCCATGATCGCTTGAGAGAACAAGTGTGTCATTCTCATCCAGATTTTCTATAATTTCTGTAATGAATCGATCCAAAACGCTTAAGAATCTATTCGCTATCTCCGGGTCTTGTTCGTGGCCGGCTTTGTCTGTGAGGTAGTATTCAAACAGAACCAGGTCATACTGATCCAGCGCTTTGAGCATTCTTACTGAAGCTTCTTCCGGTTCAATTTCCGGTACGTCTAATCGCAGTTTACTTCTCCAGGCCGATTGTATGATCTCAGCTGTGACAGCTCTTCCTTCTACCACATCTTCTAAACGATTTAGCTTTACTCCTGCAGATCGAGCCATGAGTGTGGTGCAACTCCAGCGGTTTCTCTTTTGTGATTTCTCAAAAAACAGATCCGGATACGCATTCAAAAAATGAGGTTTCAACCCCATCTCAATTACTTTATGAAACAGGCTTTTCTTTTTTAGCAATGGTTTAATTTCTGAATGAGGAAAAGGCCCAAAATGCCTTCCTACTACTTTAGAAGCATTCTCTCCTGTAAACAGAGAAGTCTGACCTGTTCCACTTTGTGGGAGTCCTTCTACACCAAGGTTGGCATCGATTTTTTTGAACAGAATGGACCCCGCATCTCTCTCTTTACAACCATCATAAAGACCCTTTTCTCCGGTAAAATAGGAGAAGGATTTTAAATCGGAAGAAGCGAGTGGATTGAGCTCGGTTTTTGGTCCGATTCCAACTCCATCAACAAAAAGAAAACAAACAGCCATTACTTCTCCAGGATCAGAGTAACCGGTCCGCTGTTTGTGAACGTCACATCCATCATCGCTCCAAACTCACCCGATTCTATTTGTAACCCGCTGTCTCTTTTTAGTACATCAATCATATAATCATAGAGAGGTTCTGCTTTATCCGGTTTGGCCGCTTCAATAAAGCTGGGTCGAGTTCCTTTTTTGGCGTTTCCATAGAGAGTGAATTGTGAAACCACCAGAATTCCACCGTTTAAATCCTCAACAGATCGGTTCATTTTTCCCTCATCATCCTCAAAAATTCGGAGGGTTGGAATCTTTCTGCAACACCAATCTACCTCTTTTTTTGTGTCAGATTCGTGGATACCAACAAGGAGTAACAGTCCATTTTCAATACTTCCTGTCACCTCATTATTAATGGTTACGCTCGCGTTTTTTACTCTTTGCACTACAACTTTCATATGTGAGTAACTGTGTGGAAAACTTTGTATTTCTTGTTTAAAACAGGAATTTCTCAGTTATGATCGAATCTATCCACATCAATCCACAATTAAAAACAGTTATCCACAGGGTTTAAGAATAACTTTTCGTGTTGAAAAGATGATATGTGTTAATAGGTGTGAAAAATATAAAATGTTGATTAATTAAAATTCGATATCATAAGTATCTGTTTTTATTACAAAAATTATCCACAAAATTATTAACATCTCATTAAGATGATATATATCCATCACAATAAAAAAGTTATGCACTTCTCCACATCCCCTACTACAATACAACAAAATTCAAATTCTCATACTTTTAGTCTATACATGTGGATAACCTGATGAAAACTTCTCATTATAGATCTAAAAAGAAAAAATGAATATGATTTCATCAGATCAAAGGTCATCATTTATCAGAACAGGTATTTATTTGATAGGGTTTCTGATCATTCTATTTGTGATTCTCTACTATTTTTGATCAGTTAAAATGAAAGCTCACCAATCAAGAAATCATAAATGAGGATTCTTCAATTTATCATATTGGTTCGGTACAAATTGGAATAGATTTTAACGATATTCTAAACAATCATTTACCGTAAATTTTCACACAATAAATGTGACTGTGTCAGATAAAAAAATTACCTACAAGGATTCAGGAGTTGATATTCAAGCCGGCGAAGACCTGGTGAATTCTATCAAAGATGTAGTGAAGGAAACCCATAATGCCAATGTGGTAAGTAACATCGGTGGGTTTGGCGGACTCTTTTCTGCTGACTTTAAATCGATGAAAAATCCCATTCTTGTAAGTAGTGTGGATGGCGTTGGAACCAAACTGATTGTAGCATTCAAGTCTGAAAAGTACGATACGGTTGGCCAGGATCTGGTAAATCATTGTGTGAATGATATTGCCGTTTGCGGAGCTACTCCCCTTTTCTTTCTCGATTATTTTTCAACCGGTAAACTGGAACAAAAAGTTGGGTTTGATGTAGTCAGCGGTTTTGCCAAAGCATGCAAAGAAAACGGTGTGGCACTGATCGGAGGAGAAACTGCCGAAATGCCGGATATTTATGACAAAGGAGAATTTGACCTGGCCGGTACCATCGTTGGAGTGGTAGACCGAGATCAATTAATCACCGGTGAGAGAATTCAAAAAGGTGATCTGTTAATCGGGTTTAAGAGTTCAGGCCTGCATACCAATGGATATTCCCTGGCACGAAGAGTTTTATTCAGTAAGTATGATGTAAATGATCAGCCTGAGGAGCTTAGCAGAACGGTTGGTGATGAACTGCTCCAGGTTCATAAGTCCTATCTCTACATTATTTCGGAACTAAAAGAGGTAGATGGAGTTCATGGATTTTCACACATCACCGGTGGTGGAATTGTAGGGAACACCAAACGAATTCTACCGGACGGTTTAAAACTGGATCTGGATTGGAAGAGTTGGAAGCGTCCTGCCATATTCGATCTGATCCAAAAAACAGGAAATGTACCGGAAGAAGATATGCGTGCAACATTTAACCTTGGAATTGGGTTGATTGCGGTTGTATCACCATCAAAAGTTGATGAAGTTGAAAAAATTTGCAGTGAATTGGGTGAAGATATCTATAGGATTGGCTCTGTCTCATAATTAAAAAAGAAAACGGCTGTCAAAACATAAAAAATGGAATAGATTTATGATCAACCGTTTTCGTGTCTTTGTCAGGAAGCATCAAAAATACCTTCCTGTGCTTTTCTTTATTGGTGGTTTTATCTGGGATTCGCTCACCCTCGGCCGTATCGATCGGCTTTACGACCGCACCATTCTCTCCACATATATGGTTTTTCTGAGTGTGGCCATCTACATGTTCAATGTGTCGGATGACGGAAAATGGAAAGATACGTTTTTTGAAAAGTATGAGGAATATCTTCCACTGGCGATTCAGTTTTTTCTCGGGGCTCTCTGCAGCGCGTTTGTGATCTATTTTTCAAGAAGTGTATCGTTTTCTAAAACTCTGTCCTTTTTTTTGATACTTGTAATACTTTTGTTTGGCAATGAACTGCTAAAACAAAGAATATCAAACAAATACCTTCAGTTCAGTGCGTACTTTTTCGTGAATTTTACATTCTGCACGTTTTTCATTCCTGTACTTATAGCACAGATGAGTACAACCATCTTTATTATTTCAGGGTTGATTAGCCTGGGAACCACAATGGCACTGATCATCTATATCTACGCGGTGAGTCCATCAACGAGAGCAGAAATTCATGAAGGGAAAACACTTGGATTGGTTGTTGGGATTTATTTGATGATTAATACGTTTTACTATTTCAGTTTGATCCCGCCGGTACCACTGGCGCTGGAAAGCGGAATGGTAGCTCATGATGTTGAAAAGACAAATGGCAACTATGTTGTGACCTATCAAAAAGATGTATGGTATAAATTCTGGAGAGAAAACAGAATAACTTACATCCAGCAGCCGGGGACGAATGTGTATCTTTTTACATCCATTTTTGCTCCGACTGATCTTCAAAAAGAGGTTTCCCACCGATGGAAATGGAAAAACCCTGAAACGGGTGATTGGCAGATTGCCGATAACATCGGGTACGAAATTACCGGTGGACGCGACAACGGATACCGAGGATTTACCTATAAAAGCAATATCAAAGAGGGAATTTGGGAGGTTGATGTTATCACAGAAGAGGGGCTTGTTTTGGGAATCATAGACTTTGAAATAGAGATTGATTCAACCATACAAGACATAGAGCTGGAAACGCAGGTATTTTAGACGAACTCTATTGAGTTATAGAATCACCTTTAAAAAATTGCACTATTTCGCGGGTAGCTATCAAAAATCTGTTTAGAATAGCTTATCTGAATTCAGGAAAAAAATGAATCAGATATAGTAATATGACGTGAATTTTTTTTTAGATAATTGATCGGTGAAGGGCTTTTTGTTTTGATCAACTAATATCAATATAAAGGGTTAAGGGTATTCACTCCAAATGAAATTTATAATAGTAAAATATCAGTAATTAAAAATAGTTTAATATTTTTCTTTATATGAGTAATGATTGCTAATATTAGTAAATAAAGGCTTCTTTTTGGAACCAATATTTTGAAGTGTATGCTCAAATTGGAGGTGTCTTGAATATTAAAGGGGGATTATTACATCTCATACTTAAAAACTTCCTCCAATGGCAACTCAAACACATCTGCAATTTTAAAGGCCAGCTCCAGGGATGGAGAATATTTAGCCGCCTCAAGTGCGTTAATGGTCTGACGGGTTACGCCCACCTTGTCAGCAAGCTCTTGCTGGGTCATCTCGCCATGTTGAAATCTCAGTACCCGGATATTATTACTGATTTGTCCCTCTTTCATCAGATAAAGTCTTTTCGATAGTGATAAATCATAATTGCTCTTCGGATCAGCGATGAAGTGAAAAGTGCGAGAATCAGTACATGAAAGAGAGTTTTTTTCTCACCAAACATAGAATAAATTTCATTTACAGATCCAAAAATACCGGAAAGAAAGAGCTGGACAAGTACAACCACTACAACAGCGACAATAAAATTGTATGCAAACTTATTTCCGATTGCTTCTATTCTAAAATCCCGTTCATCCTGCTGAACCTTTTTCTTTTCCCATATGATCTCTACCACGATTTCAATTCCAACTGCAATCCAAAAAATATTGAAGAAAAATTGGAACAGATCATCCGAAACGTCCGGCAAGAATCCGGGCCAGCCGAGGACGATAGTTACATAAAAAATGATAGCTGAAAGTGATGTGGCCAAAGAGGTCCACGATAAAATTTCTTGTTTCGACATAGTGAATCAATTTTTTGTGAATGTATACTATTCTTTACGTGATGTAAAAAAAATGTTACACTATGTATGAATATTTTTACACCATTACTTTGTTTGATTTTGTTACTATTCAGAAACCTTATGGTTTTGTGATACATTTCTGATTACAGGATGACAGATTTTAAAGGATAGAAACCAAGATCTTACCTCTATGAAGTTTTTCATTCCTTTTTTACTTCTGATAGTTGCCACCACCGACATCAATCAGACCATTTACAACTTCAAGCTTAAAAATCTTGATAACAGAACCGTTTCATACCAAGATTTAAAAGGAGAAAATCTAACGATAATTGATTTTTGGGCTACCTGGTGCAAGCCGTGTCTTCAATCCATTCCAAAGTTGGTGAAGATGAGTCATGAGTTTGAAGACCGGGGTGTTCAATTCATTGGAGTGAGTGTGGATGGCCCGCGGAATCTGAACAAAGTAAGGCCTTTCGCAAAATCGGTTGGAATTGATTACCCGGTTTTACTGGATACGGATAACAGTGTGATGGGCCGCGTTGGAGTTCGGGCTGTTCCTTCTCTGCTGATCGTGAACAGTAACGATGAGATTGTCTATTTCCACGAAGGATACGCACCGGGCGAAGACAAAATAATTCGAGAGGAAATCCTAAACCACCTCAACCCGTCATGAAAACAGTGATGATAATATGTGCGGGTGTTATTCTGGTGATTAAGCCGAAGGTTGCTTTTGGTCAGCTTTCCGGATCCAATACGTTCGAATTTCAATATGGAAATCTTCCGTATGAAGAGAACCGGGATCTGACTACATCCTATGATCAGCTAAATATCTATTACGATTATAACAATTTTAGCCTGTATGGAAGGGCTGAACATTTTCTATCTCCATACCGCGAGCGCAACTATTTTCAACTGACTCAAAAGCGAGCGCAGTACCAGGATGATCATTTTAATATTCGCCTGGGAAATTTCTATGAGACTATTGGTCGCGGTTTGCTGCTGCGCAGTTATGAAATTCCGGGATCAGTTTTTGAAGAAGATTTCTATCGAACCCGATATGCATTTAATCAGGATGTGGAAGGAATCAGTGCAGAATTCAATCACGATTTTTTTGATCTGCAATTGGTTCGCGGCCGACCTCTATTTAATCCTCTCCCTCCAAATTTTGAGCCGGATAGCCTTCGACGACAAGCCCTCTTTGAAGCTGTAGAAACAAACATTTTTCTATCCGGTGATTACAGTATCGGAGGTGCTTACATGAGGGTGTACGAAAATGGTGCACGGGATTTCCAGGAATACGGATCTCTAATGTTTAACGGAAACCTTCCTCTCAATTTTCAACTGATCAGTGAATATGCATTCAATACAGAAACAAATCTTTTTAATTTTGGTGATAATGAATCGTACGCTTTTTACACCGGTCTGAACTATTTCTATGATACATTTGGTGCCAGCCTGGAGTACAAAAATTACAACGATTTTACACTGGGATCCGGGTTCAACAATCCTCCGTCACTTATTAAAGAGCATACCTATCCAGTTCTAAACCGAAGTACACATGTGCTATCAACCGAAAATGAGACGGGAATTCAGATCGAAGCTTTTTACACATTCGAAGATGGACACTCTCTGACGGCCAATTACACAACCGCCAAAAACGAAGTCTCAAGGAGATTCGATTACAGCGAATATTTTCTGGAAGGCAGCTATAAAGTCAATGAGTTTCTGACAATCAAATCTTTCCTGGATTATGCCAATGATGAGATTAAGGGACAGGAAAATAGAATATCAACTGGCGTAATCACCGAAAAGCTTTTTGATTACACCTGGAGCCTGACAGTGGATGTTCAATATCAACAATTCGACAGTGGTTTCAACGAAAATCACCCCGAAAATTACTACGCTTCCATCTCAATAAATTACATTCCCGATCTGACTGTAAGTGCCATTTTTGAAGCGAGCACAGATCCCAATCTTACGGATGATCCCCGAACATTCGACATTGAAAAAGATACCCGAACCTGGTTTGGCGGAAATATTCTGTATAAGATCAACCGAACGCATACAGTTGAGGTATTTGGCGGAAAACGGAGAGGAGGTCCGGCCTGCACATCCGGAATTTGTTATGAACGGCTCGATTTTGAGGGTTTTGAACTACGAGTTTCATCCCGTTTTTAAATGTAAATCCTACTGCTATGAAAAAAATAAACCAATATTTGATTCTGCTTCTCTCGGTAAGTTTTCTCGTGCTTG
>Ga0102943_1001475_pt1 | contig 14653 bp, 13 predicted proteins | sample SalPonC_black_MG_FD_78174 | JGI IMG/M metagenome (GOLD analysis project Ga0102943, IMG submission 78174) | Salt pond soil microbial communities from South San Francisco under conditions of wetland restoration - Salt Pond MetaG... | ecosystem: Environmental > Aquatic > Marine > Intertidal zone >...
CCTTCATCGGGCAAAAACTCGTGGTCAACGAATTCGTCGCATTCATCGAATTCAGCCGCATTCAGGAAAGCCTCAGCCTGCGCTCGCAAGCCATCATCACCTTTGCGCTCTGCGGCTTCGCCAACTTCTCCTCCATCGCTATCCTCCTCGGCGGCCTCGGCAGCCTCGTGCCCGAACGCCGAGCGGAAATCGCCCAGCTCGGGCTCAAAGCGGTGCTCGCCGGCACGCTGGCCAACCTCTCCAGCGCCGCCATCGCCGGAATGTTGATTTCGTAGATTCCGTAGCCGCAGCGCGAGAGCGATGCGGACCACCGGGAACAACTACTCTCTGAGACAGCCCTCCCTCCGCACGGCTCTCGCCGCGCGGCTACCTTATATGCATTTTCCTCAACGCCGTAGCCGCAGCGCGAGCGACGCGGCCCGTCGCGCCCGATCCAGTCGCCTACTTCGAAGTCGCTACATCCAGCACCTCGACCTCGCAGCCCATCTTCTGGAAACTTTGCAATAGCCCATCCGGCCCAACCAGATGACCGGCTCCGACCAGAGCGAATTCGACCTCGTCCGTTGCGAGCATCTTCTCCAGATCCTTCATCCATCGTTCATTCCGATCAGCGAGCAGTCCCTCGTATACCTGAGGAAATTCGCGCATATCATCGACGAACAATCGCTCCAGAGCTTCATTATCGCCTTCCCGCCAGGCGCGAATCAATTCGTCGAAAAGCTTTTCGATCTGATGGAGATCGCGCAGACTGTAGCGCACGAATTCGTCTTCCATACCTTCGCCGATCGCGGTGATCAAATCGATCTGGAACTCCGCCGTCTCCAGCGCACGCACCGGCTTACCGTCCGCCTTTGCCCGCTTGGCAAAAACCATGTCGACCCCTTCCTGGGTGACGCCGATTTTCATCAGTTCCTGGACGGTCAGCATCATGACGGCCATGCCCGGCTTGAAGCCGTTCAACACCTCGATCGACATCCCCGATGAAAATATATCGGCCCTCCCCCAGCAAGCTTTTTGGACCCGTCGGCAGCCGCTTCGGGCGGTTCCGCCGTCTTTAAAAGAGCACTCCTCTTTCTCCGGGCCAGAATTAGAATTGCCAAGTCCGATTGTCTTACCGTTTTCTGGACTCATGCAGCTCATCGACGGTAACGCCATCGCAGAATCGATTATTGAAGAACTCACGCGGGAGGTCAGCAAACTCCCGGGCAAAAAACCGGTCGTCGCCTTTATCCGCGTCGGTGAAGACCCGGCCTCCGTCTCCTACGTGCGCAAGAAGGAAAAGACAGCAGAACGCATCGGCATCGAGAGCCGCCTGCACCTGTTCCCGGAGGATGTTTCCAAAGAAGAACTGTTTGCTCAGATCGACTCGCTGAATGCCGATCCGGATGTCAACGGGATCCTGATTCAGGCGCCATTGCCCAAACATATCGGCGAGACCGAGACTTTCAACCGGGTTCATCCGGGCAAGGACGTCGACGGCTTCAACACGGTCAACATCGGCAAGCTTTGCCAAGAGGATGCCAGCGGCTTCGTCGCCTGCACGCCCGCCGGGATCGTGGAATTGATCGCACGCAGTAATATCGAGACCGAGGGTAAACACGTTGTCGTGCTCGGGCGCAGCCAGATCGTGGGCAAGCCCGCCGCACTCCTCATGATGCGTAAGGCAATTCCCGGTAACGCCACCGTCACCGTCTGCCACTCCCGCACCAGGAAATTGCCCGAGGTGACGCGACAGGCCGATATTTTGATCGCGGCCATCGGGCGGGCGAACTTCGTGACCGGCGACATGGTGAAAGACGGCGTCGCCGTAATCGACGTAGGCATCAACCGCGTCGAGGACGCCAGTAAGAAGCGAGGCTATCGTCTCGTCGGGGACGTTGAATTCGAGGCAGTCGCACCCAAGGCCTCGCACATCACCCCGGTGCCCGGCGGCGTCGGACCGATGACGGTAGCCATGCTCATGCACAATACGCTGCGGGCTTTCAAAGCCGCGCAATAGCAACGGTCCGGAGGAGCGAAGAGGAACTGCGTCCCCACCGTTTCTTTAGTTCAAGTCGCTACGCCAACCCGATGGGGCGCAGCATTCCCGCCAGCGAAATCGATCATCATGCCGATTTCCTTCTGCTCGGCCTGCTCGAACACATAGCTGGCGCTCATCGCATCCTGGACGGCCATCCCCACCGACTTGAAGAGGGTGATTTGCTGGCCGTCAGTGCGTGCCGGACGGCTCCCCGTCACGACCTCGGAGAGATCAGCATCGGCCTGAATTCCCGGGATGCGAAGTTCTCCCGCCTCGACCCCGGCCGCATCATGACCGTCCACCACGACGTAAGCGCGGCGCATCGCAGTCTCGTCCACTTCGCGCCGGTCGGGTTGATAGGCCCCGATTGCATTCACATGGGTGCCTTCCCGTAAAGCCGAGCCACTGAAGGTCGGAGTGGCGCTGGTAGTGGCGGTGATGACGATATCGGCCTGTGCGACCCCCTCGTCAGGTTCCTCGACAAAGCTGAGTTTTGGGGGCACCGGATAGGCCTCCAACTCGCGCTCAAGCTGCTCCCGGGTCGCCTCGACCGGGTCATAGAGAAAAACTTCCTCGATCGACCGGACTTCCAAAGCGGCATGCAGTTGGGCACGGGCCTGAACACCGGCCCCGATGAGAGCAAGCGTTCGGCAGTCGGGCCGGGCGAGAAGATCAATCGCAAGTCCGCCACCCGCACCGGTCCGTATCGCAGTCAAGGCTCCTGCATCCATCACCGCGAGAGGCGTTCCGGTCTTGTCATCGAAAATCGCCATCAAGCCCTGCACCACTGGCAGTCCCTTCGAGGCATTATCCGGATAGGTCAAGACCAGCTTGACCGAAATACCTTCCCCCGGGACATATGTGGGCTTGAGGAGAATGTCGCCGGACTCGGACTTGAGGCGCGTCCTCGGGGGCATGATTATATCCTGAGCAGCCAATCCCGCAAATCCCCGACGCATCAACTCGATGGCCCGGCCCATTGGGAGCAACTCAATAACCTGAGGACGGGTAATAAGTCGAACGTGCATCCACCACTAACTGAAATTTGCACTTGGCACTGTCAACAGCCCAAGGGCCGAGTTGAAGGGAAATTAGGAACGATAAAGACTGTCATTATGGATTATGGACTGTGCGAAAATTTTGTGCGGCATTTCAGGGCTGCGAAAAATTGGTAGAGGAAAAGCCGTATCTCCATGGACTGTTTTAAATTCATAGACTTGAAATGAGTTGCCAAGTATGCGGAGCTCAGCGTTCTCTTCTACTATGCAGCTCATTACGAGATACGCCTTTGAAGGACTGACCGCTGCGGTTGGCAGGCTTCCCGCCCAAAAGCCGGTCTTCGCCATTATCGGTGTGAGTGAAAATTCGGCTTCCTTCTTCCGTGCGCGGGAAAATAAAAAAACATTCGAGGGCATCGGGAGAAAATCCGGGGCCGCACGCGTTGTCCTGCGAGGCTGCAACCAGATCGTGGGCAGGCGGGCCACACCATACGCAAATAAAATTCTGCAATTCTTCCGAGACAGGCAATGAGCAAGGAACCCGATACTTCCAAGGAAGAAGCTCCGCCGCCGATTGAGCCGGACAATGTCCTCGACTCCATTTTCAGCGAGGGCGGACCGATGCCGACCGCGAGGTTTTCGCTCAGAGCCCTGGCTTTGTTGCTCGACTGTGTTCTCATGACGGCCGTCGCTTCGGTCATCATCTGGAAGGTCGCTCTGCCGCAGTCACATCCCGGTGCCTTGGGCGAACTCATGCAATGGTCGCAGGAGGTCGTCAACTGGTTCGAAAACCGGGAAGCCGGCGCTCCAATGCCGGAGCCAAGCAAAGCGCTTGCGCGCGCGCTCGCTGTCGCCAACGAGCTCCAGCTTCTGATTTTCTGGATATACTTCGCGGTCGGCGAAGCATTTTTCGCCGGCAGCTCACTGGGCAAACGCATTTGCCGCATCCGCAGTGTCAGCACGGTCAATCTCGGACCACCGCAAGTGCTTTCCGGAATCATCCGGGGCGGAATGAAAACAATCACCCTCTTCTGGCTCTTCCCCCTCGTTTTTCTCGCTAACTTTCTCGCCCTGTTCTTCAACAAGCGCCGCCAGTTGGGACACGATCTTTGCGCGCGCACCACCGTGGTTGACGAAAAATATGTCAATTTACAGCAGAAGCGATAAGGTCGTTGCCAGCTGGTAAAGGCGCATTTTCTGTTTCCATTTTAAGCAGAGCTCCGCAAACTCCGAATTTTCCAAATCCGCTTCCACGTAAGTTTTGAGCACCAAACACAAACCAAAGATCCTCGTCGTCGACGACCAGCCGATCAATATCAAGCTATTGCAGCGCAAACTTGAGCGCCAGGGAATGGACGTCTCCGTCGCCTATAGCGGGCGAGAGTGTCTCGACATCGTCCAGGAAGTTCAGCCCGAGTTGATTCTCCTCGACATCATGATGCCCGAGATCGACGGCATCGAAACCTGCCAGCAGCTCAAGGCCAATCCGGAAACGGAAACCATTCCCATCATCTTCATCACGGCCAAAGCCTCCAAGGAAGGAAAGCTCGAGGGCCTCGATGCCGGTGCGGTCGATTATATCACGAAGCCGATCGACCTCGACGAAACACTTGCCCGCGTGCGCACGCAACTGCGGCTGCAGGAGATGTTTCGCGAAAACCTCGAGCTGCAGGAACGCCTCGGCGACGCCCGCAAAGCCGCCGCCGTCGGCGCGATCACTCAGGGCATCGCCCACAATCTGAACAACCTGCTCGGCGTCGTCGTCGGCTATCTCGACCTCATCAAAAACGGGTATGACAGCCCGGATATGGTGAAGCGCAGTGTCGGTTTGATGGATCACGCCATCAACCGGATGGTAAATATCATCCGCCAACTCGGCACCATTGCGAATAACGAACGCATTGAACTCACGACCCTGCGCGTCAGCGAGTTAATCGAGAGTTCCATTGAGCGTCTCAGGGCCGAATACGAAATCGACGCCAATGTCGATGTGCAGACAGACTTCGCCGACGATCCCACCATCTCGGCAAATGCGGAGACCTTCGAAGTCGTTCTCGGCAAACTCCTGATCAACGCCTGGGAAAGCTACAAAAAAGACACCCCCGCCGGGGACAGGAAGATCACCCTGAAAGCCCGGATCGCGCGCGAAAAAGGACCCGCCATGCTCGAATTGCAAGTGATCGATGCCGGGGAAGGAATCGCCCCGGAGGTGGCGGAAACGCTCTTCGAACCATTCATTACGACAAAAACGTCCGTCGGTCGCGGTATGGGGCTTACCATCGCCAGACACACGGCCCGCAACCTCGAAGGCGACGTGCAGGTGGCAACCAATACCGAAGGTGGCACCATCGCAACCCTGACCCACCCCATCTGAGAAGGTTTCAAGGTGGGAGAGGCTTGCCCTCAAGCCTCCTTTTCGTCACGCAAGTATACCTGAGGCCAGAGGGCAGGCCTCCCTACCAAGTTTTTTCAATGCCTATCAAAATCGTCTTTATCGGTGCCGGCCGCATGGCATCCGCCATCGTGCATAGCTTGCTCGAAAAAGAGCATTACAGTCCGGAAGAAATCGCCTGCACCTGCGGCGATGATCCGACGGGCCCCACACTCGCAAATGCGACCGGCATTCAATACTTCCCGGACATTACGAATGTACTTTACGAAACAGAGAGCATTTTGCTGGCCTGCAAGCCGCAAGAGTTTCATCTAATCGATCAAAGTCTGGCCGATGCCGCAGGCGGCAAGCTGATTATCTCCATATTGGCCGGTACTCCGATTGCACGCCTCAAGGAAAAATTTGCCAAAGCCCGTAATATCGTGCGCACCATGCCCAACACGCCCGGCCAAATCGGTGCCGGGGTGACCGCCTTCACTCCCCTCCGCGAACTCTCGGAAAAGGATCAAAGCATCGTCGAAATCACCCTTAGTTCCTTGGGCAACTACCACGAAGTTGAAGAATCCGATCTTGACGCCGTCACCGCCCTCAGCGGCACCGGCCCCGCCTATGTCTTCGAATTTGCCGCAGCGCTGCGCGATGCCGGCGTTCAAGCGGGACTTCCCTCCGAGCTGGCCGAGTCCCTCAGCGTAGACACCTTACTCGGAGCCGCCATGTTACTGGCCGAAAGCGGAGAATCCGCCGAAGATCTCCGTAATGCGGTCACTTCCCCCGGCGGCACGACGGCCGCCGCCCTGGAAGTATTGAAAGCCGGCGACTTCCGCAAGCTGGTCGAACAGGCCGTGGTTGCCGCCAAAGCCCGTTCCATCGAACTGGCGGACGGATAGCTGGCCGCAGCGGCCGCGCTTGCGCCTGCCCGGCCGGTGGCAGGCATTCGCCAACGGGGGAGAACCTCCGCGTCTCCTGCTGCGGTGGAACGCCGCCATCCGCAAACGCCGATAAAAAAACGCCTGCTCATCGAGCAGGCGTTTGTCATCGAAATCCGAATACAGCCGCTGAAAGCTTCTTATTCCGGTGTGGTCGGGAGATTGGGCATACCATCCGCAGGGGGCATTTCAGGCAACTCGGGAGCCGCCGGCATTTGGGGAGCGCTGCCGGCTCCACCCATGCCCTGCCCCATCATCATCAGACCCATGATCGGCATCATTGCACCCTGCAGAGCTTGATCGAATTGCTGCTGCGTTTCGGCCGCTTCGATCTGAGTCAACACCCCGTCTATCATGGCAAAAACGCCCAAAATTTGCGGCTTTTGCTTTTCCAACGCTTTCGGATCGATCGCCTCCAACTGGCTGCGGGCTTGTGCCATGTCGGCGGCCCAGGTTTGGGCCATGTCCTGTGGCACCCAGCGATCCTCGACCTTCACGAAAGTTCGGGTTTCCGTTTCCTGCCCCGGCACGGACATTTCCAGAGTCGCCTCGGACCCGCTACCTTCGAGGTATTTGAAGCTGGCCTCTTTAAGATCAGACAAGAGCATTTCGCCGTCGGGCTGCAATTTGGTTAAAGCATCGACATTGGCCAGCACGCCGGAGACCGTATTCCTGAAGAAGGCTTCTCCTTCAAAGCTTTGCAGGCCCTCGGCGGAGGAAAGGGAACTGGTGGTCAGCTCGTTGACCAGATCCATAATCGAAGGCCAGGCCGCGCGCATCCGGGCAACCTGTTCCTCGTCGGGACCTTCGCCGCCCAAGCTGGTGTTGAAAACAAACTCCTTTTGTTTATCGAGCACCGTGGCGACACGGTTCACGGTGCTGAAAACCTTGTTGTAAATATCCGGATCAATCTTCGTGCCCGCGAGACGGGCGATCGAGGTGACATCGCTTTGATAGCTGCCTGGCATGGCCCGCCAGAGGATCGCGCCGTTCGCATCGGCAATTTCCCGGGCGATCATTTGCATGGCTTCGTCCGGCGCGTCGGGAATCTTCGTTTCCGCGGCCTCGGCCGGAGCCCCGGACTTTTCACCACAGGCGGTGAAGAGAAGAGTCCCGACAAGAAGCGGAAGTGCTAAAATTTTAATGGCTTGGGTGGTCATGGATATGCGGACTATTTATTCGTTCGGGGTTAAAAAAGAAGCGGCGTGACCGTTTGGAACAATCACGCCGCGATAAAACGCTTAGCCGGCAGTGGCCGCCAGCATTTCCTCTCGCGCCTTCTCGGCCAACGGGGTGCTGAGGTATCGCTCACCGAAGCTGCAGCCGATAGTGACGATGGTCTTGCCGGCCATTTCGGGGCGTTGGGCCAGTTGCATCGCCGCCCAGACATTGGCGCCGGTCGAAATACCGCCGAGGATTCCGTCTTTCTCCGCCAGCGTTTGAGCGGTGGCGAAAGCATCCTCGTTGGAAACTTTGATGACATCGTCGATCACGTCGACGTTGCAGTTCTTGGGGATAAATCCGGCCCCGATGCCCTGAATCTTGTGCGGGCCCGGCTCGCCGCCCGAAATGACAGGGCTGGCCTCGGGTTCGACGGCCACGGAATAAAGCTCTTTCCGGCCTTTGATCACCTCGGAAACACCGGTGATCGTGCCCCCGGTGCCGACCCCGGCGACAAAGGCGTCGATCTTCCCGTCGGTTGCCGCCCAAATTTCCTCCGCGGTGGTTTTGCGGTGAATCTCGGGATTGGCCGGGTTTTCAAACTGCTGCGGCATGAAGGCCTTCTCGCCGTATTCCTCGACAAGTTCCCCCGCTCTGGCGATCGCGCCGGGCATCCCCTTGGGACCGGGCGTAAGGACGATCTCGGCACCCAGCATACGGAGGAGGACGCGCCGTTCGACCGACATGGTTTCCGGCATGGTGAGAATAAGTTTGTAGCCCTTGGCGGCACAGACGAAGGCCAAAGCAATACCTGTATTCCCGGAGGTGGGCTCGATCACGATGCTGTCGGCGCTGAGCTTGCCGTCGCGCTCGGCCGCCTCGATCATGGCCTTTCCGATGCGGTCTTTCACACTGGCGAGCGGGTTTTGAAATTCGCACTTGAGGTAGATCTCCGCATCCACTTCAGAGGCGGTGCGATTTATCTTAACCAGCGGCGTGTTTCCCACTGTGTCGACAATTGAGGCGTATCGTTTGCTCATAGGTAAGGAGGGTTGAGATGAAATTGGACGAACTCCCAAGCACAACCGAATTTGCCGCCGAAGCAAGCCCAGTCCGAAGAAATCAAAAACCGGGCGCGAGAGCCCCCGCAAGCGCCCGTCTACCGCTTTTTCGGCCCGTAGCTGCGAATCGGGGCATTGCGCTGCACTTGTGCGTTACGCAAGCGGTAAACGATGCGCGCCTTTTCCAGATCGTAGGGGCTCATCTCCATTTTCACGGTATCGCCCACGGTGATCTTGATGAAATGCTTACGAAGTTTGCCGGAGATGTGAGCAAGCACCTTGTGGCCATTGGCCAGTTCCACGCGGAACATGGTTCCGGGGAGAACGGCTACGATTTTGCCTTCGACTTCGACGTATTCTTCGCTTTGTGCTTTTGCCATAAATAAATAAGAACGGCAGAGCGAAGCGGATTGGAATCGAAAGTCAAGGTCGCACTCCCGCACGAGATTTTCCCTAAGAGTCCTGGCTAACCACCAATCGTCGCCGTGATCCCGTGTTTGCCGAAGATGCGCATCGCCTCTTGCTGGCGCTGTGTCGAGGGCTCGTGCATCTCTCCCTTGTCGTAGCCGCGGCCGAGCTTCTCGTATTTCTTCACGGCGATGTTGTGATAGGGCAGTAGGTTGACCTCTTTTTTCTCGCCGCTGAGGCTGGCCACGAAGGCGGCCGTCGCTTCGATATTGGCGTCGTCATCGTTGACGCCCCCGATCAACGGCATACGGATGCGGATATCGGCGCCATTTTCCGCGAGCGCAATCAGATTCCCGAGGATTCGCTCGTTGCCGGCTCCGCAGTAATGCTTGTGCTTTGCCGAGTCCATGTGCTTGATGTCGTAGAGGAAGAGTTCCGTGCGTTCGGCGACTTTGAGCAGGGTTTCTCGCTTGCTCAAACCCGTGGTGTCGACGACCCGGTGGATGCCGCGGTCGCCGCAGGCGTCGAGCATCTCGATGAGGAAATCGGCATGGTAGAGCGGCTCACCGCCCGAGAAGGTGACTCCCCCACCCGATTCCTCGAAGAAGGGTCGTTCTTTCTCGATAATGCCGAGCAACTCATCCGTACTGCGCTGCTTGCCCGTCATCTCGATGGCCTTGGTCGGGCAGACTTCGGCGCAGGCTCCGCAGAGTTGGCAAAGGTCGGGGTCCGTGACGATGCCTTCAGGGGTCAGCACACAAGCGTCCATCGGGCAGGCTTTGACGCAACTTTGGCATCCGATGCATTTACTCGCGGTGTAGAGCTTCTGAATGGTCGGCAACATGCTCTCGGGATTGTGACACCAGGCACAGGAGAGCGGGCAGCCCTTGAGGAATATGGTGATGCGTATGCCCGGACCATCGTTGATGGCATAGCGCTTGATATCGAATGTGAGGGCTTGGGCCACGGGTCGTGACTAGAATGACTCGTTTTCCGTGCGATCGATCACTTCCTGCTGCAGATCGGCATTCATGTCGTTGAAGTAGTCGCTATAGCCGGCCATGCGCACCATGAGATCTTTGTACTCCTCCGGTTTCTCCTGTGCCGCGCGCAAGGTCGCGGTATCGACGATGTTAAACTGGATGTGGTGTCCACCCAGTTTGAAGTAAGTGCGTATCAGCTGGCCGAGTTTGGCGATGTCGGAATCGCGTTTGAGCATGCTGGGCAGGAAGCGTTGATTGAGCAAGGTGCCGCCCGAGCGCGTTTGGTCGAGCTTGGTCAGCGAACGGATGACGGCGGAAGGGCCGTTGACGTCACAGCCATGCGAGGGTGAGGTGCCATCGGAGATGGATTTTCCCGCCAGGCGGCCGTTGGGCGTGGCTCCCATGACTTTGCCAAAGTAGATGTGACAGGTGGTGGACAGCATGTTCAGGTGGAAGGTCTCGCCCTTGATATTGGGCTTACCGTCGATGGCCTTCAGGAGATCGTCGTAAACGCGCAGGGCAATATCGTCGGCATAATCATCGTCGTTGCCGAAGAAGGGCGTGCGGTTGATGATGGTCTGGCGCATGACTTCCTCGCCTTCGAAGTTTCTGGCAACTGCGCCGAGAATCTCATCCATAGTGTAGCGACTGCTGTCGAAGACGTGTTTTTTAAGTGTCGCTAAGCTGTCCGTGGTCGTGGCCAGCCCCGTGCACTGGATGTAGTTTGTGTTATAACGCGGACCGGCATCGTAGTAGTCGCGGCCTTTGGAGATACAATCCTCGATGACGACCGAGAGAAACGGTGCCGGCGCGTATTTGGCGAACATCCGGTCGATGTAGTTGCTGACACGGATCTTTTGATCGACCACAAAGTTGAGCTGCTTGAGGAAGGCCTCGTAAAGCTCGTCATAGGTTTTGAAAGTGCGCGGATCACCCGTTTCGATGCCGGCGACTTTGCCGGTTACCGGATCAATACCATTGTTGAGGGTCACCTCCAATATCTTTGGCACATTGAGATAGCCGGTCAGCAGGTAGGCTTCTTTGCCGAAGGCACCGACCTCAATGCACCCGGAGCAACCGCCTTCGCGGGCATCCTCCAGGGTCTTGCCCATCCCGGTCATCTCCTTGATGTAGGTTTCCGGGTTGAAGACGGAGGGATAGCCGTGCCCTTGACGAATCACTTTGGCGGCGGCGTGAAGGAACTTGTCCGGGGTGACCTCGGCGATGTGCACCGAATTACCCGGTTGGAGAATGTGCAGCTCCTCGATGATCTCCAGCATGATGTAGGAGACCTCGCTGCTGCCGTCCTCGCCGGAGGGGGTGACGCCGCCAATATTAATATTGGTAAAATCGTTATAGGTGCCGCTTTCCCTCGCAGTGATGCCGACCTTGGGAGGCGCTGTCTGGTTGTTCACCTTTATCCAGAAACAGCTGAGCAATTCCTTGGCTTCCTCTCTTGTGAGCGTACCTTCGGCGATCTCTTTCTCGTAAAACGGGGCGAGGTGCTGGTCGAAGTGACCGGGATTCATCGCATCCCAGCCGTTGAGTTCCGTGATGGTGCCGAGATGGACGAACCAATACATTTGAATGGCCTCCCAGAAAGTGCGCGGGGCATTGGCGGGCACCCAGCGGCAGACTTCGGCTATTTTGAGAAGTTCGGCCTTGCGGGTGGGATCCGTTTCGGAACGCGCTTTCTCTGCGGCGAGTTCGGCGTGACGATTCGCAAAGACAATCACCGAATCGCAGGCGATATCCATTGCCTTAAGCTGCTCCGCCTTGTCGGTGGCCTCGGGATCATTCATGTAGTCGAGACTCTCGAGATGCTCCTTTATCTCGATTTTGAAGTCCAGCATGCCCTGCTTGTAAATTTTGCCGTCCAGGGCGGTATGCCCGGGAGCACGTTGCTCCATGAATTCGGTGAACAAACCGGCCTCGTAGGCGCGACGCCACTCCACGGGAACGTGATTGAAGATGCGCTCGCGTTGCGTGCGCCCCTTCCAGTAGGGGATGACTTCACGCTCGTAGGTATCGATGTCTTCCTGACTGATGGTGTAGGGCTGTTGCTCGCGGTCGTTCAGCACGTGAAAATCCTCCACGCTGTGGCATGTCAGCTCCGGGAAAGTGGGCACACTTTTGGGAGCCGGCCCGCGCTCGCCGACGATCAACTCGTCGTCGCCCAGATAAAGCGTCTTTTTCCCGCAGTGGTCGAGAAACTGCAGAGCCCGCATCATCGGCACGGAGTATTTGCCGTTGTTTTCCTTGTAGAAGGCGGTCTGGTGTAGCGCACGCTCTATGCTCAGAGAGGGCACGGTCTCGAAACTGAGTTTACGCAGGCGCTGGACACGCGGATTCATGCCCGGGCCGATCGCACCTTCCCGGACGGCGCCATAGAAATTGCCCTCGGCGTTGGCAGGGCGTTCTGCGACCGTGTTTGTTTCGACTTTGCCTTTGATTTCTTTGATCGATTGCATGGCCGGTTTGGGCTGAGGGCTAGTCCATGTAGGGATAGCGGTAGTCTGTCGGAGGAACGAAAGTTTCCTTTATTGTGCGGGTGGATACCCAGCGTTGCAAGTTGATTGGCGAACCGGCCTTATCATTGGTCCCGGAACCACGGGCACCGCCAAAAGGCTGTTGCCCGACAACCGCACCGGTAGGCTTGTCGTTGATGTAGAAGTTGCCGGCGGATTGGCGCAGCGCATCCACCGCTTCGACGATGGCGTAGCGGTCTTGCGACCAGATGCAACCAGTCAGCGCGTAAATCCCCGTTTCATCACATAGCTTGAGGGTCTCGGAGAACTGGTCGTCCTCATAGATGTAGGCCGTAAGAACTGGGGCGAAGATCTCCTCGACCATGGTTTCGTAGCCGGGGTTTTCGGTGACGATGAGGGTTGGCTCGATAAAGTAGCCCGTGCTGTCGTCACCATCGCCTCCGGCAATAATCTCGGCCTCGGCCGAGGATTTGGCCTTGTTGATATAGCCCATGGTCTTGTCGAAAGCCTTCTTGTCGATGACGGCGTTCATGAAGTTGCTAAAGTCCTGAACCGGCCCCATTTTGATCGAGGCGATTTGTTCGACCAGCTTGTCTTTAATGCTACTCCATAGAGTTTTTGGAATATACATGCGTGAAAGCGCGGAGCACTTCTGGCCCTGATATTCGTAGGCACCGCGTATGATTGCGGTGACGAGGGCCTCCGGATCAGCGGAGGGGTGAGCCACCAGAAAGTCCTTACCACCGGTCTCTCCGACAATGCGTGGATAGCTGCGATACTTCTGAATATTCTCGCCGATCGTTTTCCACATGCTCTGAAATACCTTTGTACTACCCGTAAAATGAAGACCTGCGAAATGTTTGGATTCGAATACCCGATCACCAACTTCTGCCCCGGAGCCCGGCACGAAATTAATGACACCGTCGGGTAGGCCTGCCTCCTTGAGCAGTTTCATCAGCAAATAGGAGGAGTAGACCGACGCGGAGGAGGGCTTCCAAATGACGACGTTGCCCATCATGGCGGGAGCCGTGGGCAGATTGCCCGAGATGGCGGTAAAGTTAAACGGGGCCACGGCGAAGACAAAACCCTCGAGCGGACGGTGTTCCAGAGTGTTGAGCATGCCGGTTGGGGAGTGCAGCGGTTGCTCCTTGTAAAGCTCCTGCATGAAATAAGCGTTGAAGCGCCAGAAATCGACGAGTTCACAGGCACTGTCGATTTCCGCCTGGTGCGCGGACTTGCTTTGGCCCAGCATCGTTGCTGCGTTGAGTGTGTAGCGATACTTCGTCGCCAGTAACTCAGCCGCCTTCATGAAAATGCGTGCGCGCTGCTGGTAGGGCATATTCTCCCATTCTTTCTTCGCCGCCATACAGGCATCGATCGCCATTTCGACTTCTTTGCTGCCGGCATTATGATAACGCCCCAGAACCTTGGCATGGTCGTGCGGCTGAATGCATGGCTTGGTCGTACCAGTGCGAATTTCCTGCCCACCGATAATGATGGGGATGTCCAGGTTCTCTGAAGCGAGACGATTCAGTTCATCCTGAAGTTGTTTCCTTTCTATGGATCCTTCCCTGTATGAGAGCACGGGTTCATTAATAGGAACCGGGAGATTGCTGATAGTGTTTTGCATGTAAAATGAGCGTTCAGTTATTTTGCTCTATTAGATCAATTAATGCTATCCAGTCTGTCGATAAGAAAATGTGAACTCAACTACCTCATTAGCATACCCGATCGACTCGATAACAGCATCTTTTCCCATTGTGTTTCTCCTTTACTCCGGGGATTGTTGGCAAATCAAAGAATGTTGTGACCGATGGTCGGTTTTAATACCTTTACCCCGGCATAAGAAGCTAAAAGAGAGAATTTCTTCAGCACCCGAAAACGAGATCCGATGACGAATACTGCGCCAAAAGAATGCCCTTTCGAGAGGGTCTACCCATCCGAGCTTGAGCGAAACGCCGAATACTACATGGCCCACGCCTACAACGAAGCCATCAACGCCTGGCACAAAGATGAAGTGCCCATCGGAGCGGTGATCGAGCACGAGGGTCAAATCATAGCCAGCGCGCACAATCTGTCGCGCACCACCAACGACCCGACGGCGCATGCCGAAATACTGGCCATCTCCCAGGCGGCCAACAGCCTGGGCGACTGGAGGCTGAACGAGTGCACCCTCTACGTGACCAAGGAGCCCTGCCCGATGTGCTCCGGGGCC
>Ga0102943_1001479_pt1 | contig 14624 bp, 11 predicted proteins | sample SalPonC_black_MG_FD_78174 | JGI IMG/M metagenome (GOLD analysis project Ga0102943, IMG submission 78174) | Salt pond soil microbial communities from South San Francisco under conditions of wetland restoration - Salt Pond MetaG... | ecosystem: Environmental > Aquatic > Marine > Intertidal zone >...
CTGGGACAGCGTGCTGCACAGAGCGATCGAAAGCCCGGCATGCTTATGGCAAATATCCAGACCCATGAGCTTTGACTTGACACATGGGGCCTTGCCGTCCTATTTTATGAAAACATATTTTTGGGTGACCCTGCCCGCAAAACCAAGGAAATTAATACTTTATGGACATCGCATCATTCATCGGAATCATTTCAGGACTTTCTCTGATCATTACCGCTATTTTTCTGGGGGGAGAACTGCACAATTTTGTCAACATCCCGGGACTGATGATTGTTTTTGGCGGTACCATTGCCACGACCCTTATCACCTTTCAGTTCAGGGATGTCGTTGCCGCGTTCAAGGCAGCCTATTTTGTGTTCTCCAAGGACAAGGAAGATCCCAATGATGCTGTGGCCACCATGATTCATCTCAGTCATATGAGCCGCCGCCAGGGACTGATGCATCTGGGCAGAATCAAAACCAGTTCCGCGTTTTTAAAAAAAGCCTGCGGCCTGCTGGCGGACGGATCGTCTGAAGATGTCATACGGGCGGCATTGACCACGGAAATACAATCGTTGCAGATGCGCCATTTCATTGTCCAGGATGTATTCCGCAAAATGGGCATTTATGCCCCGGCTTTCGGCATGCTGGGAACCCTCATCGGCCTGGTTCAGATGCTGAGCCGGCTCCAGGATCCATCCAATATCGGCCCTGCCATGGCAACCGCTCTGTTGACCACTTTTTACGGATCATTGCTGTCCACCCTGTTTTTTTTACCCATTGCAGGCAAGCTCCGCTCCAGAACCGTCATTGAAATCATCAACCTGGAAATCATGCGGGAAGGTGCTATTTCCATTATCAACAACAACAACCCGGTGATTATTTATGAAAAACTGTCCAGCTTCATATCCACCAGACTGCGCAAACCCCTGGCAAAAATGAACAAAAAAGCATGAGAGATACCCAGTACCATAATAATTTCATCACCTATGATGATGAGGCCACCTGGCTGGTTACCTATGCCGATATGATGACCCTGCTGCTGGTATTTTTTATCCTGCTCTACACCCTTTCTTCCTTTGAAAAACAACAAGTTGAAGCTGCCATGGAAACCGTAAAAAATGAGCTTCAGCAGGACAGGGATCCTGAAGATATCATGGCATTACTGGAATTTTCCAGGGTTTCGGACCAGAAAATCAGCATTGAAGATGTCACAGGGCTTACCCTGCGCAAAAAATCTCTTTTCAAGGACATGAACCGCCTGATCGACACTGTCGACCAGGCCAGCCATGTGGACACCTATGCCCTTGGCGGAAAGATCATACTCCGGGTGTCAGGAGAAGTTTTGTTCGCATCCGGATCAGCTGTGCTCAAGCCCGGTGCCCTTCCCCTTTTTGACCGCATGGTCACTGTTTTTGAAGACTATCCCGACTTTACCATCAATATCAAAGGCCATACAGACGATGTTCCCATATCCACACAGGCATTTCCGTCCAACTGGGAATTATCCGCCATACGTGCCACAACCGTCTTAAAATATCTGGTATCCAAAGGTATCCGGCCCCAGCGGCTCACTGCTACCGGTTACGGGGATATCATGCCCCTGAAGCCCAATACAACCGATGCCAACAGGGCGGCAAACAGGAGGGTTGAATTTGTTCTGGAAAAAAGCCAGGCCGAAATCTGAGCCTGTTCACACAAAAGGTATCCTGGATCCTTTGGACCCTGAGAACCAGCGGGAAGCCTTCCGCTATGTTTTCGGCAAACAGGAACGTATAACCATCCGGTTTCTGGACAGAACTGTTACGGTTGTGGATATCAGTGCCCGGGGCATGGCTTTTATCGATCAGGGATTCTCGCAATATGATGCGGATCAGATCCAGGTGGATCTGGATATCCCCAATTACCGGGGAAGCACCCTTTTTTCAGCCCGGCTCAGGATTCTGTACATCAGCCAGGACCGGATCTGTCACTGCATATTTGAAAACTGCACCATTGAACAGTACGAGATGCTTCACAAATATGTACTGGAACTGCAGAAAAGACGGTTGAAACGCAGGACCCATGATATTGCATATTGATATGGACGCATTTTTTGCTTCTGTGGAACAGCGGGACAATCCTGCCTTGAAAAACAAACCTGTGGTGGTATGCGGCAACTCACCCCGGGCGGTTGTGTCCACGGCAAGCTATGAAGCCAGGCAGTTTGGCATCCATTCAGCCATGCCGTTATTCCAGGCCAGGCAGCGCTGCAGCCACCTTATGGTGGTGCCAGGAAATATGGAAAAATATGCACAGGAATCCAGGAAAATCATGGCCGTCATATCACAATTTTCCCCATTGGTGGAACCGGTATCCATTGATGAGGCGTATGCAGATGTCACAGGCTGTGAGACCCTGTTCGGACCTCCCCGGACCATTGCCATGAAAATCAAGCAGGCAATCTTGACCGGGTTGTCACTGACCTGCTCCATTGGTATTGCCCCCAAAAAATTTCTGGCCAAAATTGCTTCGGATATGAACAAACCCGACGGGATAACCCATATTTCCAGAGAGCAGATGCCCGGTATATTACAGGAGCTGCCCATTGAAAAAATCTCCGGTGTAGGTACCCATGCCATGAAACAGATGGGAATTTTGAACATCCGCACCCTGGGAGATGTCCAGCAATTTGATGCACAATTTTTATCTAAAAAACTGGGGAAATTCGGGCTTCGGCTGTGGTCACTTTCCCATGGTATTGATGATACCTGTGTACAGACAGGGACCCTGCGCAAATCCATTTCCAGTGAGACCACCCTGCCGTCTGATATTTCTGACTTTCAGGCAGCCAGGGAAATTCTGCTGGCCCGGTCCAGGCGGGTGGGCCGGGATCTGAGAAAAAAAAACCTGGTCTGCAGCAGTGTTTCCATCAAAATTAAATTTTCTGATTTCACCCAGACCTGCAAAAGCCGGAAAATCCATGACCGCATCTGCTCTGGCGAGGCAATTTTTCACCATGCCCTGGCCCTGTTCACGCAGGTGTCCCTTAAAAAAAGAATCCGGCTGATAGGGGTGGGGGTTTCCCATCTGCAATCCGCAGACGCGCCGGTCCAGATGGAACTTATTGAGCCACCCGGTCACAAAACAAAAAAGCAATGGGAATCTGTGGACCGGGCCGTGGACAGCATTTTTGAAAAATTCGGCCGGGACATGGTGGCACCGGCTGTTTTAAAACCTTTGACTGCAAAACCCTTGGCAAAAGGAGGAAAAATGTCACACACCCAATGTAAAAAAGTGTTGATTTCCGGGAAAGTCCAGGGGGTGTTCTTCCGCATGGAAACCCGCAAAGCCGCAGAAAAAATCGGGGTTACCGGGTATGTCAAAAACAGATCAGACGGATCTGTGGAAGCTGTATTCCAGGGAACCCCCGACCAGGTGGCACAGATGGAAAAATGGTGCCACACCGGTGCTCCGGCCTCCCGGGTGGATCAGGTTGTTACTGAAAACATGCCTTCTGCGCCTGATTACAGCACCTTTGAAATACGGTATTAAGTGCGCTCCCCCTGCTTTTTCAGGCAGGTTTTCAGGGCGGCGGAGTGGATGTCTGCCGCCACATGCACAGGGCTTTTGCCGTAAAGCGGATCCCATCCAGCCGGGTTGGCTGAACAGAAAAACTGGACCTCCAGGCCGAACCGGGTCATGGCCTCTTTCAGGGGCAGCCCTGTTACTTTTTTTGCAGCCAGCCAGGTAGCACCGCAGGGCGCACCCCGCAATACCCGGATGTCCGCAATACGGTCATCGGCAATATCCACCGCAATTTTCGGGGCCCCGAATATCCTGCCGTAATCTCCAAGAGCTGTGTGGTCTGCCAGGGTACAGCAGGTGGGCGGACAAAGGGCATTGCCGCATTGTATTTTTTTGCCTGAAGCCACCAGGGGGATCCCCAGTTTTTCACACAGCAGGCTTAAATCTTCAGACAGGTCATGGTGTTTGAGATAGTCCAGAACCAGGTCCGCATGAATGACCTCCGGCAGGTATGGGGACGTGTCATCCAACACCGGCGGCAGGTCCGGTTCAATGTCAAAAATCTGTATGCAGAACTGCTGGTCCCCGAACTGGTTGATACCTGCAATCTTGGTATTTCCGGATCCGTTCTGCTGAAAAACTGCAATGGTCTGCATGGTTTAAAATCCCAGATCTTCATTAACCAGAATGATCTTGATACGTTTTTTTACAAATGATTTTTCTATGATTGTCCAGTAGTTGCAGATCCGGTCCGGGCTGGCACATTCCTGGCAGATGCCGGTGGCGGCACAAGGTGTTTTTTTGTCCAGATTCATGGTGTTCACAGGTGCGGCATAGTTTTTGATCCGGAACATGGCATCTTCCATATCCTGGCACAATTTGTTTCTGCCGATGATGAGCAGCACGTGCACAGGTCCCCACATCATGGCCCCCACCCGGTTGCCGATCATGTCCAGATTCACCAGCTGTCCTGCTTCGGTCAGGGCATTGGTACCGGTGATGAACAGATCCACCAGCAGGGACCGGCGCCGGGTCTCCATCATCTCTTCAAAGGAAAGGTTTTTGTCAAAGGTGTTGATGATCTCAAGATTTTTGTCTTCCATGAGGGCATGGAAAAGACCGGTGGACACAAAGGACATGGAACCGCCCCAGGAAACGGTCTTGATATCCAAAGCCGGGATGATCTGTTCCAGGGCAAGATCTTTTGCAGCTGCTTTTGTATCTGCAATAAACACCTCAAAATTATTTTTTTCCAGATTATCCTTGACTGCCTCTAATTTCAATTGCCAGTAATTATCAATGGGTTGTTTCATGGGTAAATCCTTTCTTATGTCTGCTTTCAATAAGGGTCTGCACAGTATCAAACCCTTGGCTTTCATCTTTCCAGACTATACCTGCCAGGGCCCTGCCTGGCAATGATTTTTTGTTTTCCGCACCTGCCGGGGTGTCAGACAAAGAATCCTGCAGAAAAAAATAATTTTAGAAATTACGTTTTTTTTATTGACTTAACCGCATAATCTTAATATTTGATGAAGAAGTTAAATAAATCAAATTCAGCGAATAATGCCAGTTTTGTGCCTCTTTCTGGACGTTGCCGCCTTCTCGCATGGTTGTGGAAAAACTTGTTGCTGATCTTAAGCAATTGCAGGATATACAGAACACAACGCCGTTAGTACCAAATAGTTATCATAATTTTTGTAACCTGGTTAAAACCAGGTGAAAAACAGTGCATTCAATTGGGAGAAAAGGAGGTGATGCCATTTTCAGTTGTTATAAATTATAATTATTTCAAATAATTAAACCATAACAAAGGAGATGCCGCATGAGCAAAAAAGATGTTGTCGAAACCACGGAAGCCCAGATCGCTGTCCACTGGAAAGAAGAAGAGTATTATTACCCTTCCCCCCAATTCATCGGACAGGCCAATTTAACGGATCCATCCATCTTTGACCGGTTCAGTCTGGACAATTTTCCGGATTATTATACTGATTTTGCTGAAATGCTCACCTGGTATAAATACTGGGATCAGGTCCTGGACACCAGTGACGCGCCCTGTTTCAAATGGTTTAAAGGCGGTTTGATCAATGCCAGCTACAACTGCATCGACCGCCATCTCAAAGACAACAAAAACAAGACCGCCATCCATTTTGTCCCGGAACTCGAAGAAGAGCGCATCGACCATATCACCTACCAGGAACTGTATGTCCGGGTCAATGAATTTGCCTCCCTGCTGCGGGATTTTGCAGGGCTCAAGCGCGGGGACCGGGTCACCATCCACATGCCCATGTCAGCGGAGCTGCCCATCACCATGCTGGCCTGTGCCAGACTCGGGGTGATTCATTCCGTGGTTTTCGGTGGATTTTCCGCCTCTGCCTGTGCCGACCGAATCGTGGATTCCAATTCCCGGGTGCTTATCACCATGGATGCCTATTACCGGGCCGGCAAACTCCTCAACCACAAACAGCATGCCGACGAAGCTGCCAAAATTTCTGAAAAACAGGGCCAGGTGGTGGACAAAGTCCTGGTGTGGCAGCGGTATCCGGGCAAATATTCCGCAGACGCCCCCATGCAGGACGGCAGGGATGTGTTTGTGAATGAAGAGCTGAAAAACCATTACGGCAAACGGATCGAACCGGAAAAAATGCTGTCGGAAGATCCTTTGTTTCTCATGTACACCAGCGGCACCACCGGCAAACCCAAGGGCTGTCAGCACGGCACCGGCGGATACCTGGCCTATGTCACGGCCATGTCCAAATATATCCAGGATATCCATCCCGAAGACGTTTACTGGTGCATGGCGGACATCGGGTGGATCACCGGCCATTCTTTTATCGTCTACGGCCCCCTTGCCCTGTGTGCTTCCTCTGTCATTTATGAAGGAGTCCCCACCTACCCGGATGCCGGCAGGTCCTGGCGCATCGCCCAGGAACTGGATGTCAACATTTTCCACACCGCTCCCACCGCCATCCGCGCTTTGCGAAAACTGGGACCGGAAGAACCGGCCAAATATACCTATCATTTCAAACACATGACCACGGTGGGCGAGCCCATCGAGCCGGAAGTGTGGAAATGGTATGAAAGTGCCGTGGGCAAGGGAGAGGCCATTATCGTGGATACCTGGTGGCAGACGGAAACCGGCGGATTTTTATGTTCCACCGTACCGGGCATCAAACCCATGAAACCCGGCAGCGCAGGTCCGGGGGTCCCCGGGATTCATCCCTTTATCCTGGATGATGAAAACAATGAGATCAGCCAGACCGGTATTGCAGGCAATATCTGCATCCGCAATCCCTGGCCCGGGCAGTTCCAGACCATCTGGGGGGATCGCCAGCGGTTTGTGGACACCTATTTTGCCCCCATTTGCACAAATCCGGACAGCAAAGACTGGAGAGACTGGCCCTATCTGGCAGGGGATGCCGCTATGATGGCGGATGACGGCTATTTCAGGATCCTGGGACGTATCGATGATGTCATCAATGTATCCGGTCACCGCCTGGGAACCAAGGAGATCGAATCAGCCTCCCTGGTGGTGGACGAAGTGGCGGAAGCAGCCGTCGTACCGGTGGCGCATGAGATCAAAGGCAAGGAACCGGATCTGTACATTGCCCTGAAAACCGGTGTCCAGCCGTCGGAAGAGCTGGCAAAGAAAATCTCCGATGCCGTATGCGACCAGATCGGCAAAATTGCCAAACCCAGAAAAGTCTGGCTGGTGCCGGATATGCCCAAAACAAGGTCCGGCAAAATCATGCGCCGGGTGCTTGGGGCCATTTCCAACAAAGGCGATGTAGGGGATGTCATGACCCTGGCCAACCCGGAAGTTGTGGAAGAGATCAAGAACATGGTTCAAAAATAATGCTGCGCTGTTAATGTGAGGAGGAAACACAATGTCCAATCTGTATGACCAGGCCCATGAACAATCCATCAACGACCCGGAAGGATTCTGGGGACCCATTGCCGAAGACTGCCACTGGTACAAAAAATGGGACAAGGTGCTGGATGATTCCAACAAGCCTTTTTACCGGTGGTTTGTCGGTGGAGAAACCAACACCTGTTATAATGCGGTGGACCTGCATGTGGATCAAGGAAGGGGGGACCAGGCCGCTGTCATTTATGACAGTCCGGTGACCGACACCATCACCACCTATACCTATAATGATCTTAAAGACCAGGTGTCGCGGTTTGCCGGGGTCCTGAAGGACCGGGGTGTGACCAAAGGAGACCGCGTCATCATCTACATGCCCATGATTCCCCAGGCCCTGTTTGCCATGCTGGCCTGTGCCAGAATCGGGGCCATCCATTCTGTGGTATTCGGGGGGTTTGCCGCCAATGAACTGGCCACCCGGATCGACGATGCCAAGCCCAAAGTGATCGTATCGGCTTCCTGCGGCATTGAGGTCAAACGGGTGATCCCATATAAGCCCCTGCTGGACAAGGCCATCGACCTGTCCAGCACCAAGCCGGAAGCCTGCATCATTTTTCAGCGTCCCCAGGCTGCGGCAGATATGCAGCCGGGAAGGGATTTTGACTGGGACGAGATGATGGAACAGGCAGCACCGGCCGACTGCGTGCCTGTGGCTGCCACCGACCCGTTATATATCCTGTACACCTCGGGCACCACTGGCCAGCCCAAAGGCATTGTCCGGGACAACGGCGGTCACATGGTGGCCCTGAAATGGACCATGAACGCCATTTACAACGTCAACCAGGGGGATGTGTACTGGGCTGCCTCGGATATCGGCTGGGTGGTAGGGCATTCCTATATTGTGTATGCCCCCTTGTTCAAAGGGTGCACCACCATTGTCTATGAAGGCAAACCCGTTGGAACACCGGATGCATCTGCCTTCTGGCGGGTCATCTCCGAGCACAGGGTGAAAACCATGTTCACCGCGCCCACAGCATTCCGGGCCATAAAGCAGCAGGACCCGGCAGCAAAATTGATGGCCGGCTTTGACCTGTCCCATTTCAAATACCTGTTTCTGGCCGGGGAAAGAACTGATCCGGACACCCTTTCCTGGGCGGAAAACAGCCTCAAAATCCCGGTGATCGACCACTGGTGGCAGACAGAAACCGGATGGGCCATTGCTGCCAACTGTGTGGGCCTGCACCAGTTCCCGGTCAAACCCGGATCGCCCACCAAGGCGGCCCCGGGCTGGGACCTGGCTGTACTGGATGAGGCAGGCGATCCCGTGGGACCGGGGGGCATCGGCGCCATTGTTGCCGGACTGCCCCTGCCGCCGGGCACCCTGCCCACCTTGTGGCAGAATGATGACCGGTTTATTTCCGCCTACCTGGCAACATTTCCGGGATACTATGAAACCGCGGATGCCGGATATATTGATGCGGACGGGTATGTGTTTGTCATGGCCAGAACCGACGACATCATCAATGTGGCAGGCCACCGCCTGTCCACCGGCGCCATGGAAGAGGTGATCGCCGGCCATCCGGATGTGGCGGAATGCGCCGTCATGGGGGTGGAAGATGCCCTCAAGGGCCAGGTTCCCTTAGGGATGCTGGTGCTCAATGCCGGGGTGGACCGGGACCATGATGAACTGATCAAAGAAGTGGTGCAGCGGGTCAGGGACACCATCGGTCCTGTGGCGGCATTCAAAACCGCCACTGTGGTCCAGCGCCTGCCCAAAACCCGGTCAGGCAAGATCCTGCGGGGCACCATGCGCTCCATTGCGGACAAAAAATCATACAAAGTGCCTGCCACCATAGATGATGACACCATCCTGGATGAAATTGCAGTTTCTTTGGGAAAGATCGGATATGGGAAAAACGCATAAAAAAACAGTATATATAAATAACAATGCAAATGGAGAGGAGGTGGTGTGATATGCCCTGATTATCCGACAATTCCTTGATAATCAAAAAGAATCCGGTCATTTCATATAAATGAGACAACAGGAGGGAAAAAATTATGGATCCAAAAGTATGGGTATGGGTTTTTCTGGGATTATATATCATTTACTGCTTCTGGTGGGGCATGAAAGGGTTTTTCACTGAAAAAAAAGCCTCCGGCTATGCCATTGCCGGCCGCTCCATTCCGTTCATTGCCTTTTTGATGGCGGCAACAGCTGCCTCGTTTTCCGGGTGGACCTTTATCGGTCATCCCGGTTTGATCTGGAAAGCAGGGCTGGTGTATGCCTTTGCATCCTTTTATGTGCTCACCATTCCCATCACCGGGGCATTTTTTGCCAAAAGAAACTGGCTCATGGGCAAACGCTACGGATTTATCACCCCGGGTGACATGTTCGCCTATTACTATAACAATGAAGCGGTCCGCTGGCTCACGGTTCTGGCGGCGTTTCTCTACTCCATCTTCTACTCCGGGCTCCAGCTCATTGCCGCAGCCAAGCTGTTCTACTGGACAGCCGGCGTGCCCGAGACTGCAGGGTTGATTTTCATGGCCGTCATTGTTTGGTTCTATGTTGTCACCGGCGGTCTGAAGGCTTCCACCTGGGTGGGGGTGCTGCAGTTCTGTCTTCTGGTGGGCGGTATCATCCTTTTGGGATTTTACACCATCACCAGCCCCCTGTTCGGCGGGTGGTCAGGATTTGTGGCCTCCATGGGCGGCCTGGAAGAAAAATACATGAAGGTGCCGGGCCTGATCCACTTCGGCCTGGGCAGCGGCGGGTGGACTGCGGTGATGATCCTCACCTACATGTTCGCCCTCATGGGTATCCAGTCATCCCCGGCCTTTACCCTGTGGAACTTCGGTATTGCCTCTCCCAAGCCCCTGGCCTGGCAGCAGGTGTTCATGTCCACATTTGTGGTGGGCCTGGCCCTGTTCTTTTTCACTGCGTTTCAGGGCATCGGCGCCCGTATTCTGCTGGAAAGCGGTAAACTGGCAGCCGAACTGGGCGGCGAAGCAATGACCAACGGCGATGTGGTGCCCATACTTATGGTCAAATTTATGCCAGGGCCGCTCATGGGCCTGGTGTTCATGGGCGCCATTGCCGCCATCCATTCCACGGCAGCCCCCTATATCGGCACCGGCGGCACCATTATCCAGCGGGATGTGTGGTGGCGGTATGTCAGAAAACAGGGCGGTTCCCATTCCGAACAGATCTGGACCAACCGGATCTTTGCCACCATCCTGGCAGCGGCTGCGGTTGTGGTCTCTTTGACCTCCACGGATGCCATCGTCATGATCGGCGGATTTGCCACGGCCTTTGGTACCATCATGTACATATGCCTGTTAGGGGTGCACTGGGGATTCAAATTTCCGAGCATCGGGGTGGTACTGGGCCTTATCAGCGCTATTATCGCCTGTTTTCTCACCTATTATGTCTGGCAGTATCCTTTGTCCATCCATACGGCAGGCTGGGGTATTTTCGTGGGACTGGGCGTGGCATACCTGTGCCGTGGTCTTGGCATGAAAGACAGTGAAGAGACCATTGCCCGGCAAAAAGAGGTCAGGGAATGGCTCAACTCCATTGACGGACCCTCTGAAAAAGGCAAACGCTGGCGCGGCTACATGAAAATCGCCGTCCCGGTCTGGTATCTCATGGCACTGGGGCCGGGGGTTCTCATCGGCAACAATGCATTCTCATTTGCGGGCTTTCCGCCCATCTGGTCCTGGCAGATCGTGTGGTGGATCCTGGGGATCATCATGATGTGGGGCCTGTGTTTTAAAGCGGAAATGTCCACCACATCAGCCGAACAGATCAGACGGGCGGATGAGGAAACCATGGATGTTACCAAGGAAGCCGATGATATGTGACAACCTGGACCATTGATTCAACAACCTGAGAAACAAAGGAGAAATACCATGGCTCTTGAAGACAAATACCTTATTGCAACGCTTATTTTCTGCGTACTGTTCGTGTCCTCATTCGGATGGGGATGGTGGGGATAATCACATATCATAACCTATAAAACCACAAAGAATTCCGGACAAAGCCCTTTGTCCGGAATTCTTTATTTTCTGCATTCATGACCCTGAGCCACCGATTCTGGATATTTGCCCTGGCAGGTGCGGGCATTATTTTTCTGATTTTCACAGGCATGGCTGTGTATATCTGGCTGCACCTGACCACTGAGCAGGCACAGGCGGTAACAGCCATCTGCAGGCAACATACCGTGGTGCTGCTGGGGGGATTTCTTCTGCTGTGCCTGGTGTTCTGGGCATTATCAGACATGGTGTATACCGGTTATATAAAACCGGTGAAAAAGATGTCTGCGGAAGTGGCCATGATTTATGCGTCCAATTCGTCTTTGCGTATCCCTGTGACAGGGAACCAGGACATCCAGGCCCTGGCCAGATCCATCAATACCTTTGCTGACATGTTTGAAAAACAGGACCAGTCCATTGCCCGGCAGGTGGGGGCTGCCAGAAAAGAAACCGAGCAGGAAAGAAACCTGCTGGCCGCCATCATGGGAGAACTGCCCCAGGGGGTGATCATCTGCAACACCAGCGGCCGGATTCTGCTGTACAATTCTCTGGCCAAAAAAATATTCTCCCCCCCCACAGACCTGAAAAAAACCGAACATTTCATGGGCCTGGGCCGGTCCATTTTTCATCTGGTGGACAAGGATCTCATCGCCCATGCCATGGAAGAGATCACAGAACAGCTGACATCAGGAAAAAACAGTGCAGGTTCCTATTTTATCACCCCGGTTTTCAGCCATTGTCTGATCAGTGTGGAAACCATACCGGTCCTGGACAAAAACAACCAGATGACCGGATTCATTCTGGCATTCCAGGAAATCTCCCAGGACATCAGAAAATATGAATCCATCCAGAACCATCTGGCACAGTTTCTTCAGGCATTGGAAAAACAAAGTCCTGCTGCAGCGGGTTTTCACAAGCTGTCTGATACCATCCAGGACATTTTTCTCTCGCGCCTGCCCCTGACCCGGCTGGATCTGGCACAATTTCTTTTCCGGGTCCAGAAACTGTCCGGCCAGCTTCATGGTATCAGAATCAATGTGTATAACCGGGCACAAAATGAACGCATCATGGCAGACACCTATTCTCTGACCCAGGCATTTGTGTTTTTGTTCAATGCCCTGACCCGGCTCACAGGCCTTCCTGAATTTGATCTTACAGCGTCATCCGACCATGACCGGATCAGGTGTGACATCACCTGGGAAGACTACCCTGTAAAAACAGCAGACCTTGAGACCATCAAGCACCAGCACATCAATTCACTGCCCGGATTTGAATCAGTTCTCAAACTCAACAATACCCGGTTTGACATCCTGGTTTCTGATGAAAACACCAGTGACCATATCATTTTGTCTGTCAGAAAAAGCGCTGAAACATCCATGGCGGCAAAACACCGGACACCTGTCATGGCAGGGTCCCGGCCGGAATTTTATGATTTTGACCTGTTCCAGGTCAAAGACCGGAATAAAAGCCTGCTTGACACCCGGTTAAAAGAGATCTCCTATACCGTATTTGATACGGAGACAACCGGTCTGAATCCGGAAGGCGGTGATGAGATCATTTCCATGGGGGGTGTAAGAATAGTCAACAACCGCATACTTTTTGAGGACGTTTTTGAAGAACTGGTGGATCCCAGGCGGGATATTCCCATGGCATCCTACCGGATTCACGGCATCAACCATGAAATGGTAGCGGAAAAAGACCCCATTGAAAAAGTGCTGCCCCGGTTCCGGCAGTTTGCGGCTGACACCGTTCTGGTGGGACACAATATCGCCTTTGACATGAAAATGCTCGCACTCAAGGAAAAAACCACCAGGGTCCGGTTTACCAACCCCATTCTGGATACCCTGCTTTTGTCCGCCATTCTGCATCCGGTCCATGAACAGCATGACATGGAAAATATTGCCAGGCGTCTGGGCATCAATATCATTGGCAGGCATACCGCCCTGGGGGATGCTATTTCCACGGCACAGATCTTTTTAAAACTGATCCCTATTTTGAACAGCAACGGCATTCTGACCCTGGGGGATGCCATCAGGGCATCGAAAAATTCCTATTATGCAAGATTAAAATATTGATAAACCAATGCAACACGTGGTAGGGCTGGAAGTACTTATGCAAAAACAGGTAAATCTTTAAACCGGAGGCGAATTCATGAAAAAACCCTGGCTGATCTTTGCAGGCCTATGTTCCGTTGCCCTGTCAATTGTGCTTTTCTGTGTTATTTTAGGCAGTTATACCAGTATGCTGCGGTCCAAAAACCGCATCAATGCCACCAAAGATCTGATGGTTACCGCCTGTAGCGACCAGCTGGACCTGATACCGGAACTGGTATCCCAGGCCCCAAAGAGCGTTTCCCCGGAGAAGATTTCTCAAATAGAGGAGAATGCCCGGCAGATCCAGACCATTCTGACCCGGTTCCAGGCATCTGATGCGCCCCTTGATCCGGATCTTGTGGCTGCCTTTGAAGATACCCAGGCCCATCTGGCAGAGGATATGGACAGCCTGACAACTGCAATGAAAAAAAACCACCCCCTTTCCAAAAAGATGGCAGACCTTTACCTGAAAACCATTTATTCTGCCAGACGCTACAACAAAGAAGCCGCCTATTTCAACAACAGAAAAACCGTTTTTCCGGGTTTTCTCACCGCCAGATGGTTCAATCTGGACCATCTAAATTTTCCCTTGATTGATGTGCAATGTTTTGCACCATGGGGCATGAAATGAAAGAAGAACACGCCCAGCCGTCGTTTTTCAACCAGCCGGTATCTGCCATCTTCCGGCCCAATATCGTAACCTGTCCCATGGACACGCCGGTGAAAACAGCAGCCGGGAAAATGAGCCGGAACAATGCCGGTGCCATCCTGGTAAAAGATGCAGACCGGCAGATCACAGGCATTGTCACGGATGCAGACCTGCGGGAAAAAGTGCTGGCACAGGGCCTGGCCCCTGACACCCCTGTTTCAGCCGTGATGTCCTCGCCGGTAATCACCATCTCAGCAGACTGTCAGGTGTTTGAAGCCTTTTTAACCATGATCGACAGGGACAAGCGCCACCTGGCCGTGTGCGGAAAATCAGGGGATATTTCCGGCATCCTCTCTGAAAAAGACCTGATCACAGCCCAGACCCGGGCCACATTTTTACTGCTGAAATCCGTGACCTCTGCCAAAAAAATGGCTGATCTTGAAAATATCCATGCAAAGCTGTGCCGCATGCTTTTAGAACCCATCAGCAACGGGGTGAA
>Ga0102943_1001480_pt1 | contig 14622 bp, 13 predicted proteins | sample SalPonC_black_MG_FD_78174 | JGI IMG/M metagenome (GOLD analysis project Ga0102943, IMG submission 78174) | Salt pond soil microbial communities from South San Francisco under conditions of wetland restoration - Salt Pond MetaG... | ecosystem: Environmental > Aquatic > Marine > Intertidal zone >...
GACGGCTGCACCGTCTTCACGTCGGACGGTCCCGAGGACGGCGCCGACGTGCCCGCCTCAGCCGCGTTCGTGCGCGATCCGACGGGCGCAGGCGACGTGTTCGCCGCCGCGCTCGCCGTCGCGATATTGGACGGCTGCACGCCGCTGGACGCGGCGCGTTTCGCGTCCGCCGCCGCGGCCGAGGCGATCGAGACGCTGGGGCCGATGGAGGGCCTGGCCGACCGCGCCGCCTGCGAGCGACGCCTGGAACGAACGTAGACTCGGGCGTGGCCCGCGCCGCCCGTACCGACACCATCCGCGCGCACAACCGCGCGCTCGTGCTCGAGGAGGTCCGCCTCCGCGGGCCCGTCACGCGGGTCGAGATCCGTCACCGAACGGGCCTGACGGCAGCCGGCGTCGCCGGGGTGGTGGCTCGGCTCGTCGAGGAGGGCCTGGTCCGCGAGATCGGACGCACGGCCGGCGGTCGCGGCCAGCCCGCCACGCTGTTGGATCTCGATCCCGAGGCGGGATTCACCGTCGGCCTGCACCTCGACCGCGACCTGATCTCGGGCACGATCGTCGACCTCAAGGGCGACGCCCGCGGCACGCTACGCAGCACGATCTCGCTCCCGACGCCGGACGCGGCGGTCGACCTCCTGCGGGAGACGTACCGCTCGCTGCTCGCCTCTTCCCGAGCGACCGAGGGGCGCATGCTGGGCGTCGGTCTGGTCACGGTCGGGCCGCTGGACCCCGAACGCGGTCGCGTTCTGGGCCCCCCCAACTTCCCCGGCTGGTCGGACGTGCCGCTGCGCGACGCGGTGGCGGATGCGATCGGCGTTCCGGTCTGGCTGCAGAACAACGCGACCGCCGCCGCCCTGGGCGAGGCGTGGTACGGAGCCGGACGCGGCGCAAGGAACCTCCTCTACGTCTACGTCGGTCTCGGCCTGGGCGGGGGCGTGCTGCTCAACGGGCGACTCCACGTGGGGACCGGACGCAACGCGGGCGAGGTCGGGCACGTGCCGGTCCACGCCGAGGGGCGTTGGCAACCGCTCGAGGACGTCGTGTCGCTCAGGGCTCTGCGAGCTGCGTTCGGCGACCGTGCCGAGCGCCTCGAATCGGCCACGTCCGACGGGATCGCGCGTCACGACGGCCTCCAGGCGTGGCTGAGGAGTGCGTCCGAGACGCTCGGAGCCGTGCTGGCCGGCGTGGACAACGTTCTCGATCTCGATGCGATCGTCATCGGCGGCCGCCTGGCGCCCGACCTGGCGGCCGCGCTGGTGCACGAGGTGAGCGCGGTCGTTCCCCGCTTCCAGATGCGGAACCGGCCGCACGCCGCCCGCGTCGTGCAAGGCCTCGTCCGGGACGACGTCGCTGCGCTGGGCGCTGCGGCGCTGCCGCTCTACGAGGTCTTCTCGAGCGAGCCCTGACGCGACGCCTCGCGATCGACCTGGGGACGTCGCCGAAGCGGTCTCGCGCCGCCCGTGCCGCTCGCCTACGGGCGTGCCGGCGGCTCGTAGGCCTCAGGATACGATCGACGCGTCGGCCCGAGGCCGGCGGCGCATGCGATCGTGCCGACCGGAGTCCGTGTAGCGACGGCCGTCGCGCCGACGTCGTCGAGCCGGAAAGGAGTCCGCATGCGTACCGTGCTCCTGTTGGCCATGATCACCGTGTCCGAGGCGACCATCGGCGTGTTCGTCAAGCTGGTCGACGGACGCATCCCGATCGCCACGCTGAACTTCTTCGCGTTGGCGTTCGCCGCGGCGTTCCTGCTGGTCACCGTGCCGCGCGCGACGGGCCGGCCGCTGGACTTCCCGACCGACAACCTGCGCGATACGCTGATCATCGGAGCGCTCATCGCGCTCCAGATCAGCGTCTTCAACTACGCCATGACGCTCGCGCCGATCGCGAACGTGGTGATCTTCTGGAGCGTCGCGCCGTTCTTCTCGTTCCTGTTCGCCTGGGCGTTCCTTGGCGAGCGTCCGCGTCGCTCGTACATCGCGATCTTCGTGCTGGCGCTGGTCGGCATCGTGATCGCGAAGCCGCTGGCGGGAGGACACGTGGCAGGCAACCTGGTCGCGTTGGCCGACGCGGCGATCTACGCGGCGATGATCACCTACATGCGGCACGAGGGCCGGACCGAGACCGACAACGACGTCCCGTGGCAGATGACCGTCGCCGCTCTCGTGCTGGCGCCCTCCCTGATCCTGGCGGGACCGGGCGAGCCGCTCGCCACGATCCCCTACCCCGCCTTGGGCGTCGAGCTTCCCGTGCTGCTATGGGCCGCGGGCCTCGGGATCGTCTCGACCGGCGCTGCCTACCTGGGCATCTCGATGGTGCTGCGGCGGATCCGCGCCGACACCTACACGCTGGTCGACGTGATCGTCTCGCCGGTCGTGGCGGCCACCTTCGGGTGGCTCGTGTTCGGCGAGGTGCCCGGCCTGAGCATGATCGTCGGCGGGGCGATCCTGCTCGCGACGGGCGGCTGGATGTCGCGCGAGATGGCGCGGCGTCGGACCCGGGCGAGCGCCTCCTGACCGCGTCGCCGTCCGCTCGGGCGGCGGCATCCCGCGTGACAGACGTTCGACCGATGGTTCGGCCTCGAGGCGTCGGTGCGGGCGGCCCCGTCGTCCCGAGGCCCGGTCATTCGGCCGAGGGCCGAAGCGCTCCGTCGCGCAGATCCAGCGTCCACGCCACCGTCCCGGGCGCGCCCGACGGGCGATCGGTCACGAACGACAGCCGTCGGCCGCCGTCCAGCCAGGCCAACGAGCGGATGTTCGGCAGGAACGCGCGCGCCAGGTCCGTGTCGGCCAGGTCCGGCCGAGGGTCCGTTCCGCCCGCCTCTCGCCAGGTGTCCACGAGCTTCGCGGCGTCGATCTCGACGTCGCGCCGTCCGCTGGGGTGGCTCCGCACCTCGAGCGCGTCGCCCGACGCTCGGGCGGTTCCGACCGCGAACGCCAGGCGCGCCCCGTCCGGCGACCAGGTCGGACTCTCGATCACGCCGAACGTGACCGGGCCGTAGCGGACGAAGCTGCCGTCCATCCGTGCGCGCACCAGGAATGCGACGTCGGTCGCGATCGCGTACGACCTGGCCGACAGCACGACCTCGCAGCCTTCCGGCGTCGGGATCGCCAAGCCGAAGCGGAAGAACGTGTCGGGTCCGAGCTCCGCCGCGTCGCCGAGTCGGACCGGATCCTGGTCCAGCCGGACCGGATCGCCCCGCGACCATTCCCGCCACGCCTGCAGCGTGGTCACGAACAGCGCCTCGCCCTGCGCGCCTTCGAACGTGACCGTCGTGCCGTCCGGGCCGAGCGACGCGGCGTCGATCGAGGCGGGACGCTCCGGGTAGAGCGGGGAAGAGGGACACGCCTGCTGGCCCGCGGCGAGGGCGGAGCCCAGCAGAGCCACGGCGGTCAGGGCGACGGCGGTCAGGACGTTGGCCGAACGCCGACGTGTCGAACGGGGGCCTGTGAACGGTTCGATCGAGCGTGCGCACGACGGTCCGGGCAACGGCGTCCTCCTCACGACCCAACGTAGCGCGTCGGGACTCCTCGCCTTCAGGGTGCGCCGCTCCCGAACTCGGGGATCATCCGCTCGACATCGGCGCGGAGGCGGTGCACCTCGCGCTCCGGGATCGAGCGGTACGGCCAACGGACGTGCGCGCCGACGTCCGCCCAGCCGCCGACGAGCGCGAGAAGACGGTCGCACGCGTAGTTCGCGTACCGCTCGTCGCGAATGAACGGCTCGATGCGGCGCGACATGAAGGCACGAAGCCGCCCCTCGAGCTCCAGCGCCGCGTCGATGTCGGTCTCGATCTGCGTCCACCAGCGCTGCGCGGCGCCGGGATGCAGGCAGGCGACGTTCGAGTACGCGCCGTGCGCGCCACGGCGTACGCCGCTGGCCAGCAGGTGGCCTGGCACGAACACGCTCAGTCGCGACAGTCTCCTGCGCATGTCCCGGTACCAGGCGTCGTCGCCGCCCGCGACCTTGACGCCGACCAGCGCGGGGACCGCATCGGAGAGCCGTGCGAGATCGTCGACGCCAAGGCGGCGCTTCGCGTGCGGCGGCGCGTAGAGGACCAGTCCGACGCCGCCTGCTTCCTCGCCCATGCGGGACAGGAAGCGGATCGCTTCGTCGTCGGTGACGGGAAACCAGTCGGGCAGGATCACCTGCACGGCGCTCGGGGCGAGCTGGACGGCGTACCGCAGACGCTCCAGCGAGATGCGGGCGCTCATGTGCGAGACGCCGATCTGGAACGGCATGCCGGCCGCTTCGCACCGTTCGGCCAGCGTCCGCGCGACCGTGCGGAACTCGGCATCGGTCTGCTCGTGGAACTCGCCGGCGGTCCCGTTCATGTAGATGCCGTCCACGCCGTAGCCGATAAGGGCGTCGATCTCGTGCTCCACGCGCGTCACGTCCAGCGCGTCGTCGGTCCAGGCGAGAAGGAGCGTGGCCCAGCTCCCACGAAGCTCGTGCGCTGCGAGGGGATTCATCCGTCCTCCGGTTCGGGTGCGGACTCGCTGACGGCGTCCAGGCGCGCGATCGAGATCGCTCCGTCCAGCGAGCGTTCGAAGGCGACGATCAGGCCGTCTTCACGCGGATCGTACGCGATGTCGGAGTAGGCCGAGAAGCCGGCGCGCACGACGAGCGGACGGCTCCAGCGGCCGTGCGGACGACGTGTACGGACCGACAGCGAGCGACGCTCGGTCGGATGATGCGGATGGCACAGAGCCAGGCGGTGGCCGCCGTCCGGCGACGTCCACGAGGTGGCGGAGCCGTGCACCGCCGGCGCGGGCAGCTCGGTCGCGTCGCGAGCGGGACGCCAGTGGACGGTCGTGTCGTCGTCGATCCACGCTTCGCAGACCGCCCGCGTGCCGGTCGGGCGACCGTCCCGGTACGCCCTCGCGGACGCGATCGCTCCGCCGTCGGCCGTCTCGGCCAGGCCGACCTCGTTCAGGCCCCTGGCCGGCCGACCGTCGGCCCACTGGGCGGGCGTCGGGCCGAAGCTCCAGCTGCGTCCCCCGTCGTCGCTGACGAGGAGGTGCAGGACGGAGTCGAACACCGACTGCTGGCCGTACGTGGCGTTCCCGCACAGGAGCATCCGGCCGCGGCCAGGTCCTCGCGTGAGCTGCACGCCGTGGCCCAGGCTCGGAACGCGCATCGCGGGCGCCCGCCCCGCCAGTTCGGGGAACGCGAGAGGCAGGTCGGGCGGCACGGTGTCGGGACCGACCAACGGGCGCGGCGAGGCCCACGAAACCCCGTCGTCGAGGCTCTCGGCGATCATCAGGCACGACCGGGCGCGCCCCGCTTGGACGTCCCACTCGTTCGCGTCCAGCGCCGTGAACGCCAGCAGCGTTCGGCCGCTGCCGTGGACCGCGTCGCACATCAGCGACGGGTTCATCGCCGAGCCGATCGTGCCGCCGAACGTCTCCCTCCCGTGGACGGCGACCTGCAGCCCGCTCCAGCTGCGACCGCCGTCCGCGCTTCGCTTGACGACGAGGTCCTTCGTGGCGCACGAGTCGCTGACGCTTTCCACGCGCCCTTCGCACGCCGCGAGCACGATGCCCGTCGGAAGCCGAAGCAGCCCTGGAATCCGGAAGCCCGCGTACCCGCCTTCGCCCGGGACGAACGGCTGCGCGATCTCGGTGGCGTCGGGTCGGCCGTGCGATGCGTCCGAACGGGGCGTCGCCCGACTGAGCTCGGCGTGGTCGCGCACGGTCCAGCCGTTCCGGAGGACCGCTCGAAGGAGGTCCTCGCCGTCGTCGAGCCCGAAGCGCAGGTCGGCGTGCCCGCCGGCCAGGTCGCGCACGCCGCCCAGCGTCAGCCCGTCGAACGGGGGGAACGGCCCGAGGCCGTCGGCGAGGACGGCGGTCGACGCTCGCGCAGCGGTTCGGACGCCGTCCAGCGTCAGCGACGAGACGGTGGACGCCTCGCCGTGCACGATCGCTACGTGCAGGCCGGGCGCGAGCCGCGGGCCGTGCAGCGTGACCGTCGCCGCATCGCGCATCTCGACGAACGGGCTCGCACCGGCCAGCCCGAACGCCCACGACGGCGATCCCGTCGGCGTGCCGTGATGCGCCACGAGGCGCGTCCGCCGGACCGTTCCGGTCGTGAACGCGAGCGCGAGGCTCCAGCGGCCGGCGGGCATGGGACCGACCTGCAGCGGTCCGTCCGCGACGTACGGTCCATGGACGGTCGAGATCAGCTCAAGGTTCGTCGGACGCCTCCATCCAGGCGGCGATGCCCACCAGGCCGGCGTCCGCGCCGAGCTGGGCGCGAACCAGCTCCGGTGCGATGCCGGAGGCGACGCCGGGCGTGCCGACGCGACGGGCCGCGACCCGTTCGGTCAGCGACGCGAGGATCCCGTCGGCCAGGCCCAAGCCGCCTCCGATCGCGATGCGCTCCGGATCGACGATCCACTGGAGCTGCAGTAGCGCGACGGCGAGCTCGTCGAGGACGTCGCGGAGGAGCTCGTTCATGTCGGGGTCGCCTTCGTTTGCCCTTCGGAGCGTCTCGCGCGCGTCGATCGGTCGACCGAGGATCTCGCTGGCACGCCGAGCCAGAGCCCGTCCGGAGGCTCGCTGCTCGAGGGCATCCGGACGATCGTGGCGGGGGAGGAAGCCGATGTGAGCGCCAAGGCCGTGCGCGCCCGTCAGCAGCCGGCCGTTGACGATCGCGCCCGCCCCGATCCCGGTCGAGATCGTGACGAACGCGAACGAGGCGGCGCTGCCGCGGCCGGCACCGTGGCGCCACTCGCCGTACGTCGCGGCGTGCGCGTCGTTGAGAACGACGCAACGCAGTCCCGTGGCGGCTTCGGTCGTCGCGGCCAGATCGACGTCCTCCCAACCGGGGAGCGTGCCGACGTTGACGGCGGCGACGCGACCTGCCACGACGCGACCGGTGGCGGCGATGCCGACCACCTCGTCGGAGGGCCGTCGAAGTGATCTCAGCACGTCGAGCAGAGCGTCGAGTACCGCCGCAGGCGTTCCGGGCCGCGGCGTCGGCGCCTCGGCGCGCTGGACGATACGGCCGTCGGTCGCGACGCGACCGACCGCGATCTTGCTGCCGCCGATGTCGACAACCAGCCGTGTCGTCTCGAGTGCGTCGAGCATCGTCAGGCGTTCTCTATGGCGCTGGCGAACGCCTCCGCCAGTCGCTCGGGTCGCGAGATCGCCGTCCCGATCGTCACGCCGTACGCACCCAGCCGCATCGCCTCGCGGGCCTGTTCGGGTGTCGCGATGCGCCCTTCGGCGATCGTGCGCACCCCGGCCAGGGAGAGCCTTCGGACCAGCTCCAGGTCGGGTCCTTCCAGCTCGGGCGATCCCGGGACGTAGCCGGAGAGGGTCGTGCCGACGTACGTGCAGCCGGCGCTCCAGGCCGCGACCCCCTCCTCGAACGTCGCGACGTCGGCCATGGCCTCCTTGCCGGCGGCGTGCGTGGCGGCCAGCAGGGCCTCGATCGTGTGCGGGCGTGGCCGGTCGGTGCCGTCGAACGCGATGACGTCGGCTCCGGCCTCGGCCAGAGCGTGGACGTCGTCAGGGGTGGGCGTGATGAAGACGTCGGTTCCGGGGATCTCGCGCTTGACCAGCCCGACGATCGGCAGGCGTGTCACGGGCCTGACGGCCTGGAGGTCGCGGAGGCTTTCGATGCGCAAGGCTCGTGCGCCGGCGGCCTGCGAGGCACGGGCGTAGCGGACGACGATGTCGGGCTCGTCGAACCAGCCTCCCCGAACGGGCTGGCACGAGCTGACGAAGCCGGGCGGGAGCACGGGCTCGGGGCTCACGTCGCCAGGCCGTTCACGGCGCGCGGATCGCATCGAGCGTGCCTGTCCGCGTCAGCGCCTCTTCTTGCGCCTCGAGCTCGCCGGCGCTCAGGCGCTTCATCGGCAGGCGCACCGGTCCCGCCTCCATGCCGGCGAAGCGCAGGGCGGCCTTGATCGCCGGCAGGCCACGCGGCTCGACGAGGGCGCGGACGTGCCTGGCGTACGTCTCTTGGGCCGTGCGCCCTACGTCCATCGCGCCCCGCTCGACGGCGTCCATCACGCGGAGGGCGAGGGGCGCGAGCAGGTTGTAGGTGCTTCCCACAGCGCCGTGCGCGCCGGACGCCATGCCCGCGAACAGCATCTCGTCGACGCCGAACAGTACGTCGAAGCGGTCCCGGTCGACGGCCAGGAACTCGTGGACCTCGGGCGAGGTGAACTTGGCTCCCGCCAGGGCGGGCACGCGTCCGTCGAGTCGCGCTAGCAGTGCGGAAACGTCGACGGGGACGCCGGTGAAGGCGGGGATGTGGTAGTAGAAGAACGGCAAGCCGCCTCCCGGCTCCTGGATGTGGGCCAGGACGTCGACGAGCGTGTCCAGATCGGCCGGCTTGAAGTAGTTGGGCGACATGGCCGAGAGCGCGTCGGCGCCGATGTCGCGCGCGTGCGCCGCCAGCGAGCGCGCGTCGCTCAGGGCGTTGTGTCCGACCTGCACGATCACGGGGACCCGGCCGGAGGCCGCGCGGACGTACGCCTCCGCCGTCGCGGCACGTTCCTCGGTGGAGAGCGAGGGCCCCTCGCCGGTGCTGCCGCAGACGTAGAACCCTTGGACGCCGCGCTCGATCAGCCGCTCGGCGATGTCGGGCACGCGCTCCAGGTTCAGCGTGCCGTCGTCGTGCATGGGGGTGAAGGTGGCGGCGATCAGGCCTCGGATGAAGGGCATGGCATCTCCTCAGAGCACCGAGCGGGCGTCGACGCTGTCGCGCAGGCCGTCGCCGATGAAGTTGACGCATAGCACGGTGAGCACGGTCATGAACGCGGGCGGCAGCCACGCCCAGGGAAGGTTGCGAAGCACGTCGAGGTTGCGCGCCGCTTCGAGCATGTTGCCCCAGCTGGGGGCGGGCGGGGGCACGCCCAGGCCCAGGAAGCTGAGCCCGGCTTCGGTCAGGATGGCGTTGCCGACGCTGAAGCTGATCATCGCCATCAGGGGCGCGATCGCGTTGGGAAGAAGATGGCGGAGCACGATGCGCGCGTCCAGCGCGCCAAGCGCCTGGGCGGCCGAGATGAAGTCCTGCTCCTTGAGCGCAAGGATCTGGCCGCGGATCAGCCGCGCGAAGCCAGGCCAGCTGAGGCCGCCGATGATGAGGACGATCGGCCACAGGCCGCGGGGGAGGAACGAGGCCAGGGTGAGCATGATGATGATCGGCGGGAACGTCATCACCACGTCGGTGAAGCGCATCACGAGCGTCTCGACCCAGCCGCCGAACCAGCCGGAGGCGGCGCCGAGCACGATCCCGATGAGGGCTGCGATGGCGGTCGAGGCGAAGCCGACGATCAGCGAGATCCTGGCGCCGTACACGGTCCGACTCAAGATGTCGCGACCCACGCGGTCGGTGCCCATCCAGTGCTCGGCGCTGGGCGGCTGCGAGCGGCCGCGCAGGTCCATCGTCTCGTACCCGTAGCCGCTCACCTGTGGCGCGAACACGGCCATCAGGACGATGATCGACAGGACGACCACGGCGACGGTGGCCGCACGGTTGCGGAAGAAGCGGCGGACGAGCCGGGCGGTGACCGATTCGCCGCGCGCTGGTTCTGGACGGCTTGCCGTAGCGGCGTCAGTCATAGCGGATCCTCGGGTCGACCACGCCGTACGCGAGGTCGGTGAGCAGGTTGGCTGCGAGCACCATCACCGCGATGAACAGGTTGAGCCCCATGATCAGCGGCACGTCGCGCGCGTTGACGGCGGAGAGGTAGAGCGTGCCCATGCCGGGCCAGCTGAAGATCGTCTCGGTGAACACTGCGCCGACGACGAGAACGGGGAGGCTCAACCCGACGACGGTGATCACGGGCATCAACGCGTTGGGGAGCGCGTGCCGGACCTGGACGATGGCGGGGCCGAGCCCCTTGCCGCGGGCGGTCCGGACGTAGTCCTGCCCCAGCACGTCCAGCATGCTGAACCGCGTGTAGCGCATGAACGTCGCGATCTGCGCCAGACTCAGCACGAACACGGGAAGGACCAGATACTGGAGGTGGTCCAGGAAGCTTCGCTCGATGCCGATCGTGCGCGTGCCGCCGGCGGGAAAGATCGGCCAGATGATCGCGAACAGCCAGAGCACGAGGATGCCGGTGACGAAGGCGGGCATGGCGATGCCCAGGAACGATAGGCCGGTGAACAGATAATCCCAGAACGAGTACTGGCGTACGGCCGTGAAGATACCGAGCAGCACACCCAACACCAGGCCGATGATCAGGGCGGCGCTCATGAGCTCGAAGGTGTTGAGGAAGCGGCGGGTGACGACGCGAGCGACAGGCTCGCCGGACAGGAACGAGTAGCCGAGGTCGCCCTGGAGCACGTTCCCGATCCAGATCGCGTAGCGGACGGGCAGCGGGTCGTCGAGGCCGAAGCGCTCGCGGATCGCCTGCAAAGACTCTTCGTCGTAGTTGATCTCTGGGTTGATGAAGAAGTCGGCGATGTCGCCGGGCGCGATCTCGATCAGGAGGAAGACGACCACGGTCACGGCGAACAGGACCGGGATGCTGATCAGAATGCGGCGGACGGCGTAGTTGAACACGTGGTCTCCGGGGGACCCTCCCGAGCCGGTGGGCTCGGGAGGGGTCGAGAGGAGGAAGCGTAGCGCGGTTCGGCGTGCTCAGGTCGGCGTCCTCAGTTCGGGGCCGACCAGCGCTCGGGGTGGTCTTCGTACGGGCCACCGGCAGGCGCGGGGTACCAGTAGAAGCCTTCGAGCTCGGCGTCCGCCACGCCGAAGCGGACGGCGGTCCACATGTACGCTTCGAGGGCGTTCTCGTTCTGCCAGGCGCAGACGTCCTGCATCAGCGAGCGGTACTGCTCGGGATCGCCTTCGGGTCGTGCCTCGGCGAAGATCGCTTCGAGCTCGGGAAGCGCCTTGCCCATGAGCGTGCCGGTATCGCCTTCGCTGCCGGGGTAGCCGCCCCGCTCGTAGAAGCTGTAGGGGAAGGCGTTGATGTCGATGCCCAGCCCGCGGTAGCTGATCTCCCAATTACGACCGTCGTAGAAGTAGCTGTTGTAGCCTTCGCTGTCCACGATGAAGTCGACGTTCAGGCCGGCCTCGGCCAGGAACTGCTGCATGGCGGCCATGGCGTCGGCGTGGAACTGGCTGCCGTAGTACGTCTTGACCTCGACGCGTTGGCTGGAATCCCAGCCGGCCTCGGCCAGAAGCGAGCGGGCGCGCTCGGGGTCGTAGTCGTAGGTCTCGTACGTCTCGGGCCAGTAAGCCTCGAACGGAACGATGCACGGCACGACCTGCGCGGTGCCGTTCAGGACGACCTCGGCGATGGTCTCGCGGTCGATGGCGTGCAGGAACGCCTGACGCACGCGGATATCGTCGAACAGCGGGTTGGTCCGGTAGTTGAACATCATGTAGTTCGTGACGCCGGACGGCCCGTCGTACAGCTCGAAGCGGGGCTGCTCGCCCAAGCCGACGGCGACGTCGCCGCTGGCGTACGTGAAGTGGATGTCGCCCGATTCGAGCGCCAGGATCGCGGCGGTCTCGTCGGCGAAGTAACGGTTGATGAGGCGGTCGAGCTGCGGCGCGCCGTTCCAGTAGCCGGGGTTCGGGACCAGCGTCCACGACTCGTCGGGCACGAAGGCGTCGTGCTGGAACGGGCCGGTGCCGACGGCGTCGGTGAACCACCAGTCGGTCGTCTGGAACTCCGAGGGCGCGAAGTCCGCGGCGTGCTCGGGCAGGATGTAGGCCTGCGTCAACGTGTTCGGGAAGCGGGGCGCGGGCTCGGCGGTGGTGAAGCGGACGGTGTAGTCGTCCAGCGCTTCGATGCCTGCGATCGTGTCGGCGTCGCCGTTGGAGTACGCCTCCTGGCCGACCAGGTCGGCCGGACGGCGCTCGGGCGAGGCGGCGGATTCGGGCGCGAACGCGTGATGCCAGGTGAACACGACGTCGTCGGCGGTGAACGCCTCTCCGTCGTGCCAGGTGACGCCCTCGCGCAGGGTGAAGGTCCAGACGGTGTAGTCGTCGTTCGCTTCCCACGAGGTCGCGAGCTGCGGCGACAGGCCGGAGGCGGTCTCGTTCAGGCTGACCAGCGGGGTCCACATCTTGCTGATCCAGGTGTTGCCGGCGGTGTTGTACCAGGGGCCGGACGGAACGGGCGAGCCGCCCGGTCCGACGTCGAAGGCGCCGATGAGCGTTCCGGCTGCCAGCGAGGCGCTGAGGAGCAGCGCGGTGGCGAGCGCGATAAGCGTGCGAAGTGGATTCGTCATAGAGCGGGGGTCTCCTAACCGGGCCGTGCGGTGTCGCGACGGACCGTGGCCGCGCAGGGCGCGACGGGCGCAGTAGGTCGGGTCAGTCGGTCTCGCCTCGCGGGGTCGAGGGGACATCACCCCCCTTCAGGAGCGAGCGGATGCCGTGGTAGTGCTGATCCAGGGTCCGTCGCATGCCGTCCGCATCGCGCCGTTCGAACGCTTCGACGATGCGCGCGTGGTCTTGCCAGGTGGCCAGCGGCTGGTCGTTGCCCAGGTCGACGTGGATGGCAGCTCGGTGGAACGACTCCCAGAACACGTCGATGAGCCGCAGCAGCACCCGGTTGCCGATGACGTCGAAGAGGGTGCGGTGGAACGCGCGGTCCTCGCGGTGGATCGGATCGCCGGCCTCGGCGCGCTTGCGCATGGCGGCCAGCACGTCCCGTAGCCTGCCCAGCTGATCCGGCGTCTGCGCGGCGATGGCGCGCGGCACCATCGCGTCTTCGAGCGCGCCGCGGACGTCGAGAAGGTCGGTGAGATCGTGCGTGTCGATCATGAGCGCGTACGGCAGCGCTTCGAGAAGGGGATCGAACGAGAACGTTCCGACGAACACCCCGCTGCCCCGGCGCGTCTCGAGGATCCCGACGGTCTCGAGCGACTTGACGGCCTCGCGCACCGAGTTGCGACTGACGCCGAGCTGCCGCGCCAGCGCGCTTTCGGCGGGGAGGGGATCTCCCGGCTTGAGGTCGCTGGCGGTGATGAACTCCTTCAGCGCCAGCTGAACGGAGTGGTGCAGCGACGGAGGTTTGGCCAGCGGTCGAAGCCGTTCCATTCGGGTGCCCCTTTCGGTCGCCGTGTGCGCCGGGTCGAACGAGCGATTCCGATGTCGATGTCTTGAGGATATGGACTTGTAGGATATGTGTCAAGATCCGAATTGCGCCCGACGCCCGAGGAGGCCCCGATGACGGACCCCAAGACCGCCCTACGCCGCCGCACCGACGCGCTCGCGCACCTCCAAGCGCACGAGACGTGGAGCGCCCGCCTCTTGGGAGGCTGGCTACCCGGCATCGTCGACTGGGACGTCAAGCACACCGTCGCGCAGCAGCTCTGGGAGAACCTCCAGCACGCCCGGGAGCTACGCACGCGACTCTGGGAGCTCCGCATCGGCGACCCCGACCGGCAGGTCGGATTCGCTCCGGAGCGCGCCGCCCGCGCGATGGGCGCGGCACCCTCCGACGTCGCGTTCCTGGCGGGCCTGCACCTCGTCTGGACGCCCGCGACGATCGAGGCGTACCAGCAGCTGCTGGACGACGCGCACCCGATCCAGGACGGGCCGTCGCTGCCCGTGCTCCGGCGCATCGTCGAGGCCAAGAGACGCCAGCACGCCTGGGCCCACACGACCGTCGAGGCGATGATCGTCAGCGGGACCGCGCGACGCGAGGTCGACCGGTGGATGCGCTACGTGCGCGACGTCCTGGACGCGTGCGGCGGCGTCGCCGGCTCCTACGACGGTAGCGACATGCCCGACCCGCTTCCCGGCGTCGACACGCCGCTACCGTTCCTCGAAGCCAAGCGCGACGATCGCTTCGAGCTGGCGCTCGAGAGCGGGATTCGTGCCGAGCCCGACGACCGCCTCGGCCAGGTCCTGTTCCAGTTCGCCAACTACGGCGCGGAGATGCAGGCGGCCGAGACGCTGGGAAGCGTCCTCTGGGAGACCGGCGAGATGCCGTGGGAGTACTACTTCGACGTCGGTCGCCACTGCCACGACGAGGCGCGACACTCGAAAATGGGCGAGGCCCGCCTGGCCGAGATGGGGCACGACATCCGGGACTTCCCGCACTCGGCCGCGAACTACACCTGGCGCCAGCTGATGGACCCGATGCGCCGCTACTGCACGCTCACCTACGTGATCGAAGCCGACTCGTTCGCCTACAAGCAGGCCACCTACCAGCAGCACCTCCAGCACGGCGATCACGCCTCGGCCCAAGCGGTCCTGTTCGACATCGCCGACGAGACGATGCACGTCCGCTGGGGCGCGAAGTGGGTCCCCGAGCTCATGAAGCGCTACGGCTACGACGGCACGGTCGAGCAGCTCGTCGCCGAGTGCCGCGAGCGGACGGCCCAGAACTCGGCCAGTCCGCTCCAGCGCGAGGCGGCCCGCGCGATCTGACGGCGCGCGTCCGTTCCAAGCGCGTATCCGAAGCGGAGACGGACCGTTCGCGTCGTGTCGGCGGCGGTGGGACTCGCCCGTCCACGGCCGGGTGACTCGCCCGTAGACGGGAACGAGTCGTTCGTGCTGGGCGTCCCGGTCCCGGCCGGTCGCCCGAAGGTTCCACCCGGCCTCGGCGCGGCACGTGTCACAAGGCGTGGTGTCGAGCGCTTCTAGACTGGCCCCGCTCGCTTCGCCTGCCGCGGCCGCCTGACGACGGGCCCGGAA
>Ga0102943_1001483_pt1 | contig 14598 bp, 15 predicted proteins | sample SalPonC_black_MG_FD_78174 | JGI IMG/M metagenome (GOLD analysis project Ga0102943, IMG submission 78174) | Salt pond soil microbial communities from South San Francisco under conditions of wetland restoration - Salt Pond MetaG... | ecosystem: Environmental > Aquatic > Marine > Intertidal zone >...
GAACGAAGCGCCGAGGCGGCCGAACCCGGTGATGACCTCGTCGAAGATCAGGAGAATCCCGTGCTTCGTGCAAAGCTCGCGCAGCCGTTCGAGGTAGCCGACGGGCGGCAGGAGCACGCCCGCGGAGCCCGACACCGGCTCGACGATGCAGGCCGCGATGGTCTCCGCACCGTGCAGCGCCACCATCCGCTCGAGTTCGTCGGCGAGATGCGCGCCATGGGGCGGCTGCCCCTTCGAGAAGCGGTTCTCGGGCAGGATGGTCGCCGGAAGATGGTCCACGCCGGCGAGAAGCTGGCCGAAGAACCGGCGGTTGTTGGTGATCCCGCCCACCGAGATGCCGCCGAAGTTCACCCCGTGGTAGCCCTTCTCGCGGCCGATGAGCCGGGTGCGCGACCCCTCGCCCCTCGCCCGGTGGTAGGCGAGAGCGATTTTGAGAGCTGTTTCAACGCTCTCAGACCCGGAATTGGTGTAGAACACGTGGTTCAGCGGCTCCGGCGCGAGGTCCGCGAGCCGGGTGGCGAGTTCGAAGGCGAGCGGGTGGCCCATCTGGAACGCGGGGGAATAGTCGAGCTCGGCAGCCTGGCGCTGGATCGCCTCCACGATCTTCGGACGGTTGTGGCCCGCGTTGCAGCACCAGAGCCCGGCGACGGCGTCGAGCACCTCGCGCCCGTCCGAGGTATGGTAGTGCATGTCCTTGGCACCCGTGATCATGCGCGGGTTCGCCTTGAACTGCCGGTTCGCGGTGAACGGCATCCAGAAGGCCGAAAGATCGTTCGGGGCGGGTTTGTCGAGGGCCATGGCCGGGCCTTTCAAGGGGGGTTTCAAAAGGTTTGACCAAAGGGTCAATTGAACGCTAGCAGAGCGCTAAGGGCAGTCAAGGACTTCGCCCGGGAGGGCGAGGCGGTGGCGGGCGACAGGCGGGAAACGCGGATCCAGAAAAAGAACCGCGAGGCGATTCTCGAGGGTGCGCTCGACGTTTTCTCGGCGAAGGGCTTCCGGGGAGCGACGCTCGACGAGATCGCCGAGGCGGCGGGTTTGTCGAAGCCGAACCTGCTTTATTACTTCGCCTCCAAGGAGGCCATCCACCGCAGTCTCATCGAAGGGCTGCTCGACGATTGGCTCGCGCCCCTCAAGGCCATCGACCGCGAGGGCGACCCGGTCGACGAGATCGTCGGCTACGTCCTCAGAAAACTCGAGATGTCGCGCACGAGGCCCCGCGAAAGCCGGCTTTTCGCCAACGAGGTGCTGCAGGGCGCGCCGCATATCGCCGACACCATATCCGGACGGCTGAAGGAGCTTGTCGACCAGCAGGCCGCGCTCTTCGAGGACTGGATCGCGAACGGGCGTCTCGCGCCTCTGGAACCGAAGCATCTCATCTTCTCGATCTGGGCGACGACCCAGCATTACGCCGATTTCGAGGTGCAGGTGGCGGGCATTCTCGGCGGGACCGGGGACATGCGGTTCGCCGAGGCCCAGGCGTTTCTCGCGACATTCTACCGGCAGGCCTTAGCCCCGCGTTAACGGATGTCGGTCATACCGAATCCCGGTGGGGGCTCTTGTGACGGAGCGAGAGCATGATTGCCTCAGGACCAGGGGGGCCCCTGCCGCCGATCCGCTCGGGCGGAGAGGTGCCGGCTGCCACGAACGCGAGGCTCGTCGCGGGCGCGGTATCCGGCGCGCAGGGTAACGCCATCGCGTCGGTGCGGACGGAAACCGCCGCAGCGATCGATCCCGCGCGCCAGACGGCCGCGGTCGTGGCCCTGCCCGGCGACGAGACGAACGAGCGGGCCCGCGCCGCGCGCGGCCTCGTCGAACCCAGCCGGGCAGCCGCGTCGATGCTCACCGGAGAGGCGCCAACCGAAAGCACGCCGGCCGGCCCTCCACCCACCTTCGAGGTCTCCATTCTCGAAAAGGCCCGGGCGGTCGCCAGCGCAGCGCCCCCCGTCGTGCCGCCCGATGCGCCTCGGCCCCCGAAGGATGGCGAGACGTCCGAGACGTTTCCGGAGACCGGCGGAAGCTCCGGGGGGGACGCGATGGCCCCGACCCTTGCCGGCTCCGGCCTCGCCTGGTCCCCCGCCGCCGGAGAGGCGATCTCGCGGAATCTTCTCCCGGACACGGAGAGGTCGGGCCGGGAGGCCGGGCCTGCCGAGGCGATACCGCAGCCCGATGTTGCGGACGCAGCCCCCGACGGGGAAGGCGGCGCGGCTTCCGCCGAGCCTCGGGTTTTCCGCCCCGGACCATGAGTGCCCCCGGTGCCCAGCGCTCGGGATGTGGACCACGGTCGCGGCCGGACCCCGGAGGGGCACCCGGTCCGCCGATCAGGCGCGGCCCGGTGCGGAGCCGGGGTGTCGCGCCGCCGCCTGAGGTCGTTCTGGCAGGCCTATTCCGCCGCCTGCGCCGAGGGGTTGTTGGGGTGCGTCGTCCAGTTTGCGTATTCGTCCTCGACGACCTTGCCGGTGCGCGGGTCGACCGCACCGGGCGCGAGCTCCTCCATGGTGATGCAGTTCTCCACCGGGCAGACGTTCACGCAGAGGTTGCAGGCCACGCATTCGGCGTCGATCACCTCGAACACCCGCTCGGGGCTCATCGAGATCGCCTGGTGAGAGGTATCCTCGCAGGCCGCATAGCAGCGGCCGCACTTGATGCACGCATCCTGGTCGATCCGCGCCTTGGTGACGTAGTTGAGGTTGAGATATTGCCAGTCGGTGACGTTGGGCGTCGCCCGTCCCACGAGGTCCGGCAGGCTCATTTCCTTGTCGTCGAGATAGCTCGAAAGGCCCGCCGCCATCTCTTCCACGATCTTGAAACCGTAGGTCATCGCGGCGGTGCAGACCTGAACGTTGGCCGCCCCGAGGCTGAGAAACTCCGCCGCATCGCGCCAGGTCGTCACCCCGCCGATGCCCGAGATCGGCAGACCCCGGGTCTCGGCGTCGCGCGCGATCTCGGCGACCATGTTGAGGGCGATGGGCTTCACGGCGGGGCCGCAATAGCCACCGTGGGAGCCCTTCCCGTCGATCGAGGGTTCGGGCGAGAAGGTATCGAGGTTCACGCTCGTGATGGAAGACACGGTGTTGATGAGAGACACGGCGTCGGCGCCGCCCGCGTTCGCCGCCCGCGCGGGGTAGCGGACGTCGGTGATGTTCGGGGTGAGCTTCACGATCACCGGCATCCTGGTGTGCTTCTTGCACCACCGGGTGACCATCTCGATGTATTCGGGCACCTGGCCCACCGCCGAACCCATGCCGCGTTCGCTCATCCCGTGGGGGCAGCCGAAGTTGAGCTCGATCCCGTCGGCCCCGGTCTCCTCGACCATCGGCAGGATGGTCTTCCACGGGTCCTCCTCGCAGGGCACCATGAGCGAGACGACCATCGCCCGGTCGGGGTAATCGCGTTTGACCCGCTTGATCTCGCGGAGGTTCACCTCGAGCGGCCGGTCGGTGATCAGCTCGATGTTGTTGAGCCCCAGAAGCCGCCGGTCGGCCCCATAGACTGCGCCGTAGCGCGGCCCGTTGACGTTGACGATGTGCGGGTCGAAGCCGAGGGTCTTCCAGACCACCCCGCCCCAGCCCGCATCGAACGCCCGGCGGACGTTGTATTCCTTGTCCGTGGGCGGCGCGGACGCCAGCCAGAACGGGTTCGGGGACTTGATGCCCACGAAGTCTGATCTGAGGTCGGCCATGTCCGTCTCCTTGGCTATCGCGCCCTCGGGCGCCTTGCATCTCTCCCGCCCCGGGCCCGGTCCGGGGCCGCACCTTTCGGGGCGCTGCGGTCGGGGTCCCGGGTCAGGCCCGGGACGGGGTCATGCGGCCAGCACCGCATGAATGTCTTCCGCCGCGTCCCTGCCCTCGGCCACCGCCGTCACGGTAAGGTCGTCGCCGCCTGTCGCGCAATCGCCGCCGGCCCAGACCTTCGCGACGCTCGTGCGCCCGGCGCCCTCGACCCTGATCTTGCCGCCGGCGAGCACGAGGCCCTCCGGCGCGCCCTCGAGTTTCTGGCCGATCGCTTTCAGCACCTGATCGGCGGGAAGACGAAACGTCTCGCCGGTCGGCTCGAGCCCCGAGGGGCCAGCGTGAACATAGGCGAATTCGATCTCGCGCACGGCACCGTTGCCGTGCACCGCGACGGGTTGCGCACCGGTGATGATCCGAACGCCCTTCGAGGCGGCGAGGTGAAGCTCGTATTCCGAGGCCGACATCCGGTCCCGGGTGCGGCGGTAGACCATGGTCACGCTTTCCGCGCCGAGAAGCTTCGACTGCACCGCCGCGTCCACCGCCGTCATGCCCCCGCCGATGACCACGACATTGCGGCCGACGGGCAGCGTCGTGTAATCCGTCGCCTGCCGCAGGTCGGCGATGAAGTCGACCGCGTCGCGCACGCCGTCGCGGTCGTCACCGGTGGCGCCGAGGGCATTCACGCCCCCCAGGCCGATTCCGAGGAAGACCGCGTCGTACTCTCCGGTGAGCGCGTCGAGCGAAAGCCCCGCGCCCAGGCCCTCACCGTGCCGCACCTCGATGCCCCCGATCTTCACGAGCCAGTCGACCTCGGCCTGGGCGAAATCGCCCACGGTCTTGTAGGTGGCGATGCCGTATTCGTTGAGCCCGCCGGGTTTGTCCCGGGCGTCGAAGATCACGACGTCGTGGCCCTTCATCGCGAGGCGATGGGCGCAGGCCAATCCCGCCGGCCCTGCCCCGACGACGGCGACGCGCTTTCCGGTCGGCTCTCCCCGGGTGAAGGGATGCACCCCCTTCTCCATGAGCGTGTCGGTGGCATAGCGCTGAAGCCGGCCGATCTCGACCGGCTTGCCTTCCGCCGCCTCCCGCACGCAGGCCTCCTCGCAGAGCGTCTCGGTCGGACAGACCCGCGCGCACATGCCCCCGAGGATGTTCTGCTCGAGGATCGTCTCGGCGGCGTTTTCCGGACTGCCGGCGGCGATCTGGCGGATGAAGAGCGGAATGTCGATCGCCGTCGGGCAGGCGGTGATGCAGGGCGCATCGTAGCAGAAATAGCAGCGGTCGGCGGCGACCATCGCCTCGTGGCCGTCGAGCGGCGGGTTGAGGTCGGCGAAGTTCGCTTCGAGCGCCTCCTCGGGGAGCCGCGCTGCGGCGATACCGGGCGTCATCGGGGAATTGGCCATGAACGTCCTCCACGTGGCAACACCTTGCGGCGATTGATTTGGGAGAGTGACACGGCGCGCTTTTTTATCAACTGGTAAATTCCTTGCCCGGGGATTTTTCGCCGACGCTTTCCTATCCGATTCTCAACCCGTATAAGCCGTGACCAAACAAAACCGGGATTGGGGACAAAATGAGCAAGCCGACCCACGACGCGGACGTCACCTTCATCCGGGCGCTGGCGGAACTCTTGCGCGAAAACGACCTGTCCGAGCTTCAGGTAAAGCGCGAGTATGGCGAGGGCGACAGCCTCAAGGTGCGCGTGAGCCGCGTCTCGAGCGTCGCGGCGGCGGTGCCCGCTCCCGCGCCGCCCGCCGCTCCGGCAGCCCCCGCGAGCCCGGCCCAGCCCGCCGCGGCACCGGTTGCTCCCGAAGACCCCGCCGCCCATCCCGGCGCCATCACCTCGCCCATGGTCGGCACCGTCTATCTCTCGCCCGAGCCGGCCGCCGCCCCTTTCGTGAGGGTCGGCGACGCGGTCGAGGAAGGCCAGACCCTGCTCATCGTCGAGGCGATGAAGACGATGAACCACATCCACGCGAGGACCGGCGGTGTCGTCAAGCGGGTGCTCGTCGAAGACGGGGCACCGGTGGAATTCGGCGCGCCGCTGATGATCGTCGAGTAGGGCGCGCATGTTCGAAAAGATCCTGATCGCCAACCGCGGCGAGATCGCGCTCCGCGTCATCCGTGCCGCCCGGGAGATGGGCATCGGCACGGTCGCGGTGCACTCGACCGCGGATTCCGACGCGATGCACGTGCGCATGGCCGACGAGAGCGTCTGCATCGGCCCGCCGCCGTCGTCGGCGAGCTATCTCTCCATGCCCGCGATCATCTCGGCCTGCGAGATCACCGGGGCCCAGGCGATCCACCCGGGATACGGGTTCCTCTCCGAGAACGCCGCGTTCGTGCAGGCGGTCGAGGACCACCAGATCACCTTCATCGGCCCCCGCGCCGAGCATATCCGCATCATGGGCGACAAGATCACCGCGAAAGAGACGATGAAGGCCCTCGGCGTGCCCTGCGTGCCGGGCTCCGATGGCGGGGTGCACAACCTCGAGGACGCCCGGCGGGTCGCCGGCGAAATCGGTTACCCCGTCATCATCAAGGCGACGGCCGGCGGCGGCGGGCGCGGCATGAAGCTCGCGAGGACCGCCTCTGACCTCGACAGCGCATTCCAGACCGCGCGGGCGGAAAGCAAGGCCGCCTTCGGCAACGACGAGGTCTATATCGAGAAGTTCCTCGGCAAGCCGCGCCATATCGAGGTGCAGGTCTTCGGCGACGGAAAGGGCGGCGCGGTCCATCTCGGCGAGCGCGACTGCTCGCTCCAGCGCCGCCACCAGAAGGTTCTGGAAGAGGCTCCGGGGCCGGTCATCGACGCGGCGACCCGCGCGCGCATCGGCAAGGTCTGTGCCGATGCCGTGGCGAGGATCGGCTACGCCGGCGCCGGCACGATCGAGTTTCTCTACGAGAACGGCGAGTTCTTCTTCATCGAGATGAACACCCGGCTTCAGGTCGAACACCCGGTCACCGAGGCGGTCTTCGGGGTCGATCTCGTCCGCGAGCAGATCAGCGTCGCCGCCGGCGAGCCGCTGTCCTTCGTCCAGGACGACCTCGTTCTGAACGGCCATGCCATCGAGATCCGCATCAACGCCGAGCGGCTGCCGAACTTCTCCCCCTCGCCGGGGCGGATCAGCCAGTATCACGCGCCGGGCGGGCTCGGGGTGCGGATGGATTCGGCGATTTACGACGGCTATTCGATCCCGCCCTATTACGACAGTCTCATCGGCAAGCTCATCGTCCACGGCCGTGATCGGCCCGAGGCGCTGGCGCGGCTGCGCCGGGCACTCGGCGAACTCGTCGTCGACGGGGTCGACACCACGGTTCCGCTCTTTCACGCGCTTCTCGGCGAAGAGGACGTGGTGACGGGAAACTACGACATCCACTGGCTCGAGCACTGGCTCGAGACGAACCTCGGCTAGTCCCGTGGCGAGCGGGCCATGACCGAACCCCGCCTCACGGCCGCGATGCTCCTGAGGGCCTATGCCTCTGGCATCTTTCCGATGGCCGAAAGCCGCGACGACCCCGAGATCTTCTGGGTCGACCCACGCGTGCGCGGGGTGATGCCCCTCCATGACTTCCATCTTTCCCGGTCGCTCTCGCGGCGTATGCGCAAGGGTGTCTTCCGGGCCACCGCCGACCGGGCGTTCGAAGCGGTGCTCGACGGCTGCGCCGACCGCGGCGAAACCTGGATCAACCCCATCCTGCGCGAACTCTACCTCGATCTGTACGATCACGGCAGCGCCCATTCGGTAGAGGTCTGGTCGGAGGCGGGCCTTGCCGGCGGTGTCTACGGCGTCGCCCTCGGCGGTGCGTTCTTTGGCGAGAGCATGTTCAGCCGCGAGACCGACGCCTCGAAAGCGGCCCTCGCGTGGCTCGTCGACCGGCTGAGGTCAGGCGGCTTCGCGCTCTTCGACATCCAGTTTCTCACACCTCATCTCGCCAGCCTCGGGGCGGTGGAGATGCCGAGAGCCGCCTACCGGCGCGCGCTTTCGGAGGCCATCGCCGTGCCCGCCCGGTTCGGGCCGCCCGGCGATCTCGATCCGGCTCAGGCGGTGGTGCAGCGAATCACCCAGACGTCGTAGCGCGGGTGATCGAGGGCCGAAAGCGCGGGGCTCGAGGCCAGCATCCACCCCGAAAAATCGGCCTCGTCGCGCCCGGCCGACCGGATCTCGAGCCAGGCGTAAGCCTCGCCGGTGGGGTTGTTTACCGGGTAGCGGCAATCGCCGAGGCGCACCTCGATCCGGCCGAATTCGCGGGCCTCGCCGGGGCTCAACTCCACGTCGCGCACGTTACCCGAGACCTTGTCGAGCCAGCGGACCACCGCGCCCGTCCCCGCTTGCACGCGCACGCGCGGCTCCTCGACGACCAGGTCTTCGAGCGGCGACACGATGATGTTCCGGTTTGGCTCGATCGTCTGGACGAACCCGCCGGGGTCCGCTTCGGGGCCGATCGTCTCGACCGTTCCCTGCGCCACCGCCCCGCTCGCGGCGAGTGAGAGGATCGCGGCGGCCAGTCTCATTCCTCGCCCCCGGCGACGAACCGCAGGAGAAGCTGGACGAGGCTCACCGAGCTCTGGGTGTCGATGATCTCGCCCCCCGGCTCGATGTTGAAGGGCGAACCGCCCGGCAACAACTCGACGAAGAAGCCGCCGAGCAGACCCTCCGAAGCGATCATGACGGCGGTATCGTCGGGCAGCACGATCTCGTCCTCGATCGCGAATGTGGTCTCGGCGCGGAACGTGTCGGGGTTGAGGTCGAGCGACGTCACGGTGCCGACCTTGACCCCGCCAAGTCGGACGTCGGTGCCCACGCCGACCCCCTGAACCGAGCGGAACGAGGCGCTGAGCTGGTAGGTCCCCTCGCCTCCCCCGCCGATCTCGGTGAATTGCGTGGCGTAAAGCAGAAAGCCGCCCGCCACGGCGAGCACGATGCCGCCGGTCAGGACTTCGGTCATCGATTCCGACATCGCGCTACTCCGGCGTCCAGGCGTCGTAATCGCGCCGTTCGTCGGGCTGCGGCCGGCGGATCGACCCCGGCGGCGCATAGGCCAGCGCCGTGCCGGTCAGGTTCTCCTGATGCGGCTTCTCCCAGGCCTTGTGCTTCATCGGCGTCTTCGACGGCGGTTCGTCCCAGGTGTGGTGCAGCCAGCCGTGCCACTCGGGGCTGACGCGGCTCGCCTCCACCTCGCCGTTGTAGACGACCCAGCGCCGCTTGGCGTCGCGCGTTTCGTAGAAGACGTTGCCGGCCTCGTCCTCGCCCACCCTGACCCCCTTGCGGGAGGTGTAGAGCGAGGTGCCGATGGTCGGTCCGTTCCACCATGTCACGGCGCGCAGCAGGGTGTTCATGAAGCCCATTGCGGGTTCTCCGGTTGCACTCGAATTCGTGTATGGCAGGGGCCGCGCGGACAGTCCAGAAGGGAGCGATGACCGACAAGGCCCGTACCCTCGCCTTCCTTCTCATCGCGTCGGCAGCCGGGATGAGCCTGTGGTTCATGACCTCCGCGATCCTGCCCGACATCGCCGCCGAACTCGGCCTGCCGCGGGCCCGGCAGACAGCGCTGTCCTCGGCGGTGCAGGCCGGCTTCGTGGCCGGCGCGCTCGTCATCTCCGTCACCGGGCTGGCCGACCGGCTCGACCCGCGGTGGCTGTTCGCCGCCTGCGCCTTCTCAACGGCCCTCGCCAACGCCGCTCTCCTCGTCGTCCCGCTCGACGGAAGCTTCGCGGTGGCGCTCCGCTTCCTGACCGGCGCGCTCATGGCGGGGGTCTACCCGGTGGGCATGAAGATCGCCGTCGGCTGGGGCGCCGCGGACCGGGGGCTTCTCGTCGGCGCGGTGGTGGGCGCGCTGGCGATGGGCAAGTCGATTCCCTACGGCCTTGCCTGGGCCGGCGGGGCGGACTGGCGGCTGGCCCTCGGCCTCGGCTCGGTCGTCGCGGCCCTTGGCGCGGGGCTTGTCCTCTTCACGCGTCTCGGGCCGCACCACCGGGCGGCCTCCGGCTTCCGCCCCGGGGCCATTCGCCTCGCCCTGACCGACCGGCGCATCCGCGCGGCCTTTCTCGGATATTTCGGGCACATGTGGGAGCTCTACATCTTCTGGGCCTGGATCGGCGCTGCGGCGACCGCCTCTTACCTCGCCGCGGGGGCCGCGGACCCCGCGAGCCTCGGCAAGCTCACGGCCTTCCTCGCCATCGCCGCGGGCGCACCGGCCTGCGTTCTCGCCGGCCGGCTCGCCGACCGCATCGGCAAGGCGCGGGTCGCATCGGGTGCAATGGTGGCGAGCGGCGGCCTCGCGCTCATGACCGCGTCGAGCTTCGGGGGGACCCCCGCCCTCACTTTCGCGCTCTGTATTCTCTGGGGGATCGCCGTGATTCCCGATTCGGCGCAGTTCTCGGCCCTCGTGGCCGATTACGCTCCGCCCGAATGGGCCGGAAGCCTGCTGACGTTCCAGACCGCCCTCGGCTTTCTGCTCACCGTCGTCACCGTCCAGATCGCCCCCACCGTCGCGGCGGTGTTCGGCTGGCAGGCGCTGCTCGCCGGACTCGCCATGGGCCCCGCCCTTGGCGTGCTGGCGATGCGACCGCTTGTCAGGCTCCACGCGGCTGGCGGGCCGTGACCTCTATCTCGATCCTCATCTCGGGCTCCTGCAGGCCCGCCACGATCATGGTCGCCGCGGGCCTGGCATCGCCGAAGGCCGCGCGCGTCTCGGGCCAGCACGCCGGCCAGTCCGCCGCATCGGGCAGGATGTAGCGCACGCGCACCACGTCCGCGAGACTCGCTTCCGCCTCTTTCAGAGCGATTTCAATGGTCTGAAACGCGTTCCTGCACTGGTCGGCGACATTGTCCGGCATGACCATTGTCGCATAGTCGTAGCCGGTCGTGCCTGCCACGAAGATCCAGCCGTCGGCGACGACGGCGCGGGAGTAGCCGATGCGGTCCTCGAACGGCGAACCAGTGGAGATGCGCGTGACCATAAAAGCATGAAACGCCCCCGGAGGAGCGTTTCAAGCAGTTTCGACACTTGAGCGCCGGTCAGCTCGCGGACGCCGCGTCCTTCTTCTGATCGGCGTAGATCATCAGAGGCGCCGCGGCAGACGTCACGCTTTCCTCGTTCACGACCACCTCTTCGACGTTCTCCATGCCCGGCAGGTCGAACATGGTGTCGAGCAGGATGTCCTCCATGATCGAACGCAGGCCCCGCGCGCCGGTCTTGCGGGCGATGGCGCGCTTGGCGATGGCCTTCAGCGCGTCTTCGGTGAAGGTCAGCTGGGCTTCCTCGAGCTCGAAGAGCCGCTGATACTGCTTGACCAGCGCGTTCTTCGGCTGGGTCAGGATCGTGACGAGCGCGTCCTCGTCGAGGTCCTGCAAGGTCGCGATCACCGGCAGGCGGCCGACGAATTCGGGGATGAGACCGAATTTGAGAAGGTCTTCCGGCTCCAGTTCGGTGAACATCTCGCCGACACCGCGCGAGTCGGGGTCCTTCACGTCCGCCCCGAAGCCCATCGCCGAGCCCTTGCCGCGCTGCGCGATGATCTTCTCGAGGCCCGCGAAGGCGCCGCCGCAGATGAAGAGAATGTTCGTCGTGTCGACCTGGAGAAATTCCTGCTGGGGGTGCTTGCGCCCGCCCTGGGGCGGAACGCTCGCCACCGTGCCTTCCATGATCTTCAGAAGCGCTTGCTGCACGCCTTCGCCCGACACGTCGCGCGTGATCGAGGGGTTGTCGGACTTCCGGGTGATCTTGTCGACCTCGTCGATATAGACGATGCCGCGCTGCGCGCGCTCGACGTTGTATTCACTGGCCTGAAGCAGTTTCAGGATGATGTTCTCGACATCCTCGCCCACGTACCCCGCCTCGGTCAGCGTGGTGGCATCGGCCATGGTGAACGGCACGTCGAGAATGCGCGCGAGCGTCTGGGCGAGCAGCGTCTTGCCGCACCCCGTCGGCCCGATCAGCAGGATGTTCGACTTCGCCAGCTCGAGTTCGCCGGATTTCGACGCGTGGTTGAGCCGTTTGTAATGGTTGTGCACCGCAACCGAGAGCACCCGCTTGGCATGCATCTGCCCGATGACGTAATCATCGAGAACCTCGCAGATTTCCTTCGGGCTCGGCACGCCGTCCGAGGCTTTCAGCCCGGAGGTCTTCGTCTCCTCCCGGATGATGTCCATGCAGAGCTCGACGCATTCATCGCAGATGAACACCGTCGGCCCGGCGATCAGCTTCCTGACTTCGTGCTGCGATTTCCCGCAGAACGAGCAGTAGAGTGTGTTTTTGCTGTCGCCCGTACTGTTTGCCATCGCTATTCCCCTGCGGCGGTCTGCTCGGCTGGTATACACACGAAAAATGTGACCGGATTAAGCCGGTGAACCAAGCCTAGGACAGACGATTCATGGGCACAACGCCAAAAGCGAGGTGTGGTTATCACGCTTTCTCGTCATCCGGCTTCGAGCGGTTTTCGACGATTTCATCGATGTGGTTCCACTCTTTCGCCTCTTCGGGCGACATGAAGTTGTCGCGCTCGATGTCCTTCTCGATCTTCTCGGCGGAGTGGCCGGTGTGCTTGACGTAGATCTCGATGAGGCGGTCCTTGATCTTCTGGGTTTCCTTGGCGTGGATCATGATGTCGGTCGCCTGGCCCTGGTAACCGCCCGAGGGCTGGTGCACCATGATCCGGCTGTTCGGCAGCGAGAACCGCATGCCGTGCTCACCGCCTACCGACAGGAGCGAGCCCATCGACGCGGCCTGGCCGACCACGAGGGTCGAGACCTTCGGGCGGACGTACTGCATCGTGTCGTAGATCGACAATCCGCTCGTTACCACACCGCCGGGGCTGTTGATGTAGAGCGAGATTTCCTTCGACGGGTTCTCCGCCTCGAGGTGGAGCAGCTGTGCGACGATGAGCTGGCTCATCCCGTCGTGGATCGGGCCGTTGACGAAGATGATCCGCTCCTTGAGCAGCCGCGAGAAGATGTCGTAGGCGCGTTCCCCCCGGCTCGTCTGTTCGACGACCATCGGAACGAGGTTCATGTATGTGTCGATGGGGTCTTGCATTGCCGCCCGCCTCATTTCTCGGGGTGATTACCCTCTCAGGTGTTGCAGGAGTCTTAGTGCTGCGTCCCGGGCGCTGCAAGGGCACCACCGACATGGGAACGCCGGTGCCGCGCCCCGGTTCCGACCTGCGGCCATCCGGCCGCGAAACGGCACGGCTTCCGGTCATCCCGGCCACCCGTCGCTTTGTGCGCCCGGGCGCCTTCCTCCCCGCAGGCTTTGCCCTATCTCCCGGCCCATGCGCGACATCCCTTCCCCTGCCCGCGACGAGGGCCTGCGCCGGCTCGCGGCCTTCGTGCCCCTTGCCGGGCGCGACTATGCCGCACGCCGCAACTACGACCTGCCCGGCCACCCCCATGTCTCGGTTCTCTCGCCCTATCTTCGCCACCGCCTCCTGACCGAGGAGGAAGTGCTCGCCGCCGTGCTCGGCCGGTTCTCGCTCTCCACCGCCGAGAAATTCGTCCAGGAGGTGTTCTGGCGTACCTACTGGAAGGGATGGCTCGAGATGCGGCCCGGGGTCTGGAGCGATTACCGTCGCGGCGTCCACCGGGGGCTCGACCGTATCGCCACCGAGGGTGGGCTGCGGCGGACCTGGGAGGCGGCCTGTTCGGGTGAAACCGGCATCGACGCTTTCGACCACTGGGCGCGCGAACTCGTGGAGACGGGCTATCTCCACAACCACGCGCGGATGTGGTTCGCCTCGATCTGGGTGTTCACGCTGGAGCTGCCATGGGAACTCGGCGCGGATTTCTTCCTGCGCCATCTCCTCGACGGCGACCCGGCGTCGAACACGCTTTCCTGGCGCTGGGTGGCTGGGCTGCAGACCCGCGGCAAGCACTACCTCGCCCGTGGCGCGAACATCGCGAAATACACCGACGGGCGGTTCAACCCCGGCTACCAGCTCAACACGCAGGCCCCGCCGCTCGAGGGCCCGCCGCCGCCCGACCGCCGCCCGCTGCCCGAAAGCGGGCGGTTTTCCGACAGCGGCCGGACGGGGGTTCTCCTGACCGAGGATGACCTCTCCCCCTCCTGCATGCTCGGCGCGGGCGGCGCCGAGGCCACCCTTCTCGTCTCCGGCGCCGCGGAGCGCAGCCCGCTCGAAACCGCGCCCGGCGTTCTCGCCTTCACCGAGGGCGCCTTCGCGGACGCTTCCGCCCGCCACCGCGACCAGCTCGGCGAGGTGACGGGCCCGGTGCCGGCGGGCGATGTCGCGGACATGTTCGACGACTGGGTCGCCGACCACAGTCTCGATGCCGTGGTGATGCCCCACGCCCCTGTCGGTCCCGCCGCCGACGCCCTCGCCCCGCTTCTCGCGGACGGCAGGGTCACGCGCCTGCTGCGCAGCTACGACGCGCTGGCCTGGCCCCATGCGACGGCCGGGTTCTTCAGGTTCAAGAAGGCCATCCCCGACCTCGTCACGCGTCTCGGTCTCGGTCGCGCGGCCTGATCACTCCGCGGCGATTCCCTGTCGTTCGAGGGTGGGACGGAAGCGGTCCAGAAGTTTCGGTGTCGCGTGGACGAGCACGCCGCCCGCGATCGTGCCGGCGACCGCCAGGGTCTCGAGGTCCAGAACGGCGATATCGGCGCGAGTGCCGGCCACGAGCGCGCCCCGGTCGGGAAGGCGGAGGATGCCCGCCGGCGCGGCGGACACGAGCGCCCAGGCATGGCCGAGCGGCAAACGCTGCCTTTCCACCAGGAGGCGCACCACGGCAGTCGGCCCCGACGGGTCACCGAATGCGCCGAGCGCGTCGCAAAGCCCCTCGGAGAGCAATGCGGCGGACAGGCTCCGGCCAATGCGCTCACCCTCGAGAATGTCAGCGGCCGCCAGCAC